>Ga0182792_1001603_pt1 | contig 17829 bp, 13 predicted proteins | sample Passage237B_FD_130497 | JGI IMG/M metagenome (GOLD analysis project Ga0182792, IMG submission 130497) | Cellulose adapted compost microbial communities from Newby Island Compost Facility, Milpitas, CA, USA - Passage2 37B (version 2) (version 2) ...
CTCATCCTACTTGCAATCCTACGCTGAACAGACGGCCTCGATTGACGACTCCGAGGCCGCTGCCTGAACATCAAACCCACCGACCGCCGCTTCGATGATCAACACGGAGCGGGACATCCCCCCCGATCCGCGCACGGTCATCCCCGAGCTCGAGGCGATTGGCGAGAAGCTCTATGAGACCCGCGCCAAGTACATGGTCGACACCGACCAGGGCCTCACGAAGACCTATAACGCGCTGAAGGACCCGTCGGTCACCGACCCGCGCATCCTCGAACTCCGCGCCCTCCACGAAGAGCTCGACCGCGCCGTGCTCCGTTCGTACCCGAGCCTTTCCGGCTCGGCGAGCGCCTCCGGCTGGTCCGACATCGCCGTCCCGCCCTTCTGCATAGCGACCGCCGCCGACAAAGCCGCCCTCTCCGCCTTCGAAGACGAAGTCATCGACCGCTTGTTCGTCTTGAACGAACAGCGCGCAAAAGAAGAAGCGAAACAGCTCGCCGCCTCCGGCCCATCGAAGCCGAAGAAAGGCGCTAAGAGCGGCCCGTCGAAGAGCCCCGCCGCCAAAAAGGGCTCGAAAAAATCACCCGGCGAGGACAGCGGGCAGGGGAGTTTATTTTAGGTGTCCACCCCGCGTGTCCAAGAGCTCGATGCTCGACTTTCCTCGACGCTCAATGTGGCCGTCAGTTGTGTGCTCTATGACGGAGGTCCGTTCGACCACGTCTCCGGGCGCAAGATTCGACAACGCATTGCCGACGCGCCCACCTCGGAGTTGGTTCAACGAGGCTTGCTGGACGTCCAGGGCACACCTCCAGCGGAGGAGTATCGACCTACGTTGGCAGGACTCCTTGCTTCGGCGGATCGCCACTCGATCCTTCGGGTGGGAAATATAGTGCTGGCCTATGTCAAAACTCTCTTCGCTGAGAATCCTGACTTCAAGTCGTGCAGTTGGCATTCGCTACTGAAGTTTTCGCAATTAGCAGATGCTCCGCTTGCGGACGGTGACTTTGGCTTGGTGAAGCACGCGATTCGAGGCTTTCAGCTACTCAATGCGGGTGGTGGAGCATTCAGCCAGGAGGGAATTGTAAAAACGTTCCAATGGTTGTCCCCGCGAAATATCGAGGACGTTGTCCGTTTGGACCGAGTCGAAGACCTAGTGTCCGCTGAAGGTTTCGAGTCAGCTGTCGAGTCGGTCCCAGCGAGGACTAATCGCGCGTCGCGGCCGATCGTTGATGCCATCCACCGAACAGACTGGACCAAGTTTGTTGTCCCCGAGGTTGGCGATCAAGTGGGGCGATTCTCCCTGATCAAGCTACTCGGGTCCGGAGGATACGGGGTTGTTTGGGAGGCGATAGACACGAGCTCAGACCAAGTCGTCGCCGTCAAAATTTTCAACCCCGAACCGTTCCAGCCGCAGCATAGGAACGACGCTGCTGAGCGATTCCACTCGGGCGCCGCCGCGATGCGGAAACTCGGGGGCACCCCTCAAATTGTAGAGGTAGTCGACGGCCCAGACCTGCAAGGAGCCTATCTTTGGTTCGCCATGCGGCTCTACCCTGCTCGGGATCTCAGAACGTGGTCGGCTTGCAACCCTCGGGATTGGCGAGTCTTCGTTGGGATTATCGATGATGTCTTGGAGGCACTCAAGGTGGCCCATCAGCATGGGATTGTTCACCGCGACGTTCGTCCGGGAAACATCCTCATCGAAGAGAGAGACGGCCGCGTCCGTGGTCTGCTCACGGACTTCGACATCGCGTATTACGACGATCAGCTACGAACCCGAGACACGACTCACCTGCCGATAGGCGTCTTGCGCTATCTGCCTCCTGACCTCAACGGCGCAGGAGAAAACTTACCTCAATTGATGCGGCGGCCGAGCAACGACTTGTTTTCCCTAGCCGTGGTAGTGTTGGACCTCTTTACAAACTCTGAGCCGCCAATTCCGCCTGAGCCGAAGGAAGCGAGCAAGAGAATGATAGGCAAGGCAAATGAGCCCGGCATGCCTAGACTTCTCACCAGGCGGCTCGCGTCGTTTCTTGCGCTTTCGCTCTCGGGCCGCGAAGCAGATCGAGTTTCGACCGTTGCTGCCTTTCGCCGCGGATGGACCAACGCTATCCGCAAGCGCGACGGGTGGGATTGGGCGATTTGGATTGGCCTGTTTCTGATGTCTCTGGCATTCGCGATAACAGCAGATTGGGCTTGGCACGCGAGTGATTCATTCTGGACGCGGGTTGCCTCTTCGGCGGCGGGTATGATGGGAGTCGCAAGTCTCGCCAGCTTCGGTGCCGCCATAAGGGGTCTGTTTCAGTCCTCAAAGTCCTGGGTATTGCCGGCTGTGCACCGTGCGATCTGCGACAGTGTGGGGTGGCGGGCTGTCCTCGGCACTTTGGTCGTCCTTGCTGGACTTGTTGCTTTCTGGTCGCAGCCCACGGAGCGCATTCGCATGGCCTGGAGCAACGGTGGAGGACGCTGCGCCGCGACCACGGAGAGCGGCCGCCTTCTCCGGTGGTTCGATGATCAACTACAGATCGTGGACATCGCTGATATCGACACGATTCAGTGTCCGGTTGGCTCGAAGATCTCGCTCCGAAGGCGCTCATTCCTAACGCCGCTTCCTGAGGTGCTTGAGAGAGATCCGGTACGGGCTATCTCCGTGGGCTTTCAAATCGCAGGTCCCAACTCCGTCCGCGTTGACGCCGTGTCTGGCGACAGTCGAAGCTTTAGGCTGTTGGCCACCGAACCTTTTCCTGAGAATCAGCCTGCGCTTGCGGTGTCAGGTGTGCCCCATGGCGAAGCGACTTTGCAGTGGAGATCCGACTATCCGGCGGGCCGAGCCGAGCTCTGGCTCGGTGACCAAAATGTCGGGCTAAGTTTGGTCGAGCGAGGTGTGCTGAATGTTTACAGGGACGCGGAGGTGCCTGCCTCGTATGCCGAGGCCGCGAAGCGCGCTCAAGAGCGGGGTAACGGTGTCTGGGGAGCAATTCGCGAGCGAGGGGAGGAGAAGCGTCGCGCCGCTGAACTCGCTCGTTGTCCGGAGAATTGTTGTCAGTCGGGTGCCCTGTGCGAAGAGCTGAAATCCTGCGAGGCGAGATGGACTTGTATGCAATGCCGCGGCGACGCCGACCCTGGATGGAGACTTCGCCTGGACGCCCTGAGCGTTTTTAACGAGGCGCAATGGGAAGACGTCAAGGTATGCCTTCATACGAAGGCATGCGGCCAGCAGTGTGTTCCTGCAGCGAACAAAGGACAGCTCCTCGGAGAGTTTGATTGCAGTTACTCGCATACGGATTTGCAGGGATTGCCCGTTCGAGTCCTGGGCACAAACGTTTTGGGCCACGAGGTTCGAGTTGCCCAAACGACGCTCGGGGTGAAGCTCTCGCCGAAGTCCATCTGCCAGGGGATCAGCGCTTCGAAGCTTGAGCCGAGAAATGGCCATGTTAACCGTATAGTTTTGTCTATGCGACCAGCAAAGTGACGAATGCGTGCACCGGCCAGACGCTCACTGGAAATAGGTGCATATCCGTGGTTCCCTTTGAATGTCCCTCGGGAACAGCATTCAGGCTTCGGCCCGGCGGCAAGTGACGCCCTTGATGAATGGTATTTGGCTTCCTTCCCTGGGGACGCTGTATCTATGGAGCTTCCGCAGAGGCACGAACAACTCCTAAATCTCTTGCAGATCTCGGGGACCGAGCTCCGTTCGATGGTTGAACGGCGAGCGACGTTTTACGACGCATTCTCGGTCAAGGCCCGAGCCGGGAGAAGGGCACGAACTGTCTATCGTGTGAACGACGGGCTGCGCCGTGTCCATCGCGTCGTGTCTGTCGTGCTTAGGCCCTGGGCTGGGCGGCTTCCGGAGAACGTCACGGGGTTTCGGAAGGGTGGCGGGACCCGCAAGCACGCGGAGCTCCATTGCGGCGCGGCGCTCCTGGCTACTGCGGATGTGCGTTGCTTCTTCGAATCTATTGACGAGAGAAGGGTGTGGGCCCTGTTTAAGTCGCTCGGTGCCACGCCAAACGTTGCCATGACACTCGCGAAGCTGACGACACTGAACGACAAGCTTCCAGAGGGCTCCAGGTGTAGCCCAGCGATCGCAAATCTTGTTGGACAGCAGATTGATAGGGTCATCGAATCACACTTGCCTCAGGGCTGCAGGTACTCTCGGTACGCCGATGACCTTGCGTTTTCGGGCACCCGCGTTCCGACTGAAGAGGAGGTAGCTGCATGGTTACAACAGGCGGGATTCGCGCTGAAGGTCGGGAGTTACCTCCGCCGCGCCCGTAAGCATGGCCCCTATGTGACGGGCCTTTTCGTTGGCGGCTCAGAACCTAGGGTACCACGATGGCGACGACGTATGATCGAGAGGACCCTCCACTACCTTTCGCGCGGGCCAGATCGCGAATTGGCGCTTAGGAAGATGCGATCCGACCAACGATGGGAGAAGCTGTCGCCCGACAAGCAATACCAGCGCCTCTTGGGCCAAATCGCGGGAGTGAGCGCTTGCGACAAAGCGCTGGGGGAGAAGTACTTCGGCGCCCTCAAAGCTGCCTTGGGACTTCCACGCGATTGCTCAAAGTCTCAAGTGTACCGTCTGGATATCTTATCCATCGGATCTTCGTTAGAAAGCGATTGATGAGCTCTCGCTTCTTGGTCGTGGAGTATTCAGCGCAACGGCGCGCGGCGGTCTCAGCGGCGGCTACCAGAATTGAACTCGATGGTTGATGTGTTGGGCGAAGGTTTGGGAAGGCGTACCGCGCCTGCTTGAGAACCTGGCCACGAGCGTGCGAGGGATGACGCTCCGCCGTCCCAATATATACATATGCGACCAGTTCGTGGCCTTCGAGGTAACGGACCGCCTGTTCATCTTTCGTTCCGTGGCCCCAAGGTGAGTAGCTTGGAAGGGAAGGCTTCGGGTTGGCACTCGTCGCTACCAAGAGGCAGGTCGCTCTGACCTCACCGTGGGTGCGCCAGACGATCACAGCTTCGTTTGCTCCATATAGGCGCTTTTCTGAGGATAACGATTGCAGGGTCGCTCGGTTCAACGTTTCCCATAGAAACCACTCGTCGAGCAGCCGATCTGAGGCATTGGGCTGCATAGCGCGATCCCGAACCGCGGCATGGACAGCATTGAGCGCGAGGTCCCGATCCAGATCGGGCACGAGTTCGCCAAGCTTCGTTCGGAGCAGCTGACTTTCTAGCTCGAGATCTTCGCTGCCTGTTCGCCAGCACACGACATCCAAGAAGGCGTGAAACTCGTCAGATGTAAGCCCGTCGAGGGTGGCGCAGTCGTCCCCTGAGGCAGCTAGCCGCTTGCGTATGGCACCCCGAAGCTTCGCTTCGTCGGGCGGAGTTCCCGAAATCCAATCGGCAATGGCGGTAGGTCTCTTGGCTGGGCGCAAGCTCGCGGGAGTCTGGAGAACGCCTCGATAGTCCTCGCCGTCGCGGCGGGAATCGAGCCAACCAGCGAAGAAGTGAAGAACGGTGGGCATGACCCACTTTTCTCCTGCTCCAAACGGTTTCGCGGCGGTCTTGTATTGAATCTCGGTGCGTCGCGAGCGCGCTTCTACGATGTCGACATCCTCGTTGCCCTCAACAACCAAGTAGTCATCACCAGCAAGATTTAACCATTCTCGCGCGGCGCAGATGAATCCGTAATGATGTCCGCGGTGGGAGGGCGAGGCTACCCGTTTTGGGTTCCTAATGTGGTGCGTGCGATCAGCCATCGTGCTCAGTCGGTACGGACACTCGGAAAGGATATCGGTACAGGCTGCCTCGTGAAAGTGGAATGTTGAGCCGAGTCTCGATGGATCTACTCGCAGAGCTGCGCATCGAGTTCCGCCTGAATGCTCTCATGACGCGAGGACCGTTCGATTAAGGTCTGCGCACGGGCTTCTGTCGAGACCGCTTCGTCAACGTCGCGGTACTTCTTGAGAAGGCGCGCAGCCAACTTGGTCCCCCAGTAGTCGTGAAGGAGAGATTCGAGGGTCGCGCCCTGGCACGTTCCGACCTCCGCCACGAGTCGCAGCGTTCGATCATTGGAACAGAGGATCCAATTTTCGTTTGGCTCTTTGTTTGCTCTTTTCGCCCACTCGTGGGCGTAAGCGAGGTCCCAAGCCGTATTGCCCACGATTCGCAGTCGTTCCTGAGGGGGCGCGCTCGCGATCTTCTTCAGCATCTTGGACGGCGATCGCGGACTAAACAGGATCGTCGCGAAGATACTCCCGAAATTGGTAAAGAGTCCCTCGTTTAGGCACCACTCGAGGAGTCGCTCAAGACGATCGGCGGGAGCGAGGCCCGATTCTCGATGAAGGACTGCAACCTTCGTCAAGACGAGATGATGAATCGTTCGCACATGAAGGTCATTCTGAAATGCACCGGGGGCTAACGACTCCTTGCGCACGATAGCTCGTACTCGTTGGAGTTCGTTTTGAGGCGCTCCATCCAGCAAACCGAGCGCTATCTCCGCGAATACTCCGGGATGCAGATGATCGGCGATCCGAAAAAGCCGGAGTTCCTCGGTGGGAGACATTTGGGTCCCCGATCGAGCGCCTTCGTGAATGGCCATCCCCGGATCCACCACGACTTCGGCTGCAATCAGGAGAGCCATAGCAGCTGCGGCGACGCGCAGAGTTTCGTCTTTCATGTCGACCTCGACGCCACTCCCGATCTGAACCAGCCGTGAGAAGATATTGCGGTCGAGGAGCGCGTAAATAGGGTCTCCGCCGGCTGCCTTGTGCTCAAGGTAGCCCTCCAAGTCGTAGATTGTCCCGCCGTCCCAGGCAAAATTTGCGACGAAGGGCTTCGCGTTTTTGAGGATGTCAGTGAAGTCACACAACTGCCTGGGCGTGCGAAAGGGAATGAAATGGTAGTCCATGAAAAACCAAGTCGACCCGGGCTACACGCGGACCCTCTCGCGCAAGGTCGCGCGCAACTGCGTATAGTACCGCACTTCTTGCTCGGAGCGGTCTTCGAGAGTCACAACGAGGGCGTATGGCTCTTCGGGGACTAAGCCACCGGCCCATTCGGGGACGGTTCTGGTAAGCACCACGAAGACCTTCTCCTTCGTGGGGCTCGCTTTGACGTCATACGTCGCGGTTTGGACGGTTCCCTTGCTTCGAAGCTGGAGCCCGATACTTGGCTCCCTAAACTCCTTTGGCTCTTTCTCGCGCTCGTCCTTCGTGGTCTTGCGATAGATCTTCAGCAGATCATTGAGGCTAGAAGCGGCTACGAGGCGGAAGGTGAACTGCGAGCAGCGGTAGCCGGCGCGCGTCGTTCGGACCGCGGGTGCGTGGGCGATGGCGACTGTGATCGCGCGGTGTCGGCGTCCCTTGATGAGGAAATCTGGTGGCAAAGGCACTTCGTAGAAGTGGTGGCGATTTTCTGGGAGCCGATCTTCGGTGATCAGCGACACGCACCGCTCGGTGGAGAAAAGGCACCGATCCCTCTGGGGCTGGCCATAGCCAACCAAGCTTCGGAGGTCGTCGGTCTCGAGACCCAGTGCGTGCGCCTCCTTAGGGATGGCGGCATGCGCGACGATGAGAGCTCGCAGCAGATTGGGACTTGCGCTTGGATACTCCGAGAGAAGTCTGCCGGCGATATGCGCGACATGCGGAGCGGCGAAACTGGTTCCAACGAAGTCTCTGAGCATGTGACCGCCTACGAAGTCATGTGCCGGTGCCGGTTCTCCGAGCAAGGCATTCGTGAGACGCCGTTCTCCGACCCGAAGGTCCACCGCATAGTTGCCCCCGAAGGCGACGACGTCGGGCTTGATGGCGCCGCCTGGCCCGGGTCCCGTCCGAGAGAATGGCGACGGGAAGCCCGCAGGAACTGCGGATTGATGGGCTGGATCTTCGGGATACCGCTGCGAACCCCGGGGCACGTCGTATCGCGCGACGGAGCCAACGGTGAGGGCGTTCAGAGCAGGTGCTGGGTCGAGGATTCGAGACTCTTCCTCAAGGAGATACCCAGGATAGTCAGACTTCCACTTCGGCTCACCACTAGGCCCACCTCGGAAGTTCCCCGCGGATACTACAAACAAGACATTGCGCGTGCGAGAGAGAGTATCAATCGTCGCTGCCAATCCTCGAACGCGACCGCCTGAGAAGGGCTTTCTCTCGTCCCCAAAGGATAAGTTAAAGACCCTGCATCCGTAGTCCCTGAGGAAAGCATCGACGGCCTCGGTAATCTGATTCTCGAGGAACTTGTCCGTTGCTTGCGACTGCGCGTCTTCATCCGTAATGCGTCCGGAAACGATACGGAGGAGCGGCACGAACGGCTCTTTTCGCGCGAGCGCCTCGCCATAGAGCGCAAGTCCAGCTACCGCGGTTCCGTGGCCATTTTCATCCTCAGGTCCACGGCCCGCGAGGAAGGACTGGGCATCGCCCATGGCAGGCGCCAGGAGCGGGTGGTTCGTAACGACGCCACTGTCCAAAACGGCAACAACCGGTGCTGACGTGGGGGGTGCTGGAATGGTGCCCAATGCGGTCGCAGAAATCTGCAGGTCGCTTTCGGCGAGTCTCACCCTCGGTGGCAGATCGACCGTGCGGACGTCCCGATGCTCGAGGAACCTATTCAGGGTCCCCAGTGAACAACGGATGCGCTTGAGGACCAGAGTCTCTTGGTTGACGGAGTCGAGGATCTCGGCGGCGTTCGTGGTGCAGAAAGCCTCGAAAGAAGCGATCATTTGGACTCGATCGGTCTGTCGCTTTTCGAGCGGCCAAAGTTCAACGTCGACGATGACTTCGGCGGACGCCGGTACGCCTTCCGCGCGCAGCGCCAGGCCGAGTCGATCCTCGCGGGTCCAAAAGGAGACTCCATGAATGGCGATTAGAATATCTTGTCTGGTTGGCTGACCGCCATCGGCCATCGTCCTCAATCGACTGCGAAACTCCCTCTGACCTTCTTTCGAAGCGAACAGGAGGACGACCTCCTTCCCTTCTTGGCTGACAAGTTCGAGTCCAGGGATGTTTTCGAACAGGTCACGAGAAATTCCTTCGACCGAGAGCTTCAAGAGCCGCCGTTCGTCGTAGCCCGGCTGAGCAGGGGTAGTGAGCGCTGCATCCAGTTCGGCGGCGAGCTGTTCGCCGTGACGTTTGGTGTCGAGATCCCCGCGCTTACCGAAGCCGTTGCGGGTTCTTCTCTCGTTGACCGGCTCTGAGCGAGGCAGAGGCAGGTGCGGGTGCCTCTGATCTGGGCCAGCCATGGGCGATTACGCTGCCCCCGTCTTTCTTCGTAGGACTTTTCGCCTTTCCCGCTCGCGCTCCTGCGCCGCAGCCACGAGATCTTCCGTCAGGAACTTACGGCCGTCGAGAATCATGGTCTTGATCGCTCGAACGAGAACTCGTTCGATGTCGGCGTGGCTCAGACCCACGAACTGATCGAGGAAATCGGGCCGCTCTAGGGGAAGGTCAGCACGAATGGCTCGGAGCTTCATCGAAACGAGCTGAGCAATTTGCTCCCGGCTGGGACGCTCAAACAACAGAACCTCGTCGAACCGCCTCCAAAGGGCTCCATCGAGTAGGCCCTCATGGTTCGTTGCGGCGATCAGAATGCTGGCCCCTTTGTACGCATCGAGGAGCTGGAGGAACGCATTGATCACGCGGCGGAGTTCACCATGTTCCCCTGGGTCTTCTCGCTCTTTGCCGAGGGCGTCGAACTCGTCGAACAGTGCAACAAGGCGATGAGCCTCGACGAAGTCGAAGACTTTGCGCAAATTGGCCGCGGTTTCTCCGAGGTAGGAGGACACCACTGCGTCGAGGCGAATGGTCGCTACCGGAATGCCGAGTTCCGTTGCGAGGGCGTCGGCTGCCGTCGTCTTTCCGCACCCAGGTGGTCCAAAGAACAGCAAGCGACCCGCCGGCCGAAGGCCGTAGGTTCGCAAGATTTCATCTTTGTTTTGCTCGCGGAGGATGCTTTCGAGAACAACTCGCGTCTCACCACTGAGGATCAAGTCGCTCAGGCTTCGCACGGGCTCTCGTACGTCGACGAGCGGGAGGCCGCGCTCGCGGTCCATAGGGACGTCGAGTTGAGGCGTGCGAGCGTTTCGTCCGACGCTCTGCTCCCCGTAGAGAAGGCGCTCCAAGTCGTTCGCGAGAAGGTGATGCTTCTTCTCACGTTCCTGGATAATGACCTCTTCGGCGACCCGTCGAAACTCCGCGTCTTCGGTCCGAGCGCCTGCTCCAATCAGCCGCCTGAGTAGTCTTCCTTCAGCCACGTACGGAGATCTTTCTTGAAGCAGAGGTGTCTGGCAAGGATGGTAGGTCAGACTAGTGCCGAGCGCTGAAAAAGGCTCCAAAGTGCCGCGGCCGCATTGTGTACGGGGCAGATTCGTACACGAAGGCCTTTAGCACCACAGTGGGGTAGAATAGGATTCTCGGCGCTAGGTCGCTCAACCTGGGGTGGAAATGGACGTCTATTTCTCAGCGGACATCGAGACCGATGGACCGATTCCCGGACCCTACTCGATGCTTGCCTTCGGCATCGCTATAGCGGGCACGTTCGATGGAAAGAGGTTTCGTCGACCCGTCGAGCGGCAGACGTTCTACCGCGAGCTTCGTCCGATCTCGACCCAGTTCCAGGCTGAGGCTCTCCGTATCAATGGCCTCGATCGGTCTCGGCTGATGTGCGATGGCGCAGAGCCAGCGACGGCGATGCGTGAAGCGGCGGAGTGGATCACAAGCGTAGCCGGAGCGGGCGAGCCGGTCTTGGTCGCCTATCCTCTGAGCTTCGATTGGACCTGGCTCTATTGGTACTTCATGAACTTCCTCGAAGTGTCGCCCTTCAATCATTCCCGCTGTCTTGACATCAAAACGGCCTACGCCGTGAAGGCTCATGTGCCGATTGCTGGGGCTGGTCGGGCGAAATTGCCGAAGAATCTGCTCCCGGCCGCGCCCCATACGCACAATGCTCTCGATGATGCTTTGGAGCAGGCGGAGATCTTCGCGAGAATCTTCGAATGGGATGGGCAATGAGGAGATAGGGAAGCGTATGCACCTGCTTCGGTGAGCTCGTTCACGTCTCCCCCGCCGCTCTCAACACATCGAGAACAAGTCCGTCGGCCAATCGATATCCGCCCGCGCGCATCACCGCAATGAGTGGGGCTAGCGCCTCGACATGACCTTGAGCCTTTGCGATCAGGAGCAATGAAAGTGTTCCGAGCACCTCAATACCGTTCCTTCTCGCCGCCTTCCGCGCATAGGCATCGTCCAAAAGAGCGACGACGCGATGAATCTCGGCGTAAGCAATGACGTGTAGTTCGCCTGCCCCAAGGTTTCGCCATTCCGCGAGCGTCGAGATTTCTGGGGGCATGAGCCGAGCGTTTGCGAGTTGCACGACCAAGTGGGCGTTATCGAACTTCGCGCCATCGGCGAGCTCCTGAAAGACTGCATGAGGAACGATGACCTCTTCGCAAAGCTCCTCGAGAAGCCCGAGCTGACCGATCGAGGCGAGCGCGATGCACGGCCCAGCGTCAACGACTAGCGAGCGTATTTTTGCCAAGAGTTGAGCTCGCTCGCGAGTTCTTCCTCGTCCCATTCGCTCCACGCGCCTCGCTCTTCAAGGCGAGCCACTTCAGCGCTCATGGCACGAAGGATTTCGTGGATTCGCGGCTCGACCAAACGCGCCGAGGTGACCGCTTTCTGCGCCCAGAAAAGAAAGTTTCCAGGATCTCGATCGACAGCCTCGACCGCCGTGAGCAGCGCGATCGGCAGGAGCGACAAGGCGAGCAAGTCTTGATTCGAGGCGTAGCGCGCCACCCGTTCGTCTGACCGCCCCTCGCGGTTCGAAGCCGCAGCGTGTACGGCCAAGGAACGGAGCTCGTCCGGGAGGGCGTTTAGAAGGTTTTTATAGACGCGGGCAGCCTCGCCAACCTGACGACAGGCGAGCTTGAGCATCGTATCGGCCTCGTTGAACTCACGCTTGACCCAGTCGTCGAGCGCGCTTCCGAGATTCGCCGAAAGCGCCGCTATCATCGCCGCCCGTTCGGGGCTGGTGAGCTCGCTAACCAGAACTTGGAATGCGACGGCAAGCTCCGCGTCGTCCAGTGGGGTGCTGGGCCGCTCGGGGGCCGTATCTGTCAGAAAGCGGCGTAGCTCTCGGAAGGCTGGGCTCAGCTCCGCCGGGCTGTTAGGCAAGCCCGGCGGTCGAAGCAGTTCGGCCGCGCTCATAACTCGCATTTAGCAGCTTTCGCTAGGGTTGGCACCGGAAGGGGCGGAGCGCCAAACGAGGTGTAAGGGCCGGTCGGGACATAAAATAGCCTAGGTTCCTTTACTTGGAGCTATGGACGGGCGACCTTTGAGTACCTCATTCATGACTCCGGAAGAGAAAATCCGCCGTGCCCTGGTCCAGGCGCTTCATGCTGATCTCGTGGGGCCTTTCCTCCCCGAGGGGCATCCGAGTGCTGGCCAAGAGGTGCTGCCCCTGCCGCCGTCGCGCTGGTACCTAACAGGGTTTCTCGCGCCGCAGGCGGGGCGCCTGCCGGAACCGGACGATCCCGATTCACAGGACGGTGAACTGGCTTCGGGAGGGGAGAGCAAGGCGGTCGACGCGGGCGCGGATGAGCCCGAAGCGAAGCGACGACAACACTTCCCTGCCTCGATGGGGCTGTCCGCCTTTCTGCCTCCTGGTCCAACGGACGGCTCCGACTCCGTCGAGGTTGTCGTCTCCTGGGCCGACTACGTTGTCGAAGAGATCTCCGAGGACCGTTCGGAGCGGACCAAGCGCGGGTGGCGCCGGGTTCCGCGCGGCCCTTACGTGGTTCGGGTTCCTCTCGACAAGGAACTTCTTTCGAGCACCGAGGGCGTCCGCTGGCCCGAGAGTACGGGGCTCTGTTTTCGCGGCGAACTGCAGACCACGAACATGGACGGGCTCGAGCCTGGAACTCGGGTCTTAAGCCTCTTTCTCGTGAATGACCGCGTCGCCCTCGAGCAGGACCGCGACCTGAACTTTGCCTTCCAGGTTCGATTCACGATTCGCTATCCGAGCGGGTTCGTTGCGCGCCCGAATCGCCGAGGGGAAGATGGCAGCGACTACGATCAACGCGTTTTGGCTCTCCTCTTTCGCGACAAATTCGAGTGGGCCGTCGGGCACAATACGAGCGCCGAACGCCCGGTTCCGGGGGCGGACGGGCTCGTCACCGAGCTCACCACGACGCAGCTTCCCGAGTTCGTCGTCCAAGGCGTGAAGCACGAGGCTGTCGAAGGCATCGTCACCGGGATGCACGAGCTCGCCAACATGGATGGCTCCGCGCTCAAGAACGCGCTGACGCCGCTCGTGGAAGCGTATGGTGACTGGATCGAGAAACAGCGGAACGAATACCTCGAGCGTCCAGAACTCGAGAAGACGCGAGTGACCCTTCTCGAAGAGGCTACGCGCGCGAAGCGCAGAATGGCTGAAGGTATTGCGCTTCTGGCATCGAGTGAGCGGATCCGGACGGCTTTCTGTTGGGCGAATCTTGCGATGGACGTGGCCGCGCGACAGGCCGACCGGTTGAGGCCGAATCCTCGCTACTCCGACGAGCGCGCACCGAAATGGCGCCCGTTCCAGCTCGCATTCTTCCTCGCCAACCTGGCGTCGCTGGCCGACCCCCATCACTCGGATCGTCAAGTCGCAGACCTCATCTACTTCCCTACGGGGGGCGGGAAGACCGAAGCGTACCTCGGGCTCATCGCATTCACGTTACTCCTCCGGCGCATCGACGGGCGTGAACGTCCCGACGAAGGTCGCGGCGTCGCGGTCATTCTTCGCTATACGCTCCGGCTTCTCACTCTGGACCAGCTCGCGCGGGCAGCTACGCTGATTTGCGCTCTCGAAGAGATGCGCCGCAAGGCGCCCAACCGGCTCGGGAATAAGCGCTTCACGATTGGCCTCTGGGTCGGAAGCGCCGCGACCGCGAACAATCTCAAAGACGTTCACGCTGCGCTCAACGACTACACCCCAGGACGCATGGATTCGCCCTTTCCGCTGACGGCCTGTCCGTGGTGCGGGAGCGAGATCAAAGTCCAGAACATCAAGCTCGTCGACGACGCTGGGAAGCCAAGCAAGACGAAGTTTACGCGGGTCGTCGTCTATTGCGAGGGAGCCGCCTGTATCTTCACGGAGAAGAAGAGACCAGGTCAGGGACTACCGGTCCTCTTCGTTGATGAGCAGATCTACCAGGAGGTTCCCGATTTCGTCGTCGGTACGGTCGACAAGTTCGCGATGCTCCCTTGGCGCGGGGACGCGGGAATGCTCTTCGGGCGAGCGACGCACCTCGACGACCACCGCGCGTACGGCGTGATGCATGATGTACCCAAGGGAGCGAAACCACTCTCTCAGGGCCTCCTTCCCCCGGAGCTCATCGTGCAAGATGAGCTGCACCTCATCTCGGGACCGCTCGGAACGATGGTTGGGCTCTATGAAACCGCCATCGACTTTCTGTGTGAACGAACCATCGACGGCGTGAGACGGGCGCCCAAGGTCGTGTGTTCGACCGCGACCGTCAGGCGCGCCGACCGGCAAATCCGCGCCCTCTTTTCGCGGAAGACTGCGATCTTTCCGCCTCGGGGTATCAATGAGGGAGATAACTTCTTCGCGACCACCGATACGAAATCACCGGGGCGACTCTATTTGGGCGTGGCGGCTCCCGGGCGCGCGCTGCGCGCCGTCTCTGTCCGAACCTATGCAACGCTTTTGGCAGCGGCGGCGAAGCATTTCGATCCGAAAGGCTCGGACAAGCAGCCGGCGGACCCCTACATGACCTTGGTTGGGTACTTCAACTCGCTCCGCGAACTCGGCGGCATGCGTCGACTCGTCGAGGACGAGGTGTCGAATCGGGTGAAGAACTTCTCCGAGGACAAGCGCCCTCACCATTTCGTTGGTCCACATCCGTGGGCTGACGACAGGCGGCTGCTTCTTCCGGCGGAGCTGACCTCGCGGGAATCGACCGAAAACATCAAAGAGACCAAGGCCAGGCTGAACGTTCCGCGGACTAAGGTGGACAAGAGTCCTCTCGATACGGTCCTGGCTTCGAACATGATTTCCGTCGGTCTTGATGTCGATCGACTTGGGCTCATGGTTGTCACGGGCCAGCCAAAAACGACGAGCGAATACATCCAGGCGACCAGTCGCGTGGGGCGCAGCTCTCCGGGCCTCGTCGTGACTTGTCTCAATGCTTCGCGCCCTCGGGATCGGAGCCACTTTGAGCGATTTGCTGCCTATCACGACAGCTTCTATCGCGACGTCGAGGCGACGAGCGTCACTCCGTTCTCGCTTCAGACGCTCGACCGGGGGCTCGTCGGAACGCTCCTCTCGATGCTGCGGCATGGCATCTCGAACCTCGAGTCAGCCCGGGGGATCATGCGCCTCCACGACAACCGCCCTCTCGCGGAGACAGTCCTCGAGGTTCTCGTCGAGCGCGGGGTCCAGCATCGCGAATGGCACGACGTCGAAGCCGAGGAAAGAATCCGTCACGAACTCCGATCTCGCGGCAAGAATTTCCTCGACGCGTGGGAGAAGGTTGTCGACCGCGCGCGCGAAGGCGCAGCCGAGCGAACGTGGAGCAAGATGGACAAGAGAAAACAGGAGGGAGTCCCCGTTCTCCACACGGCGATCGACACGCCTCCTCCGGATCTCGACGAGCGGAAGTTCCAGGTCCCGACATCCATGCGCGATGTCGAATCGAGCACGCACCTTTGGCTCCGCTTCGCCGACCTGGACAAGAGGAACTGAACCATGGCCGAAGGAAAAGAACGCAAACAGGAGAGAAAGCCCCCGGCGGGAGCGATCCGACAAAGCCAAATGGTGACGACGTTTGGTCCTGGATCGATGGTCGATCTCTTGGATCGCTCAATCGTCGTCGGGGGTCTCGAGCACTGGGCCTACCCGAAGAAGGGGTTCGTGAGCCTCGATGACGCTCGGCTGCGTCGCTCCCTGATTCAGCGCCTCAAGGCACTCGATGCAGACCTCGACCTCGCGCTCGAAGGATACTTTCGAGCCCCTCCGGAGGGGGACGATAGCGATCCCGCGGAGTATTCGGGCGTTCGGGTCCTCGAGTTCCCACGCTGGTTCGTGTGTCACGGCTGTCGGCGCCTCGGACGGGCAGGCGACGCTTTCCCACCGCCAAAGAAGGGGCGGTACATCCACGACTGTGGTCCGAACAAACGGAGCCATGCCGTTCCAGTTCGCTTCGTCGCCGCTTGCAAAAACGGTCATCTTTCCGATTTTCCTTGGCTTGCGTTCGCCCATCCGAATGGCTTGTGCGATCGACCAGAGCTCTATCTGCGGGAGGGCGCCACAGGTGACGTGAGCCGGATTGTGGTGGAGTGCAGGAACTGCGACGCGGGAGAACGTCCCTTGAGTCAGGCCGTCGTCCTTCCTTTCGATTGTCCGGGGGACCGCCCGTGGCTTGGGGGCCGGGCAGTGAGCGAGACCTGCGGAGAGCGGATGAAGATGCTCGTCCGGACGGCCTCGGACGCTTACTTCGCTCAAGTGGTGAGTGCTCTTCGTTTGCCTGAGTCCCCTCCGAGTCCACTCGCGCTCAAGCTCGAGCACCAGGATATCTGGAGTCGCGTCAAGAACGTGAAAAGCGTGGAGCAGCTCGAGATGCTCGCTTCGATTCAGCCTGAGGTCCAGCTCGCGTTCGACGGACACAGCCTTTCCTCCGTCATCGAAGCGATTGAAGCCAAGCGGAGCGAGAGTGGAGCTACAGCGACGGCGCCTCTTCGAACGGCTGAATATGAGCGCTTCCTGAACGCCTCCGACGAAGTTCCGGGCATCATCGCGCCAGAGAACGCCCCCTTCGTCGCCTATCGAATCCCATCCTCTCGAGCTGAACTCCCGAAGGGGATCGGTCGCCTGGTCATCGTCCCGGAGCTCAAAGAAGTCCGCGTTCAGGTGAGCTTCTCGCGTTTCGATTCAGTCAGCGCGAATCTCCAGGGAGAGTACGATTTTACTCGGCAAGACGTGCGTCCGGCCGTCCTGACGTTACCTACTGGGAATCAGAAGTGGCTTCCGGCAGCGGAGATTCGGGGCGAGGGCGTCTTCATCGAACTCGACGAAGGGAGCCTCGCGGAATGGGAGAGCCGTGAAGCGGTGAAGCGCCGTGCGGAGCAGCTTCATCAGGCGTTTCTGCGTGATGGCGGCGGCGATTTCTTAGGCGTGCGTTTCTATCTTCTCCACTCACTTTCCCACCTTCTCCTGACGGCAGTCAGCCTCGAATGTGGCTACGCCGCGAGCGCCATTCGTGAGCGGATCTATTGTTCGGAGGAGGGGGAAAAAGGAATGGCGGGGATTCTGCTCTCGACGGGCACTACAGGCTCCGAGGGTACGCTCGGAGGACTCGTCGAAGAGGGAAGGCGCATTCGTCACCACCTCCGGGAAGCGTGGGACCTCGGGAGACTATGTTCCAACGATCCTGTTTGCGCCGGGCATGACCCCACGGGCGAAATGGACGATCGGCGGCTCGAAGGAGCCGCGTGTCACGGTTGTCTCTATGTCGCCGAATGCTCGTGTGAGCGGTTCAACCGCTATCTCGATCGGGCGCTCGTCGTTCCTACGATCGGCAAGCCGGAGGGACTCGCCTTCTTCTCCGAGAGACCATGACGAAAAAAGCCGAGTCGATCGCCGACGTGCCAACGTCCACGCTCAAGCTGCTCATCGAGAGCATCGAATCGACCCATATCAAGGCGCCGATTAGTCGGGACAAGCTCGTTGCCCGCGGCTTTCAGGCCCAGGTGGATGTGAGCCTCCCCCCGATTTCCGGACACCCCAAGAAGCGCGACAATGCGCAAGGAGTGTTCGATGTCACAAGGAAAGAAGACGCGCCGAGCGAGGCGCAAGTTCACGGATGAGTTCAAGGCGGAC
>Ga0182792_1001605_pt1 | contig 17815 bp, 19 predicted proteins | sample Passage237B_FD_130497 | JGI IMG/M metagenome (GOLD analysis project Ga0182792, IMG submission 130497) | Cellulose adapted compost microbial communities from Newby Island Compost Facility, Milpitas, CA, USA - Passage2 37B (version 2) (version 2) ...
GAACGCATTCCTTGCCCAAGAAGGCGCCGAACTCACCGATTTCGCGGTGCGCTTCGCGGACACGCCGGCCGACATCTCCGGCTGCAACGTCGTGCCGCTGCGGCATCTGGCCCACATCGCGAGCCGCGGCGAGGACTCGACCGAATTCCTGCACAACCTGCTGTCGAACGACGTCCGGCACATGGCCGACGACGGCATCGCGTGGAACAGCTTCAACTCGCCCAAAGGACGCATGCTCGCGAGCCTGCTCGTACACCGCGACCTCGACGGCCACGGCCTCGTGCTGTCGGCGGACATCGCGCCGGCCATGCTCAAGCGGCTGTCGATGTACGTGCTGCGCAGCAAGGTCAGGCTGACGATGAGCGACGTCGTGCTGCTCGGCCTGTGCGGCCCCGGCGCCGTGGCGACGCTCGCCGCCGCCGGCCTGAACGTGCCGGCCGGGGCCATGCGCCAGACCGTCGCCGACGGCGTGCGCTGCCTGCGCATCCAGGGCGACAACCTCGTGCTGGTCACGGACGAGGCCGGCGCCCCGGCGCTGTGGCAACGCCTGCGCGGGGCCGGTGCCGCGCCGGCCGGCACCGACCGCTGGCACCTGGCGATGATCCGCGCCGGCCTGCCGCTCGTGACCGCCGCGACGCAGGAGGAGTTCGTCGCGCAGATGCTCAACTTCGAGCTGATCGGCGGCGTGAGCTTCCAGAAGGGCTGCTATCCGGGCCAGGAGATCGTCGCCCGCACGCAGTACCTCGGCAAGCTCAAGAAGCGCATGTACCGCGTCCACGTGCCGGACGGCCACGTGCCGTCGCCGGGCGAGGACGTCTACACGCCCGAGTTCGGCGAGCAGTCCGCCGGCAAGCTCGTCAACGTCGCGCCCGCCCCCGGTGGCGGTTTCGAGGCGCTGGCCGTGATGCAGATCGGCTGCGCGCAGGCCGGCGAGGCCCGGCTCGGCGGCCCTCGGGGCGTGCGGCTCGGCTTCCTCGAACTGCCCTACCCGCTGGAATGAACACCGACGCCGCCGCTCCGGTCGAGCTGTACGTCTATTACCGCGTCGCCGACCCGGATGCGGCGCGGCCCCGCGTGCAGGCCATGCTGGCCGCGCTGGCCGTCACGACCGGCGTGCAGGGCCGGCTGATGCAGCGGCGCGACGACCCGGCGACGCTGATGGAGATCTACTCCGGCGTGCACGACGTGGTCGCCTTCGAGCACGCGCTCGAGGAGGCCGTGCACGAGCACGGGCTCGAGGCGCTGGTCGCCGAGGGCACGGCGCGGCACACGGAACGCTTCACATGTGCCTGATCCTCGCCGCCTGGCACGCCCACCCGGACTATCCCCTGGTGGTCGCCGCCAACCGCGACGAGCACTTCGCGCGCCCCACCGCCGCCGCGCAGTGGTGGGAGGACGAACCCAAGATCCTCGCCGGCCGCGACCTCGCGGCGCTGGGCACCTGGCTCGGCATCACGCGTGACGGCCGCTTCGCCGCGCTGACCAACTACCGCAACCCGGCGCTGCGGCGCGCGCAGGCGCCCTCGCGCGGCCTGCTCGTGCGCGACGCGCTGGCCGGCATCGCGCCCACGCTCAAGGTGCTCGGCCACGTCGCCTCGGTCGCGCAGCACTATGCCGACTTCAACCTGCTCGTCAGCGACGGGCGCAGCCTCGGCATCCACGAGAGCGCGGCCCGCCGCACGCGGCGGCTCGCGCCGGGCATCCACGCGCTGTCCAACCACCTGCTCGACACGCCCTGGCCCAAGGTCGAGGTCGCGCGCGACCGTTTCCGCGCCGCGCTCGAGGGCAGCCTGGCCGACGACGACTTCCTCGCGCTGCTGCGCGACGACGCGCCCGCGCCGGACGACCGGCTGCCATCGACCGGCGTCAGCCTGGAATGGGAACGCCTGCTCTCGCCCGTGTTCGTGCGCGCGCCGGGCTACGGCACGCGCTCTTCGACGCTGCTGACGGTGCGCCGCGACGGCGCCGCACGGCTGCGCGAATGGACCTGGAACGAGGACGCGGAGCTGGCCGGCGACATCACGCACGCCTTCCGCGTCACGCTGCCGCCCGGCGACGGGGACGGGTCCGCGGACTAGCGCAGCGCGCGCCGCATCCGGCGGTGCGGCAGGCCCGCCTCCTCGAACACCCCGCCGTCCGGCACGAAGCCGTGGCGCAGGTAGAAGGCCTCGGCCTGCACCTGCGCGTGCAGCACGACCTCGTCCAGCCCCCGGCGGGCCGCCTCGGCGACCAGCGCCTCGAGCACGCGCGAGCCCACGCCGCGCCCGCGCCAGTCGCGCGCGACGGCGAGCCGGCCGACGTGGCCGTCGGGCAGCAGGCGCCCAGTCGCGATGACGCGGCCGCCGGCCTCGCACACGGCGTGCAGCGACACCGGATCGTCCTCGTCCAGCTCCAGCTCCTCGGGCACGCCCTGCTCGCGCACGAAGACCTCGATGCGCAGCGGCAGCACGCGCGCGCCGGCCTGCGCCCAGTCGCACAGCGACAGCGTCCAGACCTCACTCATGGATCAGGACTTCCGTGCCCGGCGGCACCAGGTCGAACAGCTCGATGACGTCGGCGTTGCGCATGCGCACGCAGCCGTGGGACAGCGGCACGCCCATCGGCTGGTCGTCGGGCGTGCCGTGGATGTAGATGTAGCGGCGCATCGAATCGACGCCGCCGAGGCGGTTGAAGCCCGGCTCGCGGCCGGACAGCCACAGGATGCGGCTCAGGATCCAGTCGCGCCCGGGGTACCGCGCCGCAAGCTCCGGCGACCACACCTCGCCGGTCGGCCGTCGGCCGCGGAACACGGCCCCGGCCGGGGCCCCGGCGCCGATACGCGCGCGCACGACGTGGCGCCCGCGCGGCGTGCAGCCGCTGCCCTCGCGCTCGCCGGGGCCGTTGGCGGCCGTCGACACCGGCCACGCGCGGACGAGCCGGCCGTCGTCACCGAACAGCCGCAGCACCTGCTCCGCGAGGCTGATCTCGATGCGCATCAGACCACCTGCGTCCGGCCGCGCCGCGCGGCGAAGAAGCCGCTCAGCAGCTGTCCGCACTCCTCGGCGAGCACGCCGCCGGCGACCTCGGCGTGGTGGTTCAGCCGCTTCTCGGCGTACAGGTCGATGACGCTGCCGGCCACGCCGGTCTTCGGGTCGTGTGCGCCAAAGACCACGCGCGCGATGCGCGCGTGCATGATCGCGCCCGAGCACATCGCACACGGCTCGAGCGTGACGTACAGCGTGCAGCCGGGCAGCCGGTAGTTGCCCAGGCGCGCGCCGGCGTCGCGCAGCGCCATGACCTCGGCGTGCGCGGTGGGATCGTGGCCGCGGATGGGCTGGTTGAAGCCTCGCCCGACGATCTCGCCGTCGCGCACGACCACCGCCCCGACGGGCACCTCGCCGCAGGCTCCGGCGAGCCGGGCCTGCTCCAGGGCGGCCCGCATGAAGGTTTCGTCGCTGCTCATTCGCTCTCTCCCGATGCGCGCAGTGTACCGGGACGCGCGCCGTTTGCCGCATCGACCGCGGGCTCTTGCAATCGGGCGCTTCGCCCCGACATGGGATCGCCTCCCGTTTTCTTCAACACCGGAACACGCATGAACCGCCTCCAACGTCTCGTCGAATCCAACCGCTTCCAGAACTTCGTCATCGCCGTCATCGTGCTCAACGCAATCACGCTGGGCATGGAGACCTCGCCCTCGCTCACGGCCGCGGCAGGCGGACTGCTGACGCTGCTCGACCGCGCCGCGCTGGCCGTGTTCGTCGCGGAGCTGGCGCTCAAGCTCGTCGTCTACCGGCACCGCTTCTTCCGCAGCGGCTGGAACGTGTTCGATTTCCTGGTCGTCGCGGTCACGCTGCTGCCCGCGGGCGAAGGCGGGTCGGTGCTGCGCGCGCTGCGCATCCTGCGCGCGCTGCGGCTGGTGTCGGTGGTGCCGTCGATGCGCAAGGTCGTCAACGCGTTGCTGCACGCCATCCCCGGCATGACCTCCGTGCTGACGCTGCTGTTGCTGGTGTTCTACGTCGCGGCGGTGATGGCGACCAAGCTGTTCGCCGAGCCGTTCCCGGAGTGGTTCGGCAGCCTCGGCGCGTCGTTCTACACGCTGTTCCAGGTCATGACGCTGGAGTCGTGGTCGATGGGCATCGCGCGGCCGGTCATGGAGGTCTTCCCGTACGCGTGGATCTTCTTCGTCGCCTTCATCCTGCTGACGACCTTCGCGGTGCTGAACCTGTTCATCGCCATCATCGTGGACGCGATGAACACCACCGACCACGCCGAGGGCGAGGAGACGCGCGCGCTGGTGCGCTCGGAGCACGACGAGGTGATGGACGCGCTGCGCGAGCTGCGCGCCGAGGTGGCGGCCCTGCGCGAGGCACGCCGGACGCTCAGCTGAGCTTTTCGCGCAGGTGGCGGCGCACCGACAGCTCGCTGCCGCACCAGCCGAGCAGCGCGGCGAACGCCAGCAGCGCGGCGCTCTCCAGCGGACCCGGTCCGGCCAGGCTGAACACCGCGCCGTAGGTCGCGGCCAGCCCCTCGACCGGCGCCGCCAGCGCCCACACCGCCAGCCATACGGTGCCCAGCGCGACAACCCCGCCGAGCAGACCCTGCAGGCTGCCGAACCAGTAGAACGGACGGCGGATGAATGGATCGGTGGCGCCGAGCAGGCGGCTGACCTCGATCTCGTGGCGCTGCGTCAGGATCTGCAGCCGGATGGTGTTGAAGGTGACGATGACGAGTGCCACGCCGAGCAGCAGCGCGAGCAGCAGCACGGCCGACTTGCCCAGCTCCAGCAGCGCGTGCAGGCGCTCGACCCAGGCCGAGTCGAGCTGCACGTGCTCGACCCGCGCCCACTCGCCGAAGCGCGCGAGCAGCGTCTGGTACAGCGCCGGATCGGCCTCGGCCGGGGTGACGACGAAGGCGTCCGGCAGCGGGTTCGTCCTGAGCCCCGCGAGCACGTCGCCGAGGCCGCTGCGCTCGAGCCGGCGCATGGCCTCGTCGCGCGAGACGAAGACATAGCTGCCGACGTCGCCGTCGGCGGCGAGCCGCTTTTCCATCTCGGCGATGTCGGCGCGCGTGGCCTCGGCGGACAGGAAGATGCTGATTTCGGGCGAGCCCGACACACCCCGCGCGAGCGAGGCGACGTTGTCGAGCAGCAGGTAGCCGGCCGCCGGCAGCGACAGCGCGATGCCGACCACCAGCGCCGAGAGCAGCGTACCGACCGGCTGGCGCAGCAGCCGCCGCACGGCGATGCCCAGCGCGTGGGAGTGCAGGTAGAGCCAGTTCTTCATGCGGCCAGATCCCGGATCAGCATGCCCTTTCCGAGCACCAGCCGGCGCGGACGCCATTCCATGAACAGGCGCTCGTCGTGCGTCGACACCAGGATGGTCACGCCGGCCTCGTTGAAGGATTTGAACAGCGCCGCGATCTCGCGCGCGTAGGCCGCGTCGAGGTGGGCGGTCGGCTCGTCGGCGATCAGGATGGACGGGCGGTTGACGATGGCGCGGGCGATCGCGACGCGCTGCTGCTCGCCGCCGGACAGGCCGGCCGGCATCTCGCGCTCGCGCCCGGCCAGCCCCACACGCTCGAGCGCGGCAGCCACGCGCCGGGCCGCGTCGCGCGGCGGGTGCCCGGTGATGACCAGCGGCAGCATCACGTTGTCGAACACGTTGCGGTCGAACAGCAGGCGGCTCTCCTGCAGCACGAGGCCGAGGTTGCGGCGCAGGTAGGGAATGGCCGAGGCGCGCAGGCGCGAGACGTCCTGCCCGTTGATGCTGACCACGCCCGAGGTCGGGCGCTCGATGGCCGGGATCATCTTCAGCAGCGTGCTCTTGCCGGCACCGGAGTGGCCCGACAGCACGACCAGCTCGCCGTGGCGGATCGTGAAGCTGACCCCGCCCAGGCCGACGTAGTCGCCCGGGTAGCGCTTGACGACCTGGTCGAAGACGATCATGAGCCCTGACCGCGCTCGAGCAGCGCGTCGACGAACTCGCCGGCGCGGAAGGGTTGCAGGTCGTCGATGCCCTCGCCCACGCCGATGAAGCGCAGCGGCTTCGGATGCTGGCGCGCGATCGCCGCGACCACGCCGCCCTTGGCCGTGCCGTCGAGCTTGGTCAGCACCAGCCCGGTCACGCCGATCGCAGCGTCGAAGGCCTTGACCTGCGCCAGCGCGTTCTGGCCGACGTTGCCGTCGAGCACCAGCAGCACCTCGTGCGGCGCGTCCGGCATCGCCTTGGTGATGACGCGGCGCACCTTGGCGATCTCCTCCATCAGGTGCAGCTGCGTCGGCAGACGGCCGGCCGTGTCGGCCAGCACGACGTCGATGCCGCGCGCGCGGGCCGCGTTCACGGCATCGAAGATCACGGCGGCGGAATCGCCCTGGTCCTGGGCGATCACGGTCACGCCGTTGCGCTCGCCCCAGGTCACGAGCTGCTCGCGCGCGGCGGCGCGGAAGGTGTCGCCCGCGGCCAGCAGCACGCTGCGGCCCTGGCTCTGGAAGTACTTCGCGAGCTTGCCGATGGAGGTGGTCTTTCCGGCGCCGTTGACGCCGGCGATCATGATCACGAAGGGGCTGTGCGTGGACACGTCCAGCGGCGCCTCGAGCGGCGCGAGCAGCCGGCGCAGCTCGTCGGCGAGCGCCTCGCGCAGCTCGTCGGCGGTGGTGATCTGGTTGCGCTTCCAGCGGCGGCGCAGCTCGTCGATCAGGGTCTGCGTGGCGTCGACCCCGCAGTCGGCCATCAGCAGCGTGGCCTCGAGGTCTTCGAACAGATCCTCGTCGATGCCGCGCAGGCCGAACAGGCCGGCGATGTTGCCGCGCGTGCGCGACAGGCCCGCGCGCAGCCGCTCGGCCCAGGAACGCTTCGGCGCGGCGGGAGCCTCCTGCGCGGCCGGATTGGCGGGCGCGCCGGACTCGGGCGCGGCGGCCGGCGCTTCCGGCGTGGCGGGCGGAGAGGACTTCTTCAGGAAACCAAACATGAGGCGTCGAGTCAGTACGGACGTTTGCTGCCGGACGGGCACGCCGGCCACGATGGCGCTAAGATGCAGCGCCGCGCCGGTTCCCGCCTGCCTCGCAGGTCGCCGGAACCGTTCCGGATTCTATCAGACGCAGGAACCCCGAATGCTTCGACTCGCGCTGCACACGACGCTGCTGACGCTGGCCGCACTGGCCCTCGCCCCGCCCGCGCTGGCCAACCCTTACGAGACGACGCTGGCCAACGGCCTGCACGTCGTCGTCAAGGAGGACCGCCGCGCGCCGTCGGTCGTACACATGCTGTGGTACGGCATCGGCTCGATGGACGAGCCCGACGGCGTGTCGGGCATCGCGCACATGCTCGAGCACATGATGTTCAAGGGCACGAAGAACCTCGGCCCCGGCGAGTTCAACCGCCGCGTCGCCGCCGCCGGCGGGCGCGACAACGCCTTCACCGGCCGCGACTACACGGCCTACTTCCAGCAGATCCCGCCCGACCGGCTCGAGGAGATGATGTGGATGGAGGCCGACCGCATGGCCCATCTGGCCATCAGCGAGAAGCAGTTCCTGCCCGAACGCGAGGTCGTCAAGGAGGAGCGCCGCATGCGCACCGACGACAACCCGCGCGCGCGGCTGTGGGAACAGCTGATGGCCGTGACCTACACGGCCCACCCGTACCGCCGCCCGATCATCGGCTGGATGGGCGACATCGAACGCTACACGGTCGAGGACGCGCGGCGCTGGCACGCGCAGTGGTACGCACCGAACAACGCCCGGCTGGTCGTCGTCGGCGACGTCGACCACCGCGAGGTCTTCGCGCTGGCCGAGAAGCACTACGGCGCCATTCCCGCCCGCGCGCTGCCCGAGCGACGCATCCCGGACGAGCCGCCCCAGCACGGCCCGCGCCAGGTCACGGTGCAGGCGCCGGCCGAGCTGCCATACCTCGCGCTGGCCTGGCACGTGCCGACGCTGCGCGACCCGCGCGGCGACCGCGACGCCTACGCGCTGCAGGTGCTCGCCGCCGTGCTCGACGGCTACGACGGCGCCCGGCTGCCGCGCCGGCTGGTGCGCGAACGGCAGATCGCCGTGTCCGTCGACGCCAGCTACGGCGGCATCGGGCGCGGCCCCTCGCTGTTCACGCTGAGCGCCACGCCAGCCGCCGGTCACGGCCTCGACGAGCTGGAGGCCGCGCTGCGCGAGGAGATCGCGCGCATCGCGCGCGAAGGCATCGACGAGGCCGAGCTGCGCCGCGTGCTGACGCAGACCCTGGCCTCCGAGGTCTTCAAGCGCGACTCGCTGATGGGTCAGGCGATGGAGATCGGCTACCTCGAGTCCGCCGGCCTGTCGTGGCGCGACGAGGCGGCGCTGCTCGACGGCCTGCGCGCCGTCACGGCAGCCGAGGTGCAGGACGTGGCGCGCCGCTACTTCGGCGACGCGACGCTGAACCGCGCCATCCTCGAACCGCAGCCGCTCGACGCCCCCACCCGCCCGAACAACGGAAACCCGCAATGATCACCGTCCGCCTGTCTGCCGCCGTGGGGCGGCTCCTCGCCGCGCTCGCGCTGGCGCTCACCGCCCAGGGCGCGCTGGCCGGCCCGGCCATCCAGCACTGGATCGCCGAGACCGGCGCCCGCGTGTATTTCGTCCCCGTCGACACCCTGCCCATGCTCGACGTGCGCATTGACTTCGACGCCGGCTCCGCACGCGACCCGCGCGGTCTGGAAGGACTGGCCTCGATGGCACGCGGCCTGCTCGACGCCGGCACCGACGGCCTGGACGAGCAGGCCATCGCCGAGGCCCGCGCCGATACCGGCGCGCAGTTCGACGGCGGCACCTCGGAGGACCGCGCATGGTTCTCGGTGCGCACCCTGTCCAGCGCCGCCGAGCGCGACGCCGCGCTGTCGCTGGCCGCGCGGCTGATCGCCCGCCCGTCGTACCCGCAGGACGTGCTGGCGCGCGAGAAGGCGCGCTCCATCGCCAGCCTGCGCGAGTCGCTGACGCGCCCGGCCACGCTGGCCGACCGGGCCTTCACGCGCGCCGTGTACGGCGACCATCCCTACGGCGCGCTGCACGAGGTCAACTCCATCGAGGCCATCGACCGCGACGCGCTGCTCGACTTCCACCGCCGGCACTACACGGCGCGCAACGCCGCCGTGACCATCGTCGGCGACGCGAGCCGCGAGGAGGCCGAACGCATCGCCGTGCAGCTCACGCGCGACCTGCCGGCCGGCGAGCCGCTGCCGCCGCTGCCCGAGCCGGCGATGCCGCAGGCGCGGCACGAGCGCATCGCCCACCCGTCCTCGCAGGCCCACATCCTGGCCGGCCTGCCGGGCATGAGCCGGAACGACCCGGACTACTTCGCGCTGCTCGTCGGCAACCACATCCTCGGCGGCAGCGGGCTGGTCTCGCGCCTGAACAGCGAGGTGCGCGACGCGCGCGGCTTCGCCTACAGCGTCTACAGCTACTTCGCGCCGCAGGCCGTGGCCGGCCCGTTCCAGATTGGCCTGCAGACGCGCGGCGGCCAGGCCGAGGACGCGCTGCGCGTCGTGCGCGAGGTGCTCGACGCCTTCATCGCCGACGGCCCGACCGAGGCCGAGCTGGAAGCCGCCAAGGCCAACCTCATCAACGGCTTCGGCCTGCGGCTGGACTCCAGCGCCAAGATCCTCGGATGGGTCTCGGTGGTCGGCTTCTACGGCCTGCCGCTCGACTGGCTGGACCGCTATCCCGGGCAGGTCGCGGCGGTCACGGCCGAGGCGGTCCGCGACGCCTTCGCGCGGCGCATCAAGCCCGAACACATGGTCGTCGTCGTGGCCGGTGGCGACGGCGACGCGGTACGGCCTTGAGCCGCGTGCGCATCGTCGGCGGCCAGTGGCGCTCGCGCCTGATCGCCGTGCCGAAACTGCCGGGCCTGCGTCCGACGCCGGACCGCGTGCGCGAGACGCTGTTCAACTGGCTGGGCCAGGACCTGGACGGCCTGCGCTGCCTGGACCTGTTCGCCGGCACCGGCGTGCTGGGCTTCGAAGCCGCCTCGCGCGGCGCGGCCGAGGTCGTGCTGGTCGAACGCGATCCGCGCGCGGCCGCCGCGCTGCGCGAGACGGCGCACGCACTGCAGGCCACGCAGGTAGAGGTGCTGCGCGCCGATGCGGTAGAATTCGCGCGCTCGACGACACGCCGGTTCGATCTGGTCTTTCTCGACCCGCCGTATCACAAGGGTCTGCTCGAACGGATCGAGCCTTCCCTGGAGCGCCTGCTCGAACCCGACGGCTGGGTGTATGCCGAGAGCGAGCAGCCGCTCGCGCAGCTTGGCCGATGGACGACGATCCGCGAAGGTCGCGCCGGCCAGGTCCATTTCCATCTGATGCGAGGAACCCGCCCATGAAGGAAGCCATCGCGGTCTACCCCGGCACCTTCGACCCGTTCACGCGCGGACACGAGGATCTCGTGCGCCGCGGCTCGCGGCTGTTCGACCGCATCATCGTCGGCATCGCCCGCTCGCGCGGCAAGACGCCGCTGTTCGATCTGGAGGAACGCATCGAGATCGCACGCGAGGTGTGCGCGCCGTTCCCCAACGTCGAGGTGCGCGGCTTCGACGGCCTGCTGATGAACTTCCTCAAGGAGAACGGCGCCCGCGTGATCCTGCGCGGCCTGCGCGCGGTGTCGGACTTCGAGTACGAGTTCCAGATGGCGGGCATGAACCGCAAGCTCTATCCGGAGGTCGAAACGGTGTTCCTCACCCCGGCCGACGAGTACATGTTCATCTCCGCGACGATGGTGCGCGAGATCGCCCGTCTGGGCGGCGACATCGACAAGTTCGTTCAGCCGCAGGTCACCCGGCGCCTGCAGCACAAGTTTCAGCCGGACAGGTAACAGGAAAGGATTGCAGCATGGCGCTGATGATTACCGACGAGTGCATCAACTGTGACGTGTGCGAGCCGGAATGCCCCAACGGGGCGATCTCGCAGGGCGAGGAGATCTACGAGATCGACCCGAACAAGTGCACCGAGTGCGTCGGACACTTCGATGAACCGCAGTGCCAGCAGGTCTGTCCGGTCGACTGCATCCCGCTGAACCCGGACGTGGTCGAGACCAAGGAACAGCTCATGGAGAAGTTCCTCCGCCTCACCAACGGCGAAGGCTGACCCGCCTCACGCCGCGGCGCATGCCGCGGCGTCCTGACCGTCCCCGGCCGCGCCGAGGGCGGCGCGCACCTCCGACAGCATCCCGTCGAGCTCGGCGATCTGGGCCTGCAGGCCCTCCTCCGAATGACGCAGCTCATCGACGCGGTCCTCGAGCGTGTCCGTGGCCTGGTGGATGCGCTTGATGCTCTCCAGACGGCGCTTGAGCTGGATCTGGTATTCCCGCACCTGCGTCTCGAGCGGCGCCATGACGGCGCGCAGCCACTGGTCGACGTCGCGGTTGGCTCCCTCGAAGGTGCGCCGCGCCTGCACCGCCACCGTCTCGAAGAACTTCTGCGTGAGCTTGTGCTTCTCGGTCGTCACCAGCGTCAGCGTGGTGTTGATCTGGCGGTTGAACAGATCCTCGAGCCGGTCGATCTCGCGCAGGTAGCGCTGCGTCGAGAAGCCGGCCGGCTGCGCGAGCTTGAGCCCGTGCTCGACCGAGAAGCGCTTGTACATCGAGGCCAGCATGGCCGAGATCTCGGTGATCTCGGCGTCCGACTGCGCGAGGTTGGCGCGCAGCCGCTTGAAGAACGATTCCATCGCCTCGCGCAGCCCGGCCGTGAAGCTCGACTCGAGCATGGCCTCGCGCGTGCGCCGCGTCTCGTTGCGCAGCGCGTCCAGTCCCATGTGGCGCAGCAGGTTGTTCGTCAGCGTCGTGAACACCGAGCGCACGGCGTAGTACTTCTTGAGCCCGTCCTCGAACTCGGCCTTCTCGGTGGCGACCTTGCGCATCATGTACTCGATGACGCTCTGGTTCTTGCCGCGCAGGTCGGCCAGCTCGCGCATCTGCTCGCGCACGCCGTCCAGACGCGCGAGCAGCAGCTGGCGCGACTGGCGCACGACGTCCTCGACCTCGGCGAGGCTGGTCTCGCGCACGATGCGCTGGCGTGCCGGCAGAACCTCGGCCGACAGCGCGCGCTCGAAGGCGTTGATGCGGCTGCGCTCGACCAGCGCGCCGTCGCCGGTGATGCGGCCGACCAGCCCCTTCTGCGCCGAGACCGGGAACACCACCGATTCCGGCACGCCCAGCGTGCGGGCGACCGATTCGACCTGACCGCGGATCTCGGCCTCGATGCGCGCGTCGTCGCGCAGCCCGTCCCAGAGCCCGTCGATCTTGTTGAGCACGACCAGGCAGCCGTGCCGGCCGCCGCGTCCTGCCGTGACGTACTCGCGCCACACGGCCTGGTCGCTCTGCGTCACGCCGGTGTCGGCCGCGAGCACGAACACCACCGCATGGGCGTTGGGCAGCATCGACAGTGTCAGTTCCGGCTCGGCGCCGATCGCGTTGAGCCCCGGCGTGTCGAGCACGACCAGTCCCTGCTCCAGCAGCGGATGCGGGAACTGGATGATGGCGTGGCGCCAGCGCGAGATCTCGACCTTGCCGTCCTCATCCGGCGTCAGCGCGCCCTCCCCCTCCCCGCCGATCCGGAAGCCCAGCTCGCGCGCCTCGTCGGCGCTCACGCGCAGCGTCTCGCCCACGCGCGAGAGCCCGCGCTGCAGGCTCCCGGCCGAATCCGTGTCGAGCGGCTCGACGTGCCACGCCTCGGGCCGGCCGCGCAGCGCGGCCACGACCTCGCCGTCGCGGCGGGTCTCGATCGGCAGCAGGCGGATCTCCGGCGTCGCGCCCGGCTCCCAGCACAGCTCGGTGGGGCACATCGTGGTGCGGCCCGCGCTCGAGGGCAGGATGCGGTCGCCGTAGCCGGAGAAGAACACGGCGTTGATCAGCTCGGACTTGCCGCGCGAGAACTCGGCGACGAAGGCGATCGTGAGGCGCTCCTCGCGCATGCGCTCGAGGACCTGGCGCAGCCGCATGTCGGTCTGCGCGTCACCGACCTCGTTGCGCGTCAGCCAGCTGCGCAGCCGCCCGATGGATGCCTCACCCTGCTCGCGCCAGTTGCCGTAGGCGGAAAAGCGGTCGATCAGATCGTTCATGGCGCACTCCTGGGCGGGGCTGGCGGAGAATTCGGTCTGACGGGAGCATAGCCTCGCCTCCGGCACGTGCCAACGCCCGGCCGCCCGTTCCGCGACCGGCGGCACGGCACGGCCGACAAACGCGCGACGCGGCTCAGCGCGGCGCCTTCGCGGCGCGACGCAGCGGCTGGCAGCGCGGGCACCAGTAGGTCGAGCGCTGGCCCATGACGGCCTTGCGGATCGGGCCGCCGCACACGCGGCACGGCTCGCCGTCGCGGCCGTAGACGAAGTACTGCTGCTGGAAGTAGCCGGCCCGCCCGTCGCCGCCGACGAAGTCGCGCAGCGTGCTACCGCCGGCCGCGATGGCGTCGGTCAGCGTCTCGCGGATCGCCTGCGCGAGACGCTCGCAGCGCGGCCGCGAAAGCTCGCCGGCCGGCGTCGCCGGATGGATGCGGGCGCGGAACAGGCTCTCGGACGCGTAGATGTTGCCGACGCCCACGACGCGGTGCGCGTCCATGATCGCGAGCTTGACCGGCGCGCGCACGCCGCGCAGCGCCTCGAACAGCCAGCGGCCGTCGAAGGCGTCCGACAGCGGCTCGATACCCAGCCGCGCGAGCAGCGGGTGCGCCTGCGGCGCGCCCTCGTGCCACAGCACCAGTCCGAAGCGGCGCGGATCGCGCAGCCGCAGCGCGGTGTCGCCGAACAACAGGTCGACGTGGTCATGCGCGCCGGGCGGCGCGGCCGGCTCGACCACGCGCAGGCTGCCCGACATGCCCAGATGCACGATCACGCTGCCGGCACCGAAGCGCAGCAGCAGGTACTTGGCGCGCCGCTCGACGGCCTCCAGCGGACGGCCGGCGATGCAGCCGGCCAGATCCTCGGGCACGGGCTGGCGCAGCCGCGGATTGCGCACGACGCAACCGCTGGCCACGCGGCCGGTCAGAACCGGAGCAATGCCCCGGCGGGTGGTTTCGACTTCGGGCAGTTCGGGCATGGGGTCGCTCTCTCGCAAATGGCCGTCATGCTTGCCCGCACGCCCGGAAACTGCATACCATCGGACACTTCACGAGCCCGCGCAAACCGGCCAACTGGACCCGATTATGAAGCACAAGCTCTTCCCGCTCGTCGCCGGCACGGCGCTCCTCCTGGCTCTGGCGGGTCCGGCCGCGCACGCCGCGCCCGAGGGCAGCCCCTCGTCGTCGGCCGACGTGCCGCCTCTGCCGGCTCAGGAACTGTCCGCCGACGTGCTGTTCCTGATCCTGCTCGGCGAGATCGCCGGCAACCGCGGCGACCTGCCGGTGTCGGCCGAGGCCTACCTGCACGCCGCGCGCCAGACCCTGGACCCGCGCATCGCCCGCCGCGCCACCGAGATCGCGCTCGTCGCGCGCGACATGGACACCGCCGCGGCCGCCGCGCGCATCTGGCTCGACACCGAGCCGAACTCCGAGGAAGCCCGCCGCATGCTCGCCGGCATCCTGTCGGCCCGCGGCGAGCAGATGAACGAGGTCCAGATCGAGCTCGCGCGCATCCTCGCCAACTCCGAGGGCCTGCGGCTGGAGCAGAACCTGCTGGGCCTGAACCGCGCGCTCGCGCCCATGCCCGACAAGCAGATGGTGCGCGAGATCATCGAACGCCTGACCGAACCCTATCTGCGGCTCGCGCCGGCACACTTCGCCCGGGCCCAGGCCGCCGCCACGCACGGTGACGACCTCGCCGCGCTGGCCTCGGTCAACGAGGCGCTGCGCCTGCGACCGGACTGGGAGAGCGCGGTCGTGCTCAAGTCGCAGCTGCTCGTGCAGCTGAACGCCGTGCAGGAGGCCATCGACCTGCTGCGCGACTACCTGACACGCCACCCGGACAGCCGAAACGCCGCGATCGCGCACGCCCGCAGCCTGGTCTCCGCCGAGGACTACCCGGCCGCGCTGGCGGAGTTCCGCCGCCTGCTCGCGCGCTCGCCGGACGACGTGGACCTCGTCTACGCGGTGGCCGTGATGGCCGCCCAGACCGGCGACTTCCCGCTCGCCATCGGGCAGTTCGAGCGCGCGCTCGAGCTCGGTCACCCGGAACGCGACGGCATCCTCGTCAACCTGGCCAACATCGCCGAGCGCCAGCGCCGACCCGACGACGCCCTGGCGCTGTACCGCCGCGTGCAGGCCGGCCCGCACCACACCGACGCGCAGATCCGCATCGCCCAGCTGCTCGCCGCCGGCGGGGACATCGAGGCCGCACGCGAGCACCTGCGCCAGGTCGAGGTCGAGCCCGACGAGCGCCGCCGCCTCGTGTTCGCGGAACTGGGCCTGCTGCGCAATGCCGGCCGTGTCGACGAGGCGCTGCAGGTGGCCGAGGAGGCGCTGGCCGACGCGCCCGAGGACCCGGACCTGCTGTACGAGGCCGGCATGCTGGCCGAGCGGCTCGACGACCTCGAGCGCATGGAGGACTACATGCGCGCGCTGATGGAGATCGAGCCCGAGCACGCGCATGCCTACAACGCGCTCGGGTACACGCTGGCCGAACGCGGCCTGCGGCTCGACGAGGCCGAGACGCTGATCGCCCGCGCGCTGGAACTGGCGCCGGAAGACCCGTTCATCCTCGACAGCATGGGCTGGGTACGCTACCGCCGTGACGATCCGGCCTCGGCGCTGGGTTATCTGGAACAGGCCTACGCCATCCGCAGCGACCCCGAGATCGCCGCCCACCTGGGTGAGGTACTGTGGGTGCTCGAGCGTCGTGACGAAGCCACGGCGATCTGGGACAAGGCCCTGCGCGAACACCCCGGCAACACGGTACTGGACGAGACCGTGCGGCGGCTGCGCGCCCGATGAGGCGGCGCGTCCTCCTCGCGGCGCTGGCCCTGCTGGTGGCCGGCTGCGCCGTGCAGCCGCCGCGCGGGAGCGTCCCGGCCGTCGAGCGTGCGCGCGTCGGCGCCTTCGATCTCGAGGGCCGCCTCGCCGCCAGCGACGGCGAGCGCGCCGCCAGCGGCCGGCTGCGCTGGGCCCACCGCCCGCGCGGCGACGAGTGGGTGGTGCTCTCACCACTCGGCCAGGTCGTCGCCCACGTCGTCGGCACGCCTGACGGCGCGATGCTGCGGAGCGCCAACGGCGAGGTCCTGCTCGCCCCCGACACGGCCACGCTGCTGCCACACGTGCTGGGCGTGCAGGCGCCTGCCGATCACCTTCCGTACTGGATCCAGGCCGTCCCGGCCGAAGGGGCGAGCGTGCTCGAGACCGACGCCGTCGGCCGCCCGGCCCGCATCGCCGACAGCGGCTGGATCATCGAATACGCCGAATACGCCGACGACTCCCCGCAGGCCGCGCCGCGCCGCGTGCTCGCGCAGTGGGGCGAGGCACGCCTGCGCATCGTGGTGGACAAATGGACCGTGCGCGACTGACGCGACTGCTCGGCTGCCCCGCGCCGGCCAAACTCAACCTGTTCCTGCACGTGGTCGGTCGCCGCGAGGACGGCTACCACCTGCTGCAGTCCGTGTTCCGCATGCTCGACTGGTGCGACACGCTGGACTTCGTGCTGCGCGAGGACGGCGCCATCGTCCGCGACGGCGACGTGCCCGGCGTGCCGCCCGAACAGGACCTCACCGTGCGCGCCGCGCGGCTGCTGCAGGCACGCACCGGCTGTAGCCTGGGCGCCGCGATCACGCTGCACAAGGTACTGCCGATGGGTGGCGGCCTCGGCGGCGGCTCGTCGGACGCGGCGACGACGCTGATCGCGCTCAACCGGCTGTGGGACACGGGGCTGTCGCGCACCGAGCTCGCCGCGCTGGGACTGGAGCTGGGCGCGGACGTGCCCTTCTTCATCGGCGGACGCGACGCTTTCGTCGAGGGCATCGGCGAGATCCTGACCCCGATCGGGCTGCCGGAAACCCGCTACGTCGTGGTGGCGCCCCCCGTGCATGTGGCCACAGGAGAGATTTTCCGCGCGGATGACTTGACGAGAAACTCCGAACCCATCAGAATTGCGGACTTCGCTTTCCGCGCAACCCGGAACGATCTTCAGGCGGTGGCCTGCAGGCTCAATCCGGAGATTGCAGCGGTGATCGAGTGGCTGGAGCGGTTCGCTCCCGCGCGCATGACCGGGTCAGGCGCCTGCGTGTTCGCAGAGGTCGACTCCGAGGATGCGGCTTCGGATATCATTGCGGCCTGCCCGCCCCGGTGGCGAGCATGGAGCAGCCGGAGCATGGCGCGGCACCCGCTGTACGGCTGGCTCGATTAGCGGAACGATTTTTGGGGAGTCGCCAAGTCGGTTAAGGCACCGGATTTTGATTCCGGCATTCGAGGGTTCGAATCCTTCCTCCCCAGCCAGACGACGGACGGGCAGGCCACGCGCCTGCCCGACTCGCTTCCGGCCCACAGATTTTCAATTTCGGTACTGGAGAATCGGTCATGCCCCGTGGCAGCCTGATGGTCTTCACCGGCAACGCCAATCCCAAACTCGCTGCTGACGTCGTACGCCGCCTCGGCATCACGCTCGGTTCCGCCACGGTCGGCCGCTTCTCCGATGGCGAGGTCAATGTCGAACTGCTCGAGAACGTCCGCGGCAAGGATGTCTTCGTGCTGCAGCCGACCTGCCAGCCGACCAACGACAATCTGATGGAAATGCTGGTGCTGGTGGATGCGCTCAAACGCGCTTCGGCCGGGCGCATCACCGCCGCCGTCCCCTACTTCGGCTACGCCCGCCAGGATCGCCGTCCGCGCTCGGCGCGCGTGCCGATCACGGCCAAGGTCGTCGCCAACCTGCTGCAGGCCGTGGGCGTCCAGCGCCTGCTGACGATGGA
>Ga0182792_1001609_pt1 | contig 17785 bp, 15 predicted proteins | sample Passage237B_FD_130497 | JGI IMG/M metagenome (GOLD analysis project Ga0182792, IMG submission 130497) | Cellulose adapted compost microbial communities from Newby Island Compost Facility, Milpitas, CA, USA - Passage2 37B (version 2) (version 2) ...
CCGCCCCCCCCGGCGCCGGGCCCGCCCCTGGCCCCCGCGGCGCGCGGCGGCCCCGCGCGCGTGCCCCCCGCCCGCGCCGGCGGGTGGGGGGGCCCCGCCCCGGCGGGCCAGGTCGGCGGTATCCGCCTGCGGCGCGGCGCCACCGCCGACGCCGCAGCCCCCTCTTTCTCAAACGTGGAGCAACAATGAAACTTTCCAAGGACAACGAGGAGATCGCGCGCACCGGCCCCGGGACCGTGATGGGCAACTTCATGCGGCAGTACTGGATACCCGCCGCGCGCTCGAGCGAGCTCTCCGAGGACGGCACGCCGATGCGGCTGCTGCTGCTGGGCGAGAAGCTGGTGGCCTTCCGCGACTCCAGCGGCCGCGTCGGCGTGATGGACCACCTGTGCCCGCACCGCTGCGCCTCGCTGGTGCTCGGCCGCAACGAGGAGAACGGCATCCGCTGCATCTACCACGGCTGGAAGTTCGACGTGGACGGCAACTGCGTGGAGATGCCCAGCGTGGCGCCCGCGCAGGACTTCAAGGAGAAGGTGAAGGCGCGCGCGTACAAGGCGGTCGACCGCAACGGCATCATCTGGGTCTACATGGGCGAGCGCCAGGCCAGCCCGCCGCCGCTGCCGATGGTGGAGGCCACCCTGCTGAAGGAGGAGGAGGTCGACATCTTCTTCATGATGCGCAGCTGCAACTGGATGCAGTCGCTCGAAGGCGACATCGACACCTCGCACTTCGGCTTCCTGCACGTAGGCCACCTCGACCCGGACAACGTCCCTGATGGCCACCCCCTGCAGCACACCGCCAGCGAGCGCGCACCCGAATACCACGTGAAGGACGCGCCCTGGGGCACCACCTACGGCGCCTACCGCACGGTGCGGCCGAAGACCACCTACTGGCGCTTCGCGAACTACATGTTCCCGTTCTGGACGCAGACGCCGCAGGGCGAATTCCCGATCAACATCCAGGCGCGCGCCTGGGTGCCGCTGGACGACGAGCACACGATGATGATCTTCTGGCGCCGCCGCACCGGCGGCCCGCGCGGCACCAACGAGCCGCTCAAGGACGGCAAGCCGCTGGGCGGCAGCCGGGCGCAGCCGGAGTTCGTCCCGGTGGACACGAGCTGGCTGGGGCGCTACCGCGTGAAGGCCGACGAGTCGAACGACTGGCTGATCGACCGCGAGGCGCAGCGCACCAACCGCATCTACTCGGGCATCGACCACATCGGCCTGCAGGACCAGGCCGTGACCGAGAGCATGGGCGCGATCACCGACCACACCAGGGAGCACCTGGGCCCCGGCGACCTGATGATCGCCCGCACGCGGCGCCGCGCGCTGGCCGCCGCCCGGGCCTTCGCCGCGGGCACGCCCGCCCCGGGCGTGGACGATCCGGCGCTGATGACCGATGCGCGCAGCGGCTACTTCGAGATCGACGAGTCCGTCGAGTGGCAGGCCGCGTACGGCCGCATGATGGAAGGGGCCAGCCGGGTCCCGGCGACGGCCGAGGGCTGACGCGGCGGCGCCTCAGCCGTCCACCGGCTGCGCCGGCGAGCCTTCGAAGGTGAGCTGGTAGAAGGCCGCGTCCAGCCATCGGCCGAACTTGAACCCGACCTGGGGGAAGGTGCCGGCGTGGACGAAACCCAGCCGCTGGTGCAGGCCGATGCTGGCGGCGTTGGAGGCGTCGATGCAGCCCACCATCACGTGCACGCCGGCCGCCTGCGCACGGCGAATCAGTTCGAGCAGGAGCACCCGGCCCAGCCCGCGGCCGCGGCCGCGGTGCGCATGGTGCACGTAGATGCTGTGCTCGACCGTGTACTTGTACGCCGGGAAGGCCCGGAAGGTGCCCCAACTGGCGAAGCCGGCCAACTGGCCCGCCGTGTCGACGGCGCCGACCACCGGGAAGCCGCCCGCGCGCTTGGCGGCGAACCAGGCGGCCATGGCCTGCGGCGGGCGCGGCGCGTAGTCGTACAGCGCCGTCGAGTTCGCGATGGCCTCGTTCAGGATCTCCAGGATGGCCGGCGCGTGCTCGGCTTCGGTGCAGTCGATGAGGCGCAGTTCGTCGTGCGGGTGCATGGGAAGCCTTCCTGGGTGAACAGACGGAGGTTCAGCGCAGTGCGGGCACGCCCGCCTGCCACTGCGGCCAGTTCGCCACGATGTGGTCCACCACCCGCGAGCCGACGCGCTCGATGTTCTCCACCGTCTCGGCGAAGCCGCCGGCCGTCTCGCCGGGGGCCGGGTCCAGGTGCGCCAGCGTGCTCTCGCGCGGGTGGCCCTGGTCGAAGTTGACGGCGCCGCGCAGGCTCATCACGCGGCCGGTGCCGTGGGTACGGTTGATGACCAGGGCGATCGCCGCCGCTTCCATCTCGGTGATGACGTAGTCGTCGGCGCCGTAGAGCCTGGCGATGTACTGCGCCTCCTTCGACAGGCCGGGGCCGTGGAAGAAGGTGTCGCCCGTCATGTGGGTGCCGGTGCCGACGAAGGGCGCGCGCCGCGCGGCGGCGTCGGGGTAGCGCTGGCGATAGCGGCGGGCCGAGTCGGCGTCGGCCAGCGGCACGCCGGCCGAGAGCTTCATCGCCCAGGCGACGAGCTGCGGGTCGAGCCGGAAGCGGCGGTAGTTCTCGTAGCCCTTGCGCGGCATGAAGGTCGGCTCGCCGGCCTTGTTCTCCTCGGGCGCCCAGCGGTGGCCCAGGTCGTAGTCGACCAGCCAGGTGGCCCAGCTGACCATGCCGATGGTGCCGCGCGAGGGCGGCGTGCCGGCCACGCCGGAGATCACGTAATAGGCCTGCGAGAAGTCGAAGCGCGGGTCGAGCAGGATGGCCTGCATGGACGAGGAGGAGTTCACCTTGCCCATGCCGAGCACCGCGCCGCACACGCCGTCGGCGTTGCAGTAGACCGGGCCGAGCGCGCCGCGCACCGGCACCGGCGCGGCGCCCTTCCAGTAGCGCTCGTACCAGTGCTGGAACTCGCCGGCGCGGTCGCCGGTGTTCTGGCCGATCTCGAACATGGCGGCGACGAAGACCTTGACCTTCACCGGCGCGACGGCCTGTGGAGAGGCGGAGGTGGACGCGCCGCCGGGGGCGGCGCAGCCGGCCAGCAGCGCGGCGGCCGCCAGGACGGCCGCGCCGCACAGGCGCAAGGGGCGGAGAAAGGCGATGGGACGCATGGCGGGGGCCTCGCGGGAACGGACGGAGCGACAGTCTACGCAGCGCGCCGCCCGCGCACCCGCGGCGCGGCGCGCGTCCTACAGCCGCCGCGCCGCCGCTGCGCCAGCATGTCGGCCACGATGCCCGCCACCGCCCGCCCCGCGCCGATCGCCCCCGGCCTGGTGTACGTCTCGCCCGAGATGCCGGGCTGCTCGCGCGTGCGCAGCGGCGAGCGCTTCCGCTTCAAGGACCCGCGCGGCCGCTGGATTCGCGACCCGGACGAGATCGCCCGCATCCGGGCGCTGGCCATCCCGCCCGCCTACACCGAGGTCTGGATCTGCCCCCTGCCCAACGGCCACCTGCAGGCGGTGGGCCTCGATGCGCGCGGACGGCGGCAGTACCGCTACCACGCGCAGTGGCGCCGGATGCAGGACGAGGCCAAGTTCGACCGGCTGGAAGCCTTCGGCCATGCGCTGCCGCGCATCCGCGCCCGCGTGCGGCGCGACCTGAAGGCGATGCGCCCCGGCACGGCGCCCACGCGCGCGGCGGTGCTGGCGGCCGTCGTGCGGCTGCTGGCCACGACCTACCTGCGCGTGGGCAACGAGGAGTACGCCAGCGCCAACGGCTCCTTCGGCCTGACCACGCTGCGCAGCCGCCATGCCCGGGTGCGCGGCGGGCGGCTGCGGCTGCGCTTCAAGGGCAAGAGCGGCATCGAGCACGAGGCCGAGGTGGAAGACGCGCGGGTGGCGAAGGTGGTGCGCCGCTGCCAGGAGCTGCCCGGCCAGGCCCTCTTCCAGTACGAGGACGAGGCCGGCGCGCGGCATGCCATCGGCTCCGGCGACGTGAACGACTACCTGCGCGAGGCCTCGGGCGGCGACTTCACCGCCAAGGACTTCCGCACCTGGCACGGCACCGTGCAGGCGCTGGAGCTGACGCGCCTGGCTTGCGAGCGCGCCGCGGCGCAGGACGACGCGGCGCGTTGGGGCGCCCGGGAGATCGTGGGCGCGGTGGCGCGCCAGCTCGGCAACACGCCCGCGGTGTGCCGCAAGGCCTACATCCACCCCGAGGTGCTGGCGCTGGGCAGCCGCCTGGACGACGCGCCGCAGGCGCTGGCGAAGGCCTGGCGGCGCAGCACCGGCGGCCGGCGCGGCCTGCTCGCGGCCGAGGCGCGGCTGCTGGCCTTCATGCGCGCCTGCCGCGGCGGCCGGCTCACTGGCGCGCGGTCCGCACGTTCGGCGGCAGCGCCTGCGGCCAGCTCGCGCGGAAGGGGTTGATGTCCAGCCCGCCGCGCCGCGTGTAGCGGCAGTACACGGCCAGCTTGGTGGGCCGGCAGCGCGCCTGGATGTCCATGAAGATGCGCTCGCAGCAGGGCTCGTGAAACTCGTTGTGGTTGCGGAAGCTCACGATGTAGCGCAGCAGGCCCGCCTGGTCGATCGGCGGGCCGCTGTAGCGCACCTGCACGCTGCCCCAGTCGGGCTGGCCGGTCACGCGGCAGTTGCTCTTGAGCAGGCGGCTGGTCAGCACCTCGGTGACGGGCGCCTCGTCGAACCGCGCCGCCAGCAGCTCGGGCGCGGGCTCGTAGTGCGTGCAGTCCAGGTCCAGCCGGTCCAGGTCCAGGCCGTCGAGTTCGGCCACGCCCTCGCGGTCGAAGTGGTCGGGCGCCAGCAGCTTCAGGCCGACGCTGCCGCTGCGCTCGCTGCCTCTCCAAAGGGCCTCGGTCACGTCCGTGCGCAGGCGCTCGCGCACCGCCTCGGCGTCGGCGAAGGCGCTGCCGTTGAAGCTGTTGAGGTAGAGCTTGAAGGACTTGCTCTCGATGATGTTGGGCGACTCGCAGGGGATGGTGAAGTGCGCGATCGCCACCTGCGGCTTGCCGCGCGGGTTGAGCCACGAAACCTCGAAGGCGCTCCACATGTCGGCGCCGAAGAAGGGCAGGCGCGGCGCCTCGCCGGGCGGCGGCGGCGCGATGCCCAGCGCCTGCCGCTGCGGCGCGCGCGACAGCGGGAACAGCAGCGAGGGGGCGTAGCGGGCCACGTAGGCCGAGCTGCGGCCCAGTTGCGACTGCTCGGGGGTGTTGCCGATGCTCATCTGGCGTCCACCGCCTGCAGGAAGGGGATCATGTGCGCCAGCAGCGCCTCCTGCGCGCCCGGCGGCAGGTCGTGCGCGAAGCCGGGAATGGCCTCGAAGCGCGCGCCCGGGATGCGCCGCGCGGTGTCGCGCCCGCAGGCGATGGGCACCAGCGGATCGGCGTCGCCGTGCAGCACCAGCGTGGGCGCGGCGATCTTCGGCAGCCCCTCGCAGCGCAGGCCGGTGTCGGCGCCGATGGCCAGCATCTGCCGCACGATGCCCTCGGGCCGGTAGCTGCGGCGCAGGCCGATGGCGATGCGCTCGCGGTTGGCGGCCTCGTCGAAGGGCCAGCCGGGGCTGGCGATCATGCGCACCAGGCCCAGCGAGTACTCGACCAGCGACGCCTCGTCCTGCGACCGGGGGCGGCGCATCAGCGCCGAGCCGACCTCCGGCCGCGGGCCGGGCAGGCCGCGCGCGCCGCTGGAGCTCATGATGCTGACCAGCGAACGCGTGCGCTGCGGCGCGGTGGCGGCCACGCGCTGCGCGATCATGCCGCCCATCGAGGCGCCGACGATGTGCGCGTCGCGGATATCCAGCGCGTCGAGCACGCCGATGGCGTCCAGCGCCATGTCCTGCAGGGTGTAGGGCGCGCGCACGGGCAGGCCGAGTTTCTGGCGCAGCGCCTCCCACAGCAGGTTGCGCCGCCGCGCGCCGTCGAAGGACTGCGACAGCCCGATGTCGCGGTTGTCGTGCCGCACCACGCGGTAGCCGGAGCGCACCAACCCCTGCACGAAAGGCTCGGGCCAGGCGATCAACTGCATGCCCAGGCCCATGATCAGCAGCACGACCGGGCCGTCGCCGCCCGTGTCCTCGACCTCGATGGCGATGCCGTTGGCGCTGACCTTCACCTGAACTCCCGCTCGCGCAGCCACTTGGTGGCGACCCACTTCTCGCCCGCCAGCACCGGCGCGCCGCCGTGCAGGGTGCGGGTGGCCGGGTCGGGCCGGTCGTAGCTGAAGAAGACGCCGGTGCCGCGCACCGGGGCGACCTCCAGCCCGATGTCGGGGAAGGTGGTGCCGCCGCCGCGCTCGGGCTCCTGCAGGTACATCACCAGCGTGCCCACGCGCTGCCCGCCGCGGCGCAGGATGGTGGGCGTGCCGGGCTCGCGCGGGTCGAAGTAGTCGTAGTGCGGGCGGTACTGCGCGCCGGGCACGTAGCGCAGGATCTGCAGGCCCTCGCCGAATTCGAGCGGCCAGTTCAGCAGGCGCGCGATGCGCGTCTCGATGCGCTGCACCGTCTCGTTCTCGCCGCGCTCGAAGAACATGCCCTCGCTGGTGCGGTCGACGTTGAGCGTCTCGCCGCCGGTCTTGGTCTCCACGGTGAGCGAGCGCGCCAGGCGGGCGCGCGCTGCCGCGATCAGGGCCTCGCACTCCTCGCCGCCCAGCAGGTTGCCGAAGACGACCACGCGCGGATGCTGGACGGTCTGCAGCACCTGCACGCGGCGGTCGCCGGCATCGATGTACAGCGGCGCGCCCTCCAGGTCGGGGCCGGGCATCTCGGTGCGCGCGGGGCCGGCCGGCTCGGCGGGCGCGGCAACGGCCGGCGCACCGCCGAGCGCGGCGCGCTCCACCTCGGCCAGCGCCGCGTCGGTGGCGTCGTCGCGCCACCCGGCAGCGTGCATGGAGGCGCGCAGCGCAGCGACGGAATGGCCCGCCGCAAGCTGGGCGACGATCCATTCGCGCAGTTCGGGACTGATCGGTTGCATGTCAATGCTCCTGGGCAGCGCCGGGCGTCGGCGCGACCTCGCAGCCCATGAGGCAGGCGGCCGCGGAGCAGGCCATGCGAGGACACGCGCGGAACCGGCTTGGCCGGGCCGCCGAGTGTGCCCCCTCGAAGGGGGTTGGCGAAGCGACACGAAGTGCGCGAAGACTGGGGGTGGTCATTGTTTTCTTCGGAAAACCAGGCGTTCGGGCGTCGAGGCGGCGGGCGCGAAAGCGTAGCCCTCCAGGTCGAAGCCCTCCAGCCGGCGCGGCGTGCCGGCCTTGTGCTGGATCGCCCAGCGCGCCATCAGGCCGCGGGCGCGCTTGGCGAAGAAGCTGATGATCTTGTACTGGCCGTTCTTCCAGTCCTCGAACTGGCACTCGACCACGCGCGCCTTCAGCGCCCGGCGGTCGACCGCGCGGAAATACTCCTGCGAGGCCAGGTTGACGATCACCGGCGAGGCGTCGGCGGCCGCGCGCTCGTTCAGGTAGCCGGCGATGCGCTCGCCCCAGAAGGCGTACAGGTCCTTGCCGTGGCGGTTGGCCAGCGGCGTGCCCATCTCCAGGCGGTACGGCTGCAGGCGGTCCAGCGGGCGCAGCACGCCGTACAGGCCGCTGAGGATGACGACGTGCGCCTGCGCCCAGGCGAGCTGGGCGGGCGTCAGGCTCCTGGCCTGCAGGCCGCCGTACACGTCGCCGTCGAAGGCGAGCGCGGCGGGCCGGGCGTTGGTCTCGGTGCCGCGCGGCTTCCAGGCGGCATAGCGGGCCACGTTGAGCGCCGCCAGCTTGTCCGACAGGTGCATCAGCTCGGCCACCTGCTGCGGCGACTTCCCGCGCATCAGGCGGATCAGCTCGGCCGCCGGGCTGCGCGGGCCCTCGAACACCGGCTGCGTGGCCTCGATGCCGGCGGGCAGGGGCGATTCGTAGTCCAGTGATTTGGCAGGCGAGAGCAGGAAGAGCATCGCGGGATTATCACCAGCGGCCCGGGGCCGCAACCCCCTCGATAAAATCGCGTGTTTCCCCCGATTCCCCTGGCGCGGCGCGGCCCCTGCGGCCGCACCCGACACCCTTTCACGCCATGAGCGACACCCCTGCCCAACCTGGCCTCCAGAGCCTCGCCAAGTCCTTCGAACCCGCCGCCATCGAGGCGCACTGGGGCCCCGAGTGGGAGCGCCGCGGCTACGCGCGGGCGGGCTTCCGCGGCACGCAGCAGCCGAAGGACGGCGCGCCCTCCTTCGCCATCCAGCTCCCGCCGCCCAACGTGACGGGCACGCTGCACATGGGGCATGCCTTCAACCAGACCATCATGGACAGCCTGACGCGCTACCACCGCATGGCGGGCGCGAACACGCTGTGGGTGCCGGGCACCGACCACGCGGGCATCGCCACGCAGATCGTGGTGGAGCGCCAGCTCCAGGGCCAGGGGCAGAACCGCCACGACCTGGGCCGCAAGAACTTCGTGGCCCGCGTGTGGGAGTGGAAGGAGCAGTCGGGCAACACCATCACCCGGCAGATGCGCCGCATGGGCGACACGGTGGACTGGAGCCGCGAGTACTTCACCATGGACGGGAAGCTCTCGAAGGTGGTGACCGAGACCTTCGTGCGCCTGTACGAAGAGGGTCTGATCTACCGCGGCAAGCGCCTGGTGAACTGGGACCCGGAACTCAAGAGCGCGGTGAGCGACCTGGAGGTGGAGAGCGAGGAGGAGGACGGCTTCCTCTGGCACATCGCCTACCCGCTGGAGGACGGCTCGGGCACGCTGACGGTGGCGACCACGCGGCCCGAGACCATGCTGGGCGACGTGGCGGTGATGGTGCACCCGGAGGACGAGCGCTACGCGAAGCTCGTCGGCAAGAGCGTGCGCCTGCCGCTGGTGGACCGCCTGATCCCGGTGATCGCCGACGACTATGTCGACCGCGAGTTCGGCACCGGCGTGGTGAAGGTCACGCCCGCGCACGACCACAACGACTACGCCGTCGGCCAGCGCCACGGCCTGCCTGTCATCGGCGTGCTCACGCTCGACGCGAAGATCAACGAGAACGCGCCGGAGCAATACCGCGGCATGGACCGCTTCGCCGCGCGCAAGGCGGTAGTGACCGACCTTCAGGCGCAGGGTCTGCTGGTCGAGACGAAGAAGCACAAGCTCATGGTGCCGCGCTGCGCCCGCACCGGCCAGGTGGTCGAGCCGATGCTGACCGACCAGTGGTTCGTGGCAATGAGCAAGCCCGACGCGAAGGGCAAGTCGATCGCCCAGAAGGCCATCGACGCCGTGCAGTCCGGCGAAGTGCGCTTCGTGCCCGAGAACTGGGTCAACACCTACAACCAGTGGATGAACAACATCCAGGACTGGTGCATCAGCCGCCAGCTCTGGTGGGGCCACCAGATCCCGGCCTGGTACGACGAGGACGGCAAGGTGTATGTCGCGCGCAGCGAGGAAGAGGCGCAGCGGCAGGCCCCTGGCAAGACGCTCACGCGCGACGAGGACGTGCTCGACACCTGGTATTCCTCGGCGCTGGTGCCCTTCTCCTCGCTCGGCTGGCCCGAGGCGCTGCAGGACGGCAACGCGCTGAAGGACTACGACCTGTACCTGCCCTCCACCGTGCTGGTGACCGGCTACGACATCATCTTCTTCTGGGTCGCCCGGATGATCATGATGACCACGCACTTCACCGGGCGCGTACCGTTCAGGCACGTCTACATCCACGGCCTGGTGCGCGACGCGCAGGGCAAGAAGATGAGCAAATCCGAGGGCAACGTGCTCGACCCGGTGGACCTGATCGACGGCATCGCGCTGGAGCCGCTGCTCGAGAAGCGCACCCAGGGCCTGCGCAAGCCCGAGACGGCGCCGCAGGTTCGCAAGAACACGAGCAAGGAATTCCCCGAGGGCATCCCCGCCTACGGCGCCGACGCGCTGCGCTTCACCTTCGCCGCGCTGGCCTCGCTGGGCCGCAGCATCAACTTCGACAGCAAGCGCTGCGAGGGCTATCGCAACTTCTGCAACAAGCTCTGGAACGCCACCCGCTTCGTGCTGATGAACTGCGAAGGCCAGGACTGCGGCATACAAGAGCCCCCAGGGCTGGGCTGCGCCCAGCCCGTCCCCCAAGGGGAGCAAGAAAGCTTGGGGCGGCCCGGCGCTTTCTTGGAACACACGAAGGCCGAATGCGAACCGGGCGGCGCCTTCCACGGCTACATGCACTTCAGCCAGGCCGACCGCTGGATCGCCTCGCGGCTGCAGCGCGTGGAGGCCGAGGTGGCGCAGGGCTTTGCCGACTACCGGCTCGACAACGTGGCCAACGCCATCTACCAGTTCGCCTGGGACGAGTTCTGCGACTGGTACCTGGAGATCGCCAAGGTGCAGATCCAGCAGGGCGGCGAGGCCGAGCAGCGCGCCACCCGCCGCACGCTGATCCGCACGCTGGAGGCGCTGCTGCGCCTGGCGCATCCGGTCATCCCCTTCATCACCGAGGCGCTGTGGCAGCAGGTCGCGCCCGTGGCGGGCCGCGCCGGCGACTCGGTCATGGTCGCGCCCTACCCCGTCGCCCAGCCCGAGAAGATCGACGAAGCGGCCGAGGCGCACGTGGCCCGGCTCAAATCGCTGGTGGCTGCCTGCCGCCAGCTGCGCGGCGAGATGAACGTCTCTCCCGCGCAGCGCCTGCCGCTGTATGCGCTGGCCGAGAGCGCCGACGAAGCCGCCTTCCTGCGCGGCGCCGCGCCGGTGCTGCAGACGCTGGCCCGCCTGTCGGAGGTCAAGGTCTTCGACGACGAGGCCGCCTGGACCGCCGCCGCACAGGCGGCGCCGGTGGCCGTGGTCGGCGCCGCGCGGGTGGCGCTGCACGTGGAGATCGACGTGGCGGCCGAGCGCGCGCGCCTGGGCAAGGAGGTCGCGCGCATCGAGGGCGAGATCGCCAAGGCGCAGGGCAAGCTGGCCAACGAATCCTTCGTCGCCCGGGCGCCGGCCGCCGTCATTGCGCAGGAAAAACAGCGCGTGGCGGACTTCGGCGCGACGCTGGCGCGTCTTCAGTCACAGTTGCAGCGCCTCGGCTGACATCCTGTCACAGGGCTGTCCCGTAGGATAGAGAGCGCATTTGTTGATACCACCGTCCACAGTTTCCAAGCTCATGCCCATCTCGACTCGCATCCGCAAGGCCGTCTTTCCGGTGGCCGGCTTCGGCACCCGCTTCCTGCCCGCCACCAAGGCCCAGCCCAAGGAAATGCTGCCGGTGGTGGACAAGCCGCTGATCCAGTACGCGGTCGAGGAGGCGTACGCCGCGGGCATCCGCGACATGATCTTCGTCACCGGCCGCAACAAGCGCGCCATCGAGGACCACTACGACACCGCCTACGAGCTGGAAAGCCAGTTGGAAGCCAGCGGCAAGAGCGCCCTGCTGGAGATCGCCCGCTCGGTCGCGCCCGAGGACATGACCTGCTCCTACGTGCGCCAGCCGCGCATGCTGGGCCTGGGCCACGCCGTGCTGTGCGCCGAGCACCTGGTGGGCGACCAGCCCTTCGCCGTGCTGCTGGCCGACGACCTGATGGTCGGCCCCGAGGGCGGCGAAGGCGTGCTGGCGCAGATGGTGCGCACCTACAACAACCTGGGCGGCTCGGTGCTGGCCGTGCAGGAGGTGCCGCTGGACCAGGTCAAGCGCTACGGCATCGTGGCCGGCGAGTCCAAGGGCGACGACATCACCAAGGTCAGCGCGATGGTCGAGAAGCCCTCGCCGGAGAAGGCGCCCTCGCGCCTGGCGGTGGCCGGCCGCTACATCCTGACGCCCGGCGTCTTCGACGAGATCCGCAACCAGCCCAAGGGCGCGGGCGGCGAGATCCAGCTCACCGACGGCATCGCCTCGCTGCTGAAGAAGGAGAGCGTCTACGCCTACGCCTACAAGGGCGTGCGCTACGACTGCGGCAGCAAGGAGGGCTTCCTGCAGGCCACCGTCGAGCTGGCCCTGGCGCACCCCGAGGTCGGCGCTTCGTTCCGCGAGTACCTCAAGAGCCTGGCGCTCTGAAGCCTGCGCCCGCCCGGGCGGCAAGCAACAACAGCCGTTCGGGCTGAGCTTGTCGAAGCCGGGTGCCGCGCTTCGACAGGCTCAGCGTGAACGGCTTGGGGGCTGCCTCAGCCCGCCGCCGTCGACGCGGCCTTGGGAGCCGCGCCTTCCTCGTCCGCCGGCCGCCGCGCATAGCGCTGCGCCAGCACGGCACACACCATCAGCTGCATCTGGTGGAACAGCATCAGCGGCAGCACGATGGCGCCGACCGCGGACGAGGCGAACAGCACCTTGGCCATCGGCACGCCGCTGGCCAGGCTCTTCTTGGAGCCGCAGAAGACGATGGTGATCTCGTCGGCCTTGGAAAAGCCCAGCCGCCGCGCCGCGAAGGTGGTGAAGAAAAGCGCCAGCGCTAGCAGCACCGCGCACACCACCAGCAGCCCGGCCAGGGCCGTGAGCGGCACCTGCTTCCACAACCCCTCGATCACCGCCGCGCTGAAGGCGGTGTAGACCACCAGCAGGATCGAGCCGCGGTCCACCAGCGTCAGCACCTTGGCGTGCCGCTTGACGAAGCCGCCGATCCATGGCCGCAGCAGGTGGCCGGCGACGAAGGGCGCCATCAGCTGCAGCAGGATGCGGCCGATCGCGTCGAGCTGGGAGTCCGCATGGCCCTGCGCCACCAGCCAGTTGGCCAGGAGCGGCGTGACGAACACGCCCAGCAGCGTCGAGGCCGAGGCGCTGCATACCGCCGCCGGGATGTTGCCGCGCGCCATCGAGGTGAAGGCGATGGCCGACTGCACGGTGGCCGGCAGCACGCACAGGAACAGCACGCCGGTGTAGATCTCCGGCGTGACCAGCGGCGCCAGCACCGGCCGCAGCACCCACCCCAGCACCGGGAACATCACGAAGGTGGCGGCGAACACCAGGAGGTGCAGCCGCCAGTGGGTGACGCCGGACAGGACGGCCTCGCGCGAGAGCTTGGCGCCGTGCAGGAAGAACAGCAGCCCGATGGCCACCGTGGTCAGCCCCTCGAAGAAGCGGGCCGTGCCGCCGCTGGCCGGCAGCAGCGTGGCGAGCACGACGGTGCCCACCAGCGCGAGCGTGAAGTTGTCGGGGAGGAAGCGCGAACGGGCCATGACGCCGATTGGGCACGCGGCGCATTCAAAAGTGAAATGGATTCATCTGATGAATCCATAATTTCGCCGCATGAATGTCACCCTGAGGCAACTGCACGTCTTTCGCGCCGTCGCGCTGGAGCGCAACTTCAGCCGCGCCGGCGACGGCATCGGCCTCACGCAGCCGGCGGTGAGCCGCTCGATCCTGGAGCTGGAGTCGCAGCTCGGCGTGAAGCTGCTGGACCGCACCACGCGCGAGGTGGCGCTGACGGAAGCCGGCCAGGCGCTGGCGCTGCGGCTGGACCGGCTGCTGGACGAGCTCGACCAGATGCTGCTGGACGTGGGCGGCCTGGCGCGCGCACGGCGCGGCAAGGTGCGGGTGGCGAGCAGCCCCACCTTGTCGGCCAACCTGATGCCGCAATGCATCGCCGCCTGCGGCGAGCGCGAGCCCGGCATCCAGTTGGTGCTGCTCGACCGCATCCAGCAGGACGTGCTGGGCAGCGTGCGCGCCGGCGAGGTGGACTTCGGCGTGGTGATCGAGCCGCAGGACGCCGAGGACCTGCATCAGGAGCCGATCCTGCAGGACCCCTTCGTGCTGGTGGCGCCCGAGAGCCACCCGCTGGCCAAAGCGGCCAGCGTGCGCTGGCCGACGCTCTCGGGCCGGCCGCTGGTGCTGCTGGACCACGCCTCCGGCAGCCGCCGCCTGATCGACGCCGCGCTGGAACGCCACGGCACGCGCTGCGAGGTGGCGCAGGAGCTGGGCCACGCCACCACCGTCTTCCGCATGATCGAGGCCGGCATCGGCATCAGCGTGATGCCGGCGCTGGCCCTGCCGCCGGGCGGCATCCCGGGGCTGGCGGTGCGGCCGCTGCGGCCCACGGTGGAGCGCGACATCGTGCTGGTGCACCGGCGCAACCGCGCGCCTTCGCCGCTGGCGCAGCGGGTGTGGAGCCTGATCCACGACGTCGCCGCCGGCATGCGGCGGCAACAGGGCGTCAGTCCAGGGTGAGGATGGTGCAGCCGGTGGTCTTGCGTGCTTCGAGGTCGCGGTGCGCCTGCTGCACCTCGGCCAGCGGGTAGCGCTGGGCGATCGGGATCTTCACCGCGCCGCTTTCCACCACGGCGAACAGGTCATCCGCCATGGCCTGCGTGGCCTCGCGCGTGGCGATGTGGGTGAACAGCGTGGGCCGCGTGATGTACAGCGAGCCCTTCTGCCCCAGCACCCCGAGGTTGAAGGGCGGCACCGGGCCGGAACCGTTGCCGAAGCTGGCCAGCAGGCCGAAGGGGCGCAGGCAGTTCAGCGAGCCTTCGAAGGTGTCCTTGCCCACCGAGTCGTAGACCACCTTCACGCCCTGCCCGCCGGTGATCTCCTTGACGCGGGCCGCGAAGTCCTCGGTGCTGTAGTTGATGCAGTGCGCCGCGCCGTGCTCCAGCGCCAGCTTGCACTTGGCGTCGGAGCCGGCGGTGCCGATGAGCTTCAGCCCCAGCGCCTTCGCCCACTGGCAGGCGATCAGGCCGACGCCGCCGGCGGCGGCATGGAAGAGGATGAAGTCGCCCGGCTGCAGGCCCTCGGCCGGCAGCGTCTTCTTCAGCAGGTACTGCGCCGTCAGGCCCTTGAGCATCATCGCCGCGCCGGTCTCGAAGGAGATCGCGTCGGGCAGGCGGCACACGCTGCGGGCCGGCATCACACGCAGCTCGCAGTAGGCGCCGGGCGGCGCGCTGGCATAGGCGGCGCGGTCGCCGGGCGCGAGGTGCGTCACGCCCTCGCCCACCGCCTCGACGATGCCGGCGGCCTCCATGCCCAGTTGCAGCGGCATCGGGAAGGGATACAGGCCGCTGCGCTGGTAGGTGTCGATGAAGTTCAGGCCGACGGCCTTGTGGCGGATGCGGATCTCGCCCGGCCCCGGTTCGCCGACCTCGACGTCGACGAGCTTGAGTTCCTCGGGGCCGCCGTTGCGGTCGATGCGGATGGCGCGGCTGGTGCTCATGCTGGCTGCTCCTTGGACGGGTCAGAAGGTGCCGGGGTACGCGCCGCCGTCGGCCAGGATGTTCTGGCCCGTCATGTAGGCGGCATGCACGCTGCACAGGAAGGCGCAGATGGCGCCGAACTCCTCCGGCGTGCCGAAGCGCCGCGCGGGGATGGCCTTGCGGCGCGCCTCGTGGATCGCCTCGACGCTCTGGCCCGTCTTCTTCGACGTGCCGGCGGCCATGGTGCGCACGCGGTCGGTGTCGAACACGCCGGGCAGCAGGTTGTTGATCGTCACGCCCTGGGCCGCCAGGCCGCTGCGCGCCACGCCGGCGACGAAGCCCGTGAGGCCGCTGCGCGCGCCGTTGGACAGGCCGAGGATGTCGATCGGCGCCTTCACCGCGCTGGAGGTGATGTTGACGACGCGCCCGAAGCCGCGCGCGGCCATGCCGTCGACCGTGGCCTTGATCAGCTCGATGGGGGTGAGCATGTTGGCCTCCACGGCCTTCAGCCACGCCTCGCGGTCCCACTCGCGGAAGTCGCCGGGCGGCGGGCCGCCGGCGTTGGTGACGACGATGTCGTAGTCGGCATGCGCGGCGAAGGCGGCGGCGCGGCCCTCGGGCGTGGTGATGTCCGCGGCCACGGCCTTGACGGAGGCGCCGCCCGATGCCGCGGCCTGCAGCTTCGCGGCCGCCGCCTGCAGCGCCTCGGCGCCGCGGGCGACGACGACGACGTTGACGCCCTCCTTCACCAGCGCCAGCGCGCTGCCGTAGCCCAGCCCCTTGCTGGCGCCGCACACCAGCGCCGTCCTGCCTGCGATTCCCAGGTCCATGCTTCCAAGCTCCTTGTCGGTTGCGCGCGCCTCAGCGGGCGCGCGAGAAGACGTAGATGCCCGCGATCACCAGCGCCGTACCGGCCGCCACCCAGGCGGTGAAGGGCTCGCCCAGGATGAGCGCGCCCATCGCGATCGTGGACATGGGCCCGATCATGCCTGTTTGCGCGGCGGCGGCGGCGCCGATGCGCTCGATGGCCATCATGACGGCCAGGACAGGCACCGCCGTGCACAGGGTGGCGTTGAGCACCGACAGCCAGATCACCTCCGGCGCCACGGCCAGCACCGTGCCGGCCGGCCGCAGCAGCAGGTACTGGACGATGCACAGCACGCAGGCCACGCCGGTGGCCAGCCCCACCAGGCGCAGCGAGCCCAGGCGCCGGACGAACTCGCCGCTCCACACCATGTAGACGGCATAGCTCACGGCGCTGAGGAAGACCAGCAGCGCGCCCCACGCCGCCGCGCCGCCCTGGCCGATCTGCACCTCGTGGCCGAAGACCAGCAGCACGCCCGCGTAGCTGACGGCCATGCCGAGCATCTGGCCCGCGCGCACGCGCCGGCGGTAGGCCAGCCAGCCGAACAGGATGACCAGCGTGGGGTTGAGGTACAGGATCAGCCGCTCCAGGCTGGCCGTGACGTAGGCCAGCCCGGCGAAGTCCAGGAAGCTGGCCAGGTAGTAGCCGGTGAAGCCCAGGCCCAGCACGCCGAACCAGTCGCGCCGCGTGAGCGCCGGCCTGCCGCGCCCCGCCCACCACGCCATGACGGCGAACAGGGGCAGCGCGAACAGCATGCGCAGCATGATGAGCGTCACCGCGTCCACGCCGTAGCGGTAGGCGAGCTTGACGATGATGGCCTTGCCGCTGAAGGCGATGGCGCCGAAGCAGGCCAGCAGCAGGCCGGCCGCAGTCGATGCCCTGGCCGGCGGCGGGGCGGCGGTGGACGTCGTCGCGGGCACCCGTCCTCGCTCAGAAGCCGGCGGCCAGGCCGTCGCGGGGCGGGTCGCTGGCGGCCTGGTAGCCCTCCACCGCCGGGTCGCCCATGCGCCAGATGAACTGGCCGGCGCCGAAGTCCTGGTAGGAGTCCTGGATCACCTCGACCTCGTGGCCGAGGTCGACCAGGCCCTGCACCGTCCGCGGGTCCATCGCCGCCTCGGCGTTGATCGCCCGGCCGGCGTTGAAGCGCCAGCGCGGCGCGTCGCAGGCGGCCTGCGGCGCCTGGTGGTAGTCGAGCATGCGCACCAGGGTCTGCATGTGGCCCTGCGGCTGCATGTTGGCGCCCATCACGCCGAAGCTCATCACGGGCTGGCCGTCCTTCGTGAGGAAGCCGGGGATGATGGTGTGGAAGGGCCGCTTGCCCGGCGCCACCTGGTTGGGGTGGCCCTCTGCGAGGCTGAAGGCGTGGCCGCGGTTGTGCAGGCTGATGCCGAAACCGGGCTCCACGCAGCCGGAGCCGAAGCCCATGTAGTTGCTCTGGATGAAGCTGACCATCATGCCGCTCTCGTCGGCCGCGGTGAGGTAGATGGTGCCGCCCTTGACGGGGTTGCCGGGCTGGAATTCCTGCGCGCGCTTCACGTCGATGAGTCTGGCACGGCTGGCGAGGTACGCGTCATCGAGCATCTGCTCGGGGGTCACCTCCATCGACGATGGCTCGGCCACGTAGCGGTACACGTCGGCGAAGGCCAGCTTCATCGCCTCGATCTGCAGGTGCTGCGAAGCCACCGAATCGACCGGCAGCGCGGCCACGTCGAAGTGCGAGAGGATGCCCAGCGCGATCAGCGCCGCAATGCCCTGGCCGTTGGGCGGGATCTCGTGCAGCGTGTAGCCGCGGTAGCTCTTGCTGACGGGCGTGACCCACTCGGGCTGCCAGGCGGCCAGGTCGGCGGCCGTGAGGCTGCCGCCGTTGGCGGCGGCGAACTTCGCGATCGCCG
>Ga0182792_1001611_pt1 | contig 17777 bp, 15 predicted proteins | sample Passage237B_FD_130497 | JGI IMG/M metagenome (GOLD analysis project Ga0182792, IMG submission 130497) | Cellulose adapted compost microbial communities from Newby Island Compost Facility, Milpitas, CA, USA - Passage2 37B (version 2) (version 2) ...
AAAGGAGAGGAGAGCGGCCATCACCTGCTGGTGAAGGAAATATTGTCAGATTGTGATGATGATACCTTGCTGATCAAGGCGGAACCGTTGGGGCCTACCTGTCATACCGGCGCAGATACCTGCTGGAGTGAGCGGAACCATATGGAGGACTTCCTGTATTACCTCGAAGATATCATCAATCTCCGCAAACAAAGCCAGGATGAGAAATCGTATGTAAGAGAATTGTTTAGCAAGGGTATTAATAAAATAGCCCAGAAAGTGGGCGAAGAAGCGGTGGAACTGGTGATCGAGGCCAAGGATAACAATGAAGCGCTTTTCCTGAACGAGGCCGCTGACCTTTTATTCCATTATTTGGTATTACTTAACGCAAAAGGATATAAATTACAGGCCGTAGTAGACGTTTTACAGGCGAGACACGCAAAAAAATAATGCAAACTATGAAATATGTTTATCTGCTGCTGTTGCTCTGGGCACCTGCGGCGATGGCTCAGCAGGAATTTGAAATTACCGGTACCCTCACCGGTTTGCCGGAAAACGGCCCGGTAGTGCTGGTTGATTTGCAGCAGGAAGATACGGTGGCTACCGGAACCGTCAGCAATGGCCGTTTTGTATTGAAAGGCTCGGTACAGGAACCCGGCCTGTTCAATTTGTTTTTGGGCGCCGGCAATGCCCGGTCAGTGCTTTTTATCGGTAACGATAAAGTAACCATCACCGGAGCTGCTGATAATCCGCAGAGCATCGAGGTAAAAGGTTCTGCAGTACACAATGATTTTGTGGAGCTGCAAACCATCTTTAATCCGCTCATGCAAAAGCTGATCGCTACCAGCCAGCGCCTGCAGGCCACCCCGGGCGTTAAGGAAGGCGATTCGCTGCAGGTGGCTTACCGTAATCAATTTGATGACGTGACGGCCGCCATTGACCGTTTTGTAGACAACAAGAAAAAATCACCGGTCGGCGCTTTCCTGCTGGTGATTACCCGCGAACTGGACCAGGATATCACCCAACTGGAAGCACGCTTCGCGCGCCTGGACGCCAGTGTGCAAAAAAGTTTCTTTGGAAAAGTACTGCAGGAGCAGATCAGCAAGGGCAAGATCGGCGCCATAGGTACTGAAGCTTTAGATTTTACACAGAATGACACGACCGGTAAACCGGTTTCCTTAGCTTCTTTCCGCGGCAAATACGTGCTGGTGGATTTCTGGGCCAGCTGGTGCAAACCCTGCCGCATGGAAAATCCGAATGTGGTATCGGCCTATCATAAATTCAAGAACAAAAACTTTACGGTGCTCGGTGTTTCGCTTGACCGTGCCCGTGAGCCCTGGCTGGAAGCCATTCGTGAAGACAAGCTTGCCTGGACGCATGTGAGCGATCTCCGCTTCTGGCAAAATGAAGTGGCGCGCAAATACAATATTGAAAGCATTCCCCAGAACTTCCTGATAGGGCCCGATGGAAAGATCGTAGGGAAGAACCTGCGCGGCCCGGCGCTTGAAGCAAAGCTGTGTGAATTGCTGGGATGCGATTAATTGCCCGACATAATTAAGAAGTCGCCGGTTATACACCGGCGACTTTTATTTTTTAGTTGATATCCTTCCCTTCCTGCAATAGCTTCACCAATCGCTCCAGGTTATCTTTATTCGCCTTATCCGGCGCCTTCGGCAATGCCTGCTGTGCAAATTCCAACGCCTTGTTGTAATTCCCTAAAGCCGACCAGCCACGGGCCATACCCACGATGGTAGTGAAATTGTCCGGATGGTTTTTATAATTCTTTTCAAATACGTCGAAAGCTTCCTTGGTTTTCTTTTGCTGCAATAATTGCCGTGCGTAAAAATGCAGTTCCTGCACGGTGCCAAGCGGAAGTGCTTCCTGCATGATGGCGGCAGCTTCGCTGCTCCTGCCCAATTTTTCCAGCAATTGCGCTTTGGTGTACAGCGTAGTGAAATTCTTTACACCAATAAAAGTTCCGTTTACTGCCTGTTCGGCCCATTGCAAACCTTCTTCCAGGTTTACATTGTTCATGAGGCAAAAAGTGGCTGCCTGGTTAAAACTTTGCCAGCCGGGATTAAAGCTCTTTTCACTGCGCAGTTCCCTGCGGAGTGTTTCCAGCTGCAGTTTGATATAGTCGGTTTCAATGCGAATGGGAATCTTCAGCTTTTCCCAGAACAGTGCAAGGGTGGCGCCGGTATTGGTCTGATCAATGAATTCGTATTTCAGCCATTCCACGCTTTCGGAAGTGGACTCCGGTTTTACTTTTACACGCAGGGCATCTTCTTTTTCATCATAAAAAAAACTGCCCCAGGAAGTGGAATTTTTGGAGAAGATAACGGTACATGCTGCCGGATCATACGCAATGAAGAGTCCGTAACTGCCGGCGGCAAGCGGCTTTCCTTCTATTATAACGTCGGTGGAGAACCGAATCACCGTGTTTTCATTGGCTCCGGCGCGCCAGGGCGCTGCTTTGCTGGTGCCGAAGCTGGGGTCAGTAAAGCCGGTATGCACCAGCTGTCCCCAGATCTTTCCTTCGCGGCCTTTTACACCCGGACGATTGTATTCAACCTGTACATCGGTAAGTCCCAGCCGTTCACCCACCCAGGCCTTTTTGTTACCACCTTCCGCAGGCTGCGTGAGCTGGGCAACAGCGCCGGCAGTCATACAGCCTGCCAGGGCCAGTGTTAGTAGCAAGTGTCTCATGTGGTTTGCTTTGATTTTTAATGATACAAACTAACGGATATCGCGGGCTACGGAAAAGATTTATTACACCAATGTCATTAGCGTGTGACTACAGGCAGGCCCCAAATGCAACAGGCAATGAACCGTACATTCCGTTCATTGCCTGTTGCAGCTTATATATGCTGTTGAATTAAACGATTTTCTTACCCTTCCGCGTCCTTATCCTTTTTCTTACCGAATATTCTGCGGAATATTCCTTTTTTCTTTTTCTCCGGTTCTACTATGGTGGAATCGCGCTTTGCAGGCACCTGGTTCTTGGGATTCATCGCTTCTTTCAATACTTTCTGTTCTTCCAGTGCCTGCTGTGATTCTACAGGGATATACTGCGTTTCCGGGCGACCGAAGAAGTCATCGGAGGGACTGATGCCCAGTTCTTCTCCTTCAGCACCGGGAGGCGGTGTAGCGCCCAGTTCCGGCGTCCAGTCGTAATTCTGGTGCTGGTTGAAATTGGCGGGCTGCGGGAATTTTGCCTGCTTGTTCAAACCAAGCGTTTTATCGGCCAATGCTTTGGCAAAGAAGCTTTCAAGAATTGGACGTGCGGCCTGTCCGCCATAGCCCAATACACTTTCGAGGCGGATGAAACGGTCGTCGCAACCAATCCATACACCGCCCAGCAATTCGGGGGTAAAGCCAAAGAACCAGGCATCGGAGTTGTCGTTGGTGGTACCTGTTTTACCGCCCATTTCCGCCACGCCTAAATTGGCGCGCATACCTTTGGCGGTGCCATAGTCTACCGGGCCCTGCAACATGCGGGTCAAGGTATAGGCGGTGGATTGACTGATCACTTCTTTTGAGTCGGTATCAAAACGGGCCAGTACGTTGCCGTTCTTGTCTTCAATGCGCGTGATGAACAGCGGCTTTACACTAAATCCGCCTGTGGGGAAAATGCTGTACCCCCACATCATTTCAAACAGGCTGAGATCACAGGAACCCAGACTGATAGAAGGATAAGGGTCCACTTTGGTGGGTATACGAATATCTTTCAGAAACTCTGCAAATCGTTGCGCCGTTGTTTGTTTGATGATGTAAGCGGCCACTTCGTTGATAGACCAGGTAAGACCATCTGCCATGGTGCGGGTACCATTATGCCCGCGGTCTTTCGCCGGCACATAACCGAAACCGGGGAAGTGCTGCTGGCGGTCTTCGCATTCTGTTTCCGGTGTGAAGCCATAATCTTCTACGGCCAGTGCATACAGGAAGGGTTTGATAGATGACCCTACCTGCCGCTTGGTGCGCAGGTTCACGTGGTCGTATTTGAAATTCTTGAAGTCAATACCGCCTACCCAGGCCTTTACATGTCCCGTCATGGGGTCGGTGATCATCACGGCCGTCTGCAGCATTTCACGGTGATACTTGATGGAATCGAGCGGCGTCATAATGGTATCCTTTTCGCGCTTCGCATTCCAGGCAAATACCTTCATGGAAACTTTCTGCCTGAATGTTTTTTTGATCTCTGTATCGCTCATGCCTTCTGCCTTCAGGTTGCGCCAGCGCTCACTCATCTTCATGTAATTTTCGAGAATATTGTCACGGCCTTTCCATACGGCATCCGTTTTTACACTGCGTTGCGCACTGAGCGCCTTTTGCAGGGTGGGCAGGTGCCTGGCCACCGCTTCTTCTGCATACAACTGCATGCGGGGATTGATGGTGGTATAGATCTTCAACCCATCTTCCAGCAGATCGTAGGGTTCATTGGTGGCAGGATTGATATGCTCCTTGCACCATTTGTTCAGGTCTTCGCGGATTACATCGAGGAAGTAGGGGGCAATGCCATTATTCTGGTTAACCTTTTTATAATCGAGTTTGATCGGTTCCTTCTTGATCTTTTCTGCTTCTGCTGCTGTTATTTTGTCGTTGCGCACCATCTGGTTGATCACGGTATTCCGGCGGAGGGTGGCGGCCTCAATGTTGGTGCGTGGATTATAGATGCTCGGTGCTTTCAGCATGCCAATCAGCACTGCTGCTTCCTGCACGTTCAGCCGGTCAGGCTCCTTGGAGAAAAAGGTGCGGGCGGCATTCCGGATGCCATATACGTTATCGCTGAAAGAAACGGTATTGAGGTACAGGGCAAGGATTTCCTGTTTGGTAAAATTCCTTTCCAGTTTTACCGCAATGATGTTTTCTTTCAGCTTTTGCAGGATGCGCAGGAAAACATTGCCGGCCCTTTCTTCAAACATGTTCAGCGCCAGCTGCTGCGTAATGGTACTGGCGCCGCCTTCACGTCCCAGGAATATAATAGCGCGGGCCAGGGCTTTGCCGTCAATACCGGAATGGTTATAGAAGCGTTCATCTTCGGTGGCTACCAGCGCATCAATAACGTGTTTGCTGATATCCTTGTATTGCACATTGCTCCGGTTGCCCCGTTCCTTATAGTATTTGCCCAGTTGGGTGCCATCGTCGCCATATACTTCGGAGGCGAGAATGATGGACGGGTTTTCCAACTCGGCCAGGCTGGGCATTTTACCGAATACCCCCAGGCTCACCAACACGATCAGCAATACAAAGGCGAGGAACCCATACAGAAATAATTTCCAGAAAATGCGAACTGAACTGCTCATATTCAGGTATTTAGGATTTGGCAATTGCAATGTTGGCAATAATCATGCAAATATCAGGCTAATGTGCAAAATAGTTAGTTAATGTGGTGATCAGGCCGGATTGTTGAGACTGTATTTCAAAATCACGGGTTGCATGGCTTCGGTTGTCCGGCATTATTTTCACCTATTACAATGGCTGAAGCATTGCTGCCAATCAGGCATCAGTATGTTGCTGAAGATACGCCATACCAGATGCTCCTGCCATAGAAGCAGTGGCGTCTAAGCACACCTGCACATGATCACATTAGCTAATTGAATCCCGGAAATACCTGCTTCATAAATTCCCTGTAAGCCGCGAGGTCTTTCGTATTGTTTAGTACTTCCAGGTTATGATGAGAAATAATAATAAACGAGTATTTGTTTTCCGGCAGCCAGGGTATCACTTCGCGGGCTGCGTCCTTGCGCGCTTTGGACAGGTAGCTGAGGGCCGCAGCAGCATTTTCAAATCCTTCCATCACCATCAGTTTAATGCTGTCTGTAAGCGAGGCATTGCTCACCGGTATCGTTTTATTGTAAAATTTCTCTTTATTGTACCGGTTGAATGCATTGCGTGTTTCGTTTACATATACGGCATCTACCTTGTCCAGCACCAGCACTACCAACTGGGCGGAAGCGGTGTCTATCGTATAGCCTTTCACGATAGGCCTGGCCTGTGTGCTGTCTGGTTTTGCCGGTGGCCGGTTGGCGGCTGCCACAGCAGCTGTATCTTTTGGCTCCGGCATCTGCGGAGGCTGTTGCGCCACCGGTTTGTTTTGCTGTACCTGGCCGGGCAGTTGCTGCCGGGTGGTATCAACAGCAGGCGCGTTAACGCCCTGCGGTTGTTGCTGAGGAGTTACCTGGCGGCGGACGGGCGGTGTATAGGTAATGACCGGTGAACTGTCTTCAGCCGGACGTTCAATCTGCAGTTTGGTCAGGTAATCTTCTATTTCCTTGCGCCGCGACAGTACATCTATGAACGTCTTGGCCTTTGCCGCCATCGGCGATTGGGGGAAAGTCGTGATGATATCGCCCAGCACTTTACGTGCGGTATTGTCGTCTCTCATTTTGATGAGATACACGGCATGGATGTACAGCAATTGCGGAGACCAGTAGCTTTTGCCATAGAGGCTGTCGGCAATGCGTTTCTGACCCAATGCCTCTACAAATCTTCCTTCTATGAAAAGCGTATAGATCTGATCGTAATGACGATTCATGGCGATCTTCCTCGCACTGTCTGCCGAAATACGGTTGGGGTTGGACAATATCTTTTCAAACCTGGTACCGCTGTGTTGCTGTTTCAGTCGTGCAGCCATTTCCGCAGCCTTCTGCTCATTGCCGGTTTTCTTATAGCAATAGTGCAGCAGGAACAATGCTTCGGGCACATCCGGATGCGAAGGGTATTTTTCAAGGAATTTCTCCAAAGTAGTGATGGCGTAAGCATAATCTTCCAGTCCTTCGATCAGTTCTTTGCCTAACAGGAATTTGGCTTTGCTGAGCGAGTCGTTGCTAACGGTCAGCTGCTCCGTGGTGAGCGGCAATTGCTGCAGGAGCGCCTCATACGTCAGCGGCGCAACAGCCTCTGTATCGGCAGGCAGGTTGCGGTTGCCGGGCGCCCCGGGAAGATTGGGTTGATTCTTTTGCACGCGGGCTGCGGCAAGCACGGCGGCTTCGCGCCGCCAGTTGTCCACGTTGGGACGATTGCCCCAGCGGTTGCGGAATTCGTTATAACCTTTCGATTTGAGACTGGCATTCTGAAAATACCATTCTCCTTTCGCGTTGTTGTTATTACTGAAGAGGTCGGTGCCCTGGTCTTTGGGATTGGCAGCCGCCGGAGAAGCGCCGCCGGAGGGAGCATCTTCTTCTTTCAATCCCTGTTCGCGCCGCAACTGTTTTACTATTTTACGTATGAATGCTTCGCGTTCGGCTTCGGGCAGGGCAGCAATGCGTTGCAGGCTGTCCTGCCGGTAGATGACCTCTAATTGTTGGGCAATTTTTGCCAGCACATTTTTCCGAACCTCGATGGATGTTGCCTGGGTAAGCGGCAGATCACTGAGGTTTACACTATCGTAAAAGCGCTTTGCTTCGCGGTAATCTTTTTCATTGAAGGATAGCTCTGCCAGTTCCAGAAATGCCTTTGACTTGCTGATATTGGCCGTTCCGTCGCCAATGGCTTTGGTGGCGAGCAGCAGGAAGTGCCGGGCGCCGGCGATGTTATTGCGCTCCAGCTCCATTTGCGCCGCCATGTAATAAATGATGTCGCGATAGTTGGTATACCGGTCTTTGCGGGCCATTTTCACCAGGTCGGCAATGTTCTGGTCAATTACTTTGTTATCGCCTTTGTGCTGGCGGATGGCGTTCAGTCTTGCATATACTTCCAGCACCGGGTTCAGCGTATGCTTTACGGTGCGCAGGAAAAAAGCTTCTGCCTGTTCATGTTTACGGGAGCGTTCATACAATTGGCCGATCAGGTATTCCCAGCGTGCCCTTTCTTCCCGGTCGGCAGCATTGTCCAGCGCTTTTTCAAGGTAGTGCGCTGCGCTGTCGTACATCTCCAACTGGTAAAAATAAAGGGCCGTTACTTCGTGCAGGTCGTTTTGCAGTCGCTGCGGGAAGTGGGGGTCGTGCTTTAAGGTTTCAATCAACCCGGCTGCTTCTGCCGTTTCTTTCCGGGCCAGGAAGGTACGTATCTGCCAGATGAACGATTCGTTGCGACTGGGCGGGGTGGTCCACGCCTTATGCAGCAGGCTGTTATTTTCTTTGGTAGAGATGGTAAAGGCATTGCCTCCCTCCACCGCGTTGCTGCCGATAGGGATATCATACCCATCCTTCTCTTTGGGAGCGAACGCGTAGTTGATGTATTGAAAGGTGAGGTAGGCCGTATCCAGTTCGTTACGGAAATAATAGGCCTGACCCATCAGCATGTACAGGTTATCTATCCAGCTGTTGCGCAGGTCATGTATCAGGATGCCGGCATTGGCCTTGTAGATCACGGAGTCCAGCTCATTCTTATCACGGGCTGTTTGCTCCAGGCTGTAATTATAGAAGGAAAGCAGTTCGGAATAATCGTCGCGGTGCTGGGCTTTGGCGCGTTCCAGTACGGCCTGCAATTTATTGCGGGCATTGAAGTGCCAGTTGAATTTGGTGACGCCGTTTTGTGTAAAGCGGCGGGGAATAGTCCACTTCTTTTCTGCTGTTTTTTCGGAGCCGAGCTTTTTATTCTCGAATTTCTCGGGCTTTTTGAGGTCAATAGTAGTCCCGGACTGTCCCGACAGGTCGGGAAGCCAAACGATGAGGAAAAGAGATAACAGAATGATCCGCGTCAAAACCTAAACAGTTTACTCACAAACTAAAGGCTATTAACTGATTTTGCGGAAAAATATTTTACAGGTTATGTGAAAATTTGGGCCCCTGGATCACGCCAGGAATTAATTTTCCATTAAAAAAAATCGTGCGATCGCTGGCAATAATCCGCGCAATCTGTGGTTAAACCTGTATTGGCTGCGGCCCATCCGGGCTGGTGTGATTGCAAAAATGACCCGGGGCTTTGTGGTTCAACCCCAGAAATGCTATCTTTAAAGTCTTAGAAATTCTCCGTATGGCCAAATTCGATGCCAACTCTACCCTGAAACGCCTGCAGAATCGCTACCGCCTGGTTGTAATGAATGATGATACTTATGAGGAGGTTGTGACGTTTAAGTTATCGAGGTTCAGCGTGTATGCGCTTCTTAGCACCATTTTTGTGTTGTTGACAGGCCTCACGGTGGCGTTGATTGTATTTACCCCGCTGAGGATGTACATACCGGGGTATGGCGATGTAAATGCCACCGCAGAGCTGAGAACATTGAAACTCAAGGTAGATTCAATGGAACAGGCGATGAATCATGGGGACCGCTACCTCGAAAACGTGCGTAATGTATTGCAGGGCAATGTAACGGTGAACCTGGATACCACCCTGCTGCACATTCCAGCCACTGAGAATATTGATGACTAAACCATATCGTATGTTCAATCAAAAATCCAAATCCGAAACCTCGTATGATTCCCCGTCTTCCGGGAGCAGTTCAGCCAGCATCATTGCCGCCGGCACCACGTTGAAAGGCGATATTACCAGCAGCGGCGATATCCGCATTGACGGCGCCCTGCAGGGCAATATCCACTGTACCGCCAAAGTTGTGATCGGCGCCAATGGCACCGTGGAGGGCGATATTTCCGGTCAGCAGGCCGACATCATGGGTAAGGTCAATGGTACTATTAAAGTGAAAGAATTGCTGCAACTGAAGGGCGGCAGCCAGGTAAATGGAAACCTGTATGCCACCAAGCTGCAGATTGAGCCTACTGCCAGCTTCAATGGCCAGTGTCATATGAACACCGGCGCCAGTAGCGCCCTGAATGCACAGGCAAATGGCGTGGCCGACCGGAAATCGGACAAGCTGGTTACAGCCTGAGGTTTTCATAACAGATCCGTCATTGATTTATTTTTTTTATCAGCCATTCATATTGTTTGAACGGGCTAAGGATAGTTGTGTGCTTTTTTCAACACAGAAGACCGGGCATTTTGCCATGGTTGGTCCGGCGTTGGGTTGAAAAAAGCACTTTTGTTTTCTTCCATATTTCCACATCTTATGTACTTTCCCGCACGCCCTCCGTTGCCTATTTGATTGGAATAGTACCTTTGCGCAAATCTTTTTGGCATACAACTGGTTTGTAAGCGGCAGGAGCATATAAAAGCCTATGAATCTGTCAATACCCGCTTCCCGGGCTATGCTGAAAACAAAGTACTCTTTATGACATTCCTTCGATCTATCCGGCCGCTTGCCATCCTGTTTCTTATCACCACTGTGATGTTCATTGCAGGGCGGTCTTACCTGTTTGCATGGAATGTAGACGCAACAGTATTGCTGGCGGGCAATTGTATCTTGTTCGCCGTTACCCTGTTTTCCTTTTACCTGTTCGCACGGTCGCTGCACGCCACCAATCCCTATGCCATTACGCGCATGATCTATGGCAGTGTGATGGTCCGTTTGGTGGTGTGCCTGGTGGCTGTGCTCACGTATATATTGATTGAGCGGAAAAATGTGAACAAAGCGGCAATCATTGGCTGCCTGGTGTTGTACGTAGTGTATACCGGTATGGAGGTAGCCATTGTGACGAAAAAGAGCAAGCAGCAAAAGAATGTCTAAGCGCGAAGCACCATTGGAATACCTCAGGCAATTCATTCCGCACCCGGCCGTGCCGCGGGTGCTGGAATATCTTCACCATTACAAAGTGCATCTTACAGTAACCCGTGAACGAAAGACCGTGCTGGGCGACTACCGCCATGCCTGGGGCGACAAAGCGCATCGCATCAGTGTGAACGGCAACCTGAATCCCTATGCTTTCCTGATCACCCTGGTGCACGAACTGGCGCACCTGGTCACCTTTATGCAGCATGGCAACCGCGTGCAGGCCCATGGAAGGGAATGGAAAAACTGCTATGCCCTGTTGCTGAAGGATTTCCTGCACAAGAATATTTTTCCGGAAGAAGTGGAGCGTGCCCTGCTCAAAAGCATGCATGATCTGCCGGCCAGCAGTTGCGCCGACGAAGACCTGATGCGCGTGCTGAAAAAATTCGACCGGAGGAAGGACGGGGTGGTGATGGTAGAACAACTGCAGGAAGGACAGGTATTTGATATCGGCGAGGGCCGTTTGTTCAGGAAAGGCAAACAATTGCGCAAGCGCTTTCAGTGTGTGGAAATAAAAACCGGGCGCGTGTACCTGTTCAGTCCGATTTATGAAGTGAAGCTGGCGTGATGCGGGCGATTATCAGGTTTAATGAAACGGGCCGGCTGTACCTCAAAACCAAAAACCAACACTATAACCAATGAAACAACGTTTTCTCTGCACCCTCATTGCTTTCATGATCCTGTCTGCCGGTTATGCACAAACGGAAAAAAGAGACTGGCTGGTAGGAGGCAGTGTAAGCATCAACACTACTGAAAACAACTCCTCCTTCAGTTTTATGCCGATGGGCGGCTATTTTTTTCTGAAAGGATTTGCCGCCGGTGCTGAAGTGGAACTGACCACCAGCAAAACAGGCGTTGTCCGTGCTACCCGGTTTGGACTGGGACCCTTTGCCCGCTATTATTTTGAATTGAAAGAACCGGAGTTCAAGCCGTTCGTACATGCTGGATTCAAGGTGGAATCGGAACGCAGCAAGGTGATGGGAGTGGCGGAAAGGGAAACGGCGGTGAATTATCTTATCGGTCTTGGCGGCGCGTATTTCCTCAACGACAATGTAGCCATTGACGGACTGGCCGGCTATAATTACTCCAAGGTAGAAAACCACGAAGGCAATGGCGGTTTTCATTTTCGCATCGGCTTCCAGGTACACCTGGTGCGATAAGCTGCCCTCATAAGGTCTTCAGCATCCAGATACTGCATCCGAAATGCCCCGTGTTGCCCAGCGGGCCGGGCAGGTAGGCAAAGCCGGCTTTTTCATACACGGAAATGGCTTTGCTGAGTTCGGGCATGGTTTCGAGATATACTTTTTGATAGCCTGCCTCGCGGGCGAAGGCCAGCGCTTTTTCAATCAGCCGGCTGCCCAGTCCTTTGCCGCGGGCAGCAGGAAGTAAATACATTTTAACCAGCTCACAGGTATCGGCCGGCAATCCTTCGGAGGGATAAATGCCTGCGCCGCCCACCAGCGTGTTGTTGATGAGCGCTACATAATAAATGCTGCCCGGTGTCTGAAACAATTCAAACAGGGCATCGGTAGAGGGATCGTAATAAACAGTGCCGGGATGGTTGGCGCCAAATTCTTTCAGTGTGTTGCGTACAATGATTGCGAGCGCAGCATTATCGCCCGGCTCAATGGTTCGGATAAGCACGTCATTCATGCACCGAAGATAAGACAGCTGGTGCATATGCAACAGGTTGACGCAACGCACCCATCGCAAAGAGACCGGGCACGATAACCTCCTGGTGCATATGCAAGAGCCTGTTATAGCCTGTAACGGGTTTTGTATACAATGTCACGACCGTTGAAAAGTACATGGCATGAAAGAAGTCGATACAGCATGGTAACAGGCTCCGTGTACAATGTCACTGCCATTGAAAAGTACGTAGCATTTGCATTGCTTGCTGCAACCTGTAACAGGTCCTGCACACAGCGTTATGTACACTGAAACGTACACTGCACGCACAGGAGACCGTTGCAATCTTTATCCGATCAACGCCATCAATGTATAAATAATCACATAGCTGATAAAAAGGCCGCCGTAGAAGATTCGGGTAGGGTTTTTCATAGTAGCAAAGAGTTTTTGGTGATCGTTTTGAGTAATTGCCGTTTGTTTTGATATTGGATAATTGATAACGAAAATGTATGCCAAAAATGTAGTTTACGCAATGGAATTTTTACCCGATTTCGCTTTTGCGGAAAATACGCTGTTGCTGATGAGCATACTTTTGGGCATCCGATGACAGGCTGCGTTAGTGTGGCTGCATCCGCGTTATTCCAATTGCTTGCCCCGCTGTACAAGAACCGCGCTACAGCTCAAATTAAACGCCAATAGCCCCTTAGCCCCCCTTCCGGACACTCAACTTTCGGTATTCCGGGAAATAAACGCCCCTGCAGGGACGTTATGCTATATGCTTAAATAAAATATCCCATATGAAGAGCCCCCTATTCCTTTGTCTCCTGATCATCAGCGGCCTGGCAGGGCATGCACAGGCTGTAGATCTTGACAAATACTATTTTACGGCTACTTACCGTAGCCTTCCCACGCGCCCGCTCGACACTTCCTGGCGCACCTACTCAGTGACCTACGAAACCGGTCAGCTGGTGAAACTGGCCATGAAAGACGATATGCTCACCGACCGGATATTCATTGAAGGATGGAAAAAACTGTCCGCCAACGGGCATATCGTGGTGAAGCTGAAACTGGAAGATGTACTGGTAGAAAAATCCGAAGTAAAGGAGCGCGAGCAAATCCTGAAAGATAAAAACGGCAAGCAGACAGGTGTGCGGAAATTTTACTGGGTGGTGCTGACCTATAACTATGCCGCCCAGACATCCATTACCGATTACCGCGGCGGCCTGGTAGATGAATGGTCGCTGATGGACCGCAGCGTTAAACACACGTTTACCAGCGAAGAATATCCCACCAGAGCACAGGCGGAGGCATTCTTTGCCATTAACGCGCTGAATGTTACCAGTGAAATCATGCGCAGGGTGACCAACAATATCTGCACGCGCCTCAGCAACGAACTGACCACCAACTATGGATTCACCGAATTGAAAATAAACGACTTTTTGTGGATACTCGATTCACGGAAACATCCCGAATACGATGCACACAGAAATGCCTTTACCCTGGTGAAGCAGGCCATGTTCCAGATGAACGCCAATGAACCCGTTGATAAGATCAGGGAGATGCTGCAACCTGCCATAGCATATTTTGAAAAGGTCAAAAAGAATTATTCTTCCAACAACCGCAAACAAAGAAAGCTGCGCTATGCCAGCTATTTCAACCTGGCCAAGATCTATTATTACCTGGATGACCCGGATGCGGCCATGCACCAGGCCACCGGACTGGTGATGAACGATTTTGATGCCCGCGATGGCCGTGCCCTGGAGAATGCCGCCAATAATTTGAAATCGCTGATGGAGCAGAACAAAGTAAAAAGCAGGCATTTCCCTATCAATGTGGATGCATACACCGGACCGCAGGAGGCGTACAGCAGTGCAGAGTAAGGGCTTGAAAGGGGAAGTTGGAAAGCGGCGCCAGGGTATTCTTTTTTCAGCGCTTTCTTCCGAACTTCCATACTTCCCGACTCATCAAAACAGCTTACCATGCGCCACCTGCTTATTGTGCTTTTGTTATGGGATTCTGCTGCGGTTGCCCAGCTTCCGCGTAATGAAGATGGTTTGTTTGAGCTATCCCAAACAATACGTGTAAACAACAATGCTGCCACCGGCCAGCTCGGTAACAGGGCCCGGAGTTTCTTCAATCAACCCTTCCTGGTGCACTGGGATACCGTATACCAGGTGCCGGGCGCCGAACATTTGGTTATGAAAGGGGAAGGCTATGTGGATATACGGGCCAAGCTGCGTTCGGTAGGCTCCACGCGCAAAGTGCCGGTATGGTTTGAGTTTACCCTGCAGGTGAGTGAGAACGCCTATCGCTATACCATCAATCATTTCGTTGTATGGAAATCTGTTCCCGCAGATGCTTTTCCCTTTGAAAAAAGGCCCGCATCAGTACGGGAAACAGTGTATGACCAGTTATTGCAGAAAACCCAGAAGCGCATCAGCTTTATAACGGGTTGGCTTAAGCGTCATATGGAAGGAGGGGAATAAAGAGAAAATATTTCAGGCATACTGATAACAAAAAGGGAGGAACGTTTTGTTCCTCCCTTTTGCTGTAAACCGGTTGTAAAAGAAAGCTATGCTACTGCCTTGTTCACCAGCGCAGCTGCTTCGCTCAGCAGGATAGCGCTTTGTACCTGCAGTCCGCTTTCTTCAATCAGTTTCTTGGCTTCTTCGGCATTGGTGCCCTGCAGGCGCACAATGATGGGCACGTGAATGTTGCCAATAGACTTGTAAGCGTCTATCACACCCTGCGCCACGCGGTCGCAGCGCACAATGCCGCCAAATATGTTGATGAGAATGGCTTTTACTTTCGGATCTTTTAAAATGATGCGGAATCCGGCTTCTACCGTTTGCGCATTGGCGGTGCCACCTACATCAAGGAAGTTGGCGGGTTCACCACCGCTCAGTTTGATCATGTCCATGGTTGCCATGGCCAGACCGGCGCCATTTACCATACAGCCTACGTTGCCGTCCAGTTTTACAAAGTTGAGATTGTATTTACCGGCTTCCACTTCGGTAGGATCTTCTTCGTTGATATCGCGGAGCGCTTCGAGGTCGGGATGACGCATGAGCGCGTTATCGTCCAGGTTCATTTTACAATCCACGGCAATGATCTTTTCATCAGCTGTTTTGAACAGCGGATTTATTTCCAGCATACTGCAATCCAGTCCTACGTAGGCATTGTAAAGATTGGTCACAAACTTCACGCAGTTCTTGAATGCTTCTCCTTTCAGTCCCAGGTTGAACGCGATCTTTCTTGCCTGGAAGGGCAGCAGTCCGCCACCGGGATGTACCCATTCCTTGAAGATCTTGTCAGGCGTATTGTGGGCTACTTCTTCAATATCCATACCGCCTTCGGTGCTGTACATGATCACGTTCTGACCTTTGGAGCGGTCGAGCAGGATAGAGAGGTAGAATTCTTTTACGGGATTGGGGCCGGGATAATATACATCCTGCGCCACCAGCACTTTGTTCACCACTTTGCCGGCAGGACCGGTTTGTACGGTCACCAGCGTGCCACCCAGCAAACGGGATGCGATCTGTTGTACTTCTTCTGCATTTTTCCCTACGGCCACACCGCGTTGTTCCGTGCCTTTGATCTTTCCCTTACCGCGACCACCGGCATGGATCTGCGCTTTTACTACGGCAAAGTTGCTTCCGTACTGTACTTTCAGATTTTTGTATGCTTCTTCGGCCGCATCGGCGCGGTCAACCGGTATACCTTCCTGTACCGGCACGTTGTATTTTTTCAGTAATTCCTTGGCCTGGTATTCGTGTAGGTTCATGCCTTAAAATTTTGGGCGAAAATAAGTTAAAAAGTCGGGAAGTCCGAAAGTCTGCTCTCCGGAAGCAGCCGGCATTTAATAGCCTGCCGTACTTCCGGTGGTGCTGCCATCCGGACTTTCCTATATTTGCAGCGCTTTGCAACCGGCGTGAGCTGGTTTCCAAGACTCATTCCACACCATTATGCTACAGCAATTACAGGAAACAACAGCTTTTATCCGGACGCACTATCCCCATTCGCCGGAGGCAGGTATTATCCTTGGAAGCGGCCTTGGCAATTTTGCCCGGGAAATTGAAACCGAAAAGGAAATTGACTACCGCGATATTCCGCATTTCCCGCAGTCAACCGTGGTGGGCCATGCCGGTAAACTGATCTTCGGAAAACTGAATGGAAAAAGGGTAGTGGCCATGTCGGGCCGGTTTCATTATTATGAAGGGTATTCCACGCAGGAAGTGGTATATCCTGTGCGTATGATGAAATTGCTCGGCATCCAAACCCTGCTTATATCCAATGCGGCGGGCGGCGTGAACCCATCGCTCCGCATCGGCGACCTCATGATCATTACTGATCATATCAGTCTTGCAACCGTCAATCCCCTGCTGGGAAAGAATGAGGACTCCCTGGGACCGCGGTTTCCGGACATGAGCGAACCCTATAATAAACAGTTGGTAGAAATTGCGCACAAGGTGGCCGCGCAAACCGGCATACCGCTAAAAGAAGGCGTATACTTTGGCGTAACCGGGCCCACGTTTGAAACAAGGGCAGAATATAAAATGATTCACATCCTCGGTGGCGATGCAGTAGGTATGAGTACGGTGCAGGAAGTGATTGCGGCAGTGCATATGGGCATTCCTGTGTTTGCATTGAGTGTGATCACTGATATCGGATTGCGGGAAGAAGACAATATCATTACACACGAAGAAGTATTGCACGAAGCAAAACTGGCAGAGCCGAAAGTGGCAGCTATATTTAAAGGCATTGTGGGAGCGATAGGGTCACAGGGACACACGAAGCAATTATAATCAACGCAGCGCAATCTTTGTGTCACTGCGGCTGAAGGCTTTGAGATGCTAACATTAACTATTAAATAACTGCGCACACTTTATTAATCATTAATTTGTCGCCTCGTTTCATAATTACAATGCAGGTGCTCAGGAGCAGGTACATAAAAATTTACTGGATTATACTTTTATCGGTTGGCTGTATGGCAACCGCCTCAGCGCAGGACCCGCTTCGCCGGGTAGGCGACCGGCTGGGGCAGCTGGGACAAAGAGGTGCACAGCGCGGGCAAGCGCAACAGGGCGCCGACACCATCGGGCATCGAACGGGATTTGAAGATTCCATCACCATTCGATTTCGCTTTCTCGATACCAGCCGCCTGCGTTTCTTTGATTCATCCATTACCGATTTTTCAAAAAAATATCCCGCGCCCTGGCATTATGTGAACCTGGGCAATACCGGCAATGCCGCCCGCGACCTGCTGTTTTCACCTTACCGGCAGGCCGGCTGGGACCATGGCTTTCATGCGTACGACATTTACAATTTCACCGCAGCAGAAACGCATTTTTACAATACCACACGTCCCTATGCGGAATTGAATTATGTGCTGGGCAGCCAGGCAGAACAGGTGATCCGGCTGCTGCATACGCAGAATATCAAACCCAACTGGAATGCAGCTGTTGAATACCGGCTCATCAATGTGCCCGGACTTTTCCAGCATCAGAATACCAATCACAACAATTACCGCTTCAGTTCATGGTACCAGTCGAAAAACAAACGCTACCAGAATTTTCTTGTCCTGGTGGGCAATAAGCTGCAATCCGGTGAAAACGGCGGTATCCGC
>Ga0182792_1001613_pt1 | contig 17775 bp, 10 predicted proteins | sample Passage237B_FD_130497 | JGI IMG/M metagenome (GOLD analysis project Ga0182792, IMG submission 130497) | Cellulose adapted compost microbial communities from Newby Island Compost Facility, Milpitas, CA, USA - Passage2 37B (version 2) (version 2) ...
GCCGGCCGTGGCGCGCTGGATGAGCTTGCCCACCTGGGTGCTGCCGGTGAAGGCCACTTTGTTCACGTCGGGGTGGTTGACCACCGCCGCGCCCGTGGCACCGGCGCCGGTGACGATGTTGACAACGCCATCGGGCAGTTCGGCACCACCCGCGTGGTCTCCGAGGGCGACCTGAATTATCCTACGATCGTGATCCCCGCTGACATCAACGGCGATGGGTACCTGGACCTGGTGAGCATGCGCAGGGCTTCTTCCGCCGGCGAAGTGAGCACGGTGTTATGGTGGGAGAATGATGGCCAAGGGGCCTTCGGGGACGCACAGCCGTTGCTCGGCGACCTGCCCAGCGGCTTCTCGCTGCATGGCTTCGCCGATCTGGACAACGATGGCCTGGCGGACATGATCGCCTACCCGAACACGAACAACCCAGCGCATTGGTACCGCAACACCGGCGGTGCCGTGGCCGCGCCGGTGTTGCTCTACAGTGCCTCGTTGAGCAACTTCATCCTGCGCGACCTCGACAACGATGGCGCTGCGGACATCATCGGGCGCACACCTGCGCTCCAGGTGCTGATGAACGATGGCTCGGGCACCTTCACGACAGGTGCCGTGCTGGGCACCGTGACCGGAACGATCAGTACGGTGCACCTGCAGCTGGCCGACCTGAACGGGGATGGTGATACCGATCTCCTGGTCGGTGGCGATAACCCGTGGCGCGGCACGTATGCCGGTGCGGGCAATGGCACCTTCGGAACACAGCAGACCATTGCCAACTTCAGCCTGCAGTACACCCCCCGACTGGGTGACATGGATGGTGATGGCGACATCGATCTGCTGGGCTGCGGGTTGTCCGGTGGGATCCGCCTGTTCGATAACGATGGCGGCACCTTCACGCTCACGGATACCTTGACCATCAGCACGCTGGCCAACTTCATACCCGACGTCGTGCGCGACATCGATGGGGATGGATCGGCCGACATGACGAAGTACACCTCCACGCAGTGCAATGTGATCGTCACGCACAACAACGGCAACGGCACCTTCAGCGACCAGCAGCTGGAGATGTTCAATGCCTACAGCCTGCAAGGCACGCGCTACGCCGTGGCCGACCTGGACAACGATGGCGACCTGGATGTGGCCTTCGTGCATGGGCAGGGATTGATGGGCTGGTTCGCTCAGGAAAGCCCCGGGCAGTGGAGCCCGCGCAAGAAGGTGTCATGGACGGTGAGCGCAACCCGCGATCTGGCCAGCGCGGACTTCGATGGCAACGGCACGCCGGACCTGGTGGCCGCCAGCGAATACGCCAGCATGGTGACCCTGCACCTGAACGACGGGTCCGGTGAGCAGTTCGAGCGGTCCATCATCGCCGAGAACTTCCACCGGGTGATGCACGTGGGCACGGCCGATCCTGACAGCGATGGCGACATGGACGTGGTGGCTTCCAACACCACGGAGGCGAAGTGGTTCGCCAACAACGGTGATGGCAGCGCGTGGACGGCCCACACGATCACCGGCGCTGCCGGCCCCTTCAGCATGGGCGATGTGGATGGTGATGGCCGGGCCGACCTGATGTTCGCAGGACTGTTGTACCGCAACCAGGGCGGAACATTCATCACCGAGGAGGTGCTGGCCGGTGCTACGGTCGGCCGGATCAAGGACATGGACGGCGATGGTGCTCCCGATCTGTTGATGAGCCACACCGGGGCGGCCTCCGTGGGCACCAATGACGGCAGCGGCTCGTTCACCTTCACCGCGTATGCCATGCCCGTCAGCGCCAACTTCATGGAACTGGCCGACATGGATGGCGATGGGTTGCTGGACATCGTCGGCCGGGCCCCGGGGAACATCATGATCTGCTACCTGCTGGACGGGGTCGGCGGAGCGCAGCTGGATACGATCGCCACCGACCTGCCCCAATCCACCGACGGCACCATCGCCTGCGTGGACCTGGACCTCGATGGGGATATGGACATCATGTGGTCGCGCAGCTCCGGATACACGCACCAGAGCTATTCGATCGAGAACCTCGGCGGCATGACCTTCGGTGGCAACACGTTGGTGGACCCCTCGGCCGAGGTGACGCGCAAGTTCCTGTTCACCGACCTCGATGGTGATGGCCTGTTCGACCTGGCCGTCGGCCGGCACCACAGCATCCGCTGGTACCCGAACCTGTATCCGAACCCGTTCCGGTTGAAGGGCTCGGTGTTCCTCGACGCGAACGAGGACGGCGTGCTGGACCCTGCTGAGACGCGCATGCCCTATCAACTGGTGAAGAGCAACGGCCAGCAATCCATGACCTGGACCAGCTCCCTGGGCGACTACAGCATCCCTGCCAGCCCCGGCACCTGGGAGGTGAGCAGTCCGCTCCAGCCCCTGCAGTTCGCCACCACGCCCGATACGCTCACCGCCACCCTCACGGCCGCCACGCCTTCGGCCACCGGCCTGGATTTCGGTCGGCAGCTCTTCCCCACCGATCCGCTGTTCCTGATGAACGTGGGCACCGGCTTCCGCTGCGATACGGAGGAATGGGTGCGCCTCATCGCACGTAACACGGGCGGACTACCGTTCAGCGATGGACTGATCGACATGGTGATCGGAGGCGACCTCGTTTACGTGACAGCCTATCCGGAGCCTGACAGCGTGGTGAGCGGCCACTACTACTGGAACCTGCCGCCCGTGCCCGCACAAGGCCAGCAGATCGTGGATGTCATCGTGCAGGTGGGGCCGGTGCATTCCTCGGTCCAGTTCTTCGCCCAACTCACGGTGCCCGGCTTCACCGACATCCACACCCATGACCTGAACGGCACGGTGACCTGCGCGTACGACCCGAACGACAAGCAGGTGCTGCCCGCGGGCTACGGCGAGTTCCACGCGGTGGACATCGCGACCCCCTGGCTCGATTACACCGTGCGCTTCCAGAACACGGGCACCGACACGGCCTTCACCGTGGTGATCGAGGACGTGCTCGACGCCGATCTCGATCCCTCCTCCATGCAGGTGCTGGGCACCTCACACACCATCACCGACATCCACCTGGACGACGGCAACACGCTCACCTTCCGGTTCGATGGCATCATGCTGCCCGACAGCAACGTGGATCCCCTCGGCAGCAACGGCTTCGTACGCTTCCGGATCCAGCCGAACGCAGGCGCGCCGAGCGGAACCGAGATCCACAACACGGCCGGCATCCTCTTCGACCAGAACCCCGCCATCATCACCAACACCACGCTCACCACGCTGATCGACTGCGACCTGTTCACGGCCACCATCACGGTCGGTGATGCCTCCCTGCTGGCCTCCGAAGGCGTGAGCTACCAGTGGTTCCTCGATGGGGACAGCATCCCGGGGGCCACAGAACAGACCATCATCCCTGCTTGGGAGGAGCCGGGGGTCTACACCGTTGCGGTCACCAGCGTGTACGGCAGCGTGGCGGTGAGCGATCCGTACGCGGTGATCCCCGACGGAGTGGCCGAACGGGAAGGCACGCGCTTCCTGCTGATGCCCAATCCCGGCATCGATCTCATCCGCCTGATCAGCGAGCAGCCGCTGCTCGCCGATGATCAAGTGCTGGTGCTCGATCTCCACGGTCGCCTGCTCCACACCACGCGCGGCAGTGGCTCCCACGAGCTCGTTCTCGAGCGGGCGGGGCTCGCCGCCGGCACCTATTTGGTGGAGCTCCGCCGGGCAGGGGCCTCGATCGGGCGCGTGCGGGCCGTGTGGCGTTGACGCGCCCCACATCGTGATGATCGTCAAAGGGCTGCTTACCATTGCCCGCGGTAAGCAGCCCATGATGCCACCCGGCACACTCCGATATGTCCCTACCCTTTCCGCGGCCATTGCCTTCCTGCTGTTGATCGCCGGGAACCTGCTCCTCTTCCTGGGTCGTCACCGGGAAGGGCTGCGCTCGGAACTGCTGATGGAGCTCCTTCCCGACCACCCCACGCACATCTCCAACTTCTGCATCAGCCTGTTGCTGGTGGTCATCCCGGGCCAGATATGGCTCATGATGGGCATCGGGGCACGCCTCCTGGCGGTCCTCGCGGCGACCATCATCCTGACCAACTGGGTCTATGAGGCCTTTCTCCCCTTCCTGAACGTGCCCGACCTGCGCGATGCCTGGTATGGCACGGCCGGTGCGCTGCTGGGGCTCCTGTTCCTGCTGATGGTGAAGCGCGTAGGGCTTCGACCGTCGTCTGATCGGCCGTAGAGGCCGTGCCAGGGTGCACCCCGAAGGCCATACGCTGGCCAGCTATCTTTGCCGCCCCTTTAGAAAGCCGTGATGGACAAGCGTTTCCCGCAGTACGATGAACTCGACCTGCCCAAGGTCGCCGAGGAGGTGTTGCAGCAATGGGAGGCCGAGGACACCTTCGGTCAGAGCATCGCACTGCGCCAGGACGCCGAGCCCTTCGTGTTCTACGAAGGTCCGCCCAGCGCCAACGGCCTGCCCGGCATCCACCACGTGATGGCCCGCACCATCAAGGACATATTCTGCCGGTTCCAGACGCAGAAGGGCCGGCGCGTGGACCGCAAGGCCGGCTGGGATACCCACGGCCTGCCCGTGGAACTGGGTGTGGAGAAGGAACTCGGCATCACCAAGGACGACATCGGCAGGAAGATCTCCATCGCCGAGTACAACGCCAGGTGCCGCGAGGCCGTGATGCGCTACACCGACGTGTGGAACGACCTCACCCGCCGCATCGGCTTCTGGCTCGATCTCGAGAAACCCTACGTCACCTACCACACCAAGTACATCGAGAGCGTGTGGCACCTGCTGAAGCAGCTCCACGACCAGGGCCTGCTCTACAAGGGCTACACCATCCAGCCCTACAGCCCCGCGGCCGGCACGGGCCTTTCGTCCCACGAACTGAACCAGCCCGGCACCTACAAGCCGGTGAAGGACACCACCATCGTGGCGCAGTTCAAGGTGAAGCGCGATGCGAACAGCGAGTTCCTCTTCAAGGACGCCTTCGGTGAGGTGTTCATCCTCGCCTGGACCACCACGCCGTGGACCCTGCCCAGCAACACCGCCCTCACCGTGGGGCCGAAGCTGGAGTACGTGCGCGTGAGGACCTTCAACCCCTACACCCACGCGCCGCAGACCGTGGTGCTGGCCAAGGCCCGCCTCAGCGCCTACTTCAACGAGAAGCACCGGGACGCCTCCTTCGACGACTACACGAACGACGGCAAGAACATCCCCTGGCGCATCATCGATGAATGCACGGGTGCGCAGCTCGAAGGGGTGCGGTACGAGCAGCTGCTGCCCTACGCGCAGCCCGAAGGTGGGGATGCCTTCCGCGTGATCACCGGTGATTTCGTCACCACCGACGACGGCACCGGCGTGGTGCACACCGCCCCCAGCTTCGGTGCGGATGACCAACGGGTGGCGAAGCAGCACGGCATCGGCTCGCTCACCCTGGTGGACCTGCGCGGCCGCTTCAAGCCCGAGGTGACCGACTTCGCCGGCGAGTACGTGAAGGCCGAGTACTACACCGAAGAGGAGCGCGCCGCCGAGGCGAAGAAGCAGGGGCGCGACAAGTACCTCAGCGTGGATGAGCGGATCGCCATCAAATTGAAGACCGAGGGTCGCGCCTTCAAGGTGGAGAAATACGCGCACAACTACCCCCACTGCTGGCGCACCGACAAGCCCGTGCTCTACTACCCGCTGGACAGCTGGTTCGTGCGGGTGACGGCACGCAAGGAGCGCCTCATCGAGCTGAACAAGACCATCAACTGGAAGCCCGAGAGCACCGGCACCGGACGCTTCGGCAACTGGCTCGAAAGCCTGCAGGACTGGAACCTGAGCCGCAGCCGCTACTGGGGCATCCCGCTGCCCATCTGGCGCACCGCCGATGGCGGGGAGGAGATCTGCATCGGCTCGCTGAAGCAGTTGAAGCAGGAGATCGCGCGTGCCGTGGAGGCGGGCGTGATGAAGGAGGATCCGTACGCATCGTTCCAAGTGGGCGACATGAGCGATGCCAACTACGACCGCGTGGACCTGCACCGCCCGTACGTGGACGACATCGTGCTCGTTTCGCCCAGCGGAAAGCCCATGCGCCGCGAGGCGGACCTGATCGACGTGTGGTTCGACAGCGGCGCCATGCCCTACGCCCAGTGGCACCACCCCTTTGAGAACCAAGACACCTTCAAGGAGAAGTTCCCCGCGGCCTTCATCGCCGAGGGCGTGGACCAGACCCGCGGCTGGTTCTACACCCTGCACGCCATCGCCGCCCTCACCCAGAACAGCGTGGCGTACCGCACCGTGGTGAGCAACGGCCTGGTGCTGGACAAGCACGGCCAGAAGATGAGCAAGCGCCTGGGCAACGCGGTGGACCCGTTCCGGACACTGGACCAGTTCGGCGCCGATGCCGTGCGCTGGTACATGATCGGCAATGCCTCGCCGTGGGAGAACCTGAAATTCGACGCCGAAGGCATCGCCGAGGTGCAGCGCAAGTTCTTCCGCGCGCTGTTCAACAGCTACAACTTCTTCGCCCTCTACGCGAACATCGATGGCTTCGACCCGAAAGCGCCGCCCGTGCCCATGGAGCGCCGTTCAGAAATGGACCGCTGGGTGCTGGCCCGCTTGAACGAGGTCGTCCTGGTGGTGAGCAACCGACTGGACGAGTATGATCCCACCCCGGCCATCCGCGAGATCGAGAACTTCGTGGTGGACGACCTGAGCAACTGGTACATCCGCCTGAACCGCCGTCGGTTCTGGAAGGGGGAACAGGGCGACGACAAGACCGCGGCCTTCCAGACACTTTACCACTGCCTGCAGGTGGTGGCCCAGCTCAGTGCCCCCTTCGCACCGTTCTTCAGCGACCGCCTGCACCGCGACCTCACCGGCCGCAGCGTGCATCTCACCGACTGGCCGCAGCAGGGCGCCACGGACGTGGACCTCGTGCGGTCGATGCGCCGCGCGCAGGAGATCGTCTCCGTGGTGCTGGGCCTGCGCAAGCAGGAACGGATCCGCGTACGCCAACCGCTGACCAAGGTGCAGATCACGCTGCCGGACAACTCCGACACCTGGCGCTCCTACCGCACGGGGGTGGAGACCAAGCGCGACATCATCCTCTCCGAGTGCAACGTGAAGGATATCGTCTTCCTCGACCCCCAGGAGAGCCAGCTCACCAAGCGCATCAAGCCCGATTTCAAGAAGCTGGGCGCCCGCATGGGCAAACTGATGAAAGCCGTGGCCGCCGCAGTGAGCGCTCTGCCCCAGGAGCGGATCTCCGAATTGGAATCCAACGGCACTTTGCGGCTCCCGGTGGAAGGCCAGGAGGTGGAGATCCTTCGCGATGATGTGGAGATCACCCTGGAGCCGCGCGAGGGCTTCGTGGGCGTGTCGGACAATGGTGCGGTGATCGAGCTCGACATCACCCTCACCGATGAACTGGTACAGGAGGGTATCGCCCGGGAGCTGGTGAGCCGCATCCAAGCCCTGCGGAAGGACAGCGGGCTGGAGGTGACCGACCGCATCGAGCTGCGGATCGAGCGCAACGGCAACGAGCGGTTCGAGCAGGCGGTGCGGAACCACGCCGGGGCGATCCTGGCCGAGACGCTCGCCACAACCCCTGAGGATCAGCTGCTTGTGTCGACACTGCCGAATGCCCATGGGGCGCCGCACGAGGTGGCCTTGGACGAGGCGCTGCGGTGTCGGCTCACCTTGGTCCGGTCCGGCCAATAGCGCGGTTTTGCCCTATATTCGCGGATCTTTCACGAATCCGGGATCGCCATGGCCAAGAAACCTGCTCCTAAGAAGGTCGCCAAGTCGGCCAAGAAAGCCGCCAAGAAAGCCCCCGCCAAACCCGCGGCGAGCAAGGGCAAGAAGGCAGCCAAGCCCGTGGCCAAGAAGAAGGCGGCCAAAGCGGTAGTGAAGAAGACCGCGAGAAAGGCCCCTGCGAAAGCCGTGAAAAAGGCCGCACCCAAGAAAGCCGCCGCGAAGCGCACTGCGAAGCCGACCAAGCCCGTGAAGAAAGCGGCGCCAGCCAAGACGGTGAAAAAGGCGGTGGCGAAGAAGGTCGCGCCCAAGAAAGCCGCCGCGAAGCCCGCTGCGAAACCGACCAAGCCCGTGAAGAAGGCGGCAGCGGTCAAACCGACGAAACCGGCGCCCGCCCCCAAGAAGGTGGTGAAAGCCGCTCCCGTTGCCGCCAAGCCGACCCCCAAAAAACCCGCGGCCCCCGCCAAACCTGCCGCTTCGGCAGCGAAACCGGAGGTGAAGGCCACGCCGAAACCCGAGAAAAAGACCGTGAGCAAGGAGAAGGAGGTGAAGAAGAGCGAGAAGGCAGCACCGGTCGTGAGCAAGCCGCTGGTCACCCAAGTGGTGGCTCCGAACCGACCGATGGCCGCACCGGTGGTGAAGAAGCAGGTCTCCACGTTGGAGAGCGCGGACAAGGTGCGCTACTCCGATGAAGAGCTGGCCGAGTTCAAGGAGTTGATCCTGAAGAAGCTGGAGGAGGCCCGCAAGGACTACGAACTGCTGAAGCAGACCCTGGCCAACACGGACAACAACGGCACGGACGACACCAGCCCCTCGTTCAAGATGATCGAGGACGGCAGTGAGACGCTGAGCCGCGAGGAGACCGCGCAACTGGCCGGCCGTCAGGAGAAGTTCATCAAGCACTTGGAGGACGCTCTGCTGCGGATCCGCAACAAGACCTACGGGATCTGCCGGGTGACCGGCCGCTTGATCAGCAAGGAACGTCTGCGCCTGGTGCCGCACGCCACGCTGAGCATCGAGGCCAAGCAGCAGATGACCAACGGGTGAGCCCGGCCTCGTCCGCAGCCATCAGCCCGTGTTGAAGCGAGCCATCCTGCTGATCCTGGCCGTTCTGGCGGCCGACCAGGCGCTGAAGTTCTGGGTCAAGCTGGGTTTCTACTACGAGGAGTCGCGCCCCCTGTTCGGCCAATGGGGCGAGTTGCACTTCATCGAGAACCCCGGGATGGCCTTCGGCATGTCGTTCGGCGGCGAATGGGGCAAGTTGCTGCTCACGCTGTTCCGGATCGTGGCGGTGATCGCCATCGGGTACAGCTTGTGGCGCATGGCCCAACGCGGCGCACATACCGGCCTGGTGGTGAGCGTTGCCCTGATCTTCGCCGGGGCCTTGGGCAACATCATCGACAGCACGTTCTACGGGCTGATCTTCAGCGCGAGCACACCGATCAAGAAAGCCGTGCTGTTCCCACCCGAAGGCGGCTACGGCACCCTGTTCCACGGGTCGGTCGTGGACATGTTCCACTTCCCGATCTGGCGCGGACGCATACCGGAGTGGTCGCCGTTCTGGGCCGGCCAGCCGTTCGAGTTCTTCCGCCCGGTGTTCAACCTGGCCGATGCCGCCATCACCGTGGGAGTGGTGCTGTTCATCTGGTTCCAGCGCTCGTCCTCCCGGAAGGACAAGCATCTCACGACCGGGAGCTCCGAGCCCGCACCCTCGGACACCCCAACAGGCATGTGACCCGGCCCGAAGGACGGACCGCCGAACGCTGCTGATCAAGCGGGTACCGGAGCATCACGCAGGATGCCTTGGCCCACCAAGAGCTCGGCGATCTGCACCGCATTGGTGGCCGCTCCCTTGCGCAGGTTGTCGGCCACGATCCACAGGTTCAGCGTACGCGGCTGGGTCTCGTCCCGACGCAGGCGGCCCACGAACACCTCGTCGCGGCCGTCGGCGAGGAGCGGCATGGGATACACGTCGTTGGTGGGGTCATCGGCCAGCACCACGCCTGGAGCGGCGGCCAGCAGTTCACGCACCTTGTCCAGGTCGAACTCCTGCGCGAACTCCACGTTCACCGACTCGCTGTGCCCGCCTGTAACAGGCACGCGCACGGCAGTGGCCGTGAGGCGGATGGCGGGGTCGAGGATCTTCCGCGTCTCGTTCACCAGCTTCATCTCCTCCTTGGTGTAGCCGTTGTGGGTGAACACGTCGCAGCGCGGGATCACGTTGCGGTGGATGGGGAACGGATAGGCCTTCTCCCCTTCCACACCCTGTTGCTCATCCTCCAGCTGGCGCAGGGCGCGCATGCCGGTGCCGGTGACGCTCTGGTAGGTGGAAACGACCACGCGTTGCACGGTGTAGGCCTTGTGCAGCGGCGCCAGGGCCATCACCATCTGGATCGTGCTGCAGTTGGGATTGGCGATGATGCGGTCGTCGGCGGAGAGCACGTGGCCGTTGACCTCGGGCACCACGAGCTTCTTGTCGGAATCCATGCGCCAGGCGCTGCTGTTGTCGATCACCGTGCATCCGACCTCAGCGAAGCGCGGGGCCCATTCCTGCGAGGTGCCGCCCCCTGCCGAGAAGAGCGCGAGCTGCGGGCGCCGGTCGATCGCCTCCTGCATGCCGATCACCTTCCATTCCTTCCCACGGAAGCCGACGGTGCTCCCCACGCTCTTTTCGCTGGCGACGGGCAGCAGTTCGTCCACAGGAAAACCACGCTCTTCGAGCACCTTCAGCATCACGCCACCGACCATGCCGGTGGCACCTACGACCGCGACTTTCATGAGAGGATGTTCAGCCGGTGACGGCGCGTGAAAGTACTACCTTGCCTGCTGTTCGTCCCCCCTTCGTATGCGCTCCCTCTTCATCACAGCGGCCCTCGTGCTCTGTGCCGGTCTGCCCGTGCAGGGGCAGCTCTTCGACGACTTCTCCGACGGCGACCTCACGAACGCTCCCGCCTGGACCGGCGACCTGGCGAAGTTCACCGTGAACGCCGCCCAGCAACTACAGCTGCAGGACGAGACGGCCGGCGCCGCCCAACTGGCTACGGCACTGCCGCTCACCGAGCTGGACGACACCGAATGGCGGCTGTGGGTGCGGCAGAACTTCGCCCCGAGCGGCAGCAACCACGGCCGCATTTACCTGGTGAGCGACCAGGCCGATCTCTCCGGCCCGCTCAACGGCTACTACCTGCAGCTGGGCGAGGCCGGTAGTACCGACGCGGTGGAGCTCTTCCGCCAGACCGGCGCCACCAGCACCAGCGTGTGCCGCGGCACCGACGGCCAGATCGCCGCGAGCTTCGCCATCGGCATTCGCGTGGTGCGCCAGAGCGGCGGGCTGTGGCAACTCTTCGTGGACCCTGTGGGCGGCACCAACTACGCATTGCACGCATCGGGCACCGACGCTACGCACACCACCAGCGCCTGGTTCGGTCTGCGCTGCGTGTACACCGCCAGCAACGCGGACAAATTCTTCTTCGACGACATCTACGCCGGACCGATCATCGTGGACACCACGCCACCCACCGTGGTCTCGGCCAACGCGGTGAGCACCACGCAGATCGACGTGCTGTTCAGCGAAGCGGTGGACCCTTCCACGGCGCAGGCCCCGGCGAACTACGACCTGCAGCCCTTCATGAGCATTGGCAGCGTGGTGGTGGATGGCAGCAACCCCGCACTGGTGCACCTCACGCCCACACCGGCATTGGTGAGCGGCGAGAGCTATTTGCTGTACGTGAGCGGGGTGCAGGACCTCGCGGGCAACGCCATCGCCACGAGCGGTCCGCACACGATCGTGTTCGTGGTGCCCGCCGTGCCCGAGCCCGGTGACGTGGTGATCAACGAGATCATGGCCGACCCATCGCCCGTGGTGCAGCTGCCGGATGCCGAGTACCTGGAGCTCTTCAACACCACCACCGACAAGCACCTTGATCTGACAGGCTGGCAGTTGAGCACCCTGAGCACGCAAGCGTCCCTGCCCTCGGTGGTGCTTGGGCCCGGCGAATACCTGGTGCTGGTGAACAACGGCCAGCTGGCCAACTTCGCCGGGATCCCCCACGTGATGGGCTGGGGCCTGAGCAACACCGCCCTGCTCAACGGCGGCACCACGCTCACCCTCACCGCGCCCGGTGGTGTGACGATCGACGTGGTGGCCTACTCCGGCACCTGGTACGGCGACGCCGACAAGGACGACGGCGGCTGGTCGTTGGAGCGCATCAACCCCTTCGCACCGTGCAGCGACGCCAACAACTGGACGGCGAGCAACGATGAGCGCGGCGGCACACCGGGCGCCCAGAACTCGGTGTTCGACGATACGCCCGACACCGACGCTCCGGTGATGCAGGCCGTGCAGGTGATCTCGGCCACCGAGATCGTGCTCGTGTTCAACGAAGGGCTGGACGTGGGCAGCGTGGCCGCGGCCGATCTTGTGATCACACCGCCGCTCAACTTGGCCGATGTGGTGGCGGTGGCCCCCACCAACGACCGCATCCGCCTGTTGCTCGCCGACCCCATGCCCGAGGGCGTGGTACACACGATCACCGTGGAAGGCATCGCCGATTGCAGTGGCAACATGATGGCCGCCTCCACGGGCTCGTTCGCGCTGCCGGAAGCGATCGAGCCCATGGACATCGTGATCAACGAAGTGCTGTACGACCCCGTGGGCAACGGCAGCGACTTCGTGGAACTGTACAACCGCAGCACGAAGGTGCTGAGCCTGGGCGGGCTGCAGCTGGCCAACGAGAGCGGGGGCGAGATCGGCAACTTCCGCACGATCACCACCGAGCCGGTGATCCTCATGCCCGGCGCGTACATCCTGCTGGCCACCAACACCACCGACATCGCCACGCGCTACCCGCAGAGCCACACCGACCGCTTCCTGCAGATGAGCCTGCCGAGCTACAACAACGGTTCGGGCACGGTGGTGCTGGCCGACGCCGACAACAACACGATCGACCTCTTCCGCTACTCCGACGACCTGCACTTCACCCTGCTGGGCAAGACCGAGGGCACCAGCTTGGAGCGCGTTGACCCCGACCGCCCCACGGACGACCCCACGAACTGGCACAGCGCCGCGCAGGACATCGGCAAGGCCACGCCGGGCTTCCGGAATTCGCAGTACTCCCCCGCCCCGGCACCACGCGGCGAAATGACCATCGACCCCGCGATCTTCAGTCCGGACAACGATGGCCACCAGGACCTGCTGACCATCTCCTACCGCATCGACCAGCCGGGATTCGTGGCCACATTGAAGGTGTACGACACCGCGGGCCGTGAAGTACGCACCCTGTGGAACAACGAATTGCTGGGCACCACCGGTGCCGTGTCGTGGGATGGGATCATGGACGGTGGCAGCAAGGCGCGCATGGGGCCCTACGTGGTGGTGATGGAGGCGTACGACCTGGATGGCAACGTGGAAAAATACAAGCGGACGGTGACGCTGGCCCACATGTTGGACTGAGGACCGTGTGCGTCCGCGCGGCCCGGACATTCCGCAACTTCGCACCATCATGATCGAGCAAGGGACCAAGAGCCAGGACCTGATCGCCCGCAGGAAGGCCGCCGTGCCCAACGGGGTTGGGATGTTCAACGCGGCCACGGCCACCCAAGCCCACGGCGCGACCATCATCGACGCGGACGGTCGCGAGCTGATCGATCTCGCTGGTGGCATCGGCGTGGTGAACGCGGGCCATTGTCCGCCACCTGTGGTGAAGGCCATCCAGGAGCAGGCGGAGAAATTCCTGCACGTGAGCTTCAACGTGGCCAGCTACGAGCCCTACATCGCCCTGTGCGAGAAGCTCAACGCCCTGCTGCCACACGGCGGTCCCACCAAGACCCTGCTGGTGAGCACCGGAGCCGAGGCGGTGGAGAACGCGATCAAGATCGCCCGGCAAGCCACGAAACGCAGCGGCGTGCTGTGCTTCACCGACGCCTTCCACGGCCGCACCATGATGGCCATGACGCTCACCAGCAAGGTGGGCTACAAGACCGATTGCGGACCGTTCGCCCCCGAGGTGTACCGCACGCAATACCCCAACCACTTCCGCTATGGCGCCGGTCGCAGCGAGGAGGAGTTCGCGCAGGCCGAGTTGCGCCGACTGGATGAATTGGCCCACAACCTGGTGGACCCGAAAAGCCTGGCCTGTGTGATCATCGAACTGGTGCAGGGCGAAGGCGGCTTCAACGTGGCACCGAAGACCTACGTGCAGGGTCTGCGCAAGTGGTGCGACAAGCACGGCATCCTGCTGATCTGCGACGAGATCCAGACGGGCTTCGGGCGCACCGGCGCATGGAGCGCGTACAGCCACTTCGACATCACGCCCGACCTGAGCACCTGGGCCAAGAGCCTGGGCAGCGGCATGCCGATCGCCGCGGTGATGGGCAGGGCCGAGATCATGGACAAGGCGGCGGGCAGCAGCATCGGCGGCACCTACATCGGCAACCCGGTAAGCTGTGCGGCCGCGCTGGCCACACTGCAGTACATGGAGGAGATCGACATCAACGCCAAGGGCCGTCACGTGGGCGAGATGGTGCGCGCACGCTTCGAGCGCATGAAGGCGAAGCACAGCTGCATCGGTGATGTGCGCGGGCTGGGCGCCATGATGGCCATGGAGTTCAACGTGGACCGCGACCCATCACGCCCCGATGCCGACACCTGCACGGCCCTGATGAACGCCTGTGCCGCCCGTGGACTGGTGGTGATCACCGCCGGCACCGACAAGAACGTGATCCGGGTGTTGGGCCCCCTGGTGATCAGAGATGAGCTGTTGAACAAGGGGCTGGACATCATGGAGGAGGAGTTGGACAAGATCCGCGGGTGATCTTCCACCTCGGAGGCACAGAGCACACGGAGAAATTCACCGATGAACACCACACACTGGAATAGACAGGAGCGACCAACCCCATGGCTGCCTCGCTCTGTGTCCCCCGTGCTTCTGTGTTGAACCGCATTCCATGAAACCATTCTCGATCGCCGGCGTGCAGATGCGCGTGAGCTCCTCCACTCCCAATGTGGAGGCGATGAAGACCAAGATCGACATCGTGATGAACCTCTACCCGTGGGTGGACCTCATCATGTTCAGCGAGTTGTGCGCGTACGGACCACTCACCATCCATGCCCAGCCGGTACCCGGTGAGTTCGAGCAGGAGATGTGCGCCATGGCGGCCAAGTACGGCATCTGGCTCCTGCCCGGCAGCATCTTCGAACTGAAGGACGGCAAGATCTACAACACCGCCTCGGTGATCGATCCCGAAGGCAGCGTGGTGACGCGCTACCGCAAGATGTTCCCCTTCTACCCCTACGAGGTGGGCGTCACCGCCGGCGACTCGTTCTGCGTGTTCGACATCCCCGACGTGGGGCGCTTCGGCGTAAGCATCTGCTACGACATGTGGATCCCCGAGACCACGCGCACGCTGGCGGTGATGGGCGCGGAAGTGATCCTGCACCCCACGCTCACCGGCACGATCGACCGCGACATCGAGCTGAGCATCGCACGGGCCAGCGCGGCCACCAACCAGTGCTACTTCTTCGACTTCAACGGGCTGGACTACGGCGGCAGCGGCCGCAGCATCGTGTGCGGTCCCGAAGGGCGCGTGATCTATCAGGCCGAAGTGACCGAGGAGATCATCCCGATCGAGATCGACCTGGAGAAGGTGCGCCGCAGTCGTGAACTGGGCGTGCTGCGCCTGGGCCAGCCGCTCAAGAGCTTCCGCGACCGGCCGGTGGATTTCGACATCTACAGACCCGGCGTGAAGCATCAGGCGCTGGAAGACCTCGGCCCCTTGATCAAGCCGCAGCGCGTGAAGGAACTGGGCGAATTGCGGGTGAAGGAGGAAGGCCAGGGCCACGACCTGCCCAAGCACGTGGTCACCTCGTTCCGCCCGCCGAGCAGCGGGTTGGAATAGGGCTCACTTCCCGAAGTCGATCGCGGGCCTGTTCAGGAAGAGCTTGGTGAGGTCCATGCCGAAGTAGCGCAGGGCGCCGAGCAGTACCATCGTGGCGGTGGCCTCGTCCAAGTTGCCCACCAAGGGGATGTTGTCGGGAATGAACTCGAACACGCCGAACGTGGGGTTCGCCAGGTAGAGGAAGGCCAGCAGGCCGGCCAGGGCGACAAGGAGCTTCTTCATGCGATGGGTCCTGCGAAAAACGTGCAGCGATGCGGTTGCGTCATACCAACGTCAGTATGGCATGCCACGGTATGGGCAGGCCGTGGTGAGGGGTAATTTCGTGGCCCCATGAAGATGCCTTCTCCTGCGATCCTTGCGAGCGCGGCCCTGCTGCTCACCCCCGCCCTGCTGTCCACGGCCAGCGCCCAGCTTCATCCCGACACCGTGGCGATCGCCCACATGCGGGCCGATGTGCGCTTCCTCGCCAGCGATGCCTTGGAGGGGCGTGAAGCGGGCTCCCCGGGGGAAAAGCTGGCCGCCGACCACGTGGCCGCCCGGTTCACGGCCATCGGCCTGCAGCCCCACGGCGACGAGGGCACTTACCTGCAGGCCTTCACCTTCAACGCCGAACCCGAGCTCGGCGAGGCGAACCGCATGAACATCGGTCGTTCGCTGCTGCAGCTGGGCGACCAGTTCTTCCCTCTCGAATTCTCCGCCTCCGCCGGTGTGCGCGGCAAATTGCTCGACATCGGCTTCGGCATCCATGCGCCTGAGCTGGGCCAAGATGACTACGCCGAGGTGAGCCTGAAGGACCGCATAGCCGTGATCAACATCGGCTCGCCCGACGGCATCCATCCGCACAGCAAGTACCTGGCGCACCACGATCTGGCCGGTCGTGCCGCGATGGCCGCTTCGCGCGGGGCCGTGGCCGTGATCTTCCACAACGACGACCCCAACGTGGAGGAGCCCGGCAGCAGGCTCTCGGCCAAAGCGCAGCCGGGCACGGTGCCCGTGGTGTTCGTGAAAGGCGCCGATCTCAAGCCTCTGCTGATCGACAACAACCCCTGCGTGATCAACACCGACATCCGCAGGCCCCAGCGCACGGCCTACAACGTGGTGGGCTTCCACGACAACGGCGCGGCGCACACGGTGGTGATCGGCGCGCACTTCGACCACCTGGGCTGGGGCGATGAAGGCTCCATGCACCGCGGGGAACGCGCCATCCACAACGGCGCCGACGACAACGCGAGCGGCGTGGCCGCCATGCTGCAACTGGCCACAGACCTCACCAAGGACGAGCAGGTGCGGAACAACAACTACCTCTTCATCGCCTTCAGCGGCGAGGAAAAAGGGCTGTACGGCTCGAACTACTGGACCAAACATCCCACCGTGCCCATCGCGCAGCTCAACTACATGATCAACCTCGACATGGTGGGTCGTTACGATGCCGCGAAGGGCGTGGCGATCAACGGCATGGGCACCTCGCCCGCCTGGGCCGCGGTGGACAGCCTGCCGGTGGCGGGGCTGCAGCCAAAGCTCTCGAACAGCGGCGTGGGCCCCAGCGACCACACCAGCTTCTACCTCCAAGGCGTGCCCGCCGTGCACTTCTTCACCGGCACCCATGCCGATTACCACAAGCCCAGCGACGATGAGCCGCTGATCAACTACGACGGCATGCTGCGGATCGTGCGCTACATCGAAGCCATGGTGCGCGAGCTCGACGACGACGGCAAACTGGTCTTCACCAAGACCGAGGAGGCCAACGCCGAGAGCACGCCCCGCTTCAAGGTGACGCTGGGCGTGGTGCCCGACTACCTGTACGACGGCAAGGGCATGCGGATCGATGGCGTGACCGAGGGCAAGCCTGCGGCCGCGGCCGGGCTCAAGGCCGGCGACATCGTGACCCGCGTGGGTTCGGTGGAAGTGATCGACATGATGAGCTACATGAAGGGCCTGGGTGCCTTCAACAAGGGCGACAAGGCCACGGTGACCTGGCTGCGCGAAGGCAAGGAGATGAAGGCAGAGGTGACGTTCTGATCGCCGTTCACCTTAGAGCCTGTTTATTGAGTCGGCAGCATTCCATTTCTATGCGGCGTAGTTGACGGCCGGGTCTTGGAAGAATGACTTGACGAGTTCAGGATTCTCCGCCACGTCCGTCATGTGCGCTTCGGCGGCGTGCTTGA
>Ga0182792_1001616_pt1 | contig 17751 bp, 16 predicted proteins | sample Passage237B_FD_130497 | JGI IMG/M metagenome (GOLD analysis project Ga0182792, IMG submission 130497) | Cellulose adapted compost microbial communities from Newby Island Compost Facility, Milpitas, CA, USA - Passage2 37B (version 2) (version 2) ...
CCCCCCCCGAGGACCGCCCCCCCCCCCCCCCCCCGCCGGTCCGGCAGGTAGTGGTAGAGGAAGGCGAAGGCGACCACGTACAGCAGCAGCGTGGTGGCGTAGCCCACCACCGGCAGCAGTGTCGGCAGCCGCGCGAAGGCCACCTGCAAGGCGGTGCTGGCGATCATCGAAACCAGCAGCAGGAAGCCCAGCGCCAGCACCACGCCCAGCGAGAACACCCGCTTGCGCAGCCAGGCGCGCAGCCCGCCCAGCTGCTGCGCGCTGGTGCGGAACACCAGGTTCAGCGCCGCCTGCAGCTGCGCGAACACCACCGTCGCGCCGACGAACAGCAGCACCGTGCTCCACAGGCCGGCCAGCGAACCCACCCCGGGCTGCGCGTTGGCGTTGCGGATCACGGTGGCCGCCACGGTGGCGGCGTTGGGGCCGGCCAGCTGGCCGATCTGGTCCACCAGCGACTGCTGCGCGGGCGGGTACAGCGAGGCGGTCAGCCACAGCAGCAGCACCAGCAGCGGCGCCAGCGAGAGCAGCGTGTAGAACGACAGCGAGGCGGCCTGGGTCATCAGGTCCGACTCGGCGAAGCGCCGCGCCAGCGCGACCGGCAGGCTCTGCTGCAGGCGCTCCAGGTGGCGGCGCAGCTTGGCGGGCGAGAGGCGGGCCATGCGCGGGGGAGCGGGATGCCGGCACTCAGCATCGCCGCGCCGGCGTCGCCGGTGCGTGAGCGGAGCGTGCGCGCGTCAGTCCGCGCGCGCGGCCAGTGCGCGCAGCGGCTCGCCCGACAGGCGCTGCACGGTCCAGTCGTCCTGCGGCACCGCGCCGAGGCCGCGGTAGAACGCCAGCGCCGGCGCGTTCCAGTCCAGCACCGACCACTCGAAGCGGCCGTAGCCGCGCTCCACCGCCAGGCGCGCCAGGTGCGCCATCAGCCGGCGGCCGATGCCGCGGCCGCGGAAGGCCGGGCGCACGAACAGGTCCTCCAGGTACAGCCCGCGGCGGCCGAGGAAGGTCGAGAAGCTGGTGAAGAACAGCGCGAAGCCCACGCCGTGGCCGTCGACCTCGGCGATGACCACCTCGGCCGCCGGCGCCGGCCCGAACAGCGCCTCCTGCAGCTGCGCCTCCGTGGCCACGGCCTCGTGCGCCAGGCGTTCGTAGTCGGCCAGCTCGGCGATGAGCGCGAGGATCAGCGGCAGGTCCTCGCGGCGCGCCGGGCGCAGGACGGGTGCGGGATCGGACGGCATGGCGGCTCCTGGGGCTGCCGCCATTGTGGCCCGCCGCGCACGGCGGCGGAACCGCTCTCACCCGGGCGCGCGGGCGCTGGCGGCCAGCGGCGCCAGCGCGCGGCCCAGCGCCTGGAACGCGCGCTCGGCCTCGGCCAGCTCGCCGAAGTCCTCGGCGCAGGCCACGACCACCGTCGCGCCCCCGCGTCCGCGCGCGGCGTCGAGCACGCCGACGTTGCAGGCGCGCTGCTGCTGCGTGCCGGTCTTCTGCGCGAAGTCGGCGCCCGGCGGCAGGCCGGCCTGGATGCGGCGGCTGCCGGTGCTGATCGCGCGCATGTGCCCGAGCAGCAGCGCGGTCGATTCCTCCGACAGCAGTTCGCCGGCCACCACCCGTTCCAGCAGCCGCGCGAAGGCGGGCAGGCGCGCGGCGTTGCGGCCGCTGGCGTAGTAGTCGTCGAACACCTCCTGCAGGGTGGCGGCCGGCAGGTCCGAGCGCGCCACGCCCAGCGCCTCGGCCAGGGCCTGCAGGCGCGGCTCGCCGGCCTCGGCCTGGCGCAGGCGCAGCAGCTGCATGTTCGACAGCTCCTTCACCCGCGGGTGCAGGGCGCCGTAGGCGTCGTAGCGCACCTGCAGGATGGTGGTGACCTCGCCGAAGCCGCCGCCGACCCAGTCGGCGATGCGCGCGTTGAGCCGTTCCTGGCCGATGCGCCGGATCAGCATGTCGGTGGCGGTGCTGTCGCTGTCGCGCAGCGATTTCTCCAGCAGCGTGGCGATGGCGAAGCGCTCGCCCGGCTTGTGCTGCAGCATGTCGCCGGCGCCGTCGACGAAATCGCTCTGGCTGAGCACCAGTTCCTCGTCCAGCGACAGCTCGCCGGCATCGGCCGCCTCGAGGATGGCCACCGCCACCGGCACCTTGATCGTGGAGGAGAGGTACCAGGCGCGGCCGCCGCCGAGGTCCAGCGTGCCGGCCTGCGGGCCGAAGCGCGAGACGTACACGCCGAGGCGGCCGGGGGTCTGCGCGTCGATGGCCTCCACCTCGCGCTCCAGCGGCGCGATCCAGGCCGGTTCCGGCTGCGCGGCGGCCTGCTCGGCCTGCCGTTCCACCGGGGAGGGCGCGCGCGGGCCGCAGGCGGCCAGCAGCAGGACGCACAGCACGCACGCGGCAGTGCCGCGCGGTCGTCGGGAGGGGCGGGTGCGGAGGCTCATGGCGTGGCGGGCTGCGCGGGCGAGACGGTGGGCCTGGGCGGGACGTCCACGAATCCCCCGGACGCGGTGACGGCCGCGCCAACCCGCCGCAGCGCACGCTCGCCGGCCGCGGTCCCGGTGCCGCGCACGCAGGCGGCGATGACCACGCGCGCGTCGCGCCCGGCGGCGCCCGGCATCCGCGCGATGCCCAGGTCGCAGGTGCGGCGGTACTGGGTACCGGTCTTGTGCGCGAAGCCGGCCTGCGCCGGCAGTCCGGCGCGGATGCGCTGGCGGCCGGTCTGCACCCGCGCCATCAGGTCCAGCAGGTAGGCGGTCCCCCCGGCGCCGAGCGCCCTGCCTTCGGCCAGCGTGGCCAGCATGCGGCCGTAGTCGACCAGGGTGGCGCTGTTGACGTGGGTGGCGTAGTAGGCCTCGAACGCGCCGCGCAGGTCCGGCTGCATGAACTCGTTGGGCGTGACCGCCAGCAGTTCCGCCAGCCGGTTCACCCGCGCCTGCCCCGCGGGGCTGCGCTGCAGCGCCAGCAGGTCCTGCGCGGTCAGGCCGCCGGCGCCGGGATGGAACTGGCCGTAGGCCAGGCGCCGCACGTCGGCCAAGGTGGTGATGCGGATGCGCGCGTCGATCAGGTCCGCGGCCACCGCGTTGACCTGCTCCAGGCCGACGGTGCGGATCAGCAGGTCGCTGGCCGTGTTGTCGCTGTACACGATCATCTGCTCGAGCAGGTAGGACACCGGCAGCCGCGTGCCGGGCGGATGCGTGTTGGTGGCGCCGGCGCCGTCGACGTAGTCGCTTTCGCGCAGGGTCACCGGCGTGTCCAGCGCCAGGGTGCCGGCCTCCACCGCGCGCATCACCGCGATGGCCACCGGCACCTTCACCCCCGAGGCGAGGTACCAGGGCTCCTCGGCGCGGTAGGCGTAGGACTCGCCGCGCTCCAGGTGCAGCACGTAGACGCCGATGTCGCCGCCGTCCAGCGCGGCGTCGATGGCCTGCAGCCGCCGCTCCAGTTCCAGGGTCCACGCCGGTGCGCCGTCGGTGGCCGCGGCCGGCGGGCACGCCGGCAGCAGGGCCAGCAGCAGGGCGCAGGCCCAGGCCGGCGCCGCGCGCCGTCCCCGCGATGCCGCCCACCACACCCCGCCCATCAGCCCGCGCGCCTGCCCCGCAGTGCCGCTCCCGCGCGCTGCCACAGCCAGATCCAGAGCGCCGTGGCCGCCACCAGCAGCAGCGACAGCAGCAGCGCATGGGGATACGACACCGCCTGGTAGTAGCCCAGCACGTTGCGGAAGAGCAGGAAGATGACCGAGATGTGGACGATGAAGGCCATCAGCGCGTCGCTGCCGACCACGGCGACCGGGCGCAGCGCGCGCGCCAGCAGCGCGCCGCCGGCGATGCACAGCCCCAGCAGCACCAGCGCGCCGCCCACGCTGAACAGCGAGAAGTCCAGGCCCGGCGGGTGCTTGCCTTCGTTGCGGCCGATCTCCACCAGCAGCGGGTGCAGCGCGTCGCCGGCGCGCAGCACGAACCACCCCAGCAGCGCCGCGCCCGCCAGCGCGACGCCGCCGGCCAGCGCCAGCCGCGTGCGCGGCTGGCCGTTGAAGCGCAGCAGCAGGCCGCCGACCAGCAGCCCGGCCACCACCAGCGGCAACCGCGACAGCTGGCCCCAGGTGTAGAAGTCCGGGTGCTCCACCAGTAGCGCGCGCAGCTGCGGCACCTCGAAGTCGGCGGCGGCCGAGACCCACGCGGCCAGCGCCAGCGACGCCGGCAGGCAGAGCCAGCGCAGCAGCGCCGGCGCGCGCGCCCACAGCGGCAGCAGCCACGGGATCCACAGCAGGGCGATGGCGTAGAAGCCCAGGATCTCCACGAACGACGGGAAGTCGCGGTACAGCAGCGCGTCGACCACCGCGTCGCGGCCGCGGTCCCACAGCTCCACCGCGGTCAGCACCTTGTACCAGAACAGGATCAGCAGCCCGCGCCACAGCAGCCGGTTGCGGCGGCGCGGCCAGTCGGCGCCGCCGGTCCTGGGCACGAACGCCACCGCCAGGGCCACGCCGAAGACGATGAAGAACAGCGAGGAGGAGAACTTGGTCAGCGCGTGCACCGGCACCTGGCCCCAGTCGGGGAAATCGGCGTAGGGCATCAGCCCGTTGGTGCCGTGCGAGACGATCATCAGGCACACCGCCAGGCCGCGGGCCAGGTCGATGGCCTCGATCCGCGCGGCCGCGTTCGCCACCGCCGCGGCGGGAGCGGCCTCGGCGCCGCGCGCCCGCGGGCCGGCCCCCGCGGTGGCCGCGTCCACGCTCATCGGGCCTCCGCCGGCGCCGTGGCGGCAATGCGCCAGACCGCGTTGCCGACGTCGTCGGCCACCAGCACGCCGCCGCGCGCGTCCACCGCCACGCCGGTGGGCCGGCCGCGGGCCTTGCCGTCCTCGCCGACGAAGCCGCCGAGCACCGTTTCCATCGGGCCGGAGGGTCGGCCGCCGGCGAACGGCACGAACACCACCGTGTAGCCGACCTTGGGTTGCCGGTTCCACGAGCCGTGCAGGCCGATGAAGGCGCCGCCGGCATAGCGCGCGGGGATGCCCCGCCCGTGGTGGAACGCCAGCCCCAGCGGCGCGACATGCGAGCCGAGCGCGTAGTCCGGGGTGATGGCGCGGGCGACCATGGCCGGGTCCTGCGGCTCGACCCGCGGGTCCACGTGCTGGCCCCAGTAGCTGTAGGGCCAGCCGTAGAAGGCGCCCTCGCGCACCGAGGTCAGGTAGTCGGGCACCAGGTCGTTGCCGATCTCGTCGCGCTCGTTCACCACCGCCCACAGGCGGCCGTCGTGCGGGTGGATCGCCAGCGCGGTGGGGTTGCGCAGGCCGGAGGCGTGGTTGCGCACCGCGCCGGTGGCCGGGTCCACCGCCAGCACCGCGGCCCGGTCGGTCTCCTCCTGCATCCCGTGCTCGGCGATGTTGCTGTTGGAGCCCACGCCGACGAACAGCCGGCGTCCGTCCGCGCTGGCGGCCAGCGCCTTGGTCCAGTGATGGTTGCGGCCGGCCGGCAGGTCCGCGACCTTGCGCGGCGCCGCCTCGATCCGGGTGGCACCTTCGCTGTAGGGCACCTTCACCAGCGCGTCGGCGTTGGCGACGTAGAGGGTGTCGCCGACCAGGGCCATGCCGAAGGGGGAGGCCAGCCCGGCGAGGAAGTCGTGGCGCTGCTCGGCCTGGCCGTCGCCGTCGGCGTCGCGCAGCAGGGTGATGCGGTCGGCGCTGGGCACGCCGGCGCCGGCGCGGTCCTGCACCGCGGCCATGGCCAGCTGGCGCGGGCTGCGCCCGGCGTTGCCCTCGGGCCGGTTGCTCTCGGCCACCAGCACGTCGCCGTTGGGCAGCACCAGCAGCGTGCGGGGGTGTTCCAGGCCACGCGCGAAGGGCGTGACCGTGAAGCCGGGGGCCGGCTGCGGGCGCCCGTGCTCGGGCCAGCCGATGGCCGGGGCGATCTCCACCACCGGGATCCGGGTCGGCTCGGGCGCCGGCAGCACGGGGTCGGGACCGGTGCCGGGCGGGTAGGCCGGGGCGTCCGCGCCTGCACCGGCGCTCGTCGCGGCCAGGTCCTGCGGCGGCTCGCGGCTGCTGATGCAGCCGGCGAGCGCCAGCGCCAGGGCCGGCAGGAACGCCGCGGCGGGCCCGCGGCGGGGGCGGCGCTGGGATGCGGCTGCCATGTCCGGTCGCCTCCGCTGGATGGAGGCGCCATTGCAGCAACGGCGTCGTGACGGCGCGGTCAGCGCGCGGGGCGCCGGTTCAGCCCGCCAGGCGCCGCTTGACCAGGGCCGAGACCTGGCCCATGTCGGCCTGGCCGGCCAGCTGCGGCTTGAGCACGCCCATCAGCTTGCCCATGTCGGCCGGGCCGCTGGCACCGGTCTGGGCGATGGCCGCGTCGATGGCGGCCATGATCGCGGCCTCGTCCAGCTTGGCCGGCAGGTAGCGCTCGATCACCACGATCTCGGCGCGCTCGGCCTCGGCCAGGTCGGCACGGCCGGCGGCCTCGTACTGGGCCACCGAGTCCTTGCGCTGCTTGACCATCTTGTCCAGCACCGCCAGCACCTGGGCGTCGTCCAGCTCGATCCGCTCGTCGACTTCCTTCTGCTTGACCGCGGCGTTGATCAGCCGGATCACCGCCAGGCCCTGCTTGTCGCCGGCCTTCATGGCGGCCTTCATGTCGTCGCTCAGTCGCTGCTTGAGGCTCATGGGGAACACCTTCCGTCGGTCGGGGGATGCGGGGGCGACCGGGGCCACCGCCCGGAAAACACGAAAAGCCGGTCACGCGGGGGCGTGCCGGCTTTCGGGGGGTGCCGCGCAGCCGCGCCGGAGGCAGCGGCGGGCGCGACGATCCCGCGCAGGGCTCAGTACAGGCGCTGGCGCTTGGTGACGTCGCGCGACATGCGACGCAGCTGGCGCTTCACCGCGGCGGCCGCCTTGCGCTTGCGCTCCTGGGTCGGCTTCTCGTAGAACTCGCGCTTGCGGGTCTCGGCCAGGACGCCGGCCTTTTCGCAGGTGCGCTTGAAGCGACGGAGCGCAAACTCGAACGGCTCGTTTTCGCGGACTTTGACGCTGGGCATGGAATCTCCGGGGCACAAAATACCGGGCCTGGCCCGGTGAGCCGCGTATGATAGCCCCCTCCCCGGGCCGGCTGCAAGCCGGGTCCGGGCCGGCTTCCCGTCCCCCCGTTCCCCACACCCAAGAGCCATGCGCGTCCTCGGCATCGAAACTTCCTGCGACGAGACCGGCGTGGCGGTGTACGACACCGCCGCCGGCCTGCGCGCCCATGCGGTCTACAGCCAGATCGCCCTGCACGCCGAGTACGGCGGCGTGGTCCCCGAGCTGGCCAGCCGCGACCATGTGCGCAAGCTGCTGCCGCTGGTGCGGCAGACCCTGGCCGAGGCCGGGCTGGGCACCGGCGACCTGGACGGGGTGGCCTACACCGCCGGCCCGGGCCTGGTCGGCGCGCTGCTGGTGGGCGCCGGCACCGCGCGCGCGCTGGCCTGGGCGCTGGGCGTGCCGGCCATCGGCGTGCACCACATGGAGGGCCACCTGCTGGCCCCGCTGATGGAGGACGACCCGCCGCAGCCGCCGTTCGTCGCGCTGCTGGTCTCCGGCGGGCACACCCAGCTGGTGGCGGTGGACGCGATCGGCCGCTATCGCCTGCTGGGCGAGACCCTGGACGACGCCGCCGGCGAGGCCTTCGACAAGACGGCCAAGCTGATGGGCCTGCCGTACCCCGGCGGCCCGCAGCTGGCGGCGCTGGCCGAGCAGGGCGCGCCCGGCGCCTACCGCTTCGCCCGGCCGATGACCGACCGGCCCGGCCTGGACTTCAGCTTCAGCGGCCTGAAGACCCAGGTGCTGCTGGCCTGGCAGCAGTCGGACCAGGCGCCGCAGACGCGCGCCGACATCGCCCGCGGCTTCGAGGACGCGGTCGTGGACACGCTGGCGATCAAGTGCGAGCGCGCGCTGGACGCGGCCGGCTGCGACACCCTGGTGGTGGCCGGCGGCGTGGGCGCCAACAAGCGCCTGCGCGCGCGGCTGCAGGCCATGTGCGCCGCGCGCGGCGGCCGCGCCTGCTTCCCGCGGCCGGCGCTGTGCACCGACAACGGCGCGATGATCGCCTTCGCCGGCGCGCTGCGGCTGCAGGCCGGCCAGCACGACGACGCGCAGGTGAAGGTCGCCGCGCGCTGGGACATGGCGGCGCTGCCGGCGCTGGCGGCCTGAGGAGGGCGCGTGGACAAGGTGTTCATCGAGGGGCTGGAGATCGAGGCGCTGATCGGCATCTACGACTGGGAGCGGCGCATCCGGCAGACGCTGCGCTTCGACCTGGAGATGGCGTTCGACAACCGCCGGCCGGCCGCCAGCGACGACATCGCGCACACGCTGGACTACAAGGCGGTGAGCAAGCGCCTGATCGAATTCGTCGGCCAGTCGGACTTCGGCCTGGTGGAGACCCTGGCCGAACGCTGCGCGGCCCTCGTGATCGAGGAATTCGGCGTGCCCTGGCTGCGGCTGAAGCTGAGCAAGCCCGGCGCGGTGCGCGGCGCGCGGGCGGTGGGCGTGGTGATCGAGCGCACCGCCCCGGAGCGCGCCGCGGAGTGAGCCCCCCGCGCGCGTCCACCGGGCCTGGACGCGCGGCGTGTAGAATCGCCGCGCTCCGTACGACGAGCCGCCCATGACCTACTGCGTCGGCATCGAAGTGGACGAAGGCCTGGTCTTCGCCGCTGACACGCGAACCAACGCCTCGCTGGACGACGTGCGCGTCCACCGCAAGCTGCACGCGTTCGAGTACCCCGGCGAGCGCGTGTTCGTGGTGATGACCTCGGGGAACCTGGCCACCACCCAGCTGGCGATCTCCTGCCTGCGCCGCGACGCGGAGGACCCGTCCGCCCCGCGCAGCCTGCGCACCTTCGCCCACCTGTTCGAGGCGGCCGCGTACGTGGGCGAGGTGCTCGTGGCCAGCCAGGTGCGCGCCAGTGAGGGCGAGCACCACCACGGCATCAGCACCCAGGCCACGCTGATCTTCGGCGGGCAGATCGCCGGCGAGCGCCCCGGCCTGTACATGATCTACCCGCTGGGCAACTGCATCTCCGCCTCGCCGGAAACGCCCTACCTGCAGATCGGCGAGTCCAAGTACGGCAAGCCGATCCTGGACCGCATCGTGCGCCCGGATACCGCGCTGGAGGACGCCGCGCGCTGCGCGCTGGTATCGCTGGACTCGACCATCCGTTCCAACCTGTCCGTCGGCCTGCCGGTGGACCTGGCGCTGGTCCGCGCCGGCGACCTGCGCATCAGCCAGCAGATGCGCATGGACGCGGGCAACGCGCTGTACGCCGACATCCACGCCAACTGGTCGCGCAAGCTGGAACACGCGGTGCGCACGCTGCCGCGCTTCCCGTGGGAGACCCCGCTGGACGACGCCGACGCCGAGCCCGCGCGCCCGCGCGACGGCCACCCCGAGCGGTCCTAGCGCCCATGCCCGGCCCGGCCGAGCCCGCCGCCGCGCGCGGCGCCGTCACCGTGCTGCTGAGCCTGGGCAGCAACGTCGAGCCCGAGCACCACCTGCGCGCGGCGCTGCAGGCGCTGCGGGCGCGCTTCGGCGACCTGGCCGTGTCGCCGGCCTACCGCACGCCCGCGGTGGGTTTCGACGGCGCGCCCTTCCTCAACAACGCGGCGATGCTGCGCACCGGCCTGCCGCTGCGCGCGCTGGAGGACTGGCTGCACGCGCTGGAGGACCGCCACGGCCGCCGCCGCGACGGCCCGCGCCTGGCCGACCGCACCCTGGACGTGGACGTGGTGTTCTACGGCGACCTGGTACTGCGCGCCGCCGACGGCCGCGTGCGCGTGCCGCGCCCGGAGCTGCGCCATGCCTTCGTGCTCAAGCCGCTGGCCGACATCGCGCCCGGTTTCGTCGATCCGCTCAGCGGCCGCGCGCTGGGCGAGCTGTGGCGCGCGCACCCGCAGCACGGCGAGGCCTTCGAGGTGGTCCCCCTGTAGGCCTGCCGACGCGGGCGCGGGACGGCCGAGGCCGCCGCGGGCCCCGCGGCCTTGCGGTGCGTCAGCGCTCGCGGCCGCCGTCCACGTGCAGCACCTGGCCGGTGACGTAGCCGGCCTGGTCCGAGAGCAGCCACTGCACCGCGGCGGCCACGTCCTCCGGCGTGCCGGTGCGGCCCAGCGCGGTGGCGTCGAGGATGGCCTGCCGCGCGGCCGCGTCCTGCTGCTGCGCCTGCTCCGGCCACAGGATCGCGCCCGGGGCCACCGCGTTCACCCGCACCTGCGGCGCCAGCGCCAGCGCCAGCGAGCGGGTCAGCGACACCAGCGCCGCCTTGGCCGCCGAGTAGGCGGCGTGGTCGGGCAGCGGCCGCGCGGCATACACGTCGGCGAGGTTGACGATCGCGCCACGCGCCGCGCGCAGGTGCGGTGCAGCGGCCTGGGCCAGGAAGAACGGCGCGCGCGCGTTGACCGCGAACAGCGCGTCCCAGTCGCCGGGCGTGGCCTGCCCCAGCGGCGTGGGATGGAAGTTGGAGGCGTTGTTCACCAGCGCGTCCAGCCGGCCGTAGTGGCCCACGCAGCGCGCCACCAGCTCCGGCAGCCGGTCGAACTGGCGCAGGTCGGCCTGCAGCACCAGCACGCTGGACGGCCGCGCCCGCTCCAGTTCGGCGGCCAGCGCCGCCATGTCCGCGCCGGAGTGCAGGTGGTGCAGGGCCAGGTCGTGCCCGGTCGCGTGCAGCCGGCGCGCGATCGCCGCGCCGATGCGGCGCGCGGCGCCGGTGACCAGGGCCACGGGGCGTGATGCAGTCATGGGCAGGGCTCGCTCGGCTATGCTGGCCATTGTCCAATGCGCGCGCCGCCGATGCACCCCGACCTGCCCCTTCCCGACGACGAAGCCCTGCGGCACAGCCGCACGCTGGCCGCGCACATCCGCGCCGAGATCGCGCACGCCGGCGGCAGCATCCCGTTCTCGCGCTTCATGGATCTGTGCCTGTACGCGCCGGGGCTGGGCTACTACAGCGCCGGCAGCACCAAGTTCGGCGAGGCGGGCGATTTCCTCACCGCGCCCGAGTCCGGGCGGCTGTTCGCGGCCACGGTGTCGGGCGTGCTGGCCGGCGCGCTGCGCGAGCTGGGCCCGCACGCGCGCGTGCTCGAGGTGGGCGGCGGCAGCGGCGCCTTCGCGGAAGTGGCGCTCAAGCGCCTGCTGGAGCTGGACGCGCTGCCGGACCGCTACGCCATCCTCGAGCCCTCGGCCGACCTGCGCCAGCGCCAGCGCGAGCGGCTGCAGCGCACGCTCACGCCGCTGGTGTTCGGCCTGGTGGAATGGCTGGACCGCCCGTTCGAGGACGAGTGGGACGGGGTGCTGTTCGCCAACGAGGTGATCGACGCGCTGCCCACGCCGCGTTTCGTGCTGCGCGGCGGCGAGGTGCACGAGGAACACGTGGCCGTGGACGGCGACGGGTTCGTGCGTACCGAACGCCCGGCCGACGCGCTGCTGGCCGCGGCGGTGCGCCACGTCGAACGCTACCTGGAGGCGCCCTTCGCCGAGGGCTACCGCTCCGAGCTGCTGCCGCAGCTGCCGTACTGGTTGCAGGCGGTGGCCGGCGGACTGCGCGCCGGCGCCATGCTGTTCCTCGACTACGGCCATCCGCGCCGCGAGTACTACCTGCCGCAGCGCGCCGACGGCACGCTGCGCGCGTTCTACCGCCAGCGCATGCACGAGGACGTGCTGCGCTGGCCCGGACTGCAGGACATCACCGCCTCGGTGGACTTCACCGCCCTGGCCGAGGCCGGCACCGGCGCGGGCTTCGACCTGGCCGGCTACTGCAGCCAGGCCAGCTTCCTGCTGGGCAACGGCATCGACCGCCTGCTGGCCGAGGCCGAATCGCGCACCGACGAGGCCGGCGCCCTGCGCCTGCGCCAGGAGCTCAAGCGCCTGACCCTGCCCGAGCGGATGGGCGAGCGCTTCCAGGCCATGGCCTTCTCGCGCGACGTGGATCTGGGCGCGGCCTTCCTGCTCGGCGACCTCAGCTGGCGGCTGTGAGCGGGCTCAAGCCGTTCCGCCGGCCGTGGCTGTGGCTGGGCGCATGGGGCGCGGCGGTGCTGGCAGTGGTGGTGCTGAGCCTGATCCCGCCGCCGCCGGTGCCGCTGCCGCGGCACGGCGACAAGCTCGAGCACCTGCTGGCGTACGCCGCGCTGGCGGCCGGCGCGGTGCAGCTGTTCGCCGGCCGCGCGCGGCTGCTGGCCATCGGCCTGGCGCTGGCGGCGCTGGGGGTGGCGCTGGAGTTCGCGCAGGGCGCGTTCACCGCCACGCGCATGGCCGATCCGGCCGACGCGCTGGCCAACGCGCTCGGGGTGGCGGCCGGACTGGCCACGGCGCTGGGCCGCGGCCGCGACCTGCTGCTGCGGTTCGAGCCCGGCAGGCATCCGGCGCCCCGCCCGTAGCGGCGCACGCCTCGCCGCGGGTGCCGGCGCGTGCCGGTGCCGCGGGACGGGGATCCGCCCCGCGGCATCGCGGGCTCAGCGCAGCTGCAGCGTGGCCCGGTCCAGCACCCACATCTGCGGGCGCGTGTCGCCGGTGAAGCGCAGGCACAGATCCTGGCGCCCGGACAGGTCCGCGGGCAGCGCGGCGGTCAGTTCGACGAAGCCGTCCGGCCCCGGTGCGGCCGGCAGCGGCGCGCTGGCCACGCGCCGGCCGTTGCAGCCGCCGGCGTGGACGTCCAGTTCGCCGTGCGCCGAGCGCGCCGGCTCGAAGCGGCGGGCCGGCTCGTCGTGCGCCAGCTGGAAGTAGTACGGGATCCGCCCCGCGCGCACCTTCAGCGCCGCCACCCCGTCCAGGTCCGCGCCGTTCCACTGCCAGCACGGGTAGAAGATGGTGGTGTTGAAGATCGCGCGCTCGCCGTCTGCCGGGCCGTCGTCCTCCAGGCGCAGCAGCAGCCGGCCGGCGTCGGGGCAGGTGGCCAGCTGCTCGTCGGTGCGGCTGAGCAGCGAGGCCGCGTCATAGGCGAAGGTGCGCGCGGGCGCGAGCGCACGGCCCTCGAAGAACGCGGACGCGCGCACCTGCGCCGGCAGCTGCAACCGCAGCGGCGCGGTGTAGGCGGCGGCGTCCGGGCCGGGCTCGCTGCCGTCGGTGGTGTAGCGCACCTCGTAGCCCAGCGGGTTGGACAGCGCGACCGTCGCGGTGCCGGCCTTGCGGTCGTCCTCGGCCACGGCGTCCACCTGGAACGGCGTGAGCGCGTAGCCGATGCCCCAGCGCCGGTAGCGGTCCAGCTGCGCCGGCAGGCGCTGCAGGAAATCGGCGTAGTCCCGGCGGTCGCGCGGGCTCCAGCCGGTCTCGGCCAGCGCCGCCAGCCGGGGGAACATGTGGTGCTGCAGCCGCGTCCAGGTGCGGGTGTGCTCGGTCCACAGGTTGGCCTGCACGCCGAGGATGTGGCGGTGGCGGTCTTCCTCCAGTTCCGCCGGCACCGGCTCGAACTCGTAGACCTGCTTGAGGGTGATGGTGGCCGGTCGGCCCGGCGGTTCCTCCGGCGACCCGGTCTGCAGGTAGTCCAGGTACAGGTCGGAGGAGGGCGACATCACCACGTCGTGGCCTTCGCGCGCGGCCTTCAGCCCGCCCTCGGTGCCGCGCCAGGACATCACCGTGGCCTCGGCCGGCAGCGGGCCTTCCAGGATCTCGTCCCAGCCGATCAGGCGCTTGCCGTGCCCGGCCAGGAACTTCTCCAGCCGCGCGACCAGGTGGCTCTGCATCGCCATCTCGTCGTCCAGGCCCAGCTCGCGCATGTGCTGCTGCACGCGCGGCGAGGCCTCCCACTGGTCCTTGACCGCCTCGTCGCCGCCGATGTGGAAATAGGGGCCGGGGAACAGCGGGACCATCTCGGCGATCACGTTCTCCAGGAAGCGGAACGTGCTCTCCTCGGTGTTGAACAGGTTGGGGAACACGCCCCACTCGCTGGAGGGCACCAGCGGCGTGTCGGTGCTGCCCAGCTCGGGATACGCGGCGATCGCCGCGGTCGCATGGCCGGGCACGTCGAACTCCGGCACCACGGTGATGTGGCGCTGGGCGGCGTAGGCCACCACCTCGCGGACCTGGTCCTGGGTGTAGTAGCCGCAGTAGGGGCGCGGCTTGCCGGTGGCCGGGTCGACGCCGCCGTCGCCGGCGGGGATGCGGCAGGCGCCGACCTCGGTGAGCTTCGGGTACTGCTTGATCTCGATGCGCCAGCCCTGGTCGTCGGTCAGGTGCCAGTGCAGCACGTTGAGCTTGTGCAGGGCCATCGCGTCGATGACCTGCTTGACCTGCTCCACGGTCCAGAAGTGCCGCGCCGAGTCGAGCATGAAGCCGCGCCAGGAGAAGCGCGGCGCGTCCTCGATGCGCAGGGCCGGCAGGCGGATCGCCTCCGCGTCGTCCAGCGTGGCCAGTTGCAGCAGGGTCATCGCGCCGTAGAACAGCCCGGCCGCGTCGCCGGCAGCGACGGTGGCGCCCTGCGGGGTGACCTCCAGCAGGTAGCCCTCGCCCTTGCCGCGGGCCGGGTCCAGGCGAAAGCGGATGCCGGCGTCCGCGCCGGCGGCGGCGGCCAGCTTCGGCGCCACGCCGCGGCCCTTCTCCAGCAGCGCGGCGAACTGCGCGGCGACCGCGCGCTCGGCTTCGCCGTCGGCGAGCAGCGGCGTGTCCGGGCCGAGGGTGAAGTGCCCCTCCGCCGGCGTCACCGCGGCCGGGGCCGGGATCAGCGACAGCCGCGGCGGGGCGGCGGGCGCGGGGTCGGCGGCGGCGGCCTCCGCGCCGGCGGGCGTGCGCTGGCAGGCCGCCAGCGCCGCCAGCAGCACGGCCGCGCCGAGCAGGCGCAGGCGGTGCAACGGAATGGAATGGATCATGTTCGCTCCCTGGATGGTGCCGGTGGCGGGAATGAAGCGGGCCCGGATCGCTCCAGGCCCGCGGGTTCCCATGGTGCTATGGACAGCTCACGCTGTCGACGAGGTGCCGGTCAGAACTGGAACCGCAGCGAGGCCATGTAGCGGCGGCCGCTGAGGTAGGCGCCCCGGGTCAGCTGCTCCACGCCGGAGTAGCTGTGGTACTTCTCGTCGAGCAGGTTCATGCCCTCCAGGCCCACGCTGAGGTAGTCGGTGACCTTGTACGCCAGCGAGGCGTCCAGCGAGGCGTAGTCCATCGTCCACAGCTCGCGGCCGCCGCTGACCTGGGTGAAGTACTTGTCGCGCCAGTTGTAGGTGACGCGCGCGCTCCACTTGTCGTTCTCGAAGTAGGGGCTGACGTTGAACTGGTGCCTGGAGTTGAACGGCAGCGGACGGTCGCCGGTGGCCTCGCCGTCGGAGAACGTGTAGTTGGCCACGACGCCGAAGCCGGCGCCCAGGTTCTGCTGCCAGGCCACCGAATAGCCCCGGATCTTCGCGTCGCCGGCGTTCTGCGGGCGGTCGACCTGGTACTCGGTGTCGCGGTTCTGGTTCTGGTTCCAGTGCGTCTCGGTGCGCGAGGCCATCAGGATGTAGTCGGCCACGTCGCGGTAGAACACCGAGGCGGCCAGGATGGCGTCGGGCGAGAAGTACCACTCGGCGGAGAAGTCCAGGTTGGTGGAGTGGTACGGCTTGAGGTCCGGGTTGCCGCCGCCGCCGGTGAGCGTCTGGTCCGACAGCCAGATGTAGCTGGACACGTCGGCGTAGTTCGGCCGGGCGATGGTCTTGGCGGCCGAGAAGCGCAGCACCAGGTCGTCGGTGGCATCGAAGACCAGGTTCACGTTCGGCAGCACGTTGCTGTAGTCGCTTTCCTGCACGCGCCACTCGTAGGCGTCCACCGGGCACGAGCTGGCGTTTACGGTGCAGGCCCACGCGCCCGAGCCCACGTCGGTCTGCACGTAGCGGACGCCGGCGTTGCCGCGGACGCGGCCGAAGCTGAAGTCGCCCTGCAGGTACACCGACTTGATGTCCTCCTCGATGGCCCAGGTGTTGCGCACGAACTCCGCGGCGCTGAAGGTCGACACCTCCGGCATGGTCTGCCACGGCGCCAGCCAGGCGCCGCTGGTGATGAAGTCGGCCAGGGCCCAGCCGTCGATGGTGAAGCGGTCGCCCAGCGCGCCGTAGCCGCCGAAGCCGTCCAGGTAGTTGCCCGGCAGCGGGGTCGGCATGAACTCCGAAGCCTTGGCGTCGCCGTAGCCGGCCACGGCCAGCAGGGCCACGCCCTTCTGGATCTGGCTGGTCTCGTGGTCGCGCTGCTTGTAGCCGAAGCGCACCAGGTAGAGGGGCGAATCGAGCCTCAGGCCGAAGTCCACCTGGCCGTAGGTCTCCTTGTCCAGGGTGGGCTTCTCGACCAGGTTGCCGCCCCAGCCGGTGTTCCAGCTCGGGTCGTCCGGGTCGGCGCCCCAGCCGCCGTCCATCTGGAACAGCTCGGGGTTGATGAACGGGTTCGCGCCCTGGAAGGTCACGCTGCCGGGCTGGTCCGGCGCCCCGGCGATGGACCAGGTGTAGTCGGTGCGCGCCAGGAACTCGCCGAACACCTGCTTCGGGCCGCCCTCGGCCTTGGTGCGGCCGACGTGGGTGGAGACCGACAGGCGCTCGCCGGTCCAGTCCACCTTCAGGTCGTAGGTGTCGGACTGGACGTTGGCGCGGCGGTTCTGCAGGTCGAAGATCGCCAGCGCGTTCTTGTGCGTGCCGCTGGTGATGATGCCGTCCTCGACCGTGAGGTCGGTCAGGGTGAACAGGCTGTTCCAGGCGTTGCCCGGCATCACGAACATCGACTGGCCCATGTGGTCGAAGTCGGCGTCGATCTTCAGCGCGTTCAGTTCGACGTTCAGCTGCTCGAGGGGCTTGAACTGCAGCGAGGCCGAGTAGGTCTTGCGCTCGCGCTCCTGCTCGAAGAAGTGCGCGCTCACCGAGTTGGGGCCGACCGCGTCCAGGTTGTTGCCCAGCGTCTCGGCGCAGGCGCCCACGCAGGTGGGTTGCCGGGGCTGGCCGATGGACCAGTCCATCGGCGGGTTGGCCACCGAGCCGCCGCCGCCCTGGCCGTAGTAGTAGTCGCGCCCGGTCACCGTGCCGTAGGCCTCGATGCCGTCGCGGCGGATGCTCTCCTTGGCCGACTGCGCCGAGACGATCAGGCCGAAGGTCTCGGCGTCGTTCTTCCAGCCGAACAGCACCGAGGCCTGCGGGTCGGTGTTCTCGATGCGGTCGTTGCGGGTCACGCTGACCTGGCCGGCGACCAGCGTCTTGTCGGCCTGGTCCAGCGGCTTGCGGGTGGAGACGATCACGGTGCCGCCGATGGAGCCTTCGTCCAGGCGCGCTTCCGGCGACTTGAACACCTCGACCTTGCCCACCAGCTGCGGCGCCAGCAGCGAGTAGTTGAAGGTCCGGGTCGGGAAGTCGGACATGTTCCAGTCGCCGGAGGCGATGGACTGGCCGTTGAGCAGGGTGCGGTTGAGCGCCGGGTCGGTGCCCAGGATCGAGACTTTCTCGCCCTGGCCGTAGGCGCGGTCGATGCTCACGCCGGGGATGATGGTCATCGCCTCGGCGACGTTCGTCGCCGGGAACTTGCCCACGTCCTCGGCGGTGATGACGTCGACGATGGCGTCGGCGCTGCGCTTGGTCTCCAGCGCCTGCTGCAGGCTGGCGCGGATGCCGACGACGACGACGGTGTCCAGTTCGGTGGCGGATGCGCCGGCCGGGGCCGCGGCGTCCTGCGCGCCGGCCTGGGCGGCGAAGCCGAGGCCGGCCACGATGGCTGCGGCCAGTACTGACTTGCGGTGCTTCATGATGTCTCTCCCATCATTTAGGTTTGAGTTGTGCCGGACCCCCGGCGACGAACTGCATCAGGTGCAACGGCCCGGCACGACCGGA
>Ga0182792_1001621_pt1 | contig 17719 bp, 12 predicted proteins | sample Passage237B_FD_130497 | JGI IMG/M metagenome (GOLD analysis project Ga0182792, IMG submission 130497) | Cellulose adapted compost microbial communities from Newby Island Compost Facility, Milpitas, CA, USA - Passage2 37B (version 2) (version 2) ...
ACCAAACGCATGGCCGCCCTTAATAACAGGGAATTTCCCAGTTTTTTCCACTGGTCGATATTGCCCTGATAGAACAGGTCTCCCGTCTCGATAAATCCTGAAGGATTCAGGGCCGCGGTAGATTCGGACAGTGTTTTGAGGATACTGTCATAGATTTCGGACTGGGGGTCGTAGACGGGGAAGAAATTCCCGTCGATATAACCCAGACCGGCTTCCCTGTAGGGGATGTCGCCGTAGGTATCCGTCAGCACCATAAAGGTAAAGCAATGCCAGATCCGGGCCATATGGTATAGGTTTGAGCGTTCAGGCAGGTCTTTGGTTGTATTAAGTATATCGACCAGTGGTTTTACCACATTATTGTAATATTGATTCCACATCCCCTGTGCCTGATCGGCATTGAGTATGTTCACGTTACCTCCCGCAAGTACCCCTGCAAATGGGTTCATGATCTGCTGTACAATTGCCATGTCATAATTGATGGTATGACTGGTAAACCCGGACGATAGCTGCGCATTCGAAAACAGGTATGCTGGATTGATGGAAGTAGGCTGTGTCGGGTTGGTGTTTACCTCTTCGAAATCCTGATCACAGGCACTGAGGCCGACCACCAGGGCGGCCAGATACAGAATTTTTCTATAGATGGTTTTCATCGGATTCATGTTTGAGTCGGTTACTATTTCGGTTTGGCTCAGAATTTGAGGTTGAGATTGATACCCAGACTGCGGGTGAGCGGGAGTGCTCCGGACTCTATTCCCGTCAGGTTATCCGACGCCTGGCCGAACTGCTCGGGGTCGATATTGGGCGTATGTTTTTTCAACACCAAAACGTTATTGCTAACCAGCGATAGGGAGATCGCCTGGAAGGGAGTTCTCTGAATCAGGCTGGCAGGCAGATTATAGCCCAGACTCAGCTGACGAAGTTTGACGAACCCGGCGTTGTACACGAATTCTTCCACAAAGCTGGTGATGTTCCGGATGGATCCGTAGAAGACACTGGCTTCCAGGGGGGTAGTATTCGGTGAACCGTCTGCCGTGACACCTTCTCCAATAACACCCCCTTCCCGGCCAGCGAGGGTACCCTTATGCTGACCATGCCGCCACAGGTTGTAGTTGGTGGCGGAGATAAGCTTGTGCCCGCCCTTGAAGTCGATCAGCGTGGAGAGCCGCAAGTTTTTATACCGCAGGGTATTGGTCCAGCCCCCTATCCATTTCGGCATGGCACTGCCCCAGGACACCAGCTCCCGGTTAAACATCGGGGCTCCGTTGGCGGCGAAAACCCGCCGGCCCTGTGCATCCCGCTCGTATCCTGCTCCCAGCAGGCTGGCCATGGGTTTACCAACCTCATGTGCTACCCGGCCGGTGAAATCGCCGTTGCTCCCTACGATAATCTGCTGCTGTTCACCGGCCAGGGAAATGACCAGGCTTTCATTGTAGGTCAGGTTCAGCCCTGTTTCCCAATCCCAGCTACCCGACTGCACGGGTACGAGCGTAAGCAGCATTTCAACTCCCTGGTTTCTCAACCGGCCCACGTTCACCCGGGTGGAGGTGTAGCCTGAGGTATTGGAAACCTGTACGTCCAGGATTTCATCGATGGTGTTTTTCCGGTAGAAAGCCAGGTCGAGATTGAGACGGCTGCCCAGGGTGCGTAATTCCAGGCCTATTTCGGCTTCCTTCACTTTCAGGGGGCGCAGGTTTTGATTGGGGCTTACGGATGTAGCAATGGACCCCAGTGCCTGGCCGAGATGCGTATTGGCACTCAGGCTGTAATAGAGGTTATTGGCATAGGGATTGGTATCTCCCCCGACCTCCGCATAGGCTGCCCTGATTTTACCAAAATCGATCCATGCCGGTAATTCCATGGCCTGACTAAAGACAAAACTGCCACTGACCGAAGGATAGAGATAGTTGTTGCTGTTCGGGTTAAGCGTCGAGAACCAGTCGTTCCGGCCCGTAACGTTGAGGAACAGAAAATCTTTCCAGGATAGCTCCAGAGCACCGTAGAGTGAATTGACCTTCTTCTTACTGTAATAATATTGCGGATCCTTGATCTGACCGTTGGCGACCGTATATAGATCCCGAATGAAGAAGTTATTCACGAGTACGTTGTTATTCCGGCTTTCCTGCGTCAGACGGTTGCCCCCCAGATTGAGATCCATGCCTATGTCGCCCCAGGTTTTGTTAACTCCGATAAGGAAATCGAGGTTGGTTTCCCTGAAACGCCGGTTTTCCTGATAGTACTGGCCGTTAAAACCGCTGGCAACGGCATCCAGGTGCCGGCTGCCCGTGGGGATATTGTAGTCGTTGTCGCGCGAGAAATAATCCTGCCCGATACGGCCCTGTACAAACAGCCAGTTGGTGAGGTCGTACCGCACGGAGAAATTGCCAAAAATGCGGTCACGGAGGATATTTTCGAAATGCTCATAGGTCGACCAGTAGGGGTTGTTGCGGGGTGTAAAACGGGAGGTGGGTACTTCGTCGCCGGTTACCGGATCCTTTCTTTTTTCGAACAGGGTATTGTAGTCGAGGGTGCTTGAAAAGGTGTACAGGGCTGCATTAGGGTTGAGGTTCTGTATAGCTACCTGAGGCGGGTTTTTGATGTTTTCGTAGGAGTAATTAAGGTTGGTATTGATCGATAGCCTGGAGGTAAGGTTGTAATTGGCTCCTACGTTGATCGATTTTTTGTCGAAAGTATTCCGGGGCGAAATCCCCTTGTTACTGAAATTGGAAAGGGAGACGTAAATGCCTCCGTTTTCGTTGCCCGCGTTCATCGATACGGTGTTGGTAAAGGAAAAGCCGGTTTCATAGAATTTGTTGATCCGGCCCTTTACGGGACGGTAAGGCCTTTCGACGCCGTCGAACTGGATGGTTGGGCGGCCGTCATATTTTTCGCCGAAATCCCAGATACTGCTGCTCTGAGCCATAGCCAGGGTACTGGGCCGGATGCCCCCTTCACCCTGACCGTATTCGTATTGGAAATCGGTCTCGTCTACAGCACGGTCAAGGGTATAGTTCATGTTATACTCCAGGCCAATACCTTTCTGGCGGGCCCCCGACTTGGTTGTGATCACGATGGCACCGTCTTTAGCCCTGAAACCATAAAGGGCTGCTGCGGCGGCACCTTTCAGTACCGTCATCGATTCTATATCGTCGGGGTTGAGGCTGATCAGGCCATCACCTCCGTCGGAGTTGACACCCCCGCGGGTAGTAGTTCCTTCGGTATCACCATTCCTGGCCCCAAAATTTGCGTTGTTGACCGGTATGCCGTTCACGATGATCAGGGGAGAGTTGTCACCCTTGAAGGACGACTGACCTCTTATCCGGATTTTGGAAGTTCCCGCCGAGCCTGATGCGCTTGCCGTGACATTCACCCCCGCAATTTTACCCTGAAGACTGTTTCCCAGGTTGGGTGTACGGTTTACGGTAATGGCTTCCGTATTCACGGTGCTCGTGGCGTAACCGAGTTTTTTCGATTCCCGCTTGATACCCAGCGCCGTTACGATTACAGCCTCGAGATTACGGATATCTGTCTGCAGGATGACGTTGATTTCTTCCCGGTTATTCACAGAGACTTCCTGCCTGGCGTAACCGACGAAGGAAAATATCAGAACCTGGTTTCCGTCGGGGATGCTGAGGGTGTATTGGCCTTCTTCATTGGTAATGGTACCAATCTGTGAGTTTTTAACCTGGATATTGACGCCGGGCAGCGGTTCCTGGGTTTCTGCATCCAGTACCCTTCCCCTCACGCGGTGCTCCAGCATATTGACCGATTCGGGTCTCAGGGGGTCGGCAGGGGGCAGATCTTTTTTCTCAATGGCAAATAACAGAATCTGATTCCCTGAGACCTGGTAGCCGATTTGCAGCGGGCTAAGAAGCTTGTCGAGAACCACATGGAGTCGTTCGTTTTCTACATCCAGTGATACTGTCTGATGTACCGGTATTACTTCCTTACTATACGCAAATCTGATTTTGGTACTGCGTTCAATCTGCGTTAAAGCGGTCTTCAGACTGACCTGCTGAATTTTCACCTGTATCCTCCGGTTGAGCAATTCCTGAACAGGGCGGAATGCCAGGGAAACCAGGATTACCAGCAATGGCAGGGCCAGGTTTCGGAAGACCCATAGCATCGTGTGATGAGTCGTTTTTCGTTTCATACGTCATTAGAATTGAAGGTTAAATAGTGCTACTTGAGTTGTTCTTTCTTACAGACCGCATTTGTCACCCAGTATGATAAACTCGTCGTTTCTCAATTCGTAGGTGACGTTCAGCAGCAGCGTGAGCATGGAGAGTGCGTCGGGCAGGTTCAGGTTTTTCAGTTCTACGGTAACGGTGCAGGATCCCAGATCGGGGTTGTCCAGTCGGATCGGGGTGTTGAAGATGTTTTGCAGCTGACCGATGACCGTACTGAGCGGTGTGTCATCGAAGCTAAGTGCAACCGGTTGCCACAACTCCATTTCCGGGGTATCGGCAGGGAGTGAGGCCACGACCAGTCTTTCCCTGTCGTGGTCGAGTATGGCCTTTTGTCGGGGCTGGAGCATTACCCGGTTGTTCTGTCCGTAATCCATCGAAACCATGACCTTTCCTGTAGTGACTGTCAGGTTGAATACATGGCTTTCCGGCAGGGAGCGGATACTAAAGGAGGTGCCCAGGACCTCGGTTTTCAGCCTGCCGCTTTCGATGGTAAAGGGAGCCTGAGGATTGGAGATGACCGTAAAGAATGCTTCTCCGGAAAAGCGAACATCCCTTCGGTTGGCGGGGAACTCGCGGGGGTGCCAGACTTCCGCCCCGGGCATGAGCCTGATTTCGGTACCGTCAGGGAGGAAATAGTTTTCGACCCGGCCATTTTGGTTCCGGTACAGAATCTCTTGAGGAAGCTGGGTTTGGGCAATGGGAGCAGTAATCTGTACAGCCTTTTGCCGATGCAGGTACAGCCAAAGGCCAGGGGAAATTAGCAGAAAAACCACAGCCGCGACTTTCAGGAAAGTTGTGAAAGCAGTCGATTTTGGCGGATGTGTCTGTGCCTGAATACGCTCAAACAGCTCTGATTCTTCCTCCCCCGAGTAAGTGGGTGCGTCTTCAAGGTTGAGCTGCGCATACCAGCGCTCTACCCGTTCGCGTTCTACATCGGTGCAGGTGCCATTGAGGTAACGAAGCAGTAGATCCCTGGATGGCCGATTTTCCTCCATGTTGCCGACTGTATTATAAGTATCTGGGAAAAAATTGTATTATATATCCACTAATACAGTCCGGAAAAAAGGAAGACATCCCTTATTCCGTAATGAAAAAATTAATCGATTAACAGAAGAATGAAGAGGAGGTTGATATAGTCGCGCATTTCTTTCCGCAGCAGCCGGAGGGCTTTCCCTATATGACCTCGACTGTTTTTTCGGAAATATGCAGCTGTTTGGAAATGTCCCTGATACTGAAACCTTTTCGGCTAAGCTCAAATACCTGGCGGCATTTGTCGGGGAGGCGGGAGAGCGCCTGAAGGTAGTGATTGTGAAGCAGACGACCGGCGAGATAATCATCGTCAGCGGGATCGGGAAAGGAAGAAAGTAGTGAAGCGGTCACCAGTGGAGAATTCTCCCGCATCAGGTAGTGGTCAATCACATGATAACGTAGCATCCCTTTCAGGTAGGCCTGCAGGTTTTTCTGAATGACCAGTTTATGCCGCCTGAGCCATAATTTAACAAACACTTCCTGTACGATGTCCTCGGCGGCATTCCGGTCCCCTGTTTTGCGTATGGCTTCAAGGACAAGCTGCCGGCCATATCGCCAGTAAATTTCGGCAAAGGCCGCCCGGTCGTCGTCATGACAAAGCATTTCGATCAGTGCCTGGTCCGTAAAGTCGTAGTATCTGCGCAACACACCTCTGACTACTAAGGTTTAGGGATTCATGTCAGATAAAAGAAAACCAGTTAATTAATTTACTTAAAACATGATTCAGCTGGAAATAATACAGACGAACGTATGTTTCGAAAATCCGGTCCTTCGGTCGGAAGGAATTAAAAATACAAAAAAAAGGTGTGAGCAAAATGCCCACACCTCGGGTATACTGGTTTATATTTTGTTAAACCACGCTGAGCTTGAGTGCGTTGGTTTTACGGATTTTGGAAATCGGCATGCTCAGGGTGTTGATGAAAACGTCGCCTTCGACGAGTTCGCCTTTCTCTACGAGGAAGCGCTTGATGTCATCAATGGTATCGTCGGTCGACAGCTGTTCCTGCGGTTCGTAATAGAAGACTTTGGTTCCCCAGTAAAGCCCCAATGTGTTCATCAGCTGACGGTTCGAAGTGAAGATCAGCAGATTGGCTTTGGGACGGTGGTGTGAAAGGCGGGTGGCCGTATAGCCGGAATTGGTAATACCGATCAGCGCTTTCGCGTTGGTATCGCGGGCCAGCCGGCAGGCCGACATAACGACATTGTCGTTCAGCCGATCGGGCGCTTCTTTCCTTTCGTTTACCTGCGCATGGTACTTGAAGTAGAGCGAGTCGGATTGCTCTTCCACCCGCTGGATGGTGCGGGCCATGTTTTGTACCGCCAGGACGGGATAGGCTCCGGAAGCCGTTTCTGCACTGAGCATCACGGCGTCAGCACCGTCGAGTACCGCATTGGCTACGTCGTTGATTTCCGCACGGGTAGGACGTGGATTCTCGATCATACTTTCCAGCATCTGGGTTGCCACGATAACCGGTTTACCCAGGCGGTTACTTTTTTCAACCAGCATTTTCTGGATCATCGGTACTTCTTCCGAAGGAAGTTCCACTCCAAGGTCACCGCGGGCGACCATGATTGCATCGGTGGCTTCGAGAATGCTGTCGATATTGGCTACCGCTTCCGGTTTTTCGATCTTGGCGACGATGCGGGTCGATTTGCCCTTGGATTTAATGTAGTTTCTGACTTCCTCGATGTCGGATGCCTGACGGACAAAGGAGAGGGCGATCCATTCTACGTCGTTGGCCAGTCCAAAATCGAGGTCCCGGTAATCCTTTTCGGTTACGGACGGGATGGAAACTTTGGTATGGGGTAGGTTTACTCCTTTTTTGGATTTGAGATAACCCCCATAGATCACCTCAGTGATCACGTCTTCTCCCACGATGTCAACGACGACCACTTCGAGTTTTCCATCGTCGAGAAGGATTCTTTCACCCACCTGCACGTCTTTGTACATGCCTTTGTAAGGAGTACTTACCCGTTCAGACGTTCCGATGATTTCCTCGTTGGTAAATACGAGTCTTTGACCAGGTTGTATCAGCACGGCTTCGTCTTCCACTACGCCGATCCGGATTTTAGGGCCTTGAAGGTCCTGCAGGATGCAGAGATTGGTTCCGTATGTTTCGTTGATGTGCCGGATCCGGTTAATTCTTTCCATGTGTTCCTGATGTGAGCCATGCGAAAAGTTTAACCTGAAAACATTTACACCGGCCTTGGCTAGAGCGATGAGCATTTCCAGGGATTCTGAGGCCGGTCCAACTGTGGCTACAATTTTAGTTTTTTTGAGTGTCATGAGGTTTTAACGAAAATAATTAGCGGCTACGCCGGGTCCACATCTATCACTACCTGAACTTGTTTCCGCGTTTTGTCTGCCAAAACTTCGTTCACACTTTCCTGTATGAGAGATTTCACGGCCCTAAAATTAACCTTTTCCCGCTCAAGTTTAATAAGTATGTCAAACAAAAAGCGATTCCGCACCCGATTCACGAGGGGAGCTTCAGGGCCGAGTACCCGGGTTTTGCCCAAATGGGAGGTCAGGATCTCTGAAATTTTACGGGCTGTATCCTGTGCAATCCCGGAATCTTCATGTTTTGCGGTGAGTTTGATGAGCCGGGTAAAAGGCGGATACCCAAAATTTTTTCTTTCGGTAATTTCCGAATTGTACATGGCCGTATAATCGCCCTCAACTACCCATTTGAGTAGTTCCATGCCCGTATTGGCCGTCTGGATCAGGACCTTACCGCGGGTGCTGGCCCGTCTTCCCGCTCGTCCGCTGACCTGTGTCAGCAGCTGGAAGGATTTTTCGATGGCCCGGAATTCGGGGAAATTTACCATACGGTCGATGTCGAAAACACCCACTACCGACACCTTGTCAAAATCCAATCCTTTTGTAACCATCTGAGTCCCTACCAGAATATCAATATTATTTTCTTCGAGACTCCTGATGATGTTGTTGTAGGCATTTTTGGTGCGGGTCGTATCGAGGTCCATGCGCTGGATACGGGCTTCCGGTATCAGCAGCTGGAGCTGGTTCTCGATTTTCTCGGTGCCGAAACCCATGGTCTTTACCCGCGGCGAGCCGCAATGCGGACAAACCCGGGGGACTTCTTCCTTGTGCCCGCAGTAGTGGCACCGGATTTCAGCTTCTCGCATATGGTAGGTGAGGGACACGTCGCAGTTGGCACATTCCGAAATCCAGTCGCAGTCTTCGCACTGCAGCCAGGGGGCATAACCGCGCCGGTTCTGAAAAAGGATCGACTGCTGTCCTTTTTCCAGGTTTTCCTTCAGGGTGTCGAGCAGGATGGAGGAAAATTCCTCTTTCACCTTACGCTGTTTCCGTTCCCGTTTCATATCAATCAGTACAAACTCGGGAAGCTGAGCTTCACCATACCGTTCGGTCATCGATACGAGCCCGTACTGCCCCTGGCTGGCGTTGTAATAGCTTTCCAGCGATGGGGTGGCGGAGCCCAGGAGGACCTTGGCCTTGTGGATTACACCCAGCATGACGGCCACGTCCCTGGCATGGTAGCGCGGCGCCGGATCAAACTGTTTATAGGAGCTTTCATGTTCCTCGTCTACGATAATCAGCCCCAGATTGTCGAAGGGAAGAAAGATCGAAGACCGTACCCCGATCACAAACTGGAAACGACCTTCCAGCAGTCCCCGCCATACTTCCACCCTTTCGTTGTCTGAAAAACGGGAGTGGTAAATGCCCATTTTATCGCCGAACACACGCTGTAATCGGGTTACGATCTGGGTTGTTAACGCGATTTCCGGCAAGAGATACAGCACCTGGACGCCGCTTTTCAGGGCTTCGGCGATCAGGTGTATAAAGACCTCGGTTTTTCCACTGCCCGTGATGCCATGGAGCAGGACTACCTGTTTCTGATTGAAATGATCGAAGATTTCACCTACTGCCCGTTGCTGCTGATCGGAAAGGCTGATTTCATTTCCTGCCGAGGGAAGCACCGGTGCAATTCGCGATACCTTTGCTTCGAACTGTTCTAAGATGCCCTTTTTGATAAGGGTGTTGAGCGCGCTTCCTGAAAAACTTTCGTCCTTGGTGAATACGGATTTGTCTAGCCCTTTTGCATTCAAGGCCGGGTTGTTGTAAACCGGAATATAGCTCAGGTAGCGAAGTAGGATATCCAGTTGTTTCGGATTTTTTTCCAGCTGCCCGACGACCTCTTCCAGCTTTTCCTTATCGGTATATGCAGGCGTCAACCGAATTCTGGAAACATTCTTTGGCTGATATTTCTCCCTGATTTCTTCGAAGAGGATAATTGCCTTTTTGCTGATCAGGCTCTTGATCAGCCTGGTAACATTTTTCTTTTCGGTAAACCGTCCCAGCTCGTCGTAGGTCAGCATACCCCGGCTTTTGATTTCCTCAATCAGGTAGGTTTCCTCTTGGGTTAGCAGTTCCGGGTAATCGAAATCGGGATTGAACTGGATTTTGGAGAGGTTGGTGATTTTAAGACCCGAGGGCAGGGCCACGTTCAGTACTTCTCCGATGGTACACATGTAGTATTCGGCCATCCACCGGAAGAGCTCCAGCTGCCAGGGGGTGACGATGGGCGTCTGATCGAGTAGCTCGACGATGTATTTGGCAGTGTAACCGGAAGGCGGATTTTCGTGCAGCTTGACCACCACAGCAGTAAGTACACGATTGTTTCCGAACTGAACGACTACTCTGGCTCCGGGAGTGATATGCGCAGCCATTTCCCTCGGGACCCGGTAGGTAAATAACCGTGGGACCGGGACCGGCAGAATGACGTCAGCAAATAGTGTCTCATCAAAGAGTGATGCCTGATCCAACTGTCTGGGTGATGGCTGTTATTTTACAGTAAATCCTCCCTGGCCGATTTTGAAACCTTCGGCATACAACTCGACGGTGTAATTACCCGTCTTGAGCGGGATACCACCGCGACCGTAAATGATGGTCAGAGGCATTTTCCTGTTTTCGTAACGAATTTTCAGTTTCGAGCTGTAAATCATTTCCCGTTCGTTGTGGATAAACGAACCTGATCCCGTGGCCATGTCGGAGAGAACGGCTCCGTCGGGATCCAGTACCCGGAGGAAAATATCTTTTTCGTTCGCTTCCGCTACCGGATTTTCTGCCAGTTCGAAGTTTACCTTGATCTGGTCGATTCGCTTAGATCGGTAGCTGCCGCCGTCGCGTTCCTTTCCCTTGTCAGAAACCGCGATGACTTCGATTTTCTCTGCTTTTAATGCGGAGGCTATGGCAATTTTCTGTTCCAGTTGTGCCGCCTTGGTGGAATGTTCTTCCAAAAGCTGGCCGAGGTTTTCTTTTTCAGACTGCAGGTCTGAAACCTGCTCAGAAAGTTCCTGATTCCGCGCGGTAGCCGTACCTAGTTCCCTTCTCAGACTGATGATCTCCTCATCCTTTTCAGCCAGCAGGGTCTCGTAATGCTTGATCCGCTCTTCGTACTTCTTCATCGAGAAACTGTTGCGGTCTCTCAGCTGCTGTTTGTCCCGTTCAAGTTCTGCTTTGATGGCTACCAGTGAATCGACACGCCCCCCGAGTTGCCGGATTTGAGCAATCTTGATATCGAGCTGCAGGGAAATGGAATCGAGTTTACTCTTGGTGGTGAGGAGTTCTTCCATGCGGGTCGCAATGACGGTATCCTTGGAATTGTTTTCCTTGCGTTCCTGATAGAAGAAATATAGCAACAAGACATTGAGCAGGGCCAGGATGGCGAGTGCAGCCCATAAGAGATTCTTACGGTCTTGTTTTTGTTCCTTGTTGTAGTTCATTCCTTTATCGATTGATGTATTCAATTTACCTTGTTACGACCGTTGGCAAAATATCCTTGATCGAGTTCACCACGCGGGTATAGCTCAGTTGAGCACAGGGTTTACCATGTTCACGTACGATTGTACAGTTTTCTCCCGAGCCAAACCGACCGGAATACGGGTTATAGGAATCGAAATCTCCCAAACGTCCCATTAATATAACTCCATAAGTGTCAGTAGCGTTCGCCAAATGTGCTGGCCCGCTGTCGAGTCCGATGAAAAGGGTGGCTCTGCGTATGACTTCTGCTGTTTCCAAGATGGATATTTTCCCGGTCAGATTCAAATACCGGGGATGTTCTATCCCAAGATTGCTGTTAAGACCGACTTCCACGATGCTGTAGGGGAAGTACTCCAGCAGCCAGTCACAAAGCCTGCGCCAGTTCTCCACCGGCCAGTCTTTGGGTGAAAAATTTGACTGACAATGAATGACAATGTATTCATTCGGCAGGTTCAGACTATCCGCCTTTTCCCTATGCCTGTCCTGCAGGTAGACTTTCGGCCGGGTATCTTCGGGAAGATCATCGATACCCGCTGCACGTCCGAACACCTCCAGCAGGTTACCATAGTTAAAGTAATTGTCGACGTTGATATTCCGTTTTACAGCGATCGGATTATCGTAAAAAGCCTGGCATTTGGGACAGTGATTATTGTTCCGGAACTGTAATTCGTATACTTTGTCGAAAACACCGGAGCTCAGGATCTGCTGTCTCTGTGTAACACAGGTTTCTGCAAATACTTCGTCTACGTGTGGATTTACTTCTACGAGTTCTTTGAAAACGGGTTTTACAAACCAGACGATGTGTGCGTCCGGGTGTTTTTCGCGAATATGTCTTGAAAGCGGTTCAACGGCTACGATATCCCCGAAATGTTCGGTCCTGATGACAGCCACGAGTTCCCTTCCCGGACGTGACTTTTTACCCCTGTGGAACCTGGCTGCCTGCCTAATCCCAGACCAACGGGCTTGAAATATATGTGTATACTTATTGTATCTATGTCGCCACAAATCAACAAGACTCTTTATTCCCATTTCAGCCTGCTATCTTTAATCACAGTACAAATGTAACCTAAATATCAACCAGTCGAAGTATTTCCAAAGGGTTTGTATCCCCTTGTAAAAAATTCGAGCCAGCGTAAAGGTGAGGAAATAATGGAACAATCGCCAACGTTCCGAGGCGTATTTAGCGTACGTTACCTGCGGGTTCGCTTCACCCCCGTATAATTCTTTTCACCAGCCGGCACGGCTACAGGCAGGTGGTTTTCGAAGGGCGGAACGGGGCAGCGGTAACCATCGCTGTAGGCACAATAGGGGTTGTAGGCCTTGTTGAAGTCGAGGAGGATCATATCAGTATCTGCCGGAATGGAAACATCCATGTATCTGCCACCCCCGTAGCTTTCCTCATCATTGGTTTCATCCTTGAACGGGATGAAGTAGGTCGTGTTCATAGCGGCTACGGCCGGCGGCAGACTCAGGTTTTTATAAGCCGTAAGAGCGAAGCTTTTTCCTCCTATCGTGAAATGAAGCCGGGCAAACCGGATAAATTCCTTGGTAGTACCCGCATAGGTAGGCATGCTGAAAGGTTTTTCGTTGGTCAGCCGCTCTACCTTCGCTTCTATGCGAAATTCAGGTGCGAAATCGAAAAAGCTGACCGACTTCAGGTCCTCCTTCAGCAGGGGGGCATGTTCCCCGCGCGAGATTTCCCTGAGCTGGTTCTTTCGGTATTTTCGGATTTCCTTTCGGGCGTCCTGTGCAGTCAGAGGCTGAAATGCGCCCAGTAACAGTAGTTGAAGAAGGCAGATTATTCGTATTACATTCATTAGGCAAACCGTGCGGGATGATTTGGAAAATCAAATTTACGTGATTTGATAATGCAGTTGAACGACCTCCGGGGTCAAATATTGGTGACCGACCAGCTTCAGCGAGATAGCGGCCTCATGGAAGTTTCCAATTGCTCCGCCCACGGTAAAAAGCGGGACGACATTCAGCAGCACGTCGGTGATGAGTTTCTTTTCCAAAAAGGCAGCATAGGAGTCCGGGCCGCCCCCGACAATAACTTCCCGAAAACCCTTTGAAGAGAGGTACTGAATTGCTTCTTCCGGTGAATGTGCTGTTATTCTTCCCGGCTTGGTGACTGTCCGTGCAGACAGCCAGACCATTTCCACGTTTGGGAAGGCGAGTTGTAGTTGAGTAGCTCCTCCGACGGCCTTTTCAAAGTTCTCGAACGACTTCCTGCCCATGATCAGATTTCCCGTTCTTCGAATATCGGCCGCAGCAGCTTCGATTATTTCCATAGGTACCTGATGATGCTGGTTTTCAGACAATAATACCTGTCCATTGAGGGAGACGTTGGCATAAAGTATCACTTTCATAACTTTCATAGGAAATTAAATTAGAATCAGGGTTGTTGTGAATGCAGTCAAATATCTTAAACTCAATAGCCTGATCCAATGAGGGTTACTTCCAGGTAACCGGTAACCTGCAGGTATCAATGGACGCAAAAATGGGAAATACGGAAGACAGGGAATGCCGCCTGCGGCTGCTGGCACTGCTCGACAGTCTTGAACTGCTTGGGGGAAAATGGAAACTGCTGCTGATACTGTATCTTGGCTACCGCCAGGAGGAAAGGACGAATTTCCGCCGGATCCAGAAGGAGTTGGGGGGCATTTCCTCCAAGGTTCTGGCTAGTGAACTCAGGGTACTTGAAGAAAATGACATCGTCCGGCGAACGATTCAACCAACAACCGTAGATTATACCCTTACCGACTATGGCAGAAAACTTATGCCTATTGCCCGGGAGCTGCAGCAATGGGGAATAAATCATAGGGAGCGTATCCTGGGAAAAACCAACGAAGAGGGGTGATCCCGATTCATTCTCATCAAACTACCAGTTTACTTTTTAGCTATGGCGACGCCCATTGCATCAGAATTCCACACAGGTAACCAGCATAGGTACCCACGGCATAGCTGAATACCGATATGAATACACCAACGGGTACCAGGGAAGGGTGAAACGCACCCGCCAGGACGGATGCCGAAGCTACACCGCCGATATTCCCCACGCTTCCAATGGCAAAAAAGAAGAAAGGAGATCGGGTTAACCAGGCGACCAGGCCTATAAGAAGTATATGGAAGCTAATCCATACGATCCCGATCAGAAACAGGGCGGGATTTTCAAAAATAGCGAATACATCCATCTGCATGCCGATGGTGACGATCAGGATATACAGGAAGACCGTGGCAATCCTGGAGGCTCCCAGTTTTTCAAATTTTCGGGCTGACGTGAATGACAACCCGATGGCCATGAGGGTGGAGAGCAGAATGAGCCAGAAAAAGCTGGAGGTCAGGCTGAACTTATCGAGCTGCGGTGCCCTGGCAGCTATCGCCCCTGCAATGCGGGTGCCCAGGAAATGGGCGACACCGGTAACGCCGAAGGCAATACCTGCCATCATGATATAATCTTTGGTCTCGGCGATCTGGGGTTTGCCCAGCGCCGAATTGTCGTCGAAGCGTTTGGTAAGCTGACTGACTTCATTACCCGATGCCCTGAAGAAGCGGTCGAGCCGGGCCTGTTTGCCGACTCCGTATAACAGAAAGGCCATCCAGCCATATCCTACAAAGACATCCACGGTGACCATAGCGCCGAAGGTTTCTGGCGAGGGTTCAAAAATGCGGAAAAGTGCCGCCTGGTTTGCCCCTCCGCCAATCCAGCTTCCGGCCAGCGTAGCCAGTCCTTTCCAGACGTCTCCCTCCACCGTATGCGGGGCTATGACCGAGAACAGACCGACAGCCAGGGGACCGCCCAGGATTACCCCTATCATACCTACAAGCCACAGTAAGCCTACTTTTTTCCGCAGTGCCCAGACTTCGGCGAAATTGATATTCAAGATGTACAGAACCAGACAGGCGGGCAGCAGATAGGACGAGCTCATCTTATAAAGCTGCGAATTGCTCCCGTCGATGATGTCAAAGGAATTGAACAGACCCGGTATGAAATAGCAGAGCAGCAGGGGAGGTATGACGGCGTAGAATTTTTTAAAAGCCCGGTTGGAACTGCTGGATGTATAGAATACGAAAGCCAGTATGAGCATCAACAGTCCAAAGACGACGGCATCATCCGTTATGAAGGGTGTTTTGTTTGCTGAATCTGTCACAGATCAATAAGTTGTTAGACCCGGAAAGATAGTCAGAAAAATTGTAGTGTCCGATTCCGTCCTGAAGCATCCGGGTGTTACTCTTCGCAATTAATGGGCAAAGAAATAGGTTTAAATGCTTGAAATTCAGCGGTGAAATAGCGATCGATAAAGATCAATCCATTATGAGGGGCAAAAAAGGAGTTACAGCTATGTCCCGCAGGCAATCCGGATACAGGTAGGAGCTCTATAGGAGATTCCCTCAGCAACTCCACTGATTTCTGATCGGGATCAATCATCGAAAACAGGTCAGAATTCGTGCACAGGTTGGACAACGGTAAAAACGTATACATGGTACTCCCCGTGTATAGGCCGACCTGGCCGGTTGATTAGGGTAATCAGCTTACGGAAATAATACATCCTGACCCGGTGAAATAACGCCTCCACTGTTAGGGTCAGGATAATTCCCGCGACAGGTTGCAGTAAATCCGGGTTGATTCCCGCTTATTTCTCCAAGCGGAATTTAAAAATCAACCCATCTGTTTACATACATGTCTTTGTCGCGACGTCATTTTCTCAAATCTTCTGCCACCATTGTAGCCGGGGCTTCCATCGCTCCCTATCACCGGATCATGGGTGCCAACGACCGGCTCAACGTAGGGCTCATTGGTTGCCGAAACATGGGCTGGGGTAACCTTAACGGATTTCTGGGGCAGCCCAATGTCGCCTGCCTGGGTCTGGCCGATATCGACCAGGGGATTCTGGGCAGACGGAAAGAGGAAGTTTCCAAAAAACAGCAGACCAAATTTGAGACCTACGGGGATTACCGCAGACTGCTGGACAACAAGGACATCGATGTAGTGATTATTGGTACGCCCGATCACTGGCACTGCCTCCAGTTTGTGGATGCCTGCAGCGCCGGTAAAGATATCTACGTGGAAAAACCCATTGCCAACAGTGTGGCCGAATGTGATGCCATGATCGGCGCCGCCAACCGGCATCAACGGATCGTCCAGGTAGGACAGCAGCAACGCAGCGGCAATCATTGGAAAGAGATGGTGCGGGTAATCAACTCCGGTGAGTTGGGGAAGATCGGTCAGGTGAAGATCTGGGCCAATTTTAACTACGCGGCTTTGGGTGCCCGACTGCCCGATGCCACGGTGCCCGAAGGAGTTGATTTTAACTTCTGGCTGGGGCCAGCTCCCCAACGTACTTTCAATCCCCAGCGTTTTCACGGTGCCTGGAGAATGTTCTGGGATTACGGCGGAGGGCTCATGACCGACTGGGGCGTCCACCTGCTCGATATGGGTCTATGGGCTATGAACATTACCGGAATGCCCCAGAAAATTACCGGTGTGGGCGGGAAATTCTATCAGCCCGAAGGAGCGCACGAGACATTTGACACGCAGCAGGTTACCTATTCCTTTCCCGATTTCATCATGACCTGGGAGCACAATGCCGGCGTGGAAACCGGACCTTATGGCCGCACCTACGGGGTGCTGTTCAAGGGTACCAACGGTACACTGGTAGCCGACCGCAGCAGCTGGCAGATCTATCCCGAAGTAAATCCCACTTCGAAAGAACCCAAAACACCGGAAAAGGAAATGAATAGCGACCGCCGGGAGCACGGAGATCATATACGTAATTTCATCGATTGTGTCAGACGGAGGGACTCCAATACCGCCTGTCCGATTCAGGTCGGTGGACTCGTAGCCAAATATGCGCATTTTGGTAACATTGCAGCCCGTCTGGGCGGTGCGGCGCTGACCTACGATGATCAGAAAAAGTCGTTTGGACAAAAAGAAGCCGATCGCTATCTGCGACCGGCTTACAGACAACCCTGGGTTTTCCCCAAGATCTGACTCATTTCACAGGGGTGAGGCTGATTGATCTCAAATCGAGCAGTGCCCCTTTTTCAAATGATTCTGCGGGACGGAAGGTGAGCGTATGACGTCCTTTGCTGAGTTTCACCGTCCCGATAGTTTTCTGTTTAAACGTTTCCCAGGAACCGCTTTTCTCCACCGTACCGGTGACAGGTCTGTCCCCGCCCTCGAGAACGAATTTCTTGCCGGCTTCCTCATCCGAAACCGACCAGTCGAGCGTCACCTGATAGGTAGTGGTTTCCGGAACGTCTACCATCCATTCGACTTTATCCTTAGCCGTAAACCAACCAAATGCCTTCCAGTCGGGCATATAGGAGATTTCAGGACCTGAGGCCTGACCATACCTGGCTTCCAGTACAACTGGCTTTTTCGGTTCGGCGTAGACAGGCTGCGGGGTATTCACTTCGCCGGCTTCGCGTTTTTTCTTCACATAAGCCGCAATTTCGCCAATAGGAGCTATCCAGACACCATTTTTGGGATCCAGTGCATAGTCGATGATTTTTTCCAGTGTGGCAAGCCGGGTGGTCTGATGCCCCGATTCATTGATTTCATGACCGGCCAGCACCAGCCATTGACCGTTTTTCTGAGCACTTTCGATCATAGGCAGCAGCTGTTCGAAATCCTTTCCGTCCATTTCCACTCCGGTCAATTGGGCGAGGTCGCAGTACGAGGGATCAACGGGTG
>Ga0182792_1001622_pt1 | contig 17717 bp, 17 predicted proteins | sample Passage237B_FD_130497 | JGI IMG/M metagenome (GOLD analysis project Ga0182792, IMG submission 130497) | Cellulose adapted compost microbial communities from Newby Island Compost Facility, Milpitas, CA, USA - Passage2 37B (version 2) (version 2) ...
CGTGACTTGCTGCCTGGCTTCGCAAACGAAAATGATTTCGAACTAATATTTTTTCACAAGCATGCTTCCAAAGAACAGGCCAGGATGTTCCCGATAGGCCTTTTTTTATTCCCAAACAGGCAGCCTCATGCATCCCATTGGTTTTCAACCGCGCAACACTCGCTACAACCTCCGGTGTCTCTACTAATGACATCATATCCACACCATTAAACCCTTGTAGCAATATGAAGCGGAATGCCCCCTATGTTTGGATGATTATCCTGTTTCCAGCCGGCTATGTCACTGGACAGGACTGCGAACGGGTCAGTCAACTCCCCACCTTGTGTATTACCACGGAAGTACACCGGGACGACATTACGAAGGACAGCTATGTTACGGGCTCCCTGAAAATACTGGGAGATGACCCGCCCGAACACCTGTACGACGGGGGAATACGAATACGCGGCAGAGGCAACTCCACCTGGCGTTTTGCAAAAAAGCCCTATCGGATCAACCTTAACAACGCGACCAATCTATTCGGACTCCCTGCCAGTGGAAAGAACTGGGCCCTGCTGGCCAACCACGCAGACAAAACCCTTATCCGTAACGCCCTCGCCTTTGAAATCTCAAAGTACCTGAACATGCCTTACACGGTCTCCTACCAATTTGTGGACGTGGTTTTCAATCAGGATTACCTTGGAACCTACATGCTCACCGACCACGTCGAAGTAAGGCCCGGCCGGGTTGACATCGAAGAGCCCGACGATGAGAACAATCCCGGCGGATTCCTCGTCGAGATCGATGGTTTTGCCGAAAGCGAGGACCTGTTCTTCCAGACCGCCCGGCAAAATAAGTTTACCTTCAAATATCCCGATGTGAAGGACAACTCCTCCCCCCATATACAACCCGCCATTGATTTTCTGAACGACTTCGAAAACAAACTGCACAACCTGTTGAATAATCCGAACGAGTACAAGGAAAAGATTGATTTTGAGTCGGCCGTCAACTGGTACCTGGCAGGTGAACTGTGTGGTAACAGCGATGCGTTCTGGACCCTTTACCTCCACAAACGACGTTCAGAAGATAAAATGCACTTTGGCCCGCTGTGGGATTTTGACATCGCATTTAATAACGACAACCGTATCCCGAACGCCCCCTATCGTCTGATGGCAGATGTAGGGCAATACTTCAGTTACCAGGACTGGATGCTGTGGTTTCGCAAAGACGATGCCTTCATGACTGCCCTGAAAGACCGGTGGATAGAACTAAGAAACAATGGTTTCAGGGAATTTGTACTGGATAAAATTGAAGAACTGGCCGACTACCTGAAAGAATCAGGGTCTGTAGATAAAAACTACGAAGTATGGCCGGTCCTGAATGAGGCAGTTCACTATGAAGTATTCCTGAGCCCGTCATATGACGATCACGTACAGTTTCTTTACGAGTATATGGTCCATCGATTCGACTGGCTCGATAAGGAACTGCTGGGCTTACCGACCCATATCTACTACAATGTCCGGAATGAGCAGAGTCATAAATCGGTTTCCTTTGCGATCGATGACCGGGTCGTTCAAAAATCATTTGAGAACGAAAACAGGTTCAAATGGGAGATCGAAGCCTTGCCCAACGCTTTCTACCGGCTGAAAAACGCGGAGACGCATAAATTCCTGAGCGAGCCAGACTCCGGCAATCAACTCATAATCGCGGAAGATCAGCCCCACGATCGCCGGCAGCAATGGCGAATTACGGAGGTAGCCCCTAACCGCTTTCTCATAATCGGGCGAAACCGGGAAAAGGGCGTAGAGAACCGGAATAACGATCACGCTGACGACAACCCCGTAGATGGTTTCAATATTTCCAATAATGGTGTGTTCCAGGACTGGATAGCGGCAAGGCAGGAAGCCCGATGGGAATTTGTAACACTCCATTCCAAACTACCCATTAAAATATCGAAATTCACCGTTCACAAAACTGAACTGGGATTACTGCTTTCCTGGAGCGTGACAGAATCGGTAAACGGCAGCCACATTGAGGTTGAACGCATAGACCAGAACGGTAGGTTTCGATCCCTGACCAGGATTATGACCGAAGGAGACGGTGTGGGTGATTATACCTGGAATGACCTGTCACCGAGGAGTGGCGTTAACTACTATCGACTAAAGCTATGGGATCTGGATGGTACCTGGAACTATAGTGGCATAGTTTCTGACAAGTGGGATACTCCCGCGTCTCCGATAAGGGTTTACCCCAATCCGGCGAGGGAAACACTGACCGTTTCCCGTCGTTTCGATTCAGGGGGCACGGTGAAATTGGAGGTTCTGAATCTATCGGGTCAGCTGCTGGGAGAAAGCCGCATTTCCATCCCTCCCGGAGAAAATCAACTGCCCGTTGACACGGGAAATTTACCAGATGGGCTCTACTTCCTCCGTCTTAGCCTCAATGATCAGGTCGATACGGTACGGTTTCTGAAAATGCAGTGAGCATGCCGGCGAATACCAGTGTATGATCCAGTAAAAAAAAGCACTCCCACGGTTAGCGGGAGTGCTCCTGATTAACTTAAGTAGTTCTGTTAGTCCTTCTTCAGGCTGTCGCTTAATTTCATCCTGTTCGCTGCTTTAACAATCAGGAAGATCACCCAGGCGATGAGCAGGAACTGAATCACATTGTTCAGAAACGCCCCGTAACGGATGGCTACTTCAGCGGTCTCTCCCTCGGCTTCGCGCAGAACAATTTTCAGCTCATCGAAATTTACACCACCGATGATCAGCCCCAGGATAGGATTGATGATATCGTCCACCAGTGAAGTAGTGATTTTTCCGAACGCTGCTCCGATGATCACACCGACAGCCAGGTCGAGTACATTTCCTTGGGCAATGAAGGTTTTAAACTCTTTTAGCATATGTCTCTTTGTTTAGGTTACCCAGTTAAAATGTGTAAAGAAATCCTACTGACAGCGCCTGAGCCCATTGAATTCGGGCAATCTGATCATCATCATAAAGCATGATCGCGCTCAGATTTACGTTAAAATATTTATGAATTTTAGCTGTAATGCTGGCATCAAGGCGATGGTCGGTATGGAAGGAACTTTTTCGATCCTTTTTGGTCGATGCAAATAACTGGTAACGCCACTTGAGATTGATGTTCTCGGCAATGTTGTTGTCAAAGTTGGCGATCAACTGCGCTAACGCCACTTCGTTCCTGATTTTCTTACCGACGGGTACGCCGTAATTGGTCTGATCAGGTGTATTTACATACACATCCGTGTCGAGCACAAAGGTCTGACGCAGGGCACCGGGTGAGAAAGTCACGTAGAAATAGGGAACAGGATTATACTGAATACCGATGGCTTCGGTCAGGTAACCGGGGGCCATGAAATTGGAAATCTTTTTTCGGATTTCCCCGCTGTCGGGATGGGTTATAAAATTGTATCCCTTGGCAAACTGCGTCTGGAAGTTCACGTTACCAACCAGGCTCCAGTTTTTGCCCAGTTCATAACCGTATTTGGAGTCCAGAAACAGACGGTCGAAGCTTTTCCGCGGATTAACGCCTTCATTTTTAACGATCCCGTACTGTGACTGCAGATCGTTTCTCCAGGTGTGTTTCCCTTTCTTGAATTCTCTCAGGGCATTCAGAAAAACGCCCAGCGAAATGGAATTCACCCCTCCACCGGTCCAGGCTGTGTTAAACGAGCCCTGGTTGAAGTTGATCCCGAATTCAGTCTTAGCTTGCCAGGTAGTGTCCTTAACCGCCTTGGTCAAAGCTGCAACGTCAGGGACCTGCGCTTTAACAGTCTGGGCAACTACCGCGAAAAAAAGAATGATGGATAGTGTAACAGTTCTTTGAAAATTAAACATAGATAACGGTGATTGGTATGTAATGTATTACGAAAGAAGTTCAACACGATGAGATTGAAAATACTTTAGTGGCAAAACTACCTGCGAATCTTCAGTTTTAATAACAACTGACAGATTATCTATTTCAATTATTTGTCCGGTGACCCCTTCCACACGGACGCGCTGACCGATCTTGTATCGGTTTCTACTGTAAAACGAAGCAATCAGATTGGCCAGTACATCGCGGGACGCTATTCCGTACCCAATGGCAAATGCCACGACGATTCCGCCGAATACAATTTCAAAGCTCGCCTGGAGTAGTTCGGTGTTAATACCGATCTGAGCAAGGGACGAGATGAACGTGATAACCAGGAAGAACCCGAAAACCACATTGCCGATCAGCTTGGCTGAAGGGACGTTGAAGGATTTACAGAGGGTGACAACCCCCGATTTGATGATGTCGGAAATAATGATCCCGACCTGCAGCATGATGGCACCCGCTACCAGTTTGGGAATGAAATTGACGACAGACAGCACCAGACTGGTAATGGTTTCCACGCCGAGGATTTCGGTAGCGGCCGTCATGAACATCAGAAGGATGAAATAGTAAAGCAGGGAGGCAACCAGACTGCTCAGCTTAACCTCCGCCTTGATCTGTTTGATAAAACCGATCTGATTGAGGCGATCACCGATACGGTCGAAGCCTACCTTGCCCAGCAGATTCCGGACTACCGTACGGATAAGGTTTGCAATAAGGTAACCGATGAGGAGTACTACCAGACAGCCGATGAGGCGGGGTACAAAATCGACGAATTGGGTAATTAGTGATTCGAAGGTGTTTTTCAGGATGCGCGAAATATTGTAAATACTGTCCATCATAGTAAAGGTTTGTAACTAATCTTCTGAGTCGTGCGTAACGTCACCGGATGTGAGCGCGTTGATAGCGGAAAGAAAAAACACCCCGCCGAAGTGGGAAACTACCTGTAGAGTATCCTTGATGAGATCAATCTCCGCTATCAGGCTTGTTTTGAGATATTCCGGAACTACGCCCTCCACTTCCAGAAACTTGTTAAGGTCATCTGACTGTGCCATAGCTTAGAATAATTCGATGATTTCGGAAATTAATTTGGCCAGGAAGGCAAGCCATAGAATGACGGTCTCAAGGTAGCGTTTCCGCAGATTTTCCCTTGATCTCAGCAAACGCATTTTGACAGCGCTTTCCGTGATTTTGAAAACGCTGGCAATATCCTTGATACTGAGATCGTCAAGGTACTTCATCATCAGAATGCTGCGCTCTTCGGTAGACAGATGGTCTATGGCCCGGTGCAGTCTTCTGGCATCCGCGTCCCTGTCCTCGATCAAAACCGACACATCCACGTCTTCGTCGGCCAGTTCCAGTTCTTCCTCCAGACTGGTTTCCCCCCGTTTACGGTTAACCCGTAACTGGTCCATGCAATAATTATACGTTATGGAATACAACCAGGTAGAAAAGCGGGCTTCCTCCTTGAAACTACCTAGCTTGACGATGAGTTTTAAGAAAATATCATGGGTAAAATCCTCCGCCTGTGCAGGATCCTTTACCAAGGTAAGGCACTTACGATAAACCTTATCGGCATAACGTTCGTATAACTCCTCAAAAAAACTATTGTTTTGAGTAAGTATAAACAACTTAACCAGTTCTTCGTCTGAGCGCACGATCGTATTTTTATCTATAGACTGAGACTATCGGGAAAAGTAACGGTAGGCGGGTCTTTTTTTTACTACCTGTTCTATACCAAAAAACGCTTTACTTTTTGAAAAAAGCAAAGCGTTTCCGGTTAAACTGTATTTTTTATAACGACTAGCTGCCGATTCCCACGCGTTTGAAGGTAGTTACGCGCAGATTTTTACCAGTTTGCTCCAGCAGCTGACGGATAGTCAGTGAGCCGTCTTTTACAAATTCCTGATTCAGCAGGGTATTCTCCTTATAGAATTTCTGCAGTTTACCCTGGGCTATACGTTCGAGCATAGCTTCAGGTTTACCTTCGGCACGAGCCTGCTCCTTACCGATTTCAATTTCTCTTTCAATGGTAGCAGCATCCACGTCGTCCTTGTCAACAGCAACCGGACGCATCGCAGCGATCTGCATGGCAATATCTTTACCCACTTCCGTTACATCGGCTCCTTCAACACCATTGAAGGCTACGAGTACACCCAGTTTACCGTTTGAGTGGATATAGGACACGACCTGCTCTGCCTCAATGTTTTCGAAGCCAACGATTTCGAGTTTCTCTCCGATTTTACCGGTAAGATCCACGATTTTCTCAGCGATTGTCATACCGTCACCAGCCTGCGCTGCAGTAAGACTTTCGATGGAAGTATGGTTTCCGGCTACGGCTGTATCGAGGATCAGCTGGGCCAGATTTCTGAATTCTGCTACTTTCGCAACGGGTTCTGTTTCGCAGGCAAATGCTACGAGGATACCTCTGCGTTGATCTTCGCTAATATTGATAAGTACAAGCCCTTCAGATACTGCATTATCAGCGCGTTTGGCTGCCACTTTTTGTCCTTGTTTACGCAGAATATCGATAGCTTTATCGAAATCTCCGTCCGCTTCGGTAAGTGCTTTTTTACAATCCATCATGCCTGCTCCGGTAAGCTGGCGAAGTTTGTTTACATCTTGAGCCGTAATTGCCATGATTCCTATAAATGAATGTGATTATGAATAACGTAAATATTAAAATGGTCCCTTGGGATTAAAAAAAGCCTATAGCGGACAAGCTACAGGCTTATATTTTTACCCTAAATCCGAACTGATTTCGGGGACTGTATTACTTGCACAGCTGCTGAACGATTATTCTTCTGAATCCTCGTCTTCAGCATTCGCTTTAACATTCAGCCTTTTTCTTTTCTCGGGACGGCCTCTTTCGAGGTCTTCCTCTCCTTCACCGTCAACGACAGCTTTGCTGCGTTGTTCTTCCTCATCGGCTGCACGTTTAGCTTCCTCTTCTTCTGCCAGACGCTGATCTTCCTTATCCTGTTTTCTTTCCAGCAAACCTTCTTCAACGGCTTTACCGATTGCGAGGGTAATCAGAGAGATGGATTTGAACGCATCGTCATTGGCAGGGATCGCGTAGTCTACCAGATCGGGGTTTGAGTTGGTATCGCAGATAGCGATAACAGGGATGCCCAGACGGGTTGCTTCAGCGATGGCAATATGTTCGCGTTTTACGTCAACCACGAAAAGCGCTGCGGGAAGCCGGGTCAGTTCAGATACTCCACCCAGCAGTTTCTCCAGTTTGTCGCGCTCACGGCTAATGGTCAGACGCTCACGTTTAGCGATATTCTTAACGGTAGCCTCGTCTTTCAGTACCTTGTCGAGATACTGAAGTTTTTTGAGTGACTTACGCATGGTGGTGAAGTTGGTGAGCATACCTCCCAGCCAACGCTCAGTCACGTAAGGCATTTTCAGTCTTTTTGCTTCTTCCGAAACGATTTCCTGTGCCTGTTTCTTAGTGGCCACGAACATGATCTTACGACCTGAACGAACGATAGACCTTACTACATCCTGAGCCTGTTGCAGACAAGCAAGCGTTTTGTTAAGGTCGATTACGTGGATTCCGTTTTTCTCCATAAAGATGTATGGAGCCATACGGGGATCCCATTTACGGGTAAGGTGACCGAAGTGCACACCCGCTTCAAGAAGCTGTTTGTATTCTATTTGTGCCATTTTGTTAGTTAAAAAATTTATGCAGCAAGGTGCACCGGACACAGTAAGCACCTACTGGACGATTTATATAAAGTAGACACCCATGAGGGCATCTGAAAAGACAATCCGGAGATTAACGTTTCGAGAACTGGAAGCGTTTACGCGCTTTTCTGCGACCGGCTTTCTTACGCTCAACCATACGCGAGTCACGGGTAAGGAAGCCTTCTTTTTTCAATGGAGGACGGTTGTCCGCATTGTATTCCACAAGAGCCCGGGCAATGGCCATTCTGGCAGCTTCTGCCTGACCTTTGATACCGCCCCCTTTGAGGTTAATCTTCACATCAAAGCTTTCACCCGATTCGAGCAGTGACAAAGGTTGTTTAACCAGGATTTGGTGAACTTCGAAGGGGAAGTAATCTTTCAGATCCCGGCCGTTGATTTGAATCTCGCCCTTACCTGGTGTTAGATAGATACGCGCAACAGCGGTTTTCCTTCTACCAAGGGTATTAATATATGTCATGGGGTGATTAATTGTTAAACTTTACTTCTTTAGGTTGCTGTGCCTGATGAGGATGCTCACTTCCCGCATACACATACAAGTTATTGAACAGTTTACGTCCCAAACGATTCTTGGGCAACATACCTTTTACAGCACGCTCCAGCACACGCTCAGGATACTTCTCAAGAACTTCCTTCGGAGTCTGGAAACGCTGTCCACCTGGGTGCCCGGTATGACGGATATATACCTTATCAGTCAGTTTTTTACCGGTTAAGCGAATCTTCTCCGCGTTGATGACAATCACATTGTCTCCACAATCGACATGTGGCGTATAGTTGGTTTTGTGCTTGCCACGGATAATCCGCGCCACATTACTGGCTAAACGCCCTAAAACTGCATCTTCTGCATCTACCACGACCCACTCCTTGGTGACGGTGCCCTTGTTGGCAGAGATGGTTTTGTAGCTTAACGTATCCACAATTAACTATATGATTTTAATGATTTTAACGTATCCAATCAGCCATGCGTATTAAACCCGGCCAAAAAGGGAGTGCAAATATAGAACCTTAAACTTTTATTAGCAAGGCAATACGCTGAAAAATAATTTGAAATGCCGAAGAATTTCAGTGATTTTTTTCCAAATCCCCCTGGAACGGTACAGGAACAAACTTTTCTCCACCGGCTTTAAGAAGCCGTCTGCGCATCGATTTCTGCGGCCAGTACCTCATCTAACGGCAAGGCATCTTCGTAAAATGAGGTAATTTTCAACAGGATCTGCTCCAGGATGGCGTCCGGACAGGAGGCCCCGCAAGTCAGCATGATCACCGGCGATTTTCCTTTCGGCAGGAAACCCCTGGTCATCATTTCCCGCTTCTGTTTCAGATCGTAATGACAGATCGTTTCGCGGTCGGTGATCTTCTCCGCAGAAGCGATAAAGTAGGTCGGCAATACTCTTTCACACAATTCCACCAGATGGGAAGTATTCGAGCTGTTGTACCCTCCGGCGACTATAACCAGATCAGCCTCGTTTTCCAGCAGCGCATACGTCGCATCCTGGTTATCGTTGGTCGCATAACAAAGGGTATCGCGCGTATTGGCGAAACGTTCTTCGGTCTGGTCTGGCTGAAGGTTAAAGTGTTCGATCATGACCGAACGGAGGTAATCGGCGATCTCCTGGGTATCGGAAGCCAGCATGGTCGTCTGGTTCACCACCCCGATTCGCTGCAGGTCGCGGACCGGATCAAAACCATCCGAATACAGCCCGCTGAAATCGTCGTAAAATTGTCCGGCAGGCAGCTCCCCCCTGATATACCTTGCCAGCAGCTTCGTCTGTTCAAGGTCACGTACAATCACTGTCGGAGCATTCTCCTTGCTGTGGGAAAACGTAGCCCGGGTCTCCTCATGCTGGGGTTTACCGTGAACGACAATGGTATAGTCCTTCTGCCCAATCTGTGCTGCCCGGTTCCAGACTTTTTCCACAAACGGGCAGGTCGTATCGTAGGCATGAATATCCACCCCTCTCGAGGCCAGTTCTTCCTGAATTTCCAGCGTCGTACCAAAAGCCGGAACGATCACTATGTCCTCGGATGTTAGGATGTCCCAGTCGAGAATGCGGTTACCTTTGGTGTCCATCAGAAAACGCACGCCTCGGTCGATCAGATCCCCGTTTACATCGGGGTTGTGAATCATCTCACTGAGCAGAAAAATCCGCTTATCGGGATTGGCATCCAAGGCTTTATAGGCAATTTCAATGGCATTCTCCACCCCATAGCAAAATCCGAAATGGCGGGCAATCAGAAATTTCACCGCGCCCAGGTCCAGAACCGTAGGGGAATAATCCCGCTTCAGCTTGTCCTTTTTGCGACGGAATTCCTTGATAGGAGTAATGATCCTGCTTTTATAGTACTCGGGGATTTTAAATACCTTCATTGCTGTACGCCAATACTTTAGACTTGCAACCTGCTCTGCGACGAATAAGCATTACGGTTAACTAACAAAGGCCCGGGGGCTTTTGTTCAGCGGGCCGGGCTGCGTTGGAACAATTGTCCAAATATTCAGAACTTACGGAAATAATTTTTACGCAATATGCAACATTTAATTTCGAATGGAGTCATTAGCATAGAACATTAACTTATTGCCTGCGATTGTTTTTTGAAAAATAGCTATTATCCCGATCCTCACGCCGAACTGGTGGATCGCTGTAAGATGGGAGAGCGCGGGGCGCAATATCAGTTGTACAAGCTTTATTCCAAGGCTATGTTCAATGTCTGCATGCGCGTGCTCAATCATACGGAGGAGGCTGAGGATGTTCTGCAGGAAGCATTTATCGACGCCTTCTCACATTTGCATCAGTTCAGGCACCAGTCGACCTTCGGGGCCTGGCTTAAACAAATCGTAGTCAATAAGGCCGTGTCACAACTGAGGGCCAGAAAGGTGCAGTGGGTTCAGATTGAAACCCTCCGGAATCCGGATGATGATTATGATCTGGAATATGTGGAGGATGCAGAATCGGACCTGGTAGATTTAAATGTGGACCGCATCCGTGAGGCCATCAGAATATTACCCGCAGGTTACAGGGTCGTCTTGAGTTTATACCTTTTTGAGGGGTATGACCACGAAGAAATCAGCCAGATACTGGGCATTTCGGAAGGCACCTCCCGAAGCCAGTACATGAGGGCCAAACAAAAACTGATTGAGATTGTCAAACGATTGTCAAAACAAACCGGATAATACATGAGGATAGTTTTTACAGCAAGATGAATAGTGTCAGAAACAGCGGGGGATCAAGGCCCGGGAACTTGACAATGAATTTGAAAAGGTAGGGAAACCGACATGAAGACAACTTGTAAAGCCGTGAATTTGAATAGAAATGAAATCAAGATTTGAAGATAAAGACAGGCTGGAGCGATTCATCCGGGAGAATCGTGCGGCATTTGACGCCGATGAACCGGGCGATTTATGGGCTGGAATAGAGGAAAAAATGAGCCTCCGGGACAGTGAATCTGTCCGCCCCCTCAACGACAGGCAGCAGCTGAACCACAACAAGTGGAAACGGCAGTTTACCTATGACTGGAGGGTGGCCGCCGCCATTGTGGTTTTCATTGCTGCCGGACTACTGGTTTACGTGAACCGGCAGTACGGACTGACACGCGACCCTCAGATGGCGCTGCAGCTTCCGCAATATGCCAAAGAAGTCAATTACTACACCCAGATCATCAACGAAAAACGGAATGATCTGCGAATGCTGACTGCCGAGAGACCCGAACTCTACCGGGAATTTTCGGAAGAGCTGGAGCGGCTGGAAAATGCCTATACCCATCTCAGGTCTGACCTTCCCAAATCCCCCGACCCCGAAACCCATTTACATGCTATGATTCAGAATCTGCAGTGGCAGATCGACATTCTGAATCAACAAATTATGATTCTTGAAAAAATAAGACAGGCTGATGAAAATGAAGATAGTGATAGCGACTTTTCTGCTATTTAACGTAGCGATTGCCGCACTGGGTGGGAACCCTGTCGAAGTGTTGAATTTTATCGAGCGAAAAAAGACGATTGTCAAGCTCTACGATGTAAACGCCAAAGAAACGCTCCATATCGATAACCGCTACGGGGATGTCCAGGTTGTTCTGTGGGATAAATCCTCGATACGGATCGATATTACCATCACGGCCAACGCGTCTTCCGAATCACGGGTGAATGATATTCTCAATTCGGTAAAAATAAATGATAAGGTTGGTGACAACCAGATCTCGGTAAAGACGACCATTAGCTCGCCGGGCAACCGTGTGCAGTGGGCGGGTAATTCGCTGCGCATCGATTACCTGATCCAGATGCCCGAACGTACACCTCTGAATCTGAAGAATTCGTTTGGCGATACGGATATTGTACGCTTTCTTGCCCCACTGACCGTGGAAACCGAGTATGGCACTTTCAGGGCGAGAGACCTGGAAAACAAAACGAATACGATTATGGTCCGGTTTGGGAATGCGCAGATCGGACAGATGCAGGAAGGGAGAGTCGATTCACGCTATTCGGAGGTCAAACTCGACAAGGTGCATGTGCTCGAGCTGGTGAACAAATTCGGCTCCCTCAATATCGGAGAAGTTGCCTCCCTGAATGCGGACATCGGCTATTCCGGCACAAAAATCGGTTCGCTGAAAGAAAGGGGCATCGTCAAGCTGCAGTTTTCCGACGCCTTTTCGATCGGTGAACTGACGGCCGAAAATGTGGATATAGACGCCTCCTATTCGTCGATTGTGCTGCCGGCAAAGACCTCGTCGAAATTCGATGTGAAGGTTACCTATGGCAATTTCCAGTATCCGCCCAAGGCACCGATGGTATTTATCAAACAGCCAAGCAGCAACACGACCAAGGAATACGAGGGGGTGATTGGGCATGAAGACCCCAAATCGGTCATCAAGGTCAACTCGAGGTTCGGAAATGTAAAACTGAAATAAACCAGAAGGAGCGGTAAACATCCCGCTCCTTTGCGTTCATTCCAGTTCGAACTCCGGAATTTCGGTATCCGATTTCCCCAGGATGGAGAAGAGTTCATTCACCATTTCCTTAACTACTTCGGGGTTTTCCTTCGCCCGGTTATGTCTCTGTCCGATGTCGTCCCTTACATTGAACAGCTGGTATTCGGGCGCATTCCCCAGTTCAATATTTACATTTTCATTAACCGCACGGCCTTTGTAAGGTGGGATCAGCACCCAGTCTCCCTTTTTAAAGGCAGTTCTCCCCATGGCTTCCAGGACGAGATTATCTCTTCCCCGGTTGCTTTTTCCCAGAAAAACATCCAGCATATTCTGACTGTCCTGACGCTCGTATTGGGCGCCGGCCAGCTCGGCCAGGGATGCCAGTAAATCGAGCTGTGACACGAGGGCTTCCGAAACGGCAGGCTGGATGGTGCCTTTCCAGTAAGTGATAAACGGCACCCGGGTGCCCGCTTCGTAAAGGCTGTACTTACCCCCGCGCAACGGCCCCCAGGGCTTATGGTCCCCCAGTTTTTCTATGGCGTCGTCGTAGTAACCGTCGTTGACCACGGGGCCATTGTCACTGGTGAAAATGATCAGGGTGTTTTCCAGCAAGCCCAACTCCTCCAGCGATCTGAGGAATTCTCCCACACACCAGTCAGCTTCTGCGATAACGTCGCCCCTGGGACCCAGTCCGGTCGTCCCCGCAAAACGCGGATGCGGCGTGCGCGGTACATGAGGCTGCTGCATGGCGTAGTAAAGGAAGAAAGGCTTCTGTCGATTGTTCCGGACAAAATCAACGGCTTTCTGCAAAAACGTATCGGCCATTTCTTCATCAATCCAGAGAGCGCTCTTCCCGCCCTTCATATACCCGATACGCGGTATACCGTTGACTATGCTCTGGTTGTGGCCATGGTGCCATTTCATTTTAAGCAGTTCCGGATGGGTGAGGGCCGTGGGTTCTCCCTCAAAGTTCTGTTCGTAATTCACTTCGATCGGGTCAGCCGGATCAAGGCCTACCACCCTTCCGTTTTCTATATAGACCGTCGGTACCCGGTCCTGGGTAGCCGCCATGATATACGAGTAATCAAATCCCAGTTCATTGGGGCCAGGAACGATCGGTTTATTCCAGTCGGTATAACCATCCCCCAGTCCCAGGTGCCATTTCCCCACGACACCGGTGGCGTAGCCCGCACTTTTAAGCACGGAAGCAATGGTTGCCTGTGCCGTGTCAATCAGCAGGGGTGCTGTCCCGGGGAGTATTTTGGCATCCTTGTTTCTCCAGGGATAGATCCCCGTCAGAAGGGCAAACCGGCTGGGCGTACAGGTCGATGAAGTCGCATGCCCCTGCGTAAACCGTATGCCACCATTCGCCAGCCGGTCGATATTCGGCGTCTTTATGGCCGTCGCTCCGTAAGCACTTACGTCCCCGTAACCGAGGTCATCCATGTTGATGATGACGATGTTGGGCTGCTGAGGAGTATTTTGTGGGGACTGGCAGGCGGAAAATATCCCCAGCAGAGAGACCGAAAGCAATGCGAATGATTTCATAACGGGAGTTAAGGATGAAGACTTTTGTTATTAAAACCAACCATGTATCAATTCCTAACGATCATATAGCCCCGTATTACCTTTTTCCCAGTCTTTCATCAGGCTTTCGACGACATCGGGGTATTCGGCTGCCACATTCCGTACTTCGAGGGGATCGTTCGCATGGTCGAACAATTCGATCAGGGGCTCTTCATTACGGAAATACCGGTTTAACCGATATCGGCCGTTGGTCATGGAAATCCCGTTATTGAAATAACTGTAGGCTAGGTTGAGGTGCGCTGAGTCCTTTCTATCCCGGATCAGGGAAACCAGGGAATGCCCGTCGAGCTGAACATCTGGCGGTAATCCACAAAGCTCCAACAGGGTGGGATAAATATCCACCGAACTTACGACCTGCTCGTTCCTGATCATTTTTGTGGTTTGATCCGGAACGCTGATAATTAACGGACTTCGCAGGGAGATATCAAAAAGTGTATGTTTCCCCCACACCCGGTGGTCGCCCAGGTGCCAGCCATGATCACCCCACAAAACGACGATGGTATTTTGGGCAAGTCCCTGCTTTTCGAGCTCATCCAGCACTTTCCCGATCTGTGCATCGACATAGCTGACCGAAGCGAAGTACGCGTGGCGTAAGAGACGGGCATAATCATCCGAGAGCGGTTTTTCGAGGGCGGCCTGCTCCTCACCCCGTTCATACCGATTGAACTCACCCATTTTCTGCAGACTTGCCATATTGACATTTTCGGGCAAACCCGGAACGGGGGAAAGAGGAATGTCCTCGCGTGCATAAAGGTCCCAGTATTTTTTGGGCGCGGTAAAAGGCAGGTGCGGTTTGAAAAATCCCACTCCCAGAAAAAAAGGTCTGGAATTTCTGGACAGTTCTTTCAGCTTCTCCACGGCCTGTTCCGCGATAAGACCATCGGGATAATCAGTATCTTCCACATCGGCGATCTCATAGGGTTTTACCTGATTTTTCGCCCCCTGCCGGTTGCTGCCGTCGGAGTATCCGAAAAATGCATTCCATCCAGTACCCCACTTGCCGGCATTAAAATGAAACTCATCCCAGCTGTAGGGCAGCTCGGGTTTCGCCCCCTCGGGCGATTCATCATATCCATACACCAGCCCGTCAGGCGAATGACTGATTTTACCGATTCCCACGGTGTAATACCCGTTTCTCCTGAAGTGATGTACCATACTTTCCGGGGCTTCCTTTTCGGCTTCACCAGCCGAGAAGGATTCGAAGGCAGAATTCTGAAGATGCTTTCGCGTAGCAGGCAGCTTACCGGTAAGCAGATTGTAGCGGGAGGCTCCGCAGGTAGGAACGGTCACATAATGTTTATCGAATAAAATGGCTGTGGACGCCAGTCTGTCGATATGGGGTGTCTTCACCAGGGAGTTGCCATATGCTCCAATTTCTGGGCGCAGATCATCTACTGCAATGAAAAGTACGTTATACCGGGCAGGCTCTTCCGTGTTCCGGCAGCTGACCATCTGTATCATAAAAAACAGATACCATAGCCGATGATGCAATTTGATTTTCATGCGTGTTGTCAATAGCCTGGGTGCTGCTTGAATACATCTGGATTGCTGACGCGGTCGATCTGGGTCTGCGGAATCGGGCGTACCAGGTGCATTTCCTTGATATTGGGGGCTGCATCGAGGTTATATTTCCGTACCCTTTCCAGGAGTGTCCCCGTACGCTTCAAATCATACCATCTGAATTTTTCCCCAATCAGCTCCCGTGCCCTTTCCTCGAGGATGAAATCAAGATTTACATCGCTGGCTGTGATCTTCATGGCTTCTTCCTGACCTTCCCTGGCCGCCCGCTGCCTGAGGACATTCAGATATTGTACGGCATCGTCGGGTTTGTTCAGCCTCCAGGCTGCTTCGCCGGCAATAAGATACATTTCGGCCAGACGTATTACAGGAAAGTCTCTTCGTCCCGCGGTTTCGTTGACACTCGGACGCAGGGGATCGAGAAATTTCGACAAGCTGGGATAGTTTCTCCGCTGATTGGTGCCGATTTCCTGAAAGGCCGTCACATTACCAATCCAGTTTCCTTTGTAATCAATAAGCCAGTAGGGCTTTTTCCGCTTGTCATCATCCGAGACAGGATGCATGACGATATGAATGGCCGTATCACCCGGATTCACGGTAAACCCGTTGATCGTCGCTCTCGTGTTCGCAAACCAGGTCGTCTTGAAAGATCCTTCCCAGCGGGCATCTTTTTCGCGGTCGTAAAGGGAGAAGAGGTAGTTGGTAGGAAGAAAACGCTGGTACGGTCGGCCGTTCTCGAGATCGCGCACCATGGCCGGGTTAAAGGTGTAGTCGAAGATGAAATACAGGTGCGCTGAGTTACCGGGACCGTTCAAAAGCGGATCGTCGGTAAACTGGACGGTCCATATAAACTCCGAATTAAGCTCATTGTTGATATCCCACAGTCGGGTGTAGGGCTTAACCAGGCTGTAGGAATAATTTTGGATGACTTTGGTCGACAAATTAAATGCCTGCTCCCAGTTACCTCTCGTCAATTGTACCCGCGCCAGCAGGGCTTCAGCAGCGGCTTTATGCGCCCTGCCGTAGTCAGAAGTCTGCGCGGGAAGGTTTTCAGCGGCAAATTCCAGGTCAGGGACAATCCCCTGGCTGTAAAACACCGATTCGTCTGTCATGTTTGCCTCGGTTTCCACACCAATCGTCTCTTCGAGTGTAAAATGTACACCGCCCCATTGCTGGACGATGTGGAAGTAATAGAGCGCTCTGAGGTATCTCGCCTCAGCTTCTATCTCCTTGCGCCGCTGCTCCGACAGTCCTTCCACCCTTCCCACACGGTTGATCACCGTATTGCACTGATTGACGCCAATATAAAGCGCATTCCAGATATTGGTAACCGTATTGGTGGTACCCAGAAAGTTGGCCGAGTAGTTGTTGATGTGAGGATTGTTCGCAATTCCTCCAAAACCGTTTGTGAAGATGTCGGTACCCGTTACGGTCATAAAAAAGCCGTCTTCCTGCGCATAAAAGCTGCGGAGTGTCGTATAGGCAGCCTTGAGGCCATCTTCAATACCGCCCGGCGTCATCAGATAGCCGTCGGCAGTGACCAGACTCAGCGGATCCTCTTCCAGGACGCTGTTACAGCCCCAGAGTGTGAAGCTTACCATTAAACCATATATGTACTTTTTCATGGGAGTTCGGGATTTAGAATTTAAGATTGATGCCAAACAGATAGGATGCCGTCGTGAGCGGGCTGGAACTGCCGACAATTCCGTTTGCTACTTCCGGGTCGACTGTTTTATAGGGTGAGAATATGAGGGCATTGTTCAATGTAGTGTATACGCGTAGGTTCGTAAGCCCTATTTTCCGGATCACGCTGGAAGGGAAGTTGTACCCCAGGGACACGTTTTTGATTTTCACAAAGGATCCGTCAAAAAACCTGACCGCATCCGCATATAAGGGTGACTCGGCCGCATTAGGTCTTGGAATGGCGTTGGTCGGATTATCTTCCGTCCAGTAATCGAGGTTGAGGGCATTGTAACGCCCCTGCCAGTTATTCCCCCCAAGATTGTGAAAATCACTCCGGAGCATCTGCCCTATTCTTGCGTACACCAGTACCGACAGATCAAATCCCTTATAGCCAAAGCGGTTGGTCAATCCCCCGCTCCAGTTGGGGACGGTCGAACCCAGGACAGTCC
>Ga0182792_1001627_pt1 | contig 17701 bp, 13 predicted proteins | sample Passage237B_FD_130497 | JGI IMG/M metagenome (GOLD analysis project Ga0182792, IMG submission 130497) | Cellulose adapted compost microbial communities from Newby Island Compost Facility, Milpitas, CA, USA - Passage2 37B (version 2) (version 2) ...
AGAGTCTGGCTCTCGCTCTGAATAGGCACGCCTTCTTTGGCTTCGATAGCCTGGTGCAAACCTTCCGAGAGACGCCGCCCCGGCATGGTTCTACCCGTGTGTTCATCGATCAAAATGACCTGGCGATTTTCAACAATGTATTCCACATCTTTGTGGAACAGCTTGTGCGCTCTCAGCGCTGTCTGCACATGGTGCAACAAGCCGAGATTACTGGCGGAGTACAGGTTCTGGTTGTCACGCAGCAAGCCGTTTTTCGTCAGCAACTCCTCGATAAGCTGATGCCCATCTTCGGTCAGTTCAACCTGACGGGTTTTCTCGTCAACGGTGAAATGCCCAATTTTCCCTGCTTCTTCATCGTGAAGTTGCAGCTGGGGAATGAGCTTGTTCATCAACAGATACAGCTCAGTATTGTTTTCTGTCGCGCCGGAAATAATCAGCGGCGTACGCGCTTCGTCAATGAGGATCGAGTCAACCTCATCCACCACCGCAAAATTGAGCCCACGCTGTACCCGGTCTTCTTTGCGCAACACCATGTTGTCGCGCAAATAATCGAAGCCGTATTCATTGTTGGTGCCGTAAGTGATGTCGGCGGCATAGGCTGCGCGTTTTTCTTCCTGATGTTGCATTGACACGACTATGCCAACGGTCAGGCCCAGCCCTTCATACAAAGGTCTCATCCAGTTGGCGTCGCGAGCCGCCAAGTAGTCGTTGACTGTGACGATGTGAACGCCCTTGCCGGACAACGCGTTGAGGTAGGCAGCCAGAGTCGCCACCAGCGTTTTACCCTCACCGGTTTTCATCTCCGCGATACGCCCCTCATGCAGGGTCATACCACCGATCAGCTGAACATCAAAATGGCGCATACCCATGATGCGGCGGCTGGCTTCGCGACAGACCGCAAAGGCCTCAGGCAGCATTGCATCCAGGGTTTCACCTTTGGTGTAACGCTGTTTGAACTCTGCCGTTTTTGCTTTTAATTCATCGTCGGAAAGCGCTTGGATGGCGGACTCAAAGCCATTGATTTGGGCGACGAGTTTGCCCATACGCTTGAGTTCGCGGTCGTTTTTTGTACCAAAAATTTTCTTTGCTAATGTGCCAATCATGGGATTTGCCGGATTCCAGAACAGGGGGCATTTCGAAATCGAAAGGCCCGCATCATAAATGAGTTACAAGAGGCGTTAAATAGAAAACGCGCGCCGGGGGGGAAAGAAAGGAAGGGGGGTAACTAACGACTGGCGCGGTGTATATAAGAAGAAGGATCTACTGCACGACCATTTTTATAAACTTCGAAATGAACGTGGTGGCCGGTGGAACGCCCAGTGGTTCCCATCAGCGCAATGATCTGGCCTTTTTTAACCACATCACCCACTTTCACCAAGTTTTCTTTGTTGTGAGCGTAACGCGTGGTGAAGCCTTTGCCGTGGTTCACTTCGACCATCAACCCATAGCCACTGCGCTCTCCAGACCAAGTGACTACACCGGCGGCAACGGCGATGATGTCCGAACCTTCTTTGCCGGCAAAATCAACGCCACCATGCATGGCAATCTTGCCAGTGAAGGGGTCGGTGCGACGGCCGAAACGGCTGGACATCCAACCTTTGGTAATCGGTCGGCCAGCGATAAAGACGTCATTTTCCAGTTTGCGATTAGCGAGGAGAGCTTCGAGGGTCTGCAGCTGGTGCTGGCGATTTTCGATCTGTTGAGAAAGTTCGTCGATGGCCTGGGTAAACTCTGGGGGAGCAAAGCTGTCACCCGAGACTTCCATTTCCGGCCCACCAAGGGCTGGGGGCTGACTGAAATCGAATTCACCATTGTCCAATTTCGCCATGGAAGTCAGTCGTTCTCCCAAGGCATCTATACGCACCAGCTTCGCTTGGAGTTCCGCCACCCGTAGTGTCAGGGCGGCTAGCTTGCTGTCGGCTTCTTCTCTAGCCTGGGCTACAAATCGCTCCTGCTCCTGCAGTTGCTGCACCCAGATTTGGCGAATTTCCGGTTCGAGCAGATGACTTTCGGAGTCATCGGCCAATTTCAAATAGGTGATATAGGCTGCGGCGGGAACACCGATAAGGCAAGCGAGACACACCGAAAGGATTGCGCCCGACCAGATACCGAGATTGAAACTACGGCAGTTGCCGTACTTTTTACTAAGAATGATGACTTTCACTGATATCAATTTCGCTCGTTGGGTTCAGTCCAGTGTGACAGCACTGAATTCACTCAATTGCGTGATGTTTCGTTTGAGTTACTTCTTATGTAGTACATGAACTTCCGTGTGCGCAAGCGAAAGGGGATATAAGCCGACCCCTGACGGTGGCCGACTATGTCATAGACCGCGCCAAAAAGGCAATACTTATTCGAAGGTGAGCAATTTTTGATCAAGCTTATGAAAAAACAGTTTAGACAGCTGCAAGCGGCTTCGCATAGGAGATAGGAGCGGTTTCTTCCTCCGACTCGAAGGTCACCATCTCCCAAGCGTCTTTTTGCTGCATCAGCTCGCGGATGGATTTGTTGTTTAACCCGTGCCCGGATTTAAACGCGTCGAACTCGCCAATCAGGCTGTAACCCAACAGGTAAAGATCGCCAATCGCGTCCAATACTTTGTGCTTAACGAATTCATCTTCGTAGCGCAGCCCTTCTTCATTCAATACACGATATTTGTCGATGACAACCGCGTTGTTCACACTGCCGCCCTTCGCCAGACCTTTGGAGCGGAGGTATTCGATTTCATGCATGAAGCCAAAAGTTCGGGCGCGCGCAACTTCTTTTACAAAGGACGTGCTAGAAAAATCTACTGAGGCTCGCAGAGAACGGTCCCGAAACACTGGATGATCGAAGTCGATGGCAAAGGATACTTTGAAGCCATCAAAAGGACGGAAACTGGCGGTTTTGTCGCCCTCGGTGACGGTGACAGTCTTTTTGATGCGGATAAAACGCTTCGGCGCTTTCTGCTCCTGAATCCCGGCGGATTGAATCAGAAACACAAACGGACCGGCACTGCCGTCCATGATCGGTACTTCGTCGGCACTCACTTCGACTATGGCGTTATCGATACCAAGCCCAGCCAAAGCTGACAGCAAATGCTCGACTGTCGAAATGCGCACTTCGCCGCTCGTCAAAGTGGTGGACAGCGTGGTGTCGCCGACGTTTTCCGCCTTGGCTTTGATCTCCACTACAGGGTCCAGATCCACCCGCCGAAAAACGATGCCTGAATCCACCGGCGCAGGACGCAGAGTGAGCAGAACTTTTTTACCCGTGTGCAAGCCGACTCCGGTAGCGCGGATCTCGTTTTTGAGGGTTCGTTGTCTGATCATCTTTCCTAGTCCTGCTAGCTAAATAAATGCGGGTGCCGCGCAAAGGGCGCGCATGTTAACAAAATGAAATGAGAAGGTTCTGAGGAATGCGCCTCCGACATGGATAAAGCCGGAGAAAATGCATGTGCCGCGAGAAGTATAGGTCCACGACACCCAATCTTGCCGGCGAGTTTGCGGCAGTTAATCTGAACTTTACCTGAACAGGCAGAAGCCCACCTCCGCGGGGGGACGGAGGCGGGCAACCAAGCCACAGGGATTAGTCAGCTTGGCGGCGCAAGAACGCTGGAATATCGAGATATTCCATGTCCCGTTCACGGGTATCCAGCGCCCGGGCGGCATTGCCCGTATTGCGGTTGGCCGCGTTGTTGGCTCGCATTACTGTCGGTCTGTCCAACACAGCGTAGTTGGGGGTACCGTCAGATGAGCGGGTATTGTCCACAACCTTGGTGGGCTGAACGCTGGATTTGAGCGTTTCAACATGACCCAAACCAGTCGCCACCACCGTGACTCTCAGCTCGTCGGTCATTTCTGGATCGATAACCGTACCGACCACCACAGTGGCTTCCGGTGATGAGAACTCCTCAATGGTGTTACCCACTTCGGTGAACTCACCCAAGGTGAGATCCATACCGGCGGTGATATTGACGAGAATGCCGCGCGCGCCCTGCAGGTTTACATCTTCCAGCAGAGGGCTGCGGATCGCCGCTTCGGCCGCTTCGCGAGCGCGATTGTCACCGCGCGCGATACCGGTACCCATCATGGCCATGCCCATTTCTGACATCACGGTGCGCACGTCGGCAAAGTCGACGTTGATCATGCCAGGACGGATGATCAGATCGGCAATACCTTGTACCGCGCCCAGGAGTACATCGTTGGCCGCTTTAAAGGCGTCGAGCAGGCTGGTGGTTTTACCGAGAACCGCCAACAGTTTTTCGTTGGGGATGGTGATCAGAGAATCCACCCGGTCTTTCAACTGTTTGATGCCGGCTTCGGCAAGCGCCATGCGCTTGCGACCTTCGAACGCAAACGGCCGAGTCACCACCGCGACGGTGAGAATGCCCATTTCGCGAGCGATCTCCGCCACGACAGGAGCGCCACCGGTACCGGTGCCGCCGCCCATGCCAGCGGTGATAAACACCATATCGGCGCCGCTGAGCACTTCAGCGATGCGCTCGCGATCTTCCATTGCGGCTTGACGGCCTACTTCCGGGTTGGCACCTGCGCCAAGTCCTTTAGTCATGCCGCTGCCCAACTGCAGAACAGTGCGGGTATCGATATCTTTCAGCGCTTGCGCATCAGTATTCGCGCAAATAAATTCAACGCCTTCGATATCGCTGGAAATCATGTGTTTAACGGCGTTGCCGCCGCCACCACCGATACCAATGACTTTAATCACCGCATTTTGCGGCAAGCTATCGACTAACTCGAACATAATATTTCCCCCTCTTTCCCCTGAAAAAACTGCGTTAAAAATTCTTTTGTACCCAGCCCTTGAAGCGGGCCCACACATTTTCGCTGTTGTTCTGTATAACCTTGCTACCTCCTTGTTGTTTCATTCCATAAATCAGAAGCCCAACGCCTGTGGAATAAATTGGGTTGTTGACGATATCTTTCAGACCGCGCACGTTTTGCGGAGTCCCGAGGCGCACTGGCATATGGAAAATTTCCTCCGCCAGTTCAACCACTCCTTCCATTTTTGACGTTCCACCGGTCAGCACTATGCCGGCAGGAATCATGTCTTCAAAACCGCTGCGGCGCAGTTCCGCCTGAATCAGCGTGAACAATTCTTCGTACCTGGGCTCCACCACCTCGGCCAGCGCTTGCCGCGATAATTCCCGCGGTGGTCGATCGCCGACACTTGGAACCTTTATGGTTTCCTCCGCGCCGGTCAATTTCGCCAACGCGCAGGCGTACTTAATTTTGATTTCTTCCGCGTACTGCGTCGGTGTGCGCAATGCCATGGCGATATCGTTGGTCACTTGGTCGCCGGCAATCGGAATAACCGAAGTGTGACGGATGGCGCCGTCGTAAAACACCGCGATATCCGTGGTGCCGCCGCCGATATCAACCATGCACACACCTAATTCTTTTTCATCATCGGTCAGCACCGAGTAGCTGGACGCGAGCTGCTCGAGAATAATGTCCTCGACTTCCAGGCCGCAGCGCTTGATGCATTTCTCAACGTTGTGTGCAGCGTTCAGGGCGCAAGTCACCAAATGCACTTTTGCTTCAAGCCGAACGCCGGACATACCCAGCGGCTCTTTTACCCCTTCCTGCTCATCGATCACGTACTCCTGCGGAAGTATGTGCAGAATTTTTTGATCGGCGGGAATGGCAACTGCCTGCGCGGCATCGATCACCCGTTCTATATCCTGCGGATAAACTTCGCGATCTTTGATCGCCACTATGCCGTGGGAGTTGAGACTGCGAATGTGGTTGCCGGCAATTCCCGCGTAGACCGAGTGGATCTGACAACCCGCCATCAACTCCGCTTCTTCCACTGCGCGCTGAATGGATTGCACCGTGGAATCAATATTCACCACCACACCTTTTTTCAGGCCGATGGATTTATGTGAACCCAAACCCACCACCGACAGATGACCCTCTGCCGATATTTCCCCGACAATCGCAACAACCTTGGACGTTCCTATGTCCAAGCCAACGATCATTTTCCCCCCACCCGATTGTGCCATTGCTTTTGCTTCGCTCTAAATTTGTTATCAGATTCACCTTGTGTGGTTTCTCCTTCCCGCTCAACCACCAGCGACATATTGATCTGCTTCTGCTCGCCAGGTCACCGCAAATCCACCTGGGTAACGCATATCGACGACCTGAATCTTGTTGAAGTCTTTGCCGAGATCGCCATTTTTAGCTGCGAGCAGATATTGCAACTTCTCCCACAATCGGTCGCGGCCAAGCTTTATGGTGATGCCGGATTGGAGCGTCAACGTCCAGGCTCGAGTATCGTCGAGTTCGACCGCTGCCAGTGCCATATCCTGTTGCGAGAGAAGTTTGCCGATGCGCAAGTACTGACTCATAATTTCCTGCGCGTAACGATCCTCTCCTTGCAGCAACGGCAATGCTTGTATTTTAGTCGTTTTTTCCACTTCCACTATGTCGCCGCGCATATTTAGGAAACCTTTTTTTCCCCATTGCGCAATCGGTTGCTGTTCCACCACTTTTACGATCAATTTATCCGGCCAAACCCGCGCGATTGCGACAGTGTCGATCCACGGATTTTGTTCCAACTGACTCTTCAAATCCGCCAGTTCCAACTGCAGAAAAGAACCTTTTACGTAAAGCTCGATCTGCTCTTGCAAGATCTCGGCGGAGATAAATTGAAACACGCCTTCAATCTGCACTTCTTTAATCGGGCGATGGGTGAACTCTTGTAGTTTGCTTTTTGGATCGAAATGCCAATAAGCCGCAAGGCAGCCGCCCAGGAGGCCCACTATGAACAACACTTTTAACAACACCGAACCGACATAGCGATACTGTCCCAGAACCAGCTTGCGCTTGTTTTTTGTTGCACCGGAACGCGCAGGTCGCGCCGTTGTGCGGGCGACGGTCGCGGCACTGCGAGCGGTATATTTTTTCTGGGTTGCACCGATCATTTTTGTCAGTCCAAAGTCTGTCGCAAAATCGTCAGTACCAGATCAGTAAACGACAATCCCGCCGCCTTCGCCGCCATCGGCACCAAGCTGTGGTCTGTCATACCCGGCACTGTATTGAGTTCGAGTAAATAAAATTCGCCTTGCGCGTCCGCCATCACATCCACCCGCCCCCAACCTCTGGCGCCGACGGATTGAAATGCTGCCAGCGCGAGCTGCTTCAAACGCGCTTCGCTCTCGCCGGGCAATCCGCAGGGGCAGATATAACGGGTGTCATCGGCTTGGTACTTCGCCGAAAAATCATAGAATTGGTGATGGGTTTCCAATTTAATCGGCGGCAAGGCCACTCCATCCAAAATGGCGACCGTATATTCCGCGCCGGAAATGTAACGCTCCGCCAACACCGAATGGTCATATCCGTCAGCCACTGCATAGGCTTTTGCCAGATCACTGGCATTGCCGACTTTCGCCATGCCGATGCTGGAACCTTCGTGACAGGGTTTAACCATGGCGAGGCCGCCGAGTTCCGCGATCACAGAATCCCAATCGGAGGTTGCGCTCAGCACGCGGTAATCCGGCGTGGAAAGTCCGACACCGCGCCACAATTGTTTGGTGCGCAATTTATCCATGCACAAAGCGGAAGCCGCTATGCCGCTGCCGGTGTAAGGCAGTTGCAACCATTCCAGCAACGCCTGAATTTTTCCGTCCTCGCCACCAGCGCCGTGTAGTGCGATAAATACCCGGTCGACCTTGAGCTGTTGTAATTGCTCCAGTGGATTTGCGCCGACATCAACAGGCACCACAGCAACACCGGCATCGCGCAACGCGCTGACTACCGCATTGCCGCTGCGTAAAGAAATTTCGCGCTCGGCAGAAGTGCCGCCGTAAAGAACAGCCACATTGCCTAAGCGTTGGATGAGCGCCTGACCGGCAACACTTTGCGTCATGATTTCACCGCCAACTTCAAATGATTGTTAGCCAGATCCGCCGCCAATGAACCCACGTTACCTGCGCCTTGTGTAATCACAATATCGCCCGGTCTTACTATGTTCATCAGTGCTGGCGGCACGGCATCAACAGTCTCAACAAAAATAGGATCCACCGCGCCGCGAGTGCGAATGCTGCGACTCAGAGTTCTACCGTCCGCACCGGGAATCGCATCCTCACCCGCAGCATACACGTCCAACAAAATCAGTTGATCGACTGTGGACAAAACGTCGGCGAAATCCTCGAACAAATCGCGAGTTCGTGTATATCGGTGGGGCTGATAAATCATTACCAGTCTGCGCTCCGGCCAACCGGCGCGCACCGCCGCAATGGTCGCTGCCACTTCGCGGGGATGATGACCATAGTCGTCTACCAACATAACGGGTTCGCCAACGCCAAGAGAAAATTCTCCGTACACCTGAAAACGTCTGCCCACACCCAAAAAATCCGCCAATCCAGCCTGAATTGCACTATCGGCTACACCCTCTTCCGTCGCTACTGCAATTGCAGCCAGTGCATTTAATACGTTGTGACGGCCGGGCAAATTCAAAAATATGGATAAAGGCTCGGGGTGGTTGGGACGCAATGCGCGAAAACGTTGGGTTTTACCCTGCTGCACAACATCCACCGCACGATAATCATTGTTCTCTTGAAATCCGTATGTGACTGTTGCGCGACCAACATATGGCAAAACATCGCGAATAACCGGGTCATCGCCGCACATAACACCCAAACCATAAAATGGCAGGTTGTGCAGAAATTCGATAAATGTCTGCTTCAATTTATTAAAGTCGCCGCCGTAAGTATCCATATGGTCGGCATCAATATTGGTAACCACCGTGACCATTGGCTGCAAATGCAGAAAAGACGCATCACTTTCATCGGCTTCTGCCACCAAATATTGGCTTTCACCCAGCCTTGCATTAGTACCGGCGCTATTGAGTAAGCCGCCGATAACAAAAGTGGGATCGCGATCACCCGCAGCCAAAATTGACGCAATCAAACTGGTGGTGGTGGTTTTTCCATGGGTTCCCGCAATGGCGATGCCGTGACGGTAACGCATCAACTCGCCGAGCATTTCCGCGCGGCGCACCACCGGAATACGCGCTTCACGCGCGGCGACCACTTCCGGGTTTTGCGGATTCACCGCACTGGACGTTACCAGCACATCCACGCCGCTGACATTTTCCGTTTTGTGTCCGATGAACACTTTCGCGCCCATGGAAACCAGCCGCTGTGTGGTGTCCGAGGATTTGAGATCGGAACCGGAAATTTCATAACCCTGGTTTAATAGCACCTCGGCAATGCCACACATGCCCGCGCCGCCGATACCGACGAAATGAATTCGGCGGATGCGGCGCATTTCCGGCACGCTGTGGGCTTTATCGCTGGCCACGGACAACCTCCTGACAAATATCAGCGCATTGTTCTGCCGCATGAGGTTTAGCTGCATTGCGCGCGGCTTCCGCCATCTTCGCCAGTAATTCGGGATGAGCAATAAAATCCATAAGCCGTTTTTGCAGCATGTCTGCTGTCAGTATTTTTTGTTGATAAAGTTCCGCCGCGCCCTGATTTACCAGCCACTCAGCATTAGCGGTTTGATGGTCATCAATGGCGAAGGGAAATGGCACCAGGATCGATGCAACTCCAACCGCACTTAATTCCGCTACTGTTAGTGCGCCCGCGCGACATACCACCAGGTCGGCCCATGCCAAAGCTTCCGCCATATTCTCGATAAATGCCGTCACTTCAGCGTTGGCATTGCGCGCGCGATATAAAGCTTCCGTTGCGGCCAAATGTTTTTCGCCCGTTTGATGACGCACTTGGATTTGGCCTTGCTGCAGCAGATCCGCAACCGCTTCCGGCATTAATTCATTTAAGGCCTGTGCGCCGAGGCTGCCGCCCAAAACTAACAAACGCAGCGGCGGACGCTGACCGATATTGCGCTCGGCGGGTGCAGGTAACGCCGTAATATCCGCGCGCACCGGATTGCCGGTGCAAATTGCACCGGGCAAAACGCCCGGAAATGCCGACATCACACGAGTAGCGAATTTCGCCAGCCATTTATTGGTAGTGCCTGGGCGGGCGTTTTGTTCGTGTATCACCAGAGGTATGCCCATGATTCGTGCGGCGATTCCGCCCGGGCCTGCGGCATAGCCGCCCATACCCAATACCAAATCCGGTTGCAGCGACTTAAATAGTTTGCGCGCCGCCAACACCGCCGAAGCAATTTTCCAGGGAGCGCGCAACAACGTCGCGATACCTTTGCCGCGCACACCGCCAATTGGCAAAAAATGCAACGGAATATTCGCTGCTGGAACCACTCGCGCTTCAATGCCGCGATCGGTGCCCAACCAATCGACCTGCCATTGGCGGCGGCGCAGTTCATCGGCGACGGCCAAAGCGGGAAAAACATGACCGCCGGTTCCGCCGGCCATCACCATCACGCGCAATGTTTTATTCGGAGCGTTCATTTTTTCGCTCCTGATTGTGCGTCGTTACACTCCTGACGCATACGCAACAGCAAGGCAATAAAACAGCAGCAGATAATCAAACTGCTACCGCCCGAACTTACAAATGGCAGAGTCAGCCCTTTGGTAGGCAACAATCCGGACGCAACGCCCATATTGATAAAAGCCTGAGCCGCAAGCAGCACGCCGATACCGACCGCAGTGAATGCAATAAAAGGTCGCTGGCTCTCACTGCCGGCACGCGCGATCAGGAAAATCCGCCATACCAGAGCGCAAAAAGCGATGACCAAACCCACGGCGCCCAACAGGCCAAATTCTTCGGCGATGATGGCGAAGATAAAATCCGTATGCGCTTCCGGCAGGAAAAACAGTTTTTGCACACTGTTGCCCAGACCGAGACCACTCCATTCACCGCGACCAAATGCGATCAGCGACTGCACTAGCTGGTAGCCGCTGGAGAACTGCTCAGCCCAAGGATCCAAAAACGTCACTAAACGCTGCCAGCGATAAGGTGACAGCACGGCCAGCATGCCCAGACCAACCACGCCGGTCAGAGTGAGCAAAATAAAACGAATAATCGGTACGCCCGCCATAAACATCATGGCGCCCGCAGTAATACACAAAACCACCGCGCTGCCGAAATCCGGTTCCAGTAACAACAGCAGCATGAAAGTGCCGAGAATGCCGATCAATTTAAAAAATGCATTCCAGTGAGCTTGGAATTCTTCCGTACGGCGCGCCAGGAAGCTGGCGAAAAAAATGATGAAGCAGAATTTCGCCACCTCGGATGCCTGCACCGAGACCGGCCCGAAAGAAAACCAGCGCTGCGCGCCGTTCACGGTTTTGCCGACGCCAGGAATCAACACCGCCACCAGCAAACCCACGCCCGCCAGCAACAACAGAATTGACCAGCGATTCCACACTTCCACTGGCAGGCTGTACACCAAAAATCCGCTGATCACAGCCAGCAGCAAAAACACCACATGGCGTTTTACAAAATACCAAGGGTCGCCATGTATCTGCGCCGCGGCAAAATCAATGGAGGCCGAGGCGACCATAATTACGCCGAACGATACGAGCCCGAAGGTAATTAACAGCAACGGCCAATCCAGCGAAGATTCGCGGGTTCCGGTCCATTGTTGTGCGGTGAGATTCAGGACTGACATAAACGCTCCGCGATCACCCGGAACTGTTCGCCGCGATCTTCATAGTTTTTGAACATATCGAGGCTCGCACACGCCGGCGACAACAACACCGTATCGCCCGGTTGAGCGTATTGAGCGGCTTTTTCCACCGCTTCCTGCAAAGTCGTACAACGCTCCACTGGCACCAGGGGTGCACATACCTGAGCGATTTTTTCTGCGTCTTTGCCGATCAGGGTTATGGCTTTCACGTTTTCCCGCACCAGGTCCGCCAGCGAGGAAAAATCCGCTCCTTTACCATCGCCACCGGCGATCAATACGATTTTGCGCTGGCCGCCGGCCAAACCTTTTAATGCGGCTTCCGTCGCACCTATATTGGTAGCTTTGGAATCGTTGACGTAATCCACACTATTTTTTTGCGCAACCAATTGGCAGCGATGTGGCAAACCGGGAAATTTTTTCAACGCGTCCAACATGGCGTCTTCAGCCAAGCCCACGGCACGACCCAACGCCAAAGCCGCCAATGCGTTGGCGAAATTGTGCAGACCGCGAATTTTCAACTCGGCTGCATCCAACAATTGGCGCAGGCCGAGAGCGAGAAATAAGCGGCCGTTTTCGCGATGCACGCCAAAATCTTTTAAATCAGGCTCGCCCACAGTAAAGCGCGTCACTTGCGCGTCCTGTGCCATGGGCGGGTGTGTCAGCGGATCATCGCGATTGATCACCAAATGTTTGGCGTTCATATAGATACGCTGTTTGGTGAAATGGTATTCGCCCAGATTGTCATAACGGTCCATGTGATCCGGCGATACATTTAATACTGTGGCTGCCGCCGCTTTCAGGCTGACAGTGCTTTCCAATTGAAAGCTGGATAACTCCAGCACATACAATTCTGCGGCTGCGTCCAACAAATCCAACACTGGCGTTCCGACATTGCCGCCGACTTTTACGGCGACTCCCGCAGCTTTGGCCATTTCACCCACTAAAGTGGTGACGGTGGTTTTGCCGTTGGAGCCCGTGATGGCGACGATGGGCGCGCGCGCCTCGCGCACAAATAATTCGATGTCGCCAATCACCGGTACACCATCAGCAATGGCTGCAGCGATGGCGGGATGTTTGCGCGGTACGCCGGGACTCAAAATAATTTCGCTGATACCCTGCCACGCTGAGTAATCGAACTCGCCAGTAATTAACCGAGCTTCGGGAAATTCCTTACGAAAACGCTCGACGCTCTCCGCTTTGGGAGCTTGATCGGCCACCACAAAAGCGCGCCCCTGACGGCTCAGGTAACGGGCGACGGAAAACCCCGTCACTCCCAACCCGACGATCAGCGCTATGCGATTGGTGGCAATCAGCGTCGACATGGTTTTATCTCAATTTCAGGGTCGCCAGACCCACCAGAACCAACATAACGGTGATGATCCAGAAGCGCACAATAACCCGCGGTTCCGGCCAGCCTTTCAGTTCAAAATGGTGGTGCAATGGCGCCATCCGGAAAATGCGCCGCCCCGTCAGTTTGAACGAGGCCACCTGCAAAATGACCGACACCGTCTCCATAACAAAAATGCCGGACATAATGAAAAACACAATTTCGTGACGCACCATCACTGCGATTACACCGAGTGCGCCACCGAGGGCCAAAGCCCCTACGTCACCCATAAAAACCTGCGCGGGATAAGTGTTGAACCAGAGAAATCCAAGGCCCGCACCAGCGAGCGCGCCGCAGAACACCACCAATTCACCAGTGCCTGCTACATAAGGAATATGCAGATACTCCGCGAATTTTGCGTTACCCACGAGATAGGCAATGATGCCGAGGGCAGAGCCGACCATTACTGTCGGCATGATCGCCAGACCATCAAGACCATCGGTCAAGTTCACGGCGTTGCTCGCACCCACCACAACGAAATACACCAGCAGCAAATAGCCCCAGCCGAGATCGACTGTGACATTTTTGAAAAAGGGTACGTAGAGCTGGGTTTCCACTGGGCTTTGCGCTGTGCTGTACAAAAATACCGCCACGCCGATTCCCGCGACAGATTGCCAAAAATATTTCCACCGCGCCGGCAAACCGCGGGAATTTTTTTCGATCACCTTGCGGTAATCGTCCACCCAGCCCACCAGTCCGTAGGTCACAGTGATAAACATCACTGCCCAGACAAAACGATTATTCAAATCCGCCCACAAGAGCACGCTGATGGAAATGGCGAATAACAAAAGTGCACCACCCATGGTCGGGGTGCCGGATTTGCTCAAATGACTTTTAGGTCCGTCGTTGCGCACGGCCTGGCCGATTTGTTTTTGCACCATTTTGCGAATAAACCAGGGACCGAGCATCAGCGACACGAACAATGCTGTCATGATTCCCAAAATGCCGCGCAGGGTCAGGTACTGGAAAACGGCCAGCGGTCGAAAAAACTGCTCAAGATATGCAGCAAGCCAAACTAACATGCGGAGATTTCCTTCGCGTCCAAAACCCGTTGCACTACTTCTTCCATGCGCGCACTGCGGGACCCTTTAATCAGCAGGACGCTCTGCGCATCAAGCTGCGGCAGCAGCGCTCCAAACAGCGCTGCCTTGTTTGAAAAATTTGTTCCACCTGCGCCAAACGTCGCACTGGCCAGCGCCGACAAAGGGCCGCAACTGAGCAGCGCGGTAATCTTTTTCTGCGCGGCATAGGTGCCTAGATTGCGATGTTCTTGCTGCGCGGCCTCACCGAGTTCAGCGAGATCGCCCAGAACCAAAATGCGTTTGCCCGACCGTTCGCCGAGATAGTCGATGGCGGCGCGCACAGAGCCGGGATTGGCGTTGTAGGTATCGTCAATCACCACACAATTCTGCGGCCCGGTATAAATCTGCATACGGCCTTTGTCGCCAGCGAAATTTTTCAATCCACTCGCGATATCAGCCAAGCCGACACCCGCAGCCAGGGCGCAAGCTGCAGCGGCAAGCGCATTCGCCAAATTATGCAGACCCGGCAGTAATAAATGAGCGGCTACGGACTGCTCCTGATACAACAAATTAAAAGAGGCACGCCCGGCGCTATCGAAAACAATATTGTCCGCACGCACCACTGGAAAATCAGCAGTGACGCCTTTCAGTGAAAAACCGATTTGCTTTGCGTGCGCGGTCGCCTGAATAAATTGCGCGGCAAAGGTATCGTCCAGGTTGATAATCGCAGTGCCATATTCATTCAGCGTCGAGTAAATCGAACCTTTTTCCTCAGCAATTGCGTCCAATGAACCAAAGCCGGCGATATGTGCAGCGCTGACATTGTTTACCAGGGCGACGTCCGGCTGTACCAGACCAACAAGATTGGCAATTTCTCCCGGGTGATTGGTGCCAATTTCAATGACCGCATAATCCTGGTCCGCCAGATTCATCAAACTGAGCGGCACACCTATGTGGTTATTAAAATTGCCTTGGGTCGCAACCACAGTACCCGCTGCGGCGAATATCTCGCGCAACAGACCTTTAACACTGGTTTTGCCGCTGCTGCCGGTAACGGCGACAATTTTTCCGGCGAATTTTTTGCGATGAAGCGCCGCTATAGTTCCGAGTGCGTGAACTGTATCGCCCACCACCAGCTGCGGCACGTTGACCGTATCGATCTCTCGCTCCACCACCATGGCGCAGGCGCCACGGTCCGCCGCCACACTCGCAAATTCGTGGCCGTCAAAATTCTCGCCGCGCAGAGCGACGAATAATTCGCCGCGGCGCAATTGGCGTGAATCCGTGCTCAGCGTTTGAAATTCCACGTCGCTGCCGATCAAGCGCGCCTGCAAAGGTTCCAGCAAATCGACAAGTCGCATCAGCCGGCCCTCCCTTCTACAAGGTGGCGCAGGCGCAATGCCTGGACAGCTTCTTTCTCATCGCTGAAATCGCGTTTTTCATTGCCGATGATTTGATAGGTCTCGTGACCTTTGCCGGCAATCAAAACCACATCACCCGGCTGCGCCGCTGCGATAGCATGCGCAATGGCCAGGGCGCGATCCGGGATGCACAAATGTTTGCGTCCGCTGAATCCTTCACAGATGTCCTGAATAATGACATCGGGGTTTTCCGTGCGCGGATTGTCAGTGGTGACGATCACATGATCGGCAAAGCGCTCGGCAATAGAGGCCATCACCGGGCGTTTACTGCGATCGCGATCACCACCGCAACCAAATACCACCCACAATTTTCCGGATGTGTGTACCCGGGTTGCCGCTATTGCGTGAGACAGAGCATCGGGCGTGTGGGCGTAATCCACCACGGCCATCACATCGGTATCTTCCGCCACTCGCTGCATACGCCCGGGCACGGGTTGCAGTTGCGGAATCGCCGCCAATAATGCGGAAAAATCGCAGCCAATAGCGCAGAGTGCCGTGACAGCGGCAAGCAGGTTGTAAACATTAAATTCGCCAAGCAGCGGGCTGTTGATTTCCGCTTTACCCCAAGGGGTTGTCAGCCGGAACTCGACACCTTCGGCGCTGTAGCGCAATTCGCTGGCGTAAACGTCTGCGGCGAAATGCAGTAGCGAGTAACTGTAAACATCCGCCCGCACTTTTGCGGTGGCGACCATCTGCGGCGCAAACGGATCGTCGAGGTTAATAATCGCAGCCTGCAAACCCATGGCTTCGAATAATTTTTGTTTCGCCGCCGCGTAATTTTGCAGTGTCCGGTGATAATCCAGATGATCGTGGGTGAGATTGGTGAAAATACCCGCGCGAAAATTCACGCCTGCAACACGATGCTGATCGAGGCCGTGGGACGATACTTCCATGGCGACAAAATTAATGCCTTCATCACGCAATTCCGCCAGCAGTTTTTGGCAAAGCGCGGCGTCCGGTGTGGTGAGACCGAAGTCGTGACGCACCTTGCCACCCACGGAAACACCCAGCGTTCCGAGTGTGGCGGCGCGTCCAGCCACCATGCCATATAACTGCGCCAGCAGTGACACAGTAGTACTTTTACCATTGGTGCCAGTGACGCCAATCACGCGCAAAGCTGCGGATGGATCGCCGTAGCAGCGCCCGGCGATTTCACTCACCCGCGCCGCGAGATTGGCAACGCTAATAACCGGGACATTGGCTTGAAAATAAACCTCGCCAGCGCGCCCCTCCAAATCCGCTTCGAGCAAAACAGCAGTGGCGCCACGCTCGAGTGCGTCACCGATAAAATTGCGACCATCAACATTGCCGCCGGCCAGCGCGATAAACACATCGCCGGAAGCTAATTTCCGGCTGTCCAGACTAAGACCGGAAACCGGCAACGCCGCCACTGCTTCAGGCAGGCGAAGCTCCGGTAACAACTGCGCCAGTTTCACAATTGCAGCAGCCATTAGCGCACCGCCACATTTTGGTTAGGCGCGGATGGCGGAACCTGCAAAATCCGCAGGGCGCTTTCCGCCACTCTGGCAAAAATCGGCGCGGCGGCTTCACCGCCGTAGTAATGTTCCTGTGGCGGCTCGTGAATAATCACCACCATCACAATCTCCGGATTGTCCGCCGGCGTCAAACCGGCAAACAGCGCTACGTATTTGTCATCCGCATAACCGCCCTCACCCACCTTGTGCGCGGTGCCGGTTTTGCCGGCAACGGGATAGGCTTTGATTTGCGCACGCGTGGCGGTGCCGCCAGGCTGGGTAACGGTTTTCAACATTTCCAGAACCTGTTTCGTATATTTCGCGTCGACAACACGAACACCGTCCGCAGGATTTTCCTGTTTGAGGATGGAAGTCGGCCGCAAAACTCCGCCGGTTGCAAAAACGGTATAAGCATGCGCGAGCTGCAGCGCGGTTACGGAAAGACCGTGGCCAAATGCCAGTGCCGCTCTTTCGGTGGGGTGCCAGCGTCGCGGGTTCGGCAATTTGCCGAGGGCTTCACCGGGAAAACCAGTGCCAGATGGTTGGCCCATGCCGACGCGGTAAAAAACATCGCGCAGATCTTCCGGTGGCAAATCCATCGCCATTTTGCTGATGGCCACCTGACTGGATTTTTGAATCACAGTGGTCAAATCCATCACGCCGTAATTTTTAAAATCCGAATAGGTTTTGCCGCCAACTCGCCACCAACCCGGATTGGTATCGATTTTTGTGCTCGGCACATAGCGCTTACTTTCCAGCGCCGCAATGATAGTGAACGGCTTCATGGTGGAGCCGGGCTCGACTATGTCGGTGATGGCGCGATTGCGCAGAC
>Ga0182792_1001628_pt1 | contig 17691 bp, 10 predicted proteins | sample Passage237B_FD_130497 | JGI IMG/M metagenome (GOLD analysis project Ga0182792, IMG submission 130497) | Cellulose adapted compost microbial communities from Newby Island Compost Facility, Milpitas, CA, USA - Passage2 37B (version 2) (version 2) ...
GTCGGCGCTCGGCCGCTCGCGCACGGTGGTGCTGATCGCCGTGGCGGCATTCGCCGCCTATGTCGCCTATCGTCTCATCGCCGACCCAGGGCTCCGGCCGGACATCGGCCAGGCGCCTGTCTGGCTGAAGGGCGCGCTGTTCCAGTCGCTGGCGGCGCTGAAGTTGGATGCCGCGTTCGTCGACGAGGCGCTCCAGGTGCTCGGCTGGATGCTGTTCTCGGTCGCGACGGGCATCGCCTCCACGATCGTCGGGCTGGGCATCCTCGCGGGCGCAGGGCTCGGACTTCTGCGCTTCTATGAATCGCGCGACGCGGTCGACGAGCGCTCGGCGCCGCTGGGGAACCTGCGCGAGATCGCCAGGCGCGAGAACGCGCCGGGCTATGCGCAGAACCACATCGTCGCCGTGACGCCGCTGAAGGAAGGCTGGTTCCGGCGGGTGACCCTCGCCGTGGCGCTCTGGGGTATCGCCAAGCTGGTGACCTACTGGTACCGCCCGGGCTTCGTGCTCAACATGGGCACGATCCACTATGCCCGCTGGCTGCGGCTGCCCGGCGCCAACACGATGGTGTTCTTCTCCAACTATGACGGAAGCTGGGAAAGCTATCTGGAGGACTTCGTCACCAAGGCGCACAAGGGCCAGACGGCGGCGTGGAGCAACGGCAAGGGCTTTCCATCCACGCGGTTCCTGATCCTGGACGGCGCCAGCGACGGCAGCCGGTTCAAGCGCTGGGTCCGCCGCCAGCAGCGCCCGTCGCTGTTCTGGTACAGCCGCTTCCCGCACCTGACGACGGATCAGATCCGGACCAACGCGATGATCCATGACGGCCTGATGCGGGCCCGGACGGACACCGCCGCGCAAGCCTGGCTGGACTGCTTCGGCACCATGCAGCTCCCGGCGACGACCATCGAGGCCGAGCATGTCCAGTCCCTGGTCTTCAAGGGCTATCCCATGCTCGAGCACACGATCTGCGCGGCGATCGCCCTGCCGGACATGTCGAGCGCGGTGGGCCGCCGGAAGGTGCACGACTGGCTCGCCATGCTGGGGGATGCCGTCACGTTCGGCGAACTGTCGAGGCCGGGCGAGGAGCCGACCTTCGTCGGCTTCTCGGCGGCAGGCATCGCCAGGATCCTGGATCCGAGCGGTATCGCCGACGACGCCGAGGCCTTGATGTCGTCGTTCCCGCCGGCCTTCCGGATGGGCATGGGCAGCCGTGGCAGGGTGTTGCGCGATACGGGGGCATCGGCGCCGCCGGAATGGCGCTGGACGGACGCACCCGGCATCGCCCGCGAGGAAAGGGCGGTCGATGCGATGCTGTTCGTGTACGGCGGGAGCGAGGCCGACTGCGCCGCCGCCCTGGACCGGCATCGCCAGGCACTCGGGCCGGAGTGCCTCCTGTTCACGATCGGCACGCAGCCGACCGCGAAGAGCAGGCAGTCCGGCGGCAAGGCCTTCTACGAGCATTTCGGCTTCCGCGACGGCATCTCGCAGCCCGTCATCCGCGGCACCCAGCGCTCGGCCAAGGATGCGACGACGCTCGACCTCGTCGAGCCGGGCGAGATGATCCTGGGTTATCGCGGCAACAGCGGCTACGCCGCGCCGCCCATCACGCTGCCGGCCGAGATGGACCGGCGCAACGACCTCGCGGTCGCCGTGCCGGAGTCGGAGACGGGCTGGCGCTTCCCGCGCTTCCGCATCGCGCGCAGCAGCGACCTGCGCGATTTTGGGCGCAACGGTACTTTCGTGGCCGTGCGGCAGATGGAGCAGCATGTCGAGCGTTTCGACGATTTCGTATGCAGGCAGGCGGATCTCCTGAACAGCCAGTACAGGAACCTGGAAGCGATCGTCGGGCAGAAGGCCTCGCCCGACTGGATCGCCGCGAAGATGATGGGGCGGTGGAAGGACGGCCGGCCGCTGGCCCGCCGGGGCGGCGGCCGTCCGGGACGGACGGCATCATCGGACCACAACGACTTCAATTTCGGTGTCGACGATCCGCAGGGCCTGCAGTGTCCGTTCGGCGCGCATATCCGACGCGCCAATCCGCGCGGCGGCATGCAGCCCGACGATCCGATCGAGACGGAGATCATCAAGCGCCATCGCATCCTGCGTCGCGGCCGGGCCTACGAAACCTCGGACGGCAGCGAGAAGGGGATGATGTTCGTCGCCATCTGTGCCGATCTCGAGCGGCAGTTCGAGTTCCTGCAGCAGTCCTGGATCAGCGCGCCGTCCTTCCAGGGCCTTCAGAACGAGCCCGATCCGGTCGTGTCAACCGCGGAGTCACCCGAGAAGAACGTCTTCACGATCCCGACGACCGTAGGGCCCGTGACCCTGAAGAACATGGAAAGCTTCGTGACGATCCGCGGCGGCGGCTACTTCTTCATGCCGAGCCGGGCGGCCCTCCGCTACATGGCGTCGGCGACGCGCTGACGCCGAGCCGGTGGTCACTGCCGGTTGATGGAGACCAGCGGCAGGTCGAAGGTGGCGCTGTCGCCGCTGATGTTTGACGGCAGCGGCGCATAGGGCGAGCCGGCGCGCACCCCGGCCAGCACGCCGCGATCGAATTCGTCGTAGCCGCTGGAACGCGCCACTTCGGCACGCAGCAGGCGGCCGTCCCGCGCGATGACGATCCGCACGACGGTGATGCCCTGGCTGGCATTGACATGGGCATAGTAGCGATAGCCCTGCAGCTTGCGCACGACCTGCCAGAGATAGTTGTCGGCGGCACGCGCGCGATTGTACGCGTCGGCCGGATTGACGAACGGCGAGTGTGAGGAATTGTCCGAAGGCTTGCCGGCCGGCGGAAGCCGCGAGGACATGGTCGTCTGCGGCGAGGGCTTGTACTGCGGGCGCAGCGGCTGCGGGGGCGGCGAAGCGGGAGGTTGCGGCTTCGGAGGAGGCGCCATGAGGGCCTGCTTCTGAGGCGGCGCGGGGGCCGGCAGAGGCGGTTTCGGCCGTTCACCGGCGTCCTCCGGCTTGGGCGACGCAGCCGCCTGTTCGGTGGCCGCTGGCGGCTCGGGCGGCGGCTCCGCCTGCTGCGGGGTATCTGCTTCCGGCGGCGGCGCGGGTGCGGGCGTGGTGTCCTTGCTGGGATCCCCGGCCGGCGGCACCTGCGTCCTCTTGTCCGAGACGATCGGTGCCGGCGGCTTCAGCCCCTCGACCATGGGCTCCGGCTTCGGCGCGGGCTGCACCTTGGGCTGAGGCGGCGGCGGCTTGGGCGGTTCCGCCGGCTTGGGGGGATCTGGCGCCTTGGGCTGCTCCAGGGTGATCTCGATCACCTCTTCCTGCGGCGGCTTCGGTGGCGCTTGCGCCAGCCACCACAGGATCAGCGCCACCGTGCCGTGCAGCAGCACCGCCAGCGCCACGGCGGCGGGCGATATCCGGTCGGAGCGGAACGAGAAGGTACTGACGGCGTGAGCCACGGGATACTCGTTCTAGGCCGCAGCCCGGCGGTCCGCCAGCCTGCGCGCTGCAGACCAGATGCATGGCAAGAATGGCGAGAATATTGCCGCCGTCAGCCTGCCGCAGCCCCTTTCAAGCGGTCGGCCATCCTCTCCGCGATCATGACGGTGGTGAAATGCGTGTTGGCGCGCACCACGGTCGGCATGATCGAGGCGTCGATGACCCGCAAGCCGCCGCAGCCGATGACGCGGCACTCCGGGTCGACCACCGATCGCGGGTCCCCGGTGGCGCCCATGCGGCAGGTGCCGCTGGCGTGCTGGGCGTCGGAACACTCGGCGAACATCCAGTCGTCCAGTCCGGCAGGCGTGAACGGCTCGTCGATCGAACGTCCGGTCGCGCCGTATTCGACGCGTGTGGCGATGGCCTGCACCCCGGCGTGCCGTGCGATTTCGACAAGCCGTTGGACGCCGTCGCGCATGCGCAGGCGATCGCTCTCATGCGACAGCATGCGCTCGTCGACTCTGGGGTCGATGGCGGGATCGCGCGTCGTGATCTGCACGACCCCTTCGCTCAGCGCCTGGAAGGCGGAGACGGCCAGGCGGGCGCGGGCCGTGCCGCCATCCTCCTCCGGCCGCAGATTGCCCGCGATCATGATCATGTCGTTGATGCCCGAGCCGGCGAGGCTCGAACTGTAGCGCACGCAGCAGTTGGTGTGCCGGTGCATCAGCGTGCTGACCCGTGCGCTCTCGCGCAGGTCGAGCATCAGGCCCAGGATCGGATGGTCGAGCAGGTGCCGGCCGACGGGCCGGTCGGCCACGATCTCGATGCCCAGCCTCTTCAGCACGTTCGCCGGACCGATGCCCGAGCGCTGCAGGATGGCCGGCGAGTGGATGGCACCGGCCGCCAGGATGACCTCCCGCCGTGCGCGCACCGACCGGCTCTCGCCGCCCAGCCGCAACCGGACGCCGCTGGCCTGCGGGCGATTGCCCTCGAACTGCAGCGTGTCGACGAGCGCATGGCCGACGATGGTCAGGTTGCTGCGGCTGCGCGCCGGCTCGAGGTAACCGTCGTTCGTGGAGACGCGCAGCCCCTGACGACTGTTGATGGCATAGGGCGATACGCCGGTGCCTTCGGGCGCGTTGTGGTCGTCGCACCATCCGTAGCCCAGCCCCAGGGCCGCCTCGCGCAGGGCGCGATCGACATGGCCCCAGGCGTCGATCGGGGCACGGTAGACGGGGATCGGGCCGTCCTTGCCGTGATAGGGCCGGCCGCCGAAGTCCATGTCGGTCTCGAGCTTGCGGAAGTAGGGCAGAACCTCCTGCCAGCCCCAGCCGGCGGCGCCTTCGTTCACCCAATCCTCGAAATCCTCCGGGATGCCGCGGATGGCGATCTGGCCGTTGATCGTCGAGCTGCCGCCGATCGCCCGGCCGCGCCACAGCAGCTTGGGCTCCTGGCGCTCGGTGCGTCGGGCCAGCAGCCTGGGCCAGCGATAGTCGTCGTCGGCGATGGCGCGCAGCGGGTTGGGGATCCGGATATGCTGGGGCGTCTCGGCCGTCGTGAAATCGCGGCCGGCCTCCAGCAGAAGAACCCGGAGGCCCGGTGCCTCGCTGAGGCGGGCCGCCAGGACGGCGCCGGCCGAGCCGCCGCCGACGATGATGTAGTCGTACTCGGAATCCATGGCCGATCACTGGCACGCTTCTTGGTACGTTTCCATCGTTCGGAGACGAAGGCGACGGCGAATACGACGGCGAGGAGCAGGCCCGTGTCAACGAATGTGCTGGAGATCGATGCCCAAAGGTTGTGGGAGACCCTGGAACGGTCGGCGGAGATCGGCCGCTTCCGCGATGTCGGCCTGCGCCGGCTGGCCCTGTCGGCCGAGGACAAGCAGATGCGCGACCTGTTCGTCGGCTGGGCGCGGGAAGCGGGCTGCACCGTCGAGATCGATCGGTTGGGCAACATCTTCGCCCGCCGCCCGGGCAGCGAGCCGTCGCTGCCGCCGGTCGCCATCGGCAGCCACCTCGACACCCAGATCTGCGGCGGCCGCTATGACGGGATCCTGGGCGTCTTGTGCGGCCTGGAAGTCGTGCGGACGCTGAACGATCGCGGCCTCACGACCCGGCGCGGCATCGAGGTCGTCTGCTGGACCAACGAGGAGGGCGCCCGCTTCAGCCCGCCGATGATGGGTTCGATGGCCTTTGCCAAAGTGCTGCCGCTGGAAAGCGTGCTGGCGACGACCGACGATTCCGGCGTCACCGTGGAGCAGGCGCTCGACGAGATCGGCTATGCCGGACCGGCGCCGCTGGGCGACCGCGCCTTCGATGCCTACCTGGAGCTGCATATCGAGCAAGCCCCGGTGCTCGATCGCGAGGGGTGCGACATCGGCATCGTGGTCGGCGGCTACCGCACCCAGGCGCTCCGGCTCACGGTCAGGGGCGACACCGGCCATGCCGGCGGCACGCCGATGGCGATGCGGCGCAACGCGCTGGTCGGCGCAGGCTATGTCATCGCCACGGTCAACGACATCGGTCTCGCCTATGCGTCCGACGAGGGCCGGACGACGACGACGCGCATCGAGAGCTTCCCCAACCTGCCCGGCACCTATGCCGAGGAGGTGAGGCTGACGGTCGATTTCCGGCACATCGACGGCGCGCGCTTCGAGGCCATGAAGGCGGAGGTCCACCAGGCCATCGCCGCAGCCGCCCGCAAGGCGAATGTCGAGATCGAGATCGCCGAGGGTTGGAGCTGGGGCACGGAGCTGTTCTCGCCCGACTGCATCGAGCTCCTGAAGACCACTGCCCGGGAGCTCGGCCTGCCCTATCGCGAGATGCGCAGCCAGGCCGGTCACGATGCCTACGCCGTGGCCACGATGGCGCCGACGGCGATGATTTTCACACCCTGTCATGAGGGTATCAGCCACAACGTGAACGAGGCGATCGAGCTCGCCCGCTCCGTGCCCGGCGCCAACCTGCTGCTGAACGCCGCGATCGCCCGCGCCAACCGCTGATCGCCCTGTCGCGCAAGGGTGGGCGCCATCCGTGGCACAGGATTTGCGTCGTCGCTGCAGGGATCGAGCGCGCCATCGGTGATCGCTACGCACCGTGGGCGACAACAGAAGTCCCGCCGGGGAAACGCCGCTCCTTCAACGTGAGTGGTGATCGCATGAAACGTCGAGTTCTTCTGCAGGGCGCCGCTGGAGCGGCTTTTCTGGCGGGTGGCGGCGGTGCGGCTCAGGCGCAGAGCCGCGCCGAGACGCTGCGCTACGTGACGGGCAACACCATCAACACGCTCGACACCACCATGCCCGGCGCGACGCGCGAATCGTTCGGCCTCAGCATGAACGTCTACGATCGGCTGTTCACGTTCGGCCGCAAGAAGGTCGACGACTACTGGACGTTCGATCCTACGGTGATCCGCGGCGAGCTGGCCAAGTCCTACAGCATCAGTCCGGACGGCAAGGTGATCACCATCACGTTGCGCGACAACGCCACCTGGCAGGACGGCTCGCCGGTGACGGCCGAGGACGTGAAGTGGTCGCTCGACCGTGCGGTCTCGGCGAAGTCCCTTGCGGCGCCCCAGTTCACGACCGGCTCCCTCACCAAGCCCGACCAGTTCAAGATCGTCGATCCCAAGACGGTCACGGTCACGCTCGACAAGCCGGACCGGCTGGCGCTCGCCAACCTGTGCGTGCCCTACGCGATCATGGTCAACAGCAAGCTCGCGAAGAAGCACGCCACGGCCGACGATCCATGGGCGCAGGAATGGATGAAGACCAATACGGCGGCGAGCGGTGCCTACATCGTCGAGAGCCACAAGCCCGGCGAGAGCACCGTCCTGCGCCGCAACGAGAAATGGACCGGTGGTCCGGACGGCGCCCTGCCCAACTTCCGGCGCATCATCATCCAGACGGTGCCGGAATTCGCCACCCGCGCCAATCTCATCGAGCGCGGCGACGCCGACCTGTCGATCGACCTTGCGGCCGCCGACCTGCCGACCATCGAGAAGTCGACCAAGGCCAAGCTGGTCTCGATGCCGATCACCAACGGCTTCACGCATGTCTCGATGAACACGCAGATGGCGCCGTTCGACAACGTCAAGGTCCGCAAGGCGGTCGCCGCGGCGCTGGCCTATGATGACATGTTCCAGGCCTCGATCTTCGGCCGCGGCAAGAAGCTCTACGGCGCCGACTGGACCACCACGCCGCCGGACGTCAGCTTCCCGCAGCCGATCCCCAACAAGACCGATCCGGCGCTGGCCAAGAAGCTTCTGGCCGAAGCCGGCCATCCCAACGGCTTCTCGACAACCTTCGCCTACTCGGTGGGGACGGCGGCGACGGCCGAGCCGCTGGCAGCGCTGGTCAAGGAGGCGCTAGGCAAGGTCGGCATCCAGGTCGAGCTGCAGAAGAAGCCGGACGCCGAGTTCAACACGCTCGCCGCCGACCGGAAGATGCCGTTCTTCACCGATGGCGCCACGGCCTGGCTGCCCTACACCTACTACTTCTTCTATCTCTACTTCACTCGGCCGCAGCGCTGGAACTTCTCGTCGTTTCAGAGCCAGAAGATGGTCGACCTGACGCTCGATGCGCGCTTCCAGACCGACCAGGCGAAGTATGACGACGACTGCAAGCAGATGATCGAGCTGTTCACCGCCGAGACGCCGCTCATCATGCTGTGGCAGCCCAACCACGATGCGGCGATGGCCAAGTCGGTCGACGGGTACACCTACCAGTTCTACCGCCAGGCCGACTTCCGCGACCTGCGCCGGGTGTAGCCTTGCTGGGCGGCATCGCCCGACGGGTGGGGCGCCGGCTCCTCGCATCGATCCCGGCGCTGCTCGGCGTGGTCGTCGTGACCTTCGTGCTGATGCGCGTCCTGCCCGGTGATCCTGCGGCGTACTTCGCCTCCGGTCCCAGCGCAGGCCAGGAGGAGATCGACGAGCTGCGCCGCACGATGGGTCTCGACAAGCCCATCCCCGTGCAGCTCGTGCGCTATTTCGGCGACATCGCGCGCGGCGATCTCGGCCGCTCGATGACGACCGGCCAGTCCGTCGTGATCGATATCCAGCGGCGCCTGCCGGCCTCGCTGGAGCTCACCTGCACGGCGCTGTTCATAGCCCTGCTGCTGTCGCTGCCGCTCGGCGTCGCGGCCGCCCTGCGCCAGGGCTCGGTGATCGATCATGTCGTGCGGCTGCTCTGCACGCTGGGGGTCTGCGTGCCGACTTTCGTGTCGGGCCTGCTGCTGATCTATGCCTTCTACTACCTGCTGGGATGGGCGCCGGACCCGACGGCGCGCATCGACATCTTCGCCTCGCCGCCGCCCGACATCACCGGCTTCTACCTGATCGACTTCGCATTGATCGGCGACTGGGAGGGCTGGTGGGCGGCGTTCCGCCAGCTCATGCTGCCGGCCTTCACCATGGCGCTGTTCGTGCTGGCGCCGCTCGCCCGCATGACCAGGGCCTCGATGCTGGCAGTGCTGGGCAGCGACTTCATCCGCACCGCCCACGCCATGGGGCTGGCGCGGCTGCGCATCGTCGTCGTCTACGCGCTGCGCAACGCGCTGCTGCCGGTGATCACCATCACCGGCATCGTGTTCTCGACCATGCTGGGCGCCAACGTGCTGGTCGAGAAGGTCTTCTCCTGGCCGGGCGTGGCGTCCTACGCCCTCGACGCGCTGCTGGCCTCCGACTATGCGCCGGTGCAGGCCTTCGTGCTGCTGATGGCGTCGATCTTCGTGCTGGTCAACGTGACGATCGACATCCTCTACGGCATCGCCGATCCGCGGGTATCGGTCGTATGAGCGACGTCGTCCTCGGACGGTCGGGCCTGGGCCGGCATGTCGCCTACGTGCTGCGCTCGAACCCGGTGACCACCGTTGCGGCGGCGGGTGCCGTGGTGCTGCTCTTCGTGGCACTGTTCGCGCCCTGGCTGGTGCCCTACGATCCGGTGGCGTCGGACGTGCCGAACGCCCTGCAGCCGCCTTCGGCTGCGCACTGGGCAGGGACCGACCAGCTCGGACGCGACATCTTCAGTCGCATCCTGATGGCAACGCGGCTGGACCTGATGATCGCCTTCTCGGCGGTCAGCCTGTCGTTCGCGGTGGGCGCGGTCATCGGCGGCTTCTGCGGCTATGTCGGCGGCGGCCTCGACCGCTGGGTCGGCCGCTTCGTCGACGTGCTGATGGCCTTCCCGCTGTTCGTGCTGGCCATGGCGCTGGTGGCGGCGCTGGGCAACCGGGTCGAGAACATCGTCATCGCGACGGCCTTCATCAACCTGCCCTTCTACATCCGCTTCGCCCGCGCCGAGGTGAACGTGCGGCGCAATGCCGGCTGGGTCGAGGCGGCGCGTGCCTGCGGTGACAGCCACCTGTCGGTCGTGCTGCGCGTGCTGCTGCCCAACGTGCTGCCGGCCATGGCGGTGCAGATCTCGCTCAACCTGGGCTGGGCGATCCTCAATGCCGCCGGCCTTTCCTTCATCGGCCTCGGCGTGCGGCCGCCGACGCCCGAATGGGGCATCATGGTCGCCGAGGGCGCGCGCTTCATCACGACGGGCAAGTGGTGGCTGGTGGCGTTTCCCGGCCTGGCGCTGATGCTGACGGTGCTGTGCTTCAACCTGCTGGGCGACGGATTGCGCGACATTCTCGATCCGCGCATGCGCACATGACGGTATCTTCCGCCCGGGGACCGCTGCTGCAGGTCGAGAACCTGCAGGTCGAGTTCTCGACGCGCCACGGCGTGGTCAAGGCGCTGCACGGCATCGACCTCGCGCTCGACGGCCGCGAGACGCTGGGCATCGTGGGCGAGAGCGGCTCAGGCAAGTCGGTGACGTCGCTGGCCGTCATGCGCCTGCTCGACCGGGCCGGCCGGATCAGCGGCGGACGCATCCTGTTCCAGGGACGGGACATCACGCGCGCCCATCACGGCGACCTGCGCAAGCTGCGCGGCTCGGCGCTGTCGATGATCTTCCAGAATCCGCGGGCGGCGCTCAACCCGATCCGCAGCATCGCGCAGCAGATCGTCGACGTTCTGGCCGCCCACGGCCGCCTGTCGAAGGGGGCGGCTCGCGGGCAGGCGCTCGAGCTCCTGCGCGCCGTGCGCATCCGCGATCCCGAGGCGCGTCTCTCCGCCTATCCGCACGAGCTGTCGGGCGGCATGTGCCAGCGCGTCATGATCGCCATGGCGATCGCCTGCGAGCCGGCGCTGCTGATCGCCGACGAGCCGACGACCGGGCTCGACGTCACGACGCAGAAGACCGTGATGGAGCTGCTGGCGCGCATCCAGGCCGAGCGTGGCATGGCGATGATCCTGATCACGCACGATCTCGGCCTGGCGGCGCGCTGGTGCGACCGCATCGCCGTGATGGAGGCGGGCCGGGTGGTCGAGCAGGGGCCGACCGAGGCGCTGTTCGAGGCGCCGGCGCACCCCTACACGCGCCGCCTGGTTGCGGCCTCGCCGACGCGGCGCTCGGTGCTGGCCGATCTCGCGCCCGATGCGCCCAAGGTCGTGCCGCGGCCGGTCGAGCACCGGCCCGGCACGCCGCCGCTGCTCGAGTTGCAGCACGTGGTGAAGTCGTTCGGCGGGCCCACGCGGGCGGTCGACGACGTCTCCTTCCGCATCCCGCCCGCCGGCGCGCTGGGTCTGGTCGGCGAATCGGGTTCGGGCAAGAGCACGCTGTCGCGGCTGGTCTGCCGGCTGCTTGATCCCGACGACGGCGACATCGTGTTCGACGGCGAATCGATTGCCCGGGTGCCGGCGCGCGAGTTCCACAGGGCGCCGCAGCGGCGCGACATCCAGATCGTGTTCCAGGATCCCAACGACAGTCTCAACCCGCGCTACACGTCCTTCGACAGCATCGCCCATCCGCTGCGCCGGCTCGAGGGCCTGCGCGACGGCGCGGCGCTGACGGCGCGCGTGCGCGACGCGGCGGCCCGTGCCGGCCTGCCGCCGGAGCTGCTGGAACGCTTCCCGCACCAGCTGTCGGGCGGCCAGAAGGCGCGGGTCGGCATCGCGCGCGCGCTCGCGCCGCGGCCGCGCCTGATGATCCTCGACGAGCCGACGGCGGCGCTCGACGTGTCGGTGCAGGCCGTGATCCTGCAGCTTCTCGACAAGCTGCGGCGCGAGGAGGGGATCGGCCTGCTGTTCGTCAGCCACGACCTCAACGTCGTGCGCATGCTGTGCGACGACCTGGTCGTGCTGCAGGCCGGCAAGGTGATGGAGGAAGGGCGGAGCCGCGACATCTTCCGCCAGCCCAGGGCCGAATACACCCGCACCCTGCTCGAGGCCGTGCCCTATTTCGAGCCGAAGCGGCATGCGGCTTGAGCATTCTGTCGTCCTGAGCGCAGCGAAGGACCTCGTCGCCGTTCGCAACGGGCGTGAGATCCTTCGCTGCGCTCAGGATGACATGAAGCGGGCCTGTGGGCGGGGGGCCGGCTGGAAATCAGGCCGTGCCATACCCCCCGCCGCCGGATGTCTCCATGACGATGCGGTCGCCGGCCGCGAGGGCGAGGTTCTCCTTGCCGGACAGCTCGCGGCTGCCGCCGGCGGCGCGGTGGAGCGTCACGCGGAACGGTGCACCGGGTGCGCCGCCCTGCAGGCCATAGGGCGGCACGACGCGGCGCTCGAACATGGTCGTGAGCGTGAGCCCGTCGGCCAGCACGGTGTAGCTGCGGACCATGCCGTCGCCGCCGCGATGCCGGCCGCCGCCGCCGGAGTCCGGCCGCAGGCGCTGCTCGTCGACCCGGATCATGTACTCGGCCTCCACGATCTCGGCCGGCGTGTTCATCGTGTTGGTGAGGTGCACGCGCACCACCGGCGTGCCGTCGCGGTCGATGCGTGCCCCTTCGCCGCCGCCGTGGGTCTCGTAGAAGGTGCCGGTGGCGCCGTCGCGCCGCGTGCCGCCGAAGATCAGCAGTCCCGCCGTCGTCGAGCCGCCGGCCGTCAACCGCTCCGGCACGGCCTTCTCCAGGGCGCGCATGATGGCGTCGACGGCGCGTTGCGAGGTCTCGTGGTTGCCGCCCACGACCGGCTTGTCGATGCCGGGATCGAGGATCGAGCCGGGCCGCGTGTGCACCTTGAGCGCACGATAGCAGCCGCCATTGGGCTGGATGTCGGGTCCGGCGACGGCCTTGATGGCGTAGTAGACGGCGGCCATGGCGACGAAGGGCGTGGTGTTGAGCGGCCCGGCCACGGCGTCGTCGGTGGCGCCGAAGTCGAAGCGGGCGCGATCGCCCTCGATGTGGATGCGCACGCGGATGGCGGCCGGTCGTCCGCCCGGGCCGTCGTCGTCGAGGAAATCCTCGCCGTCGTAGGTGCCGTCCGGCAGGCCGGCGATGGCCTCGCGCATCTGCGCTTCCGACAGGTCGTCCAGCCGGTCGAGCGCGGCGCGGATGCGGGACGCGCCATGCTCGTCGCACAGCCGCGTCAGCCGCACCTCCGCCGCGCGCGTGGCCGCCACCTGGGCCAGCAGGTCGCCCTCGCGCTCGGCCGGCCCGCGCAGGTTGGCCAGCAGGAAGGCAGCCTTCTCCTCGTCGAGGCCGTCGGCAGTGTAGAGCCGGAGCGGCGGGATACGCACGCCTTCCTGCCATGTCTCGGTGGCGGCGGCGAAGTAGCTGCCGGCCCAGGCGCCGCCGATGTCGCCCCAATGGGCCAGGCTGACGGCGAAGGCGAACAGCTCTCCTTCCAGGAAGATGGGCCGGATCGCCTTGACGTCGGGCAGGTGGTTGCCGCCGACCTCGGGCAGGTTGAGGAACCAGACGTCGCCCGGCCGCAGGCGTTCCGGCGGCACGCGCTCCAGGAACTTCTTCACCGTGAAGCTCATGACGCCGAGATGGATCGGGATGTCGCGGCCCTGGGCGATCAGGTCGCCCTTGTGATCGGTGATGGCGGAGGAGAGGTCGCCCGCCTCGCGCAGCAGCGGCGAACGGGCCGAGCGCATGACGACGAACGACATCTCCTCGGCCGCCGCGGTGAGGGCGTGGCGGATGACCTCGACCGTGAAGGGATCGATCGTGTTCCTCATGACCTGTCCTCGCGGATCCAGAGGTGGCCCATCGTGTCGACGCTGACGACGTAGCCCGGCGGCACCACGATGGTCGACCAGGCGTCCTCGACGATCGCCGGTCCCTGCAGGCCGAGGCCGCAGGGCAGCCGGTCGCGGTCGAAGCGCGGCGTGCGATGTGGCGCCGATGGCTCGAACCAGCAGTCGCCGACGCTGGCCGGCTCGGGCAGCGTGCCGGAATCAGTCACCGGGTAGAAGGCCGGCCGCCGATCGACGAGGGCCCGCATGCGCAGGCTCTGCATCTCCCAGTGCTCCTCGGTGGCGTAACCGTAGATCTCGTGGTGCCGGCGGCGGAAGTCGCGGCCAAGCCGGTCCAGGTCGAGCGGCGCGGCGAACGGCACCTCGACGGCGTAGCTCTGGCCGACATAGCGGACCAGCGCCGTGCGTTCGACGGTGATCGACTCCGCGTCGTGGCCCTGGTGCTGCAGGGGCGCCATCAGCGTCTCGAGCATGGCGCCATGCAGGGCCTCGAAGCGCTCGGCATCCCAGTGCGTGCTCAGCAGGCGCACGGCCTGCTGCTGGGTGTAGCTCATGTCGGCGACAATGCAGCCCAGCGCGGAGAAAGCCGAGGAGAAGCGCGGTACCACGATCTCGGAGATGCCGAAGTCGCGGGCGAGATGGGCGGCGTGCATGGGGCCGGCGCCGCCGAAGGCGAGCAGGGTGCATTGCCGGCCATCGACGCCGCGTTCGACCGTGACGCGGCTGAGCGCGCGCACCATCGTGGCGTTGGCGACACGCTGCACGCCCAGCGCCAGCGCAACGACGCCGATGCCGAGGCGGTCGGCCAGCGGCGCGAGGGCCGCCCTCGCGGCCTCGACGTCGAGCGAGATCGCGCCGCCCAGCCGCCGCGCCGGATCGAGATAGCCCAGCACGGCATTGGCATCGGTCACGGTCGGTCGCGTGCCGCCGCGGCCGTAGGCGGCAGGGCCGGGCTCCGCGCCGGCGCTTTCGGGTCCGATCGACAGGCCGCCGGTGCCGAGCGTCACCAGCGAGCCGCCGCCGGCGCCGATCGATTCGACGGCGACCATCGGCTGGCGCACCGGCCGGCCGGCCAGCTTGGAATCGGTCGAGATCTCGGCGGCGCCCTTCACGATCAGGCAGACGTCGGTCGTCGTGCCGCCCATGTCGAAGCTCAGCACCTTGTCGAGGCCGAGCGTTGCGGCGACATGCTGGGCGGCGCTGATGCCGGCGGCAGGGCCGGACAGCGCCATGCCGAGCGGCCGGCGCGCGGCGGCTTCGGGCGAGGCCATGCCGCCGGCCGAATGCATGACGTGCAGGCGCGCGCCCTGCACCTCGCGCTGCAGCCGGTCGAGATAGCGCGCCGCGATGGGCATGACCGAGGCGTTGAGCACCGTCGTCGCGGTGCGCTCGAATTCGCGTGTCTCGGGGTTGACCTCGTGCGACAGCGACACGAAGGGCAGCGCGGCTTCGAGCGCCGCGCCAAGCGTGCGTTCATGGGTGGGATTGGCGTAGGCATGCAGCAGCGACACTGCGACGCTCTCGACGCCGGTCGCCGCCGCCCGCCGCACCGCGTCGGCGATGGCGGCGGGATCGGCGGGCTTCACCACCGCGCCGGCATGGTCGACGCGCTCGGCCAGGCCGATGCGCCGTTCCGGTGGCACCTGGGCGGCACGGCGGGGCGGCAGGTCGAGCCGGTAGAGGTGCTGGCGGCCGGCGCGGCCGATATCCAGCACGTCCTGGAATCCCTCGGTGGCGACCAGCGCCACCGGCTCGACCCGGTCCTCGACGATGGCGTTGGTGACCAGCGTCGTGCCGTGCACCAGATCATCCACCTCCGGCGCGGAGAGGCTGGCGGCGGAAAGCGCGGCCTTGATGCTGGCGACCGGGTCATTGCGCTGGGTCGGCACCTTGATCGAGCGCAATTCGCCGGTCGCGGGCTGGAGCGCCACCAGATCGGTGAAGGTTCCTCCGATGTCGATCCCAACCTGCCAACCGATATCCGGCATGCTGTCTCCCGAATTCAACTGCGTGCCTGCCAGCAATCGTCGCGCCAAGCAGCCCGATCATAGCTGCTTTGAGACCTGCCGGCGCATATGCCTTGGTCGTGGGCCGGGCGGCGGCTACGATGCGGCCCGGAAAGGGGATTCCGGTGCAGAATATCGTCACGTCCGAAGCCGAACTCGAGGCGCTGTACGGCAAGCCCGCCGGCGCCGCGGTGATCAAGGAGATCGGCCATATCTCCGAGCACTATCGCCGCTTCATCGAGGTCTCGCCGTTCGTCGTCCTCGCCACGGCCGGGCCCGAGGGACTGGACTGCACGCCGCGCGGCGACCCCGCGGGGTTCGTGCGCGTGGTCGACAGGAATACCGTCATGATCCCCGATCGGCGCGGCAACAACCGCCTCGATACGTTGCGCAACATCGTGCGCGACCCGCGTATCGCGCTGCTGTTCCTGATTCCCGGCATCGGCCGCACCTTGCGCATCAACGGCCGTGCGGCGATCAGCGTGGATCCCGAGCTCTGCGCCTCCTTCACCATGGAGGGCAAGGTGCCCCGCAGCGTGATCGTCGTCACCGCCGAGAGCGTCTACACGCAATGCCCCAAGGCGCTGGTGCGCTCGCACCTGTGGGATGCCGCCCGCCATCTGCCCGAAAGTGCGCTGCCCAGCAGCGGCGTGATGATGAAGGCGCTGCAGGCCGACTTCGACGCCGAGACCTACGATCGCAATTATCCGCAGCGTCTCAAGGAAACCATCTACTGAGGGCTGCGGCGTGAGAAAACCGGATTGGCGCGCGCGCGCCGGCACGCCGTTCGCGTGCGAGAAGCGGCCGGCGCACGGCACGCGAGGCATGGTGGTCTCCAACCATCCGCTCGCGTCGGCCGCCGGCCTCGAGATCCTGGCAGGCGGGGGCAATGCGGTCGACGCCGCGGTCGCCACGCAGTTCGCGCTGACCGTCGTCGAGCCGATGATGGTCGGGCTGATCGGCGGCACGACCTGCCATATCCGTCTCGCAGACGGCAGCCACCGCATCATCGACGGCATGAGCGCGGTGCCGCTGGCGGGCCGGCCGGACATGTACCGGCCGGTGCTGGGGGCGCCGCCCGAGGTCTATGACGCCGAGGGCCGCGAGAACCAGGTCGGCCCCAAGGCCGTGGCCGCGCCAGGCTCGCTGCGCGCCTGGTGCCTGGCGCTCGCGCGCTACGGCTCCCTGCCGCTGGCCGACGTGATGCAGCCGGCGATCCGGCTCGCCAACGGCGGCTTTGCGGTGACGCCCTATCTCTCCGACTGTATCGAGAGCGCGGCGGCCGACATGGCGCAGGACAAGCTCGCCTCGGCGCGCTTCCTGCCCGGCGGCACGCCGCTGAAGCCCGGCGCGCGCCTGGTCCAGGCGGATTACGGCGAGGCGCTGGCCCTGGTCGCCCGTGACGGCGAATCGGCGCTGCATGGCGGGCCGCTGGGCGCGCTCCTGGTCGAGTGCATGGAGAAGAACGGCGGCTTCGTCTCGGCCCGTGATCTGGCGGAGTACCGCGTCGCCGAGCGCGCGCCGATTCGCAGCGCCTATCGCGGCTGGGAGATCGTCGGCCCGCCGCCGCCCGCAGCGTCGGGCGTGCACATCGCCCAGATGCTGAACATCCTGGAGAGCTACGACGTGGCCGGGATGGGTTTCGGCACGGTCGACACGCTGCACCTGCTGGCGGAGGTGCTGAAGATCGCCTTCGCCGACCGGGCGGCGGCGAGCGGCGATCCGGACTTCGTCGACGTGCCGGTCGAGCGGATCATCTCCAAGGCCTATGCCGACGAGCGCCGCGCCGGCATCGACATGACCAAGGCCCGGCGCTGGGCGCCGGGCCTGCTGGCGAAGGAAGGCGCGGACACGACGCACCTCACCGCGGCCGATGCCCTGGGCAATGTCGTCACCACGACGCAGACCATCAACAGCCTGTTCGGTGCGCGCTTCATCGTGCCGGGGCTCGGCATGGTGCCCAATGACTACATGGCGAACTTCGACCCGCGGCCGGGCAACGCGCTGTCGATCGCGCCGGGCAAGCGCGTCACCACCTCGATGTCGCCGGTGATGGCGCTGCGCGACGGGCGCGTGGTCTATGCGCTCGGCCTGCCGGGCGGCCGCAAGATCTTCCCTTCGGCGCTGCAGGCGCTGCTCAACCTGATCGACCACGGCATGACACTGCAGGAGGCGGTCGAGGCGCCCCGCATCTGGACCGAAGGGCCGGTGCTCGAGGTCGAGCACGGCATTCCCGAGCCCATCCGCGCCGGCCTCGA
>Ga0182792_1001635_pt1 | contig 17654 bp, 13 predicted proteins | sample Passage237B_FD_130497 | JGI IMG/M metagenome (GOLD analysis project Ga0182792, IMG submission 130497) | Cellulose adapted compost microbial communities from Newby Island Compost Facility, Milpitas, CA, USA - Passage2 37B (version 2) (version 2) ...
CCGGATCCGCTGCGCCTCCCCGCCGGAGAGGGTGCGGGCGGAACGGGCCAGCGAGAGATAGCCGATGCCCACGTTGACCAGGAAGGAAAGCCGCTCCTCGACCTCGCGCACGATCAATCGGGCGATAGCGCGCTCGGTGGCGGTCAAGTCGAGGTCCCCGATCCACTCACGGGCCGCGGTGGCGGACATCTCCGTGAAATCGCGGATCGAGAGGCCACCGACCGTGACCGCCAGGCTTTCCGGCCGCAGCCGCGCACCGTGGCAGCTCGGGCAGGGCTGCTCGGCCATGTAGCCCTCGATCTTGTCGCGGACCGCTTCCGAGTCTGACTCCTGATAGCGCCGTTCCAGGTTGTTGACCAGGCCTTCGAACTTGACCTGGTAGCTTCGCTGCCGGCCGGCTCTGCTCTTGGTCCGGATCGTGTGGCGTTCGCTGCCGGTGCCGTAGAGGAAGACGTCCCGTTCCTTCTGGGTCAGCTCCTGCCACGGCGTGTCGATGTCGATTCCGTAGGTCTCGGCCACCGACTTGTTGAGACGCCGCCAGTAGCCCGAGTAGCCGGAACGCCAGGGCTGCAGCGCCCCTTCGGCCACCGAGAGGGTCGGGTCCGGAACGACCAGCTCCGGGTCGATCACCTTTTTGAAACCGAGGCCGGTGCATGCCGGGCAGGCACCGTGGGGGGCGTTGAACGAGAAGATTCGCGGTTCTAGCTCCGGCATCGAAGTCCCGCATTCGAGACAGGCGAAGTTCTCGGAAAAGGTCTGACGCTCACCGTCGATCACTTCGATCTCGACCAGCCCCTCGGCCAGCGAAGCAGCAGCTTCGACCGATTCGGAAAGGCGGCGCCTGAGGTCAGGTTTCATGATCAACCGGTCGACGACCAGCGAGATGTCGTGCTTGTACTTCTTGTCGAGGACGATCTCCTCGTCCAGCATCCGCATCTCACCGTCGACCTCGATCCGTGAGTAGCCGTCGGCCCGGAACTGCTCGAAAAGCTTGCCGTACTCGCCCTTCCGCCCGCGGACGACCGGAGCCAGGACCATGAAGCGCTTACCGTCCTCCATGGTCATCAGCTGATCGGTGATCTGCTCCTGGGTCTGGCCGGTGATCGGCTTGCCGCAGTTCGGGCAATGTGGATGCCCGATCCTGGCCCAGAGCAGGCGCAGGTAGTCGTAAATCTCGGTGACCGTGCCGACCGTGGAGCGCGGGTTGCGCGAGGTGGTCTTCTGGTCGATCGAGATCGCCGGTGAAAGCCCTTCGATCGAGTCGACATCGGGCTTTTCCATCAGGCCGAGGAACTGCCGCGCGTAGGCGGAAAGCGATTCGACGTAGCGGCGCTGGCCCTCGGCATAGATCGTGTCGAAGGCGAGGCTGGACTTGCCGGATCCGGACAGCCCGGTGACCACGATCAGGGCATCGCGGGGAAGGTCGAGATCGATGCCCTTGAGGTTGTGCTCACGGGCCCCGGTAATCAGGATGCGTTCGGAACGACTCACTTCCCTCAATACTAGGGAACCGAACAGATGTTCGTGTGCTACCTTGCCTTTGCCCGCGTTGCGGGTGCTCCATGCGGATTTCCTGAGCCACAGCCCCTTTCGTGACCGGCCCCGGCCGGTGCGGCGCTGTGCCCGGCAACCCCAACCCCGCACGGAGTCCCATGTCTAGAGCGCTCATCACCGCAACTGCGGTCGGTCATTCGTTTGACGACCGCCAAATCATCGAGAACATCGACCTGACCGTCCACGAGGGCGACCGGATCGCCCTGGTCGGCCCGAACGGCAGCGGTAAGTCAACCCTGCTCCGGCTTCTGGCCGGGGCCGAAGATCCCACCGCGGGCACCGTGAAGCGCCTTCCGGGCCTTCGGGTCGCCTACCTGCCTCAGGTCTCTGGCGGCAACTCCGGGACGGTCCGGGATGAACTCGCGGAGTTGATCGGCGTCGGCCCGGCCGCACAGGAGATGGACCGGCTCACCGAGCGGCTCGGGGAGGGCGACCTGGACCTGCTCGAGGCCCAGGGCGCCGCGGTCGAACGCTGGTCGGCGCTGGGTGGTGGGGACTTCGAAGCCCGCCTCGCCCCCGCCCTCGAATCATCCGGCATTCCGCCCGGGTGGCTCGACCGTCCCTGCCGCACGCTCTCCGGCGGCCAAATGGCCCGGGTCCGGTTGGCCGCGCTGGAGCTCGCCCGGCTTGACCTCGCCCTGCTCGACGAGCCAAGCAACCATCTCGACGCGGCCGGGCTCGAAATGCTGGACCGGCGCCTTGAGGGAGCCGGCTACGGTTTCGTCTTCGCTAGCCACGACCGGCGGCTGTTGGCCCGGTTCGCCGCAGACGTGTTCGAACTCGATCGCAGCCGGGGCCGGCGGGTCCGTGGGGGCTGGCAGAGCTATCTGGACGGGCGCGAGGCCGGTCAAAAAATTGAAGAGGCCGCCTACGCGCGGGCGAGCGCCGAGCGCCGGCGGCTGGCCGCGATGGAGCGTCGCATCCGACAGCAGGCCGAGGTCGGTGAACGCAAGGCGAGGCGCAAGCCCCGGGCCGAGGAGCAAGACAAGTTCATCCGGCACATGGCGGTCGAATCAGCCCAGAAGAACACGGCGGCCTCCGGCATCGCGAAGCGGATCGAACAGTTGGACGTCCCCGAGAAGCCCTGGCAGCAGAATCTGTCGAAGCTGCTGCTGAACCGGGAACAGCCGGTCCATTCCCCGGCCGTGGTTTCGATGCGCTCCGCGATCCTGGCCCGCGGTGGCTGGCGCTCCCAGCCGATCGACCTTTCGATCGAACCCGGTGAGCGAATCCTGCTGTCGGGCGAGAACGGCAGCGGCAAGTCGACCCTGATCAGCGTGCTGGCCGGTTGCAGCGAGGCAGTATGCGGCGAGGTCCACCGGCCGGCCCACGTGCGCTTCCACCAGCTCGCCCAACACCGGGGTGCCTTCGCCGGGTATCCGACCTTGGTCGCCGGTTTCCGCGCTGCGTCCGGACTCGACGAGACGGCAGCCCGCTCGGCTCTGGCCGCGATTCGGATCGGACCGGAGCTGGCCGCGGCCCCGCCCGAGACCTTGTCGCCGGGCGAGAGCACCCGCGCGGAACTGGCCCTGCTCGCCGCGGTCCCGGCCGGATGCGTCCTGCTCGACGAACCCGGCAACCACCTCGACATCGAGGCGCTCGAAGTGCTGGAGGAGGCGCTGAACGGCTGGCGGGGCGCGCTGATCGTCGCCAGCCACGACCAAGCTTTCCGCGAAAAGGTCAGCTTCGACCGCACCCTGAATATGGAGTGAGGTCAGGCGAGGTGGGCGAGGACATCGTCGACCAGGGCGCCCGGGTCGTCTACCTCATGCTCGGCTGCCAGCTGCATCACGATCGTGTCGCGGCCTTTGCCTTCCATCGCGAGTTTCGACGCGAGCAGACGGGCCGCGACCTCGTCCTCACCGGGCGCGGCGCCGGCCGCCTCATCTGGTTCCGGGTCCGCGGGGAGCTGCTCGACCGGGGCCTTTTCGACCTCGCTGCCGAGGGTGTCGAGCGGATCGGGGCCCGGTTCGGGCAGGCCACTCGGGCCGTCCTGGTGCTCACGGGCATCGGCGAGCTGCCGCCGCAGAGCTTCGCGCTCAACCTCGAGGGCGGTTATCCGGGCTTCCAGGGCCGCCACGTGGGCTGCGACCGCGGCAAGGTGAGCTCCGACCGAGTCGACGTCGAAGCCCTCGGTTCCGTGGGCTCTCGGGAAGTCATTCCGAACCAGGTGATCTCGCTCCATGCCTTCAGAGTAGCGGGGTCGCTCACGGTCGGTGGCCGCGGATTTCGTGTCGTCCGCGCGACAGCCGTGCCCTGGCCATCTGAGAAGTCGGCACGCCCTGAGAGCGGTTCTCGCTCTAGGCGCCGGCCTTCATGGCGTCGAGGTCGCGCCGCAGCTCCCTGATCTCGTCGCGCAGGCGGGCGGCCTGCTCGAACCGGAGGTCTTCGGCCGCCTCGTGCATTTCCTCTTCCATCCGCACGATCGACTTCTCCAGCTCGTCCGGGCCTTCGAACTCGTCTTCCTGGCGGCGGCGACGCCGGGCCGGTGCCTTGTCCTCGATGGTCAGCAGGTTGCCCTCCTCGGCCACCCCCTTGACGATCGTGGTCGGGGTGATCTCGTGGCGTTCGTTGTAGGCGACCTGGATCGCCCGCCGGCGGTCGGTCTCCGAGATCGCTGAGCGCATCGCGTCCGTTTCTTTGTCGCCGTACATCAGCACCCGCCCCCCCGTGTTGCGGGCGGCTCGTCCGATGGTCTGGATCAGGCTGGTCTCGCCGCGTAGGAATCCCTCCTTGTCGGCGTCGAGGATCGCGACCAGCGAAACCTCCGGCATGTCGAGCCCTTCGCGGAGCAGATTGACCCCGACCAGCACGTCGTACTCGCCGAGCCTGAGTTCGCGGATGATCTGGATCCGCTCCAGGGTGTCGATGTCCGAGTGCAGATAACGGACCTTGACCCCGTGCTCGATCAGGTAGTTGGTCAGATCCTCGGCCATCTTCTTGGTCAGCGTGGTGACCAGGGTGCGCTCGCCCCGCTCGGTGGTGGCCCGGATCTCGTTCATCAGGTCGTCGATCTGGTTGGTGGTCGGCCGCACCTCGATCTCCGGGTCGATGATGCCGGTCGGGCGGACGATCTGCTCGACCACCCGGGTCGACTCGGTCCGTTCGAACTCGCCAGGGGTTGCCGAGACGAGGACCAGCTGGTTCATCCGGTCCATGAATTCGTCGAACTTGAGGGGCCGGTTGTCGATCGCCGACGGCAGGCGGAATCCATAATCGACCAGCGTCTGTTTGCGAGACCGGTCACCCATGTACATGCCGCCGATCTGCGGGATGGTCTGGTGGGATTCGTCGACGAAGGTGATGAAATCGTCGGGGAAATAGTCGATCAAGGTATGCGGCGGGGTACCTGGGTCGCGCCCTTCGAAGAGACGGGAGTAGTTCTCGATGCCCGAGGTGAAGCCGGTCTCCTTCAGCATCTCCAGGTCGTAGAGCGTTCGCTGTCGAAGTCGATGGGCTTCCAGCTCCTTGCCTTCGGATTCGAGCTCTTCGAGGCGCTGGTCGAGTTCCGCCCGGATCGCGTTCAGGGAGCGCTCCATCGAGTCCTCTTCGGTCACGTAGTGGGTCGCCGGCCAGATCGAGATGTGCTGGACCTCGTCGAGGATTTCGCCGGTCAGCGGATCGAAATGGTGGATCGCTTCGATCTCGTCGCCGAAGAGCATGATCCGGAAGGCCGACTCGGCGTAGGAAGGCATGATCTCCAGCACCTCTCCCTTGACGCGGAAAGAGCCGCGGCTGAGGACGGTGTCGTTGCGTTCGTACTGAAGCCGGACCAGCTTGCGCAGAACCTTCTCGCGGTCGATCCACTCACCCACCTTGAACAGCTGCATCTGTTGCTGGTAGAGGGCTGGTGAACCGATTCCGTAGATGCATGAGACGGAGGCGACGATGATCACATCGCGGCGAGCCAGCAGCGACGCGGTCGCGGCGTGGCGCAGACGGTCGATCTCGTCGTTGATCGATGAATCCTTCTCGATGTAAAGGTCCTGGGCCGGGACGTAGGCCTCCGGCTGGTAGTAGTCGTAGTACGAGACGAAATACTCGACCACGTTGTCGGGAAAGAACTCGCGGAACTCGTTGCAGAGCTGCGCGGCGAGCGTCTTGTTATGGGCCATGACCAGGGCGGGACGCTGGGCTTCGGCGATCACCCCGGCCATGGTGAACGTCTTGCCGGTGCCGGTCGCGCCGAGCAGGGTCTGGATCTTCTCACCCTGCTCCAACCCTTCCGAGAGCTGGGCGATAGCCGCCGGTTGGTCAGCCAGCGGCGTGAACGCGGGATTCAGTTTGAACTCGGCCACCCGACCAAGATAACGACCGCCCCGGCTCGGCTCAGGGACCGAGCAGGCCGTCGAGACTCTGCTTGAGCTTGTCCTTTGCCTGGTTTTCCAGGCGCTTGCGATCCTTCTGCGGCAGGATCTGGTCGAGGTCGCCGGTCGTGCCGTTCGGCAGGGCGCCTTCCAAAGCATCACCGAGGCCGCCCAGCGAATCGTCGCCGCTGCCGGATCCGAGCTCGCCGATGCCGCCGGTTATGGCCTCGATCGCATCCCCGAGACCCCCTAGCGAACTGAGATCGCCGTTGAAGATCCCATCGGCATTCTCGAGCAAGTCGATCATGGTCGACATCGGCATCACCTTGATAGCGGCTCGGATCCCGGCCGAGGCGAGACCGCCTAAGACCCCAGCGTTTTCGGCGTCGTCCACGGCCCGGTTCAGGCCGGCCCGGAGCGCGTCCTCGAGGTCGGATTCGGTGAACCCGTGCTCGTCCATGAAGTCCTGGCGGGCCTGATCATCGGCGATCGAGCGGGTCAGCTCCTCTCGGCTCACGCCCAGTTCACAGGCAGCACCGTCGGCGGCGGAGAGTGCGAACTGCTGGGCTGCCTCCTCGAGGTTCTGTGGGTCGGTCCATGCTCGGGCGTCGCAAGGGTCCGCCGCTTTGTCCGGTCCGACCGGTCCTCCGGCCGCTACGTAGGCCCCGGCCAGGAGCAGCGAGGCCACGATTGCTCCGATCAGCACACCGATTCCCCTATTTCCACTGGACTCCGACCCGGGAGGTGCCGGGGAGGCCTGTACTTCGGTCGGCTCGGTTCCGGACTCCTTGATCACGTCGGTCGGATCTTCATTGCCCTCGGGGATGCGGCCCGTCGGCTGCTCCGCTGGCGAGTTCAGCCCGGTTGGTTCATCCGGCCCGCCCGGCATCACATCGGTCGGCTCGTCCGGATTCACAGATCAAGCCTCCGGGTCATGCCGATCGGGATCAGGGCCAGCAACCCGAACAGAGCCGCCATCAGGAAGGAGAGCGAAAACGCCTTGGTCGCCGCATTTTTCAGCTGACCTTCGATGCCGGAAAGGATCGCCTCATACTGATTGTGCTCCTCCGGATCGGTCGGCATCGGCTGGAAGGCCGGCGAAAGATCCGGCACCCGGTCCCCCTGCGTTTCGACCTCGGCCGCGAGCCTCTCGCCCAGGTTTATCTTCTCCGAAGGATCGATTGGCGAGTCGAGCACGATCGCGGTGCCGGCGTCGAGCGCCGCCTCCCGCTGCTGGTCGAGCTGATGAGTGAAGATCGGAGTCAGGATCAAGAGGCCGATCACCCCCCCGGCGTGGCGGGCGGAGATGGTCCAGCCTCCGTGTACGGCGGCCGCCGATCTGCCGTGAAGGGCCGCTTCGGTCAGCGCGGAAAGCACCAGGGAAAGGCCGATACCGGCCAGGATCTGCGGCGGTATGACCAGCCAGACCGCCGCTTTCGGCAAGAGGCCAAGTGCCGCAAGGCCGCCGGCGAGCAGGACCGCTCCCGAGGCAGCCCGGATCCGCTCCGAATCGATGCCGTCACCGATCCGCTTGCCGATCAGGGCCGCTACCGGGAGCACGGTGACGACCAGCGCCGCTTCGATCGGGGTCAGCAACCAGCCTTCGATCAGCATCAGAACGATCAGGAACAAGGTCGCCGCGATCGAGGCCGAGACCAGCGCCAGGGCCAGGTTGGCCGGCAGGTGTGGCCTGTTGCCATCGACGGCCCGGACCGAATCGGGGATCTTCCACTCGCGTGTTTCCTGAACCACGATCTCCCGCAAGGGGACGCCGGCGACGATCGCGACCGGGACCTGGACCAGGAAGATCGACTGCCAGGAAACGAGTTCGGTAAGCAGGCCGCCCAGTCCCGGGCCGACCGCGGCCCCGATCGCCCCGGCTCCGACCCAAGTCGCTATCGCCCGCCGGTTGTCGCCAAAGGTCGACACCATCAGTTCAAGCGCTCCGACCACCGCCACCGCACCACCCGCCGCCTGAACGGCCCGACCGGCCAGCAGTGGGCCCAGCCCTGTGGCGAGCCCGCAGACCAGGCTGCCGCCGGCGAATACGGCCAACCCGACCGCCGCAGAGCGGCCCGGGCCGAAGCGACGGGCGAGATGGGCCCCCGGCACGGCCAGTAGGGCCAGCACCAGGTTGAAGATGATCAGCACCCAGGAGACGCCGGAGATCGATGTGCCGAACTGCCGGAAGATCTCCGGCAGGGCGAGTACGACGATCGAGGAATCGGCGAGGACCAGGCCGACCGCACCCGCCAGTGCGACCGTCCGCAAGTTCATCAGTACCCCAGCTCCAGGGCGTACTCGTGCTTGTACTCGCGCCATTTTTCGAGCACCTTCTGCACGTACGCCTTGGTCTCGGGGAAGGTGATGTCGTCGATCGTCATCTGCGACCCTCCCCACTCGTCGGCGTTGCCGGGACCGGCGTTATATGCGGCCAGCGCGGCGACCGGGTCACCGTCATACATCTCGAGCAGGTGGGCCAGGTAGAAGGTGCCGTAGCGGATGTTGAGCTCAGGGTCACGCAGATCGTCGAGAGTGAAAGTGGTGCCGCCGCTGAGTTTCTCGATCTCCTTGGCCGTTTCCGGGGTGATCTGCATCAGACCTCTCGCGTCGGCGTGCGACGTCTGGTCGACGAACTGTGACTCGGAGTAGATGACCGCGGCGATCAGTGCCGCATCGACACCCTTCTCCTGCGCCTGCTGGCGAATGATGTCTTCGTGCTTGAGCGGAAGCGCGACTTCCTTGATGCCCTTGCCCGCAAGTCCGCTGATGATCAGGATCGCGACGACCCCTACCGCGATCAGTCCGGCCAGGACCAAGAAAGCGCGCCCGGCGCCGGTACGAGGCTTTGCCCCACGCTGGCGGGGTGCCGGCTTGGTGCGGCGCCTGCCGCCCGCGGTTGAAGTTCTGTTCGGGGCCATTCGAGGGGGCTTTACAGCCTAGCTTTGCCCGCCGGTCGTCAACCCGGACTCGAGCGATTCGAGCAGGGCCGCGAGTTTGGTTTCCAGTTGGTCCGGGGTTCCGTCGTTCTCGATCACGGTGTCGGCCCGCGCCGCCTTCTCGGCTTGACTCAGCTGCCGGGCCTCCCGGCCTTCGACGCCTTCGTGACCGCGAGACCGGGCCCTTTCTTGCCGCAGGTCCTCGTGGGCGACGATCGCCACCGTGTGATCGAAGCGTCGGTGCATCTCGCCCTCGAATAGCAGTGGGATCTCGGCCACCGCGAACTTCGTGCCCGGCTCGGTGCGCGCGAGCCAGTCGTGGATCTCTGCCCCGACCAGCGGGTGGATCTGCGCTTCAAGCCAGGCCAGCTCCTCTGGGTCATTGAAGACCTTGGCCCCGATCACAGCCCGGTCGACGCGGCCTTCGGGCGCGACTCGGGTGCCCCAGCGCTCCTTGAGGCGACTCAGCAGCGGCTCCCGGTCGAGCAGGTCGTGGACAACCTGGTCGGCAGAGATTGTGGCCGCGCCGAGCCGCCCAAAGGCGCTCAGTGCCTCGGACTTACCGGCAGCTACGCCCCCGGTCAGCCCGATGGTCAGGACTGTTCTTCTCCTTCGGGATTCTCACCGTCGGCGGCCTCTTCGCTCGCCTCTTCGGTGATCTCCTCGGCTTCCTCGACGACAGCCTCCTCAGCGGCGGCTTCGTCTGCTTCAGCTTCGATCTCGACCTCGGCTACCGCGTCCTCGACCACTTCTTCGGGGGTCTCGTCTTCGGCAGCGGCTTCCTCGGCGGCATCGGCCACTTCGGCTTCCGCGATCGCCTCGTCAACGACGGCCTCGACTTCGGGCGCGATCTCGTCGGCGGCTTCCGCTGGAGCCTCGGCCTCCTCGGTGAAGACCTCCTCGGAGAGACCCAGTTCCGGGGTCTCTTCCTCGAGAGCTTCTTCCTCCGGAGCCTCTTCCTCCGTGGCCGGCTGGCCCGATGCGGCCGCCAGGGCTGCGCCGAGGTCCTTCAGCAGCATGTTCTGGCCTTCGACCCGCTTGATCGAAAGCGAAAGGCGGCGGCGCTCTTCGTCGATCTCGAGGATCTTGACGTTTAGGCTGGCCCCGAGCTCGACGACTTCGCTCGGGTTCTCGACGTGATGGTCGGCCAGCTCGGAGATGTGGACCAGGCCCTCGACCCCGTCGAGGATCTCGACGAAAGCGCCGAAGGAAACGACCTTTGTGACGGTGCCCTCGAGCACATCGCCCGACCGGTAGGTCGAGACGACCCGCTGCCACGGATCCTCCTGGGTCTGCTTGAGACCGAGGGAGATGCGCTGGCGGTCGCGGTCGATGTCCAGCACCTTGATCTTGACCGTGTCGCCGATCGCCACCACCTCGGACGGGTGGTTGACGTGGCTCCAGGAAAGTTCGGAGATGTGGATGAGTCCGTCGATGCCCTCGAGGTCCACGAAGGCACCGAAATCGACGATGTTCGAGATCTTGCCCTCGACGACTTCGCCCGGCTGTAGGCGGTCCAGGATCTGATCGCGGACTTCCTTGCGCTCCTCTTCGAGCACGGCGCGGCGGGAAAGCACGACGTTGTTGCGGCTGCGGTTGAGTTCGATGACCTTGCACTCGAGCGTCTGGGACATGAACTCGTCCAGGTTGTGGACCCGGCGGATGTCGACCAGCGAGGCGGGCAGGAAGCCGCGGATGCCGAGGTCGAGGATCAAGCCGCCCTTGACGACTTCGATCACGTTGCCTTCGACCGGCTGGCCGGATTCGGCGGCAGCTTCGATCTTGCGCCAGGCCTTCTCGAAGCGGGCGCGCTTCTTGGAAAGGATCAGGCGGCCTTCGGCGTCTTCCTTGGTGACGACGAGAGCGTCGATCTCCTCGCCGAGCTCGACCTCTTCCGAGGTGTCGACGTTCTTGCGAATCGAGAGCTCGGAGGCGGGGATTACACCTTCGGACTTGTAGCCGATGTCGAGCAGAACCTCGTCACGATCGATGCGGACGACTTTGCCGGTGACGACATCGCCTTCCTCGAACGAAACGATGGTCGCTGCGTAGTTTGGAACGATCCGGCCGTCAACGTTGATGAGCAGGCCATTTGAGCCTTCGACCGGAACCCCCTCTGGGGCGGGTTGGAGTGTGGTTTCAGTTGTAGTCACAGTCCGGGGATGATGGCAAAGTCGGGGCAATCGCGCGTACTGCCGAGAAATCTCCCAACCTTCAGGTTTCATTACCCTCCTCCGGATGGCCAAACGGGCAACAAAGCGTGGTGAAGAACGGACCGATCTCAGCGGTTCCCGGGATGTCCTGATCTGTGGCGCGAGCTTTGCGGGCCTGATGGCGGCGAGGCAGCTCGCCGGCTCCGGAGCCGATGTCCTGGTCATCGACCGCTACGAGATCGGCGAACGCCAGACCTCTGCCTGCGCGATCCCCACCGCCTGGCTCGAGGAACTCGGCCTGATCGAGTCCGAAAAGCAGCGCTTCGACTCGGTCCTGATCCACTCCGCCCACGGCTCGATCCGCCTGCCCGTGCCGTGGTCCTTCTCGACCTTCGACTATCCGAAGTTCTGCGACCTGCTCTGGGAGCAGTGCGACGCCGAATTCGAAACGGCCAAGGTCAACGGGCGCGTCGCCGAGGGCGCTCCCGCCCCGGGCGTGCCGCTGGTGATCGACACCGACCGCGGTGAGATCGAGGCTTCGCTGGTGGTCGATTCACTCGGCTGGAAGCGGGTCCTGGCAGCCGGCGCCCACTACCAACCACCGGAAGCACCGCTTTCGCGGGGTCTGGAGGTCCATCCTCCGGGCGGCAACGAGGATCTAGAGGTCTTTATCAACCGCCGCTACGTCCCGGCCGGGTACGGCTGGTCCTTCCCGGCCGGCGACGAGGTCAGGGTCGGGGTCGGCTCCTTCGACCCCCATTTCCCCATCCGTCCGACCACCGATCTGATCGCCGATGACCTCGAGGTCGGAAAGTCCGCCTATCAGGGCAACTGGATCCCCCACAAGCTGCGGCCCGCCACCGGGGAGGGCGTCTTCTTCGCCGGCGATTCAGCCGGCCATTGCCTCCCCCTCACCGCCGAAGGGATCCGCCCGGCGCTCTATTTCGGTGCGGCGCTGGGCATGGAGCTGCGCGACGTGGTCGACGGCAAGAAGACCCGCGAGCAAGGCCTCGACGGTTACCACCGCTTCAGCGCGAGCCACCAGCGAGCCTTCGACTGGCTGCTCCGCGCCCAGAGACTCCTGCCGAAGATCCATCCTCGCCTGGTCAAACCGACCCTCGCCGCGTCCTTCAAGGCCGGAGGCTCGGGCGAGTACGCCTTCAACCGCTACCTGGACATCGCCCCACCCGAGTTCGCCGCCCTCGCCACCCGCCAGTTGAGCCGCCGCGCGAAGACACCCGCCTGAATCGAAAGGCAGAAGTGAGCCATTGTCGCCCACTTCTACCATCACGACTTTGAACCTGAGGGCTACCAGTCGAACCGGGGGATTGGGGGTAGGTTCGATTTACGGGCGTTATATCCCCCTAAATCGAACCTACCTTGGCGGTGGTCAGTGTTCGACGAAGTAACTGCCGTGGTCTTGGCCGCCGGAGAAGTAGCGGCTGGTGATGGTCTTCTTGCGGGTGAAGAACTCGACTCCGTCGGGGCCGTGGGCGTGGAGGTCGCCGAGGAAGCTGGCCTTCCAGCCCGAGAAGGGGAAGAAGGCGACGGGAGCGGCCACACCGATGTTGACGCCGATCATGCCGACCTCGACGTCATGGCGGAACTTACGGACCGCTGCGCCCGATTCGGTGAAGATCGAGACGCCGTTGCCGAACTGGCTCGCGTTGACCATCTCGATCGCTTCTTCGAGCGTGTCGACATTGACGATCGCGATGACCGGGCCGAAGACCTCGTTCTGAATGATCGAGTCGGTCGGCTTCACGTTGTCGAGCAGGGTCGGCCCGACGTAGGAAGAGCCTTCGGGGGCGTCCGGTAGCGGGGAGCGGCCGTCGACCAGGACCTCGGCGCCTTCCTGGATCGCCTTGTCGATCCAGCCGCCGATCCGGTCCTGGGCCTCGCAGGAGATGACCGGGCCGACGTCCGTGCCTTCGTCGAGGCCGTTGCCGACGTGGAGCTTCTTCGTCTCCTCGACCAGTTGCGGGATCACGCGGTCATGTCCGGAGCCGACGGTGACGATCACCGAACCGGCCATGCAGCGTTGACCGGCGGCGCCGAAGCCGGAGCCGATCAGGCCCTTCACGGTCTGGTCGACCACCGCGTCGGGGCAGATCACCATGTGGTTCTTCGCTCCGCCGAGCGCCTGGACCCGCTTGCCGGTCTGGGCAGCCCGCTCGTAGACCAGCTTGGCGACCGGGGCCGACCCGACGAAGGAGATCGCGTCGATGTCGGGATGGTCGAGCATGCCCTCGACCACCTCGCGGCTACCGTTGACCAGGTTGACCACGCCGTCGGGCAGATCTAGTTCGTCGATGATCCCGAACACCTTCTGCTGGGTCATCGGCACCTGCTCGGATGGTTTGAGGACGATCGTGTTGCCGCAGGCAATCGCGAAGGGCACGAACCAAAACGGCACCATGGCCGGGAAGTTGAAGGGCGCGATGATGCCGCAGACTCCTACCGGCTGGCGGATTGTCTCGGCGTCGACGCCGCGTGCGACATCTTCGAGAACCTTGCCCTGCATCGTGGTCGGGATCGCGGTCGCGGCTTCGACCATTTCGATCATCCGGCCGACTTCGGCGGTCGCATCCGGCAGGGTCTTGCCCATCTCGGTGACGACCAGTTCGGCGATTTCATCCTTGCGGGCATCGAGCTTCTCGCGCAGGACGAAAAGAAGCCGAGCCCGAGCGATTGTGCTTACCCCACGCCAGGCCGGCAGTGCCTCTTTGGCAGCGCGCACGGCCTCGTCAAGGTGAGAGGCGGTCGAGAAGGGGACCTTGGAGATCACTTCACCATTGGCGGGGTTGACCACGTCGTGGAGCTCGGCTCCGTCCGCCTCGACCCATTTTCCGCCGACGTAATTCTTCAGCGTGGTGGTTTCGGTCTGGGTCGTGACAGTCATGGGGCCTCCTCGGGGAAAATTCGGGACTACTTCAGGCTAACCCCGGTCCGGCCTCAGTGAAAGTGGACAGAGAGTCATCTCTCGTATCGAGATGTGACGAAATGTTGGCACGGGCCCCGGAGCGCGGAGCCACGGCTGCTCAGTCGGAGGAGGTCAGAACCAGACTGACAGGCTTGCCCTCGAGCACCAGGTTGCCCTGGTCGAGCTTGTAATCGACCTCGCCTTTGAGGGCCATCGTCACGTAGGTCTCGACCTGGTTCGGCACCTCGCCGCAGGACTTTTTGGTCAGAGCGACGGGGCCGAAGGTGATCGTCTTCTCGCCGATCTCGGCTTTGCCGCTCCCGCTGTTACAGCCCGCGAACACGTTCACCATCCCGTCGCTGAACTCGAAGGTCGGGGTCTTGACGTTGTTGGGGATGCTGGTTGCCGCACCGGCGGTCGCGATGTTCATCAGTTTCCAGGTCTGACCTTCCACCTTGGCGGCATCGCCAGAGCCTCCGTCGCCGCTGCCCGAATCGGAATCCGACCCGCAAGCCACTACGCCGATAACGAGCGCGGTCGCCAAAAGGACCGCCAGCAGTCTCCTCGCCTGGTTCATGGGAACAAGCCTAGGCGAAACGTGGCGTGAGGGCTATCCGCCGAAGCTGGGTACGGTCTCTAGGTGATCTCGACTCCGGAGAAAGTCCAGCGGATCTACCTCACCCTGATGCTGGGCAACACGCTGGCCGCCTCTTTCATCTGGGGGATCAACACGATTTTTCTGCTCGACGCCGGGTTGTCGAACCTGGAGGCCTTCGCCGCAAACGCGTTCTTCACCGCTGGCATGGTCCTCTTCGAAATCCCGACCGGCGTTGTCGCCGACACGATCGGTCGCCGGGTCTCCTACATGGCGGGGACGCTCACCCTGATGGCGACGACCCTCCTCTACGTGATGCTCTGGGAGATCAGTGGACCGTTCTGGGCCTGGGCGCTCGTCTCGCTGCTGCTCGGCTTCGGGTTCACTTTCTTTTCCGGGGCGGTCGAAGCCTGGCTGGTCGACGCGCTCGACGCAACCGGCTTCGTCGGCGATCTCGAACAGATCTTCGGCCGGGGCCAGATCGTGACCGGAATCGGCATGCTGACCGGATCGGTCGCCGGAGGCTACGTCGCCCAGGTGACCAGCCTCGGGGTGCCTTTCCTGATGCGGGCCGCAGTGCTTGTGTTGATGTTCTTCTTCGCCGGTTGGGCGATGAAAGACATCGGCTTCGAACCTCGTCGGGGCGATGGCACGCTCAACGAGATGAAACAGATCACCGCCAACTCGATCGACTACGGCTGGCGGATCCCTTCGGTCAAGTGGATCATGCTCGCCGCCCCCTTCACAGCCGGGGGCAGCTTTTACGCCTTCTACGCGCTCCAGCCATATTTGCTCGAACTGGTCGGCGACCCCAACGCGTACGGCATCGCCGGGATCACCGCCGCGCTGGTGGCCGGCTCCCAGATCATCGGCGGTTTCCTGGCGCCGCGGATCAGGAGGATCTTCCGGCTCCGGACCTCCGCCCTCCTGCTCGCGGTCGGTGCCGGTGCCGTAACCCTCGGGCTGATCGGGGTGATCGAGGAATTCTGGGTCGCGGTCGGGCTGATCGCGGTCTGGGCGATGCTGGGTTCGGCGGCGCTGCCGATCCGGCAGTCGTACATCAACGGGATGATCCCCTCCCAGCAACGGGCGACCATCCTCTCCTTCGACTCGATGCTCGGTTCGACCGGCGGCGTCGCCGTCCAGCCGGTCCTGGGCCGGGTGGCCGATGCTTCCGGCTACGCGACTTCCTACCTCTACGGCGCGGTTATCACCTGTGTGGCCCTGCCCTTCATCGCCTTGTCCCGTCGCCAGCGGCCCCCGGCGGACGAGGCGACCGGCACCCCGGAAGCCGAAGGAACGGTCGAAGCGGGGCCCGAAAGCGCCGGCTAGCTCAGGCCCGCTCGAGCAGTACGACCGGGATCTCGCGGTCGGTGGCGGCCTGGTACTCGTCGTAGGCCGGCCACTGCTCGACCATCTGTGGCCAGATCTTCGCCTTCTCGTCCGGGCTGGCCGTGCGGGCTTTGGCGGTGAACCGGTCCGCCTTGACCTGGACTTCCACTTGCGGATCAACCGAGAGGTTCAGATACCACGCTGGTGGCTCGTCCGCTCCCCCTTTCGAGGCGACGATCGCGTAGGCGTCGCCGACCGGGTCGTAGATCAGGGGCGTGGTGCGTTTCTCGCCCGACTTTCGGCCCGTGGTGGTGAGCAGAAGGGTGTGCGTGCCCTGCCAGTCATGGCCTTCCTCACCGTCGGTGGCCCGATAACGCTCGACGTGCTCCTGTCCGAACAACATGAACTCAACCTAGCCGCACGGCGGTCAGCTGGCAAGCCCCACGGCATCCCCCAGGCGGACTTCGCCCGGGGCGAGCACCTCGCCGTAGACGCCGAATGGCAGCGGCTCGAAAGAATCGACCTCGCCCCGGGAGTGCTTGAGGAAGTGAAGCGTCTTGAGATCGGTCTCGCCGGACTCAGGATCACGAGTCGTGACCGCGCAGCGACCGACGTGGGCTGCGACCCTGACCAATGCCTCGCCGACCCGGATCTCCTCCCCCACCCATTCGTCCTCTTCATAGGGACCGGTTCCATCGAGACCGAAAGTCATGCGGAAGCGACGCTGATCGATCGCACCGGGGTCCGGGCTCTCGCGGTCGCCGGCCGGTTCCGAGCAATTGAACTCCCGCCCCGCCTCGCGCAGGCTCTCGAGCGAAGCCTCGCCGAGCAGGGTCACTCCTCCCCATTTGCCCCGATCGACCCCGGGCCGGCCTTCGGGCCGGGCCATCAGACGCAGCGCTGCGCCGGCGTGATCGGAGATCGCGGTCGAGAAAGGCCCCGAGACCGGCCGTGCCTTCTCGGGCTGACCGAAGAAAGTGATCGCTTCGGGCGGGCCCAGCTCAACCTCAGCGACGACGGTGCTGCCGTCGGGAAAGTCGAGCGAGAGGATCCCCGCGGCCCGGTCGTGGGTCGGCAAGATCTCCATCAGGGCACCGTGACGTTTCCCGTTGACCATCGCGCCGTCACCGCCGATCAGGATGAAATCCCGATCGCCAGGTACCCCCTCCGCGGTCAGCTCGACCGCTTCCAGCGGCTGGACCCGCATCCCCTTGACCGGGGCGAAGTTGATCCACGAGACTGTCGCTGCCATGCCTGGATCTTTTCAGGCGGTGGCGAGGAAGGTACCGCCGAGCAGGGCTGCGACCGCGGCCAGCCGGACCCAGTTGATCGGTACGCGCTGCAGGCCGAACGCGCCGATCCGGTCGAGGACGAGAGCGCCGATCAGCTGACCGGTCACCAGCGCCGATGTCAATCCGGCGGCCCCGATCTCGGTCACCGCAGCCAGGGATGAAACGACGACCACGACGCCGATCGGTCCGCCCAGGAAGTAGTACGGCCGGGCTTCTCGGACCTGCCGCAGTCCGGCTGCCTTGCCGCTGCCCACCACCAGCACCGCCAGCAGGACGGTGCCGACGGCGAAATTCATGAAGCCGGCGGGAAAGTCCCCGATGTGGGAGGCGAGCTCGCTGTTGATCGGATGCTGAACCCCGACCAGAGCCGCGATCAGGAGCACGAGCGGTACGTAAAGGACTCGGCGACCCCTGCCTACGACTGCTGTGCCGGACGCCTCCTCGCGGCTGTAGACCATGGCCAGCGCGCCGCCCAGGAGCAGCAGAAGCCCGAGCACGCGCGGTCCACTCACGTCGTGGACCTCGATCCCGAACCAGCCGAAATGGTCGACCACGACCG
>Ga0182792_1001636_pt1 | contig 17634 bp, 13 predicted proteins | sample Passage237B_FD_130497 | JGI IMG/M metagenome (GOLD analysis project Ga0182792, IMG submission 130497) | Cellulose adapted compost microbial communities from Newby Island Compost Facility, Milpitas, CA, USA - Passage2 37B (version 2) (version 2) ...
ATACTATCGCCCACTTCAATAATATGCTTAAATCCGTGTTCGACTTTCTTTATGCGGTCAATAAGTTGTTTCATGTTGGCGACGATGGGGCTACTTTTCCACCAAACCTCCGGGTTGACAACGCTTTTGTCATTAATCGTGTATAAAATTAAAAAAAATCTTCTGATTTACTTGGCTGTGGAATCACCGGTGGTATAACGCTTGCCGACAATAGTCTGCTTTGCAACCTTTAATGAGTTGAATGCAGCCCCAATTTATTTCCTTCTGTATCAACAAAAAGTGCAAACCATCCCATTTCAGGGCTAATTTCAGTTTTAGGTTGGATTATTTGTCCGCCATTTTCCTCTACTTTGTCAAGCATGGGTTGCAAATCATTTCCTGCATTCAGATAAACGACGGCTCCATCGGTTGTCGGTTTGTAGTCATCGCCTTTTACTAAAACGACATGTACGGTTTCGTCATCACCTGGCAAAACACCCATTTGCGTTCCGTCCATCTCAACTACTTCGATACTGACCTTTAAAATGGTTTGGTAAAACCCTACTGCTCTTGCGAAGTCAGTCGTCGGAATTTCTACGATTGAAATTAAATTACCCATAATCTTATACTTTTTTATGTTGTGGGATAAAATTAGAATGTTTGAAATTTCCGAAATAGTAAAAATGCGACACCTTAGTCTTCTGTATAAAAAAGCGAGGATAGAGCCATTTGCGCGTCTGTCAAAAATTCCTTAGGTGTCGTGCCGGTAAATTCTTTGAAGTCTTTGATAAAATGGTTTTGGTCGTAATATTCGCTTTGGTAAGCAATTCGTGTTAAAGTTTCGTCTTTTTTATGCAGCAACAGCTTTAAAGCGGTTTGCAGTCGGATAACTTTGCCCAACTGTTTAGGACTAATCCCGATTTGCTTTAAAAATTTTCTTTCAAGCTGCCTGCGTTTTGATAGGTCTTCTTTGAGAATTGAATGGATTGTAGCACTTCCACCGGTTGAAAAGAGTGTGTCTATTGTTGATTGTACAATGTTATCAATTGTAGATTTTTCATTGAATTTGTTCAAAAAAAACGTCTCGATTATCCCAATACGCTGTTGTGTATCCGTTGCATTGATGATCCTTTGCTCCAATTCATTTGCGGTTACTTCTCCAAAAAGCTGAGCAATAGGCGTTTCTTTGTTTACCAAGTTCCTGATTGGCGTGCTTATAAAGTTTGCAAAACCATAAGGGTAAAAACGGACGGCAAAAGTATTGACATAACCCATTGGCTGAATATAAAAAGGTTCCATTGTCTGTCCGAGGACCATTGAACGAGGCTGTAAAATAAAATCCGTTTCAGAGGTAAACCGTTTGATGTCATCTCCGAGAATAAAAGCCATTTCAATACAGCCATCAGGGATTATTCTCTGTCTTTCTGAACTATATTCGGGAGGTACTTCTAAAGTCCAATAGCATTTAATCACCGAACTCAGGTCTTTTTTGGGCGGATATGTCTGATAATTCACTGTCGGCTTGTGTTTGTTGTCTAAAGTGATGAACAGCGTACAAATTTACACGGATATCTCTACTTTGGTTGCATATTAAGAAAATCGAACTGTCAGTTATGTGATTCTTTAATATGCCTAAATTACACAAACAATTTGTTTTTTCTACTTCGTTGTGGGATAGCCAGTAGTATAACGCTCACCGACAATCTTCACTGCCGAGATATCTTTCGTTAGCTTTTTCAGTTCATCGGCCGTAAATTTATAATCTGCCGACCACATGTTTTCTTGCAAATGCGCCAGTTTTGTAGTTCCCGGAATGGGAACGACAAACGGTCTCTGTGCTAATAGCCAAGCCAGGGCAACCTGTGCCACGGTCAATCCTCGATGATCGCCAAATTCTTTCAGGATATCGATGATTGGCCAGTTGGCGATTATTGTTTCCGGTTCGTATCGTGGCAGGGATACCCTATTGTCATTATTGGGGTTATATTTTGTCCGTTCATTGATATAGCCGGTGATCAACCCGCGACTTAACGGACTGTACGGAACGAAGCCGATTCCCAATTCATCGCATAAATCCAGCACCCCATTTTCGGGATTACGCGTCATGGGCGAATATTCACTTTGGATCGCCGTTAGAGGCTGTACCGCGTGGGCCTTTCGGATAGCATCCAACCCGTCCTTGCTCACATTGAAATCCCGTTCGCTCATCCCGAAATGTTTTACCTTTCCCGCTGCAATCAGGTCTCTTACAGTTCCCGCAACCTCCTCCACGGGCACATTGGGGTCGATCCGGTGCTGGTACAACAAATCGATGTAGTCTGTCCGCAAGCTTTTCAGTGAATTTTCGACGACCTGCCTGATCCTTTCGGGGCGGCTGTTGAGTCCGGCCTCGGGTCTCCCCTCTTCAAAACCGAACTTCGTGGCTATGATAACGCCTTTGCGGATAGGTTCGAGTGCCTCGCCAACCAACTGCTCATTGACGAACGGCCCATACGCTTCCGCGGTGTCAAAGAGATTGACACCTAAATCGGCAGCCCTGCGGATCATCCTGATCATGGCCTGCCTGTCGGGGATAAAACTCCGGTGGTAACTCATTCCCATGCAGCCTAAGCCGAGTGCCGATACATCAATGCTATGGTCTCCAGTACCCAGTTTGCGCTTGGGTTTGTCTATATTGTTTTTATCAATATCGGAACCTGTACCGCGGGCCGTCTGCGCGTTGCAGCACTGGGCAACACCTAATGTTCCCAGGGCCATCATAGTGGTTGCCAATGCGCCGGTAGCAAGAAATTTGCGGCGGTTTACATTTGGGTTTTCCATGTTATCATTTTTTAAATCAATCTTTACCAACGACAAAGGTCGCATGTATCAATATGTTATTTGTATATGGATTACGGTTTTTACTACCAATATTACGGATTAGGCGTCTGTATGATTATCGCTGTGTAAGAATATCTTAAATTTGTGATAATACAGCATAATAGCCTAGCAAATGGAACGGAAACGCAATTTCGACACGATCGACGCATACAATGCCTTTAACAATCACAAAACGCTGCATCCATTGGTCGGCGTCATCGATTTTTCAAAAGCCCACAAAAGGACAGGTTCTAAAATGCACTTTGAATTGTACTGCATTTTCCTGAAAGATGTGGTATGCGGCGATCTGAAGTACGGTCGCCATTATTACGATTACCAGGAGGGTACGTTGGTTTTTATTGCACCCGGTCAGGTGGTGGATGTGGCGGATAAAACGACGGTGTATCAGCCCATGGGGCACGCTTTGGTTTTCCATCCCGATCTATTACACGGCACTTCGCTTGCCAAGAGTATCCGTGATTACACCTTTTTCAGCTACCATACTAACGAAGCCCTGCACCTGTCCGCTAAAGAACGCCAGCTCGTATTGGATTTGTTCTCCAAGATAGAAACTGAATTGCAACATCCGGTTGATAAACATAGCAAGAAACTGATTGCCTCCAACATCGAACTGTTCCTGAATTACTGCGAGCGGTTTTATGACCGCCAGTTCATTACCCGTGAAGATGTCAATAAGGGGATCCTGGAAAAGTTTGAGGAACTGTTGAACAGCTATTTTTCAAGCGACAAGCCCCTGGAAATCGGCTTGCCATCCGTCGCATACTGCGCCGGTGAGCTAAACCTATCCGCCAATTATTTTGGTGATCTAATCAAAAAGGAAACCGGAAAATCGGCGCAGGAATATATCCAGAACAAAATCATTGACGTTGCTAAGAACGAGGTTTTCGACACCCACAAAACCATTAACGAAATCGCCTTTGAGATGGGGTTTAAATACCCGCAACACTTTACGCGCCTTTTCAAGCAACGTGTAGGTTATACCCCCAATGCATACAGAAACCTGAACTAAGTTGAATGGTATTTTGGCACTTCGCTTCCACCTGTTTTTGCTCGGGTTTGCTGTTTTTGAAGGGCGGCAATTAGAATACCTCCTGCTTTACATCTTTTTATTTTATAATTTTTAGATCCTTAACATAAGCGCATGAAATTGATATAACTCATGGAATTTAAACAGCCCAAGCTCTGTCTCCTTTTTTGTAAGGATAGTTCCCATCGTATCGCCCGGGAATCTGTACATAACGCAGCGCTTTTGTAGCCCCCAATTCAGAAGTGAAAAATCCAAGCAACGTCAATTGCTTCAACAAGTGAAAGTAATGATTGGGATCTTCATCAGATTTATTTCGTTGATAGTCCTTTGCTTCGCTGTCGATCGCAGCCAATAGTTCGGTACGCTCGGCTAAACTTAACGCTTTGAATTTCCGCCCAAACGTTTCCAATGATACCGACGCCAACTTATCGAGACCATCCATAATCACATTCTGATCTGCTTTGGAATAACAATCCTTTACCATGACCGGGATAAATGCCCCGACCCCGGCCTCTTTGGCTCCTGGGCTTCCCGTGGGAGGCAATATCGCATCTGCAATATCTCCGAGGAAATCGATTGTTTCGGGTTCAAAAAGACTTTCTACGTTCTTGGTTGCCTCACGGGTACATCCCTCCAAAAATAGGTTGGCACCGATCACGGCTCCGCCCATGATCCAAGCCACCCTCGTCAACGCTTCTCTTCTATTCATTGCCGATCTCCTATAAATTACCTTTCTTCAATGCTTCAACAGCGAAACTTGCTGCACGTGCCGTCAATGCCATATAGGTGAGGGATGGATTGACACACGAAGCCGACGTCATACACGCACCGTCTGTGACGAACACGTTTGGTGCATCCCACACCTGATTGTTACCATTCAGTACCGATGTCCTGGGATCACGCCCCATCCGCGCAGTTCCCATTTCATGGATACCCTGGCCAAATGCATAGTCATTATCAAATGTAGCTACATCTTTTACTCCTGCGGCTTCCAGCATCTCCGCGCAATCATGAGCCATGTCCAAACGCATTCGCAGCTCGTTTTCCTTGAGCTCGACATCCATCGCCAAAACGGGAAGCCCCCAATGATCTTTCTTTTCCTCATGGAGATAGATTCGATTTTCATGATAAGGCAAGATTTCGCCGAATGCATTGAAACCGACCGACCAATGTCCCGGCTCGCATAGCGCATCTTTCCAGGCACCACCGACACTCATCTCCGCAATTTCCCCATTCCACCTTTCCCTACTTGCCGCACCTTGATAGCCAAAACCCCGTAAGTATTCGCGTTTGTCCGCACCGATATTTCTGAAGCGCGGAATATAAAGGCCTGTCGGCCTTCGACCATAATAGTACTTATCTTCGTATCCCTCGACTCGTCCATAAGCCCCGCATTGGAAATGATGATCCATAACATTGTGTCCCAGCTCGCCGCTGGCGCTCCCTAAGCCGCCCTCCCACACATCCGTTGCGGAATTCATCAATATCCAAGTGGAATTGAATGCAGATGCGCATAGGAAAATGACTTTCGCATAATACACATACGTCTGATGTGTTTCTGCATCCATAATCTCCACTCCTTTCGCTTTTTTGGTGTCCTTATCATATAAGATCCGGGTTACGATAGCAAATGGACGGAGTGTCAGGTTGCCGGTAGCAGCAGCCGGTGGCAAGGTAGATGATTGGGTACTGAAATACCCACCGAAATTGCATCCCAACCAACATTGCCTCTGATACTGACAGTTAATCCGACCCCTATGCGGAACAGTCAAGTTCGCGGTCCGTCCCATAATGAGGTGCCTACTTCCCCGATAATGGTTACTGATGCGAGCGGCAAGGTCCTTCTCCACCACATTCATCACCATAGGAGGAAGATACTCACCATCCGGCAAAACCGCCAGCCCATCGCGGTTTCCACTTATACCTGCCCATTTTTCGACATAGCTGTACCAAGGAGCAACGTCAGCATAGCGAATGGGCCAATCTACGCCATGGCCATCCATTAAGTTAGCTGTAAAATCGAGTTCATTGAGGCGGTAGCTTTGCCTCCCCCAAGTAAGGGAGCGCCCGCCGACTTGATATCCCCTGAACCAATCAAACCGCTTAACTTCGACGTAGGGACTCTCCTTTTCATTCACCCAAAAATCCAGGTTCTTTTCATTGAGTGGGTAATCCCGCTTCAATACCGGGTAAGCTTCAATCATTTGCTGCGTGCGTTCTCCCCGATGTGGAAATTCCCACGGATGTTTAGTAGCTGCAGGATAGTCCTCTACATGTTTAACATCACGGCCACGTTCTAACAGGATTGTTTTCAACCCCTTTTGAGTCAACTCCTTTGCAGCCCAGCCGCCACTGATGCCCGAGCCAACAACAATTGCATCGTATGTATAGTTGTTCATTTTATTTCTACCCTTTCCGAATCAATTTAATACGCTAATCTCCCATATGGTTGCCCCATCCGATGATCAAAACGGAGCTAATTAACAATGCAATACCTATCCACAAACACCAAGAAGTTCGACGGTCGACAAGCTTCCATTCGCCGAGCGAAATGCCCCAAAGGTTGCTGAATATAATAATGGAAGACATGTGTATGCTCCAGCTGGCAAATTCGTAATCACCCATTTTGGTAGCCCCCATACCATAAAAAAAGAATTGGCCATACCACATCAATCCACTGAGGGTCGCCAATGCATAATTGCGATACAGTACACGCCGTGGACGAATCGAATAGTCTCCGAATGTGCGATTGCGGATACTCGTTATCAAATTATAAATCGCGTTTGAAGAAAAACCTCCCGACAGGGCCAATACGAAGATGGGAATATTAACGAATACACTGGCTGTTCCTTGATCGGCGGCAGCATCCGCAATGGATCGCCCCGCATGGATTGCCAAAGCCATGCAGGCACTGAAAACACCACCCAGAACGGCCACGGTAAAACCTTTTAAAGCCGAAAACTCTTTGACCGAATACTGTTTTTCTTCGTCAGACAGGTGTTTATCCTTTAACATGCCGGCATAGCCACAACAGGTAATCCCCGCGATGCAAATCAAGAACCCCATGAGTATAATCCCGCCGGATACCGTAGAATACAGCAAATAGAACTTATTGGAAAGGATAGCCGGAACGATCGTTCCCACAATCGCCGAAACACCCAGCGATATTGACTGGCCTAAAGAAAGCCCCAAATATCGAAGTCCTAATCCGGACAGCAATCCGCCAAAACCCCATAGAAATCCATAGAAATAGGTCATCGCCTTGTTATGTGCCGATGCTTCTTCCAAGATACGCCATAGATCGGGCGTGGTCAACAGACCACCAACTGTGGGCATGATCATCCACGCGACGAACCCGAGGACAATCCAATAAGTGCCCCAGGCCCATTGTCGCACGCGACTGTACGGCACATAGAAACTCGCGGATGAAAAACCGCCGATGGAATGATATAAAATACCGATAAGTTGTTCCATTTTGGTGTTTTGTAGTAATTAGTAATGATAACGGGTACTGACCGACACTTGTAGTTCCGTGCCGGGATGGAGATGAGTTGGGCATCCTCCAACCGCCTCGATTTCCATGAATCCGCCGGGATCAGCGTAAACGCTGTAACGGACACCACGTGGGTCTGGCTTGGAAGCGAGATCTGCGTCTCGGATGTCGATATACCGATTGTTTCCGCTGATCGTCCCGGCTTCGCGTCTAACGATCAACCCCTTGGATGGATCGTGAAATTCAATCCACGGCACTGCCTGACCCAGCCCGATCTGAAACCGTTGCGTACCATCCGTGGGAACACGCCATAGATCGCTTTCCCACGAGCATGCGGGGACGATGGTTTCCTCATAAAGATCCCAAAAGCTTGCGCGGTCACTCCCAGGGAATACTACGTGGCAACCCGGTCCACAACCAAACTGGCAAAGCGTCCACGGTGCCAACAGGAATGTATCGGCAGGCAGCAATCGACTACCGGTGTATACAATGCTTTCATGTACCTGCACGGTAAGCGTCCCTGACCCATCTTCGAGGCTGATGAATCGACGGAACAACGCCGGAATACCGACGGCCTGGTTGTTTACCAAATCGATTTCGGCCTCTACGGTAGCTGCATGTTCCGCGGCCTCTATCACTTGATAGCGTGCAGATCTTATGCTCGCAGGAACCCGCCAGTGGCCCGTTGCATATTGGTATCCTAAACAAGTACCTTCCGGTGCAGGCCATAGGCCATCTCCGCCTGGATTCAGATACGACGTCTGCGTGCTTCGTCCTGCAATGGCCAATGGGTTAACTTGGTTAACCACTTTCCCCCGTACATACGTATATAACCTCGCCTCCATATCCAATGCCACCAAGACCCCTTGCTGTGGGTTTCCGATAACGTGAACCCTTTTGCCGGCTTGCTCAAATGCCGAAATCATTTCTGCTATATCCATCGTTATCTATGCTAAATGAAATATTTCGTTCAGGTGCTCTTCCTTGCCTTTTTTGCTAGCTGGCCCGTCGCATATGAGCACTTCGGTCATATAAAGCCACCATTGTTGGCATACCGCTTGATCCGCCAATTGGCCAAACAGGGCTTCATCCGTTATTTCAAAATAACCGAACAGCTCATGGGTACCGGGTCTGTGAAAAATGGTATAATTGCGAACCCCATGGGCCCGGAGTGCCGTTTCCAGTTCCGGCCAAATCGGATTATGCCTTTTTATGTAGCTTTCCAACATACCAGGTTTGGTTTGGATGACAAATGATTTGCGTATTATCCTCACTGTTTTCATTGATTGCGTTTAATATTCTCGAGCCAAGTCTCCGGCGGTGATAAACCGTGCTCCTCTTACTTTCAATAACCGACATAGTTCATCGAACTGAGCCAACGCGTAGGGGCCACAGTTTTCAACAATGAATGCCAGCGGCTTGACCTCGCACTCCCCGAAATCAATACTGCCCTGCGGCATCGGATGGAATTCCCAAGGATGGAAATAGAAGCAGAGTACAGGACGTTGCCCCCGGGAAGTAACATGGGCCAGAAATCCATCTGCTTTTTCCATCAACGCAGCGGCGTCTTTCGTACGGAATAGTGGCCATTGATCGCGGTCACGCTGGTAGTCATCATTACTGGCCATATCCAAGTCACAGAAGTTCGGTATTTCCACTAACCTGAGTGAACCTGGTTTGGTCCAATCATCCGCCGATGGATGGTATGGAACAATGGGCTCTCCATAGAAATAAAGTGGAAGGGAAGCATCGGAAATGTAACCCAATGCTTCCAAGACATTCACCACCTGCGTACTTCCCCAAAGTCGTGGGCATCGGAAACTCACCGGTGGATGACCACATATATCACGGATGATACGTGTGGCCTGTTCCAATCGGCCGGCTACTTCTGTGGGCAATATTGGCCAATTATTGGGTAGCGGAAAGATCGGATCGCCCAATGTCTCGTGCAGCAACCCATGACAACCAGTTTCATGGCCGGCTTGCGCCACCTTGAGCACCATCGCAGGGTTATTTTCTGCGGCATGACCGGTCCAGTAAAAGGTAGCCGGCACACCGTGCTTTTCCAAAACAGCCAATATCGGTTCGGTGCCGTGTGTCACACCTTCGTAGAACGTTGTATACGATCCGATATCGGTCTCCATGTCAAACCCAAGTATTACATCAAAGGTTGTCAATCCGATCTCATCTGATGAGACCGGATAAGAATTACCAGTGTCCATACAATACGTTAGTCAGCCATAAAATATGCATCCATCGCAGGGCTCAGCGGCACGGGTCCCGATGGCGTGATCTCATAACCTGTCTCGATGCGTACCCCGTTGAATTCGGGATGACCAAAGAAGCTGACATCGATGCAAACCATCATACCAGCTTTTAATTCGTCGTTGCTGTGGGGGCCAAAAAATGGAGATTCGGCTTCGTGCAATCCAATGGTATGGGCAAATGGACAAACCAGGTATTTTGAAAGTCCTTTTTCCTCAAAAAATGCCCTAGCCGGTGCGTCGATTTCAGATCCTTTCTTCCCAACGGTTAATTGTGCCTTGGTCAGCCGGAACGCTTCCTTCAATAGCCGAACACATGTCTCCTGAGTCTCCGTATAGGTGCCATCAACCGGCAGGGTATCGCCAACAACGCCAGCGTAGCCATTTACCTTGGGTGAAATACCGATCATGACCAGCTCGCCCGATTCTAGTGTCTTGGAACTTGCCGTAGGGACAACGGCATTGGAACGCGAACCACTTCCAACAATTGTGCTGAAACCAAATCCACTGGCACCGCGGCTGCGCACGGCGTATTCCCCGGCGGCGGCGATCTGGATTTCCGAAATTCCGGCTTTCACAGTTTCTTTCATCGCCAGATAAGCATGATCTGCCAATTTGAAAGCTGCACGGATCTGTTCTCGTTCCCATATTGACTTCATAAATCGCAGCGCAACGTAATCGGTCGTGATATCCACTAGTGTAACGCCGGAAAAACCCTCTTCTATTTGCCGGTAACAACCCATCGGCATGCGATCTGCTCCCACTAAGCCAACGCGCCTAATACTTCCTAATGTGCTATTTAGTTCCTCGAACAACTTTCCGAAGTCGATGATTTCCGCATTGGGATATTCCTCATCCGGCACCATGAACACCGGAAAATTTCGTGTCTCAGAAATCTGGCTGTCCAATTTCGCAAACGGTTCGCTTTCCGGCCCACCGAGAATAAGCGGATCCCCTTCCCTCGGAATCAGGACAGCCCCGCTTTCAAATTGCGGGCACCATCCGGTCAAATACCACCCATTGCCGATATTGAATTCATCATAGTAAACGAGGGCTACATCCAGATGTTGTTTTTTTAACAGGTCCCTGACCTGTGCAATGCGTGCATTGCTTTCTTCTTTAATTAAATATGCCATAATAATTACGTATAAAATGTTTCATTGATTGAAAAACGTTTCCCCTTCTGTAATGACGGTCACTTCCAATCGGCTGTTGATGCCTGACTGGCCACTGCCGCCCATGGCTACTGCATTTTCGCCTGAAACGGCTGTTGGTATTGTACCTGTGGGTATCACCCGCTGAATCATCTCACCTTTGGAACCGTACAATACACAGTCGTCCATCCCCTTGAATTCGAGAAACATCCCCGATTCCAAGTGAACGGGAAAAGTAATCGTTTGATCACCGATGGTCAGAGAGGGGTATGAGAATGTTCCTGTAACCATCGGCAATGCTCTAATTGGACTTATTTCCGTAACGACTGAATCCCCAATCGGGAGGTCGTTGTGCAGGAGTTCGACCTCGCTGATTTGATCGTAGCTTACTTGAAATAGGTGTGCTCGGTACATATCGTTATACGGGTGGTAATCCGGCCAACCGTACTCCGCAATTCGATACGATTCATGCTCTACCAACTCTACGTATTTCCAACCGGTAAAATCAATTCTCACAAATCGGTCCCCTCTCGCTCCGGTTGACAGGTGCATTGGCGAGGTCAGCTTAATATTCAATAGATGGCCACTGCCGTCACCTTTTACCCAAACCCCAAGCCCTTTATTCTGCCCCAAATCCATGGGAACCGCGAAAGTTTTCCGCGTGCTTAACCAAGCGGCTTTTTCTGTCACCTCTCCTGTTGATCGTGAAAAAATCTGGATACCTTTTTCTCCGGGTATGCGATCCGTCAAAACGTCACGTATGCCACCTGTCACACCTGTTGCTGCAACGGGTGCCGAAAAAAGGTTTACTTGCGATCCGTCCGCAATGGTGATACCTTCCGGATCGTCATACGGTCTGACTGATGTCAACGCTTGAATCCTGATCTTGATCGGTTGCTTTTCATAGGCGTTATAAAATGACCAAGTGAATGATCCGGTGTCAGCTTCTGTGACGATTTCTTTATGATATGTGACAGGTTTAAACCCCCAACGATCGTCGTCCGCCTTCACCAAGGTAAATTCATCTCCCAAGACCCGCAACCGGGCCTTGACCTTTTCATTAAAATACTGGGATTGCCGAAGTTCTTCGTATTGCCTGATCAGTTTATTCAATACAACAAAACTTGGATTTGCGGCAACCTCGTGTTCTTCGTATCCCCCGAGTAAGGACAAGCCCGCGTCGTAGCCGATCATCTTCGCACCAAGATATTCCACATCATCCGTAAATGTGTACTCCGTCTGCGGAGGGTCCCAAGTGAAATTAAGCCACCAACCCAAATTCAACGGCAGCATCAACCCTTTGTTGATGTTCTTGATATGGTAATCAATAAATCGCTTATGCCCTCTCCGTGAAACATCCCACGCCTGCCAACGGGTACGGTAATGCCAGAAATGGTGGGTCATCAGACTCATCTCCATACCTATAGGTCTTTCAAGGTACCTGGCCACCTCCGACACAAACCGCGAAGCATAGTGCCAAGCATAGGTTGGTCCCTCAAAAATATCGCTCCCGTCAATCGCGTCGAAATAAATGGCATCGAAACCACAACCATTCACGATGTCGGCGGTTCGCTTGGCCATTTCAAAGAAAAGATCAGATTTCGCCCGTGGAACGAATCGGCCGAATAGCTCCTTGAGGTGATACGCCGATTGGTGTTCGGCATGCGCACTTGCAGATGTTCCATTCACACCACGTATGCATCCCGTAAACCGATAGGGTGGTTCACGGGTGACACCGCTGAATGTAATTAGCTCGTCTCCAATCCGAAGCGTTACGCTATTCCGATAGTGGAAACCTGTAAACAATGAAATATCAGCAGTGGGCTCCATGACTTCAATGAGGGTATCGGTCGCTGAAATAGGCTTCGCTAACGTAAACTCAGAAAAGTAGTCAAGGTCACGACTGGGAACGGGGCTAATGTCCGTTGACGTTTTGTCTATGAAAAACGCATACGTATGAAAAATGGAAGCGATGCCCGCTTGTTTCAGCGACTTATTGACCGTTTTAAACTGCTGCCAACCCCCTGGCCATTTTTCGGGGTTAAGCTGGAAGTCTCCAAAACGGAAAAAGCTGGAATCGCCACCGTGATGATCGATCTCATTGGCACCAACTTGCTTACAATAGCTAATCCATTGATCAACGGTTTCTTCTGTCAAATTGCCAAAATTCATCAGGTATGATCCATAGTTCTGCGGACTGGAAAGTGCCCAGGCGCCACCAACCTCGGAATGAGGAAATTCCAATTCCTCCGCCACGATTTCTCGAATACCTGCCAGCAGTTCCTTTGGCGGCATAGCCATCAACGCTGCTTTGGCTCCTGTAAAGCCAAACTTCGCAAATGCTTCTGCAGAGATGTGACGTTGTAGCACGGGATATTCCCGAACATTCACCTGGAGGTTCAGCGCTAGACCACAAGCGCCAATCGGATCCGACTGGATTCCGGATAACGTCAAGGGGATATTCAGGAAATTAACGGAGACCGGATTTCCCGTGAGACGCACAACCTCCAAGCGAAAAGCCTTATTGACTTTCTCGACTTTTAGTTCTAATACGTTTTCGTTGGCAAACTTTACGGTAAGAAGTTGATCCCAAAATGACACCGAAACCGGCAAATACGTGCCATTTGCATCGGAAACACTTGCGCAATAACTAGGGGTTTCCCGAACCAAATAATCTACTCCATCTGCTTTATTGATAAACGCCAGATTTCTGCCATCTGCCGCTATCACATAGCGAAAGTGTTCGTGCTCCAACACAATATTTTGTGCAATGGAAGAAGCTGCAATACAGACACCAAACACAAGCAATACCCACCTTTTCATTGCTGATTACGTTTGTGTGTGGATACAGGAAGCAATTGGTCTCCTTCACTGATGATCGTCAGGACAAGTCTGGTATTCACATCGTCTGGTGTATCATGCTGGAATCGAATCGTATTGGTGCCGGAATCAAGCCGAGGTACGTCTCCGATTGGATTCACTTTCTGAATCAACTCCCCTTTGCTGCCATACAGCTTACAGTCATCCATTGATTTGAATTCCAAATACATCCCCGATTCGATTTCGACCGGAAACGTGATTTTCATCCCATTTACTTCAATCGCTGGATTTCTGAGTCGGTAAGGTACCATCGGCAACGCTTTGACTTCACTTATTTCCACGGCTGATTCCGTGCCATCCGACAAGTTGTTATACCAAAGTTGCAGTCGATCAACCTTATCAAATTGAACGGAGTGCAAATACGATTTGTACAGAAACAAATCCTTAACTTTCGTATCGGGAATCGCCTCCGCACCCGGCCATAGGTAGTCAGAAAAACGCTCGGACTCAATTTCTACCAACTCAAAATACCGCCAACCGACAAAGTCAATGTCGATGTAATGGTCTCCCCGAACACCGGCAGATAGGTGCTCCGGGGTCTCCAGTCGGAGATTCAACAATTGCCCATTCCCGTCACCTTTGACCCATACGCCCAACGCTTGGTTTCGACTTAAATCAAGCCATGGATCAAACTTCTTTTCGAAGTTCACCCAAGTCCCTTTTTGGGGAGCTAACCCGGCGCTGTAGGCCGAAAAGTTCACGGTTTCGCCCAATACCGAATCGCCATTCAGCGTTTTGGAGATACGGCCGAAGACCCCATCTGCTTCTGCGATCTTTTGGAAATCGTTGGGATTGTCATGCGATGTCAGCTGGATAGCATCCGGATGATCATAGGGTTTCACCGCCATCAGTGGTTGTATCCGCAGCCTTAGTGGCTGTGCATCAAACGGATTTTCGGAAATCACCTCTGTGCTGTTATTTTCCGTTCGGTCAATCTGGTACCGCTGGTAAGACATCCTCCGAAAATTCCACTGTCCTCCGGGCTCCCGAAATAAGGTAAATTCCTTACCGGGCTGGCGAAGTTCTCGCTTTACCGATTCATCGAAATAATCTTGATGCCGTAGGGTCTCGTACTGCCGCAATATTTCATTTAACCGCGCAAAGGCCGGATACGCTTTGACATCCTCTTTGGTATAACCTTTAGACATCGCCAAGCCTGCATTATTTCCGATCATCTTGCATCCCAAATACTCGATGTCGTCTGGAAACAGATGTTCGGTGTTGGGTGGATCAAACGTAAAATGATTCCACCAACCCAACTGGAGCGGCAATTGCAGTTTTCCATTTTCCAATGCCGCATAGCGTGCAAGCTGAGGCGAGTGGCCACGCCAATAGCCGTGTTCGATCTCGTGAGATTTGAGTGCAGCTGCGTGGATATCGATAAACCGTTTGTAACCTCTGCGTGGTACGTCCCATGCTTGCCACCGCGAGCGATAATGCCACCAATGGTGTGACATCGTACTCATCTCCATACCGACAGATGTTTCTAGGTTGCGTGCTACTTCAAATATGAACTTCGTGCCATAGTACCAGGCATGATCCTCACCATCGAGGATATCACTGCCATCGATCGCATCGAAATAGATACCATCAAAACCACATTGATTTACGATATCTGCCGTCCGTCGTGCGATTTCAGTAAACAGCGGTGTCTCCGGACCGGGAACGAAACGTCCAAAAAGTTCCTTTAGGTGATAAGCTTTCTGTTCCGCTTGATGGTTAGTCGGTTGTGTTCCATTTGCACCTCGTTTGCACCCCGTAAATCGATAAGGCGGCGTAGGGGTTACCCCGCTAAATTCGATTAGTTCCTTACCGATACGTAGTGTACGACTATTGGGAAAATGAAATCCGGTATGCGTGGACACCAATGCGGTGGATTCAGATACCTCGATCACGGTGTCTGTCGCCGAAATAGGTTGAGTCAATGTAAACGTGTCTACATAACCCAAGTCAGGGCTCGGAGTAGGTGTTACATACGGTGAGTCCTTGTCAATAAAAAACGCATACGTGTGGAAAATCGATGAAATCCCAGCGTTGTGCAGTCGGTCGTTAATGCGCTTAAAATGCGACCATCCTTCCGGCCACTTGTCTGTGGATAAATCCAAATCTCCAAATCGAAAAAAATCCGGTCGCCCCCCATGATGGTCTATTTGATTAAACCCCACATTTTGACAGTATTCAATCCATTCATCAACCGTTTCCTCGGTTAAATCGCCAAAATTCATGAGGTATGAACCATAGCCCTCTTTCGACAATTGGGCCCAAGCTCCTCCCGCGGTTGAGACCGGTATATCGGTGGCATTAGACATCACTTTCCGAATGGCCGGCAGGATATCAGGTTGCTGAACACCCAAAAAAGTAACCTCGGCCCCGACTATTCCAAACCGTGACAAGGCTTGTGCTTGTAAATGCGTTTGCAGTACCGGCAATTGAGGCACCTTGGTCTGCAGATTCATCGCCAATGCACAAGCTGCAAATGGCTCATCCGGCATAGCCGCCAAATCCAACGGGATGTTCAGGAATTCGAGTTCATCGATGCACCGGGATACTTCCAGTACCTTTAAATTGATGCCCTGCGAATCAGCACGCACCTGTATAACGGCCATTGTATCCGGGTGGCCGAAAAATAAGGTTAAGTGATGTCCAGAAAAGGCGGCGGCGGTAGCAGGCGTCCAACGTTCATCGATCTTGATTTTTGCTGCCGGAAAAGAACCCCCTTTGGAAAGCCAGTCCCTGCCCGTTTTCTTTTCAATAAAGAAAAGGTTCTGACCGTTGGCATTCATACCATACCGGATAAACTCATTTTCAAACACAATTTCATCTGCGGAATGAGGTGGAGAAACCAATTCCACCGCGAGACCGTTTGAAAATCCATACAAAAAAAACATAATCGTCAATTGCAGCCTGGCAACAACCAACTTCCACAATTTTACCATCGGCTTACTTACTTTTATCATATCCGCTATACTTAGGTTCATTGACGAGCCTGGCAATATCGACTCCCGAATGCTGGTCAGCGGACAAAGAATCCGCAAACCAGCCTCGTCAACGATTGAATTTACTGATTGATGCTAATACCCTGGGTTTTGCTCCAAAACAGGACTTAACTCAAGTTCGGACAAAGGAATTGGATACCAAATAGAAGTGGGTCTTAGATTCGCTTGCAGGGTTGGGACAACCGCATTGAATGCCCCAAGATCGTTTGAAAGTCCCGATATTTTTTCATGAAGCTTTCCAAATCGAATTAAGTCAAAACGCCTCCATCCTTCAAAGCAAAGTTCCCGTGCACGTTCGTCCAATAACTCTTCCAGGAAATCTGCTTTGTAATACGCCGCGGTAAGCGTTTCAATGTTCGCTTCGTTTGAACGCATTCGTATTTCTCTCAACCGCGCCCGTGCCGCGGGTGTATCTCCGAGAAAATGGGCTGCTTCGGCGTTAAGTAGCAGGATATCTGCAAAGCGCAATAACGAATAGTTGCCATCCGACCAATAGATACCAGAAGAAATGGATTTCTCTTGCGCATCTCGATAGCGATACTTACCTATGCTATAGTCACCACGAAGGGGGTCCAGACAGGGTAGCGGATTGAAATAGGTGATCCCATCTATGACTTCAGACTCATCCAGACGATTCACAAACAACGTAAGGTTGTGGGCTCTACGCGTATCTTCTTCCTGATAGCTGAAAAAAAGCTCCCCGGTGGGTCTAAACACGCCGAATCCCCCTCCGGCTAATATATCCCCCGGCGGAATTTGCCAAAATGTCCAACAAATGTGATTCCCTGCATTGGAATTTGTCTGGGCACGTACGGAGAATAACGACTCCTCGTCTTGCTGACCTTTAGTCGTTTCCCGAAACAAGTGATCATAAGAATCGGTAAGACTGTACTTGCTATTTAGGATAATATCATCCGTGATGCGCTTCGCGTCGGCATACATGCTATTCTCGTCAACCCAA
>Ga0182792_1001637_pt1 | contig 17628 bp, 15 predicted proteins | sample Passage237B_FD_130497 | JGI IMG/M metagenome (GOLD analysis project Ga0182792, IMG submission 130497) | Cellulose adapted compost microbial communities from Newby Island Compost Facility, Milpitas, CA, USA - Passage2 37B (version 2) (version 2) ...
ATAGTTGATGGATGGCTTCCCAGTCTTCATTGATATCAATCAACAGCACGGCCACGTCTGCATCTTCCAGCGCCTGTTTAACGGCGTTCATCATTTTTTCCTGCAGTTTGTACTGCGGTTCGATGATGCCGGGTGTGTCGGAAAAAATGATCTGGTAGTCGTCAGTGGTGACGATTCCTTTGATCCGGTGGCGGGTCGTCTGCACTTTCGGCGACACAATAGCCAGTTTCTCCTGCAGCAATGCATTGAGCAAGGTGCTCTTCCCCGCATTGGGGCGACCAAATATGCTGACGAAACCGGATTTCATAATTTATTTGAACAAATTGTTGCGACCGTTGTTTTGAAGGTTCAACCACAGCGTCACAGTAACACAGAGAAGCACAGTGCTTTGCTCTTGTCTTTGATAACATGTGGCCAAAAAGCTGACTAAAATTCCGTGGCAAAGTTAGATGATTAAAAATTGTTTGGTAGCAAAATTGAAAGTCTTTATCTTTGCACTCCAAATCGCGAAGTAGAGCAGCGGTAGCTCGTCGGGCTCATAACCCGAAGGTCGGAGGTTCGATCCCTCCCTTCGCAACCAGGAGGAGATTTTCCATAGGGAAATCTCCTTTTTTTATTTTTTTATCCTTTTGCTTTCAGGTATGTTATCACTTCTTTGATGGCATATATTAATTTTATTTTTCCCCCAACAAAAAAAGCCACGAATCTCTCGTGGCCCTTCATGGCTTTACTTAAAATAACTAATCACTTACATTTTCCTGCTCACCCTCCCCCCACTATTCATCTTTGAGCTCCTTATCGCCGCATCTCCCTTATACCGCACCGCTCCCCCGCTGGTGGCTTTTGCAGACAGTTCCTTGTTTACGGTAATCTCTATGGCAGCGCCACTGCTCGTTTCAGCATAACAGTTATTAACGGCCAGTTCATATCCCCTGAACATACTGCCACTGCTTCCTTCTACTTTCATATTGTCAGCGTACCCGGTCATGTTTACTATAGCACCGCTGCTCTGGCCAACGGCTATAGCATCCGCATTGATCTTACCGCTTACAATTGCTCCGCTGGTGGCGTTGACAGCAATTTCGGTGGCCTTGATCTCACCGTCAATTTCTACCAGGGCGCCTGAGGCTGCATGCAGATTGCGCAAGTGTTTTACAGAAACATATGCTTTTAACTTCCGGGCCACCTTCCCACGCATGATTTGCTGCCCTTTAAATTGAAAGGAAATTTTCAGTACACCATCCTCCACCACGGTTTTGATGCGGTCCAGGTCATCTTTGTTTGCAGCGCTTACGGCCACTGCTGCTTCTGTGCCCTGCGTTAAGATCAGGTGGATGCCGTTCGACACCCTGATACTGTGATAGGCGCCCACCTCCCGTACAACCGCATTCGGATCATGGATGGTTTGCTGCGCCACCAGGCCAGTGCTCACAGTCATGCCCAAAAGGAAAAATATGAAGTTTTCCATCCTGCTGTTTTTATGATGAAGAATATGATGTCGTATTAATCTCTTTTGGTCAGACTGCCGCCGCCGTTAAGCGATTTGTATTTCAGCACGGCATTGCCTTTATATTCCACATCACTGCCGCCACTGGCTTCCACGCCAATTTCATTGGTAGCCGTTACGCGTACATCGCTGCCCCCTCCTGCTGAAACAAATACATTTTCAGCTATCAGTCCATACCCATGAAAATCACTGCCTCCGCCGGCAGTGATTTTGAGATTGGCCACTTTCCCGCTGATATGCACATCGGAAGCGCCACTGAGCTTTACTTCCATGGCGCCGGCAGTAACCCTCCCGCGAAAATCACTGGCAGCCCCTATTGACAGTTTAAACACATCTGTCGTGAGACCATTCTGTATATACACGTCTGAACTACCGCCTGCCACCAGCCCTTTCAGCATGCGCACCGACACATACGCTTTCAGGTTTTTGTTCCCCCGCCAGAAAACGGAATTGTCTTCATAATAAATCTTCAACACGCTGTCTTCCACCACCGTTACAATATGATCACGATACTGGGGTTTGCCGGCGCTCACGGCCACTGCTTCTTCATCAGACTGAACAATGTGGAGATCAACACTGTGGCTCACACGGATGGAATGGAATCCGGACACTTTTCTTACTTCCGCATTTTCATCCCGAATCACCTGTCCCGATACTGCCATACCAGTCATAACACCCAGAAAAACAGTCAGAACAATACCTTTCATAAAGTGTCAGTTTGCAGTAATACGACAGACACGCCGGGAATGTTACAATTTTCTAAAACTTTTTTGTTCCTATCTTTGTGCCCTCTTTGGCCAAAGAGATTTCAGTTTCCTCGGGGTGCTTTCTATCTGCCTGCGGCGGATACGAAGGCTGAGATGATACCCGTAGAACCTGACCAGGGTAATGCCTGCGCAGGGAAGGTAGATTCCGCTATTGGCTACACTTCATTGTCGCAGCATTTCTCTCAAACCATTTTTTGACCAGGAGTTCGCACTCCGTCGCTCACCATTTAAAGAATAATGGAAATGAAAAAAATGTTTTTGGGGATTTGCTATTTACTGATTTCCCTATGGTTGCCTGCCCAGGTGATAAAAGGCATTGTTGCCGATGACAAGGGCAGGCCTGTTCATGGCGCCTCAGTAGAACTTTCAGGTAACCATATCGCTGTCACCACCGCTACTGATTCCCGTGGCGCATTCAGCTTTCACCGTCTCAAAGCAGGCGATTATGTATTGCGTATTTCTTTTGTAGGATTTGAGCCGGTTGAACAAACCGTTGCACCCGGTACCGAACCGATCCGGTTCCTGCTCAAACGCCACAACCTGTTCCTGCAACCGGTAGAAATCAAGGCTACCCGTGCGGGAGAAGATGCACCGTTCACCAGGACCGATCTGCAGGCGCGTCAACTGGAAAAAACCAATCTCGGACAAGACCTGCCCTTTATGCTGAACATGACGCCCTCCGTGGTAGTCAACTCCGATGCAGGTAACGGTGTGGGCTATACGGGCATACGCATTCGTGGCAGCGACGGCACCCGCATCAATGTAACGCTGAACGGCATTCCGTATAATGATGCAGAATCGCAGGGGTCGTTTTTTGTAGACCTGCCCGACTTTACCTCTTCCGTTAATAATGTCCAGATACAACGGGGCGTGGGCACTTCCTCCAATGGCGCGGGTGCATTTGGCGCTACCATTAACTTAAGCACGAATGAAGTGAACACGAAACCCTATGTTGAAATCAGCAACAGCTATGGTTCTTTCAACACCTGGAAACACACGGTAAAAGCAGGAAGCGGACTGATAGAAGATCATTTTACCTTCGACGCCCGCCTGTCGAAGATCGGCAGCGACGGATACATTGACCGTGCCCGCAGCGATCTGAAATCATTTTACCTGTCAGGAGCGTATCTCACCGGCAATACATCCCTGCGACTGAATGTGTTTTCCGGTACCGAAAGGACCTACCAGGCCTGGAATGGCGTTGCCGAATGGGACCTCGAAAATAACCGGACCATCAACTATGCCGGTATGGAAAAACCTGGTGAGCCGTATGATAACCAGACAGACAATTTTCAGCAGGACCATTTCCAGTTTTTTGTAAACCATCGCTTCAGTGATCGTCTTACCGCCAGCACTGCATTCTTTTATACTATCGGCAAAGGCTATTATGAAGAATATCGCGGGGAACAACCTTATTCAAAATACGGACTGCCGGAGCCGGTATTTGGCAACGACACCATCTATGAAACCGACCTCATCCGCCAGTTATGGTTAGACAATGATTTCTATGGCCAGATATTTTCTCTCCAGTATAATGATGACAGGAATGAGTTTACCCTGGGCGGCGGCTGGAGCCGTTACGACGGCAAACACTTCGGAGAGATCATCTGGGCGCAATACGCCATTCCCAACGACTATCGCTGGTATGATAATGATGCCTATAAAACAGATGTAAATATTTACGGAAAATACCAACGCCGCCTCGGAGAAGCGTGGTCCTTGTTTGGCGATCTGCAATACAGAAGAGTACTGTACAACATTGATGGCTTCCGCGATAATCCCGACCTTCTGGTGCGCAACACTTACAACTTTTTCAATCCCAAAGTTGGCGTATCCTGGAGCAACAGGAATTACCGCATATACGCTTCCTATTCACAGGGCAACAAAGAACCCGTGCGTGACGATTTTGAAGCAAGAACCGCAGAACAACCCAGGCCTGAAAAACTGCACGATTTTGAACTGGGCATAGAAAGGCGCCACCAGGCCTTCACCTGGGCTGCCACGCTGTATTATATGTTGTACAAAGACCAACTGGTGCTTACCGGCAAAGTCAACGACGTGGGGGCCTATACAAGAGTAAACGTTCCCAACAGCTTCCGCATGGGTATAGAACTCCAGGGAAGCGCCCGCATCGCCTCCTGGTTGCAGGCAGGCGCCAACCTAACACTGAGCCGCAACCGCATCAAAGACTTCACAGAGTACTATGATGACTATGACAACGATGGACAAAAGTCCGTACACCATGGCACTACCGATATCTCCTTTTCGCCCGACCTGATTGGCGCTGCCACCATCAGCATACTCCCGGTAAGCAACCTGGAAATCAGTTTTCCTGCCAAGTATGTGAGCCGGCAGTATCTGGATAATACATCCAACAAACAACGCAGCCTCAATCCCTATTATGTGCAGGATGCCCGGATTATGTACACGGTGAAAAAAATCCTGGTTCGGGAAGCATCTGTTATTTTCCAGGTAAATAACCTGTTCAACAAAAAGTATGAACCCAATGGATATACATTCAGTTACCAGTACGGCGGCGAGCTGATTACTGAAAACTATTACTATCCAATGGCCGGCACCAATGTAATGGTGGGATTAAATGTGAAGTTGTAATTTATTGACAGTCGTCCCGCATGCGTGCGGGACGACTTTTTTTATTTTATCTTCATGGCAAGTGATCAAATCATCCATGAAAGTATTCAGCCTGCTGCTCATCGTTTTCTTCACCATAACCGTATCTGCTCAAACAATTGAAGTAGCTGCCGGCGCATATGAGCGCTACAACACACCGGTTACCGTTCGTTTGAAAAAACCTTTGCCCGCCAATAGCGGTTACCAGATCATCAACACCACCACCGGCATCACTGCACCGGCGCAATTGCCCGACAGCCATACACTGGTTTTTATTTTACCAGAGAAAGTCTTACCGGGCAATAAAGTCCGCTACCGTTTGCAACCGGTTGCCCCGGAACCGGCCACCTACCCGGTAAGAGTGGAACAGGAGCCTGCCGGACTGATGGTGCTGGTAAAAGGCCAGCCGCTGTTGTTTTATCACACCCTGGAAGCCATGCCGCCTTCGGACAGCCCGGCTTATTACCGCAGAAGCGGTTTTATTCATCCGTTGTTCAGTCCGAAGGGAAAGATTCTTACCGATGATTTTCCAGCAGGACATACGCATCAACACGGCCTGTTTCATGCATGGGTGAATACTACTTTTAAAAAGCATTTTGTGGATTTCTGGAATCAGCACAACAAAACAGGTAACGTAGAGCACGCAGAAGTGTTACGGGTAACAGAAGGTCCTGTGATGGCAGAGGTGCAGGTATTGCTGCGCTATGTAAGTTTTCAGCACGGAGAAGTTTTGCGAGAGCAATGGACGATGCGTTTTTATCCGTTCAACCAGTATTACCTGTTCGATTGCTACCTCGAACAGCGGAATATCACCAGCGATACATTGCACCTCAACAAATACCACTATGGTGGCATGGCGCTGCGTGGCAGCAGGCAATGGAATCCGGCTGATTCACTACATTATACAACCAACTGGCATGTGCTGACAAGTGAAGGGCTGAGAGATGCGGAAGCGAACCATACCCGTGCCCGGTGGGTAGATGCCTATGGCATTATTGATGGCGCAGTGGCGGGCGTAACAGTATACGATCATCCTTCCAATTTCAGGTATCCGCAACCTGTACGCGTTCATCCTACGATGCCTTACTGGGTATATGCGCCAATGGTGGCCGGTGCGTTCACCATCAATCCCGGCGGTACTTACCGCGCACAGTACCGCTATTTTGTACATGATGGAACAACAGACAAACGAACGCTTGAAGCCGTTGCTACCGATTGGACGAAACCTGCTGTAGCGATAATCAAATAGCGCCCTTATCCGGTGCGGTTATCCGCCTACAGATAGCCGCAAACCAGGAAATGCCCCTCCTATCCTCCAAACTTCTCCTGCCACTTGAGCATACCGCCCGCCAGGTTTTTGGTGTTCTTAAAACCCAGGGTATCAAGAATCATGGCCGCTTGTCCGCTGCGGTTGCCACTGCGGCAATAGACGATGACCTCTTCTTCTTTGAATTTTTCCAGTTCATCCACCTGCATGGTCTGGATCTTTCCCAACGGATACAACACACCGCCAATATTGAATTCTGCATGTTCATGCGGCTCGCGCACGTCAATAAGGTTCAGTTTTTCACCTTTATCCAGACGTGCTTTAACTTCTTCTGCAGTGATGTTTTGCATAGCAAATAAGTTTATTGATTATTCATATTCATCCTGCCCCGAATTTAGGGTAGAATCTATTCTGACCGGCTTCTGCGTTTGCACAAAAAGATCTATTGACTGACCACGGCGAATGGAATTCGGGCGACCATCAGGGGTAAGCGGTTTCGGTTCCTGGTCTTTTACGTATACATTGTTGGCATCGTTCTTCAGATCGGGAGGAATGACTACGCCCGGCAGCAGTCCCATACTTTCCAGGTATACCTGCGCTTCGGCAAGGGTGAGGCCAAAGAGGTCTGGCACTTTGAATTCTTCATTGCCTACGCCGCTTCCCAGTACCAGCACAATGCTGCTGCCCATATGGATTTTGGTGCCCGGCTTGATGGGTTCCCCATTGTACAATTGATCTATCACTACATCCCGGCCGGGAAACACCCGATAAATGGTGTCTTCTATGCTCAGGTTGTTCTGGCGCACCACCATTTCGGCGCTTCTATAGCTTAACCCGTCGAGTTTGGGCATTTCAATGAGTGGCGGAACGGCCCTGTTGATGGTCAGCCATACCGTGCGATTTCTTTTAACGGTGGCATCCGCATCCGGAAACTGGCGCATGACCTGTCTGGGTTGGGCGGTATCTACATACACGGAATCCTGTATCACCACTTCAAAGCCCTGGCTTTCCAGTTCATTTAAGGCTTCATCATAGGTTTTACCGGTAACGGACGGAATGGTCAGCGTTTTGCCATGCTCCGTCATCCAGTCGAGCGACAGGAAGAAAAAGAACATCAGCAAAAACAGTAGGCCCAGTCCCACAAGGATATGTACCCAGAGTGGTTTTTTCGTTATGAATTTAAACACGCGTGCGATTAATTTTATCTTAGTAATGACTTGCCTGAAAATAAGATTATTTCTCCTTTCTGCTCAGCGCTTCCCCGATCAAAGCAGTATAAAATTCCTTCAGCGTCCAGCCCATTGCCTTTACCTGCTGCGGCACAATGCTGGCTTCACTCTGACCGGGAACCGTATTGATCTCCAGCATATAGGGCGCCTGGTTTGCCTCGTTGTATATAAAATCAATCCGCACCACTCCCCTGCAGTTGAACAGTTCATATACTTTGCGGGCTTCGGCGCGGATACGGTCTGCCATGGCTTCGTCAATCTGCGCCGGCGTAATCTCTTCGCTCATGCCCTCGTACTTGGCCTCATAATCAAAAAACTCTTTCTTTGAACGCACTTCCGTGATGGGCAATACGATGATCTTTTCTTTTGTTTTGAAAACACCTACCGTGAACTCCCTTCCGGAAATAAATTCTTCCACCAGCACCTGCGTATCTTCCTTAAAAGCTTTTTCCAATGCAGCGGGTAAATCAGCAGCATGGTTCACTTTGCTCATACCAATACTGGAGCCACCGTTATTCGGCTTCACAAATACCGGCAGCGTTACCTGCTGCAGAATAGCTTCCGGTGAAACGGGGCGGTCTTTGAACAGGTGCACCGAACGGGCCACATGCACGCCGCCAAAAGCAGCTACCGCAACAGTATATCGTTTGTTGAATGTAAGTCCTGAAGTTGCCGCATCGCAGGAGGTGTACGGCAATCCCACCATATCGAAATATCCCTGCAGTTTGCCATCTTCTCCGGGGGTGCCGTGAATACCGATCAACACGGCATCGAACAGTATCTTTTTGCTGTCAACAGAAATGGAAAAATCATCGCGCTGCACGGCCACCTTCTTCCCGTGCCCATCTTCATAAAACCAGCCGTTGGGAGTGATGTCAATTTTATACACCGAATACCTGTCACGGTCAATGTGTTGTTCAATGGTCTCTGCGCTTTTGTAACTGATCACTGCTTCTGTGGAATAACCTCCCGTGACAAAGGCAATATTCGGTTTCATGAATGGCTAAAAATTTTCAGCAAATAAACGAAAAGGAATCGAGTTTAGTACGGGCTAATTTATTGTTGCACAATTGTTAAATGTGCATGAGAGAGACAGCCCGCAGGCCCGGAAGACGGAAAGCGTATATGATCCGTTGCAGGTTGCTTACGTATTCGTGGCCTTACAGACTTCAGGTGTTGCCATCTGCCGCATTTCCCGGCTGAAAATAACATATGATCAGGCGCAGTTTCTTACGTACGCACACCGGTGGTGCAGCATGCCGCACTTCCCGACCCAAAATAAGAAAGGTGAAGGACGTTACCCCCTCACCTTTTTACGACGGGACATATCACCCGCCACTTGTAGTAGCACTAAGGCTACAGGTAATTTTTAAATATGCTTTAAGTTACTACTTTGCCTGTGCCGTTTCCAAATTTTGACAGTATTAATTTTGCACATTCCGGTTTAGAGGTGCAATTTTTCCTTTTTCGCCATCAATTGCTCTACTGTTTCCTGGTACATTTCATCGGGTACGCAGCAATCCACGGGACATACCGCCGCACACTGGGGCTCTTCATGGAAACCCTGACATTCGGTGCATTTATTGGGAACGATATAGTACGTGTCTACACTGATCGGCGCATGACGTTGTTCTGCATCAACCACGGTACCATCGAGCAAGGTAAAAGGACCTTTCACAGAAGTGCCGTCTGCAATAGCCCACTCCCCTCCTCCTTCATAGATTGCATTGTTCGGACATTCCGGTTCGCAGGCCCCGCAATTGATACATTCGTCTGTAATTTTTATGGCCATTATGCTGAAATTTTAATGGATTGAATACTATTACATTTGCACACAAATATAAGGCGTAATGGATTTACAACATCGGATCAATTTGATGACGCAACTGGGTGCATATATCTTATCGGATGATCCGCAATGGAATGCGGCAAAAGAAAAAGCTTTTCTGCAGAATGCATGGTTTATACCCGAATTTATCAACCTGGCTGTGCACAATATAGCCCATCAGTTTTTGCAGCAAAAAGACCTGGAAGAATGGGCAGCGCATTACCAGATTCCTGCTACTAATGACAGCCCCGTGAATGTAGGCATCATCATGGCAGGGAATATTCCCCTGGTAGGCTTTCACGACTTTCTCTGCGCTTTTATTTCCGGTCACCGGCAAACCATCAAGACTTCCTCCAAAGATGAGGTATTGATCAAACACCTGGTGAACCAACTGTACCAGCTGGATGCCGGCACCAGAGAATACATTGCTTTTGCCGATATGCTGAAGGGCTGCGATGCCTACATTGCCACCGGCAGTAACAATTCTGCCCGCTATTTTGACTATTATTTCAGGAAGTATCCGCACATCATTCGCCGGAACAGAACTTCGGTGGCCATACTTACCGGTGATGAATCGCGCGATGAACTTGAATTACTTTCGGATGATGTTTACCGTTATTTCGGACTTGGCTGCCGCAATGTGACCAAATTGTATGTTCCGAAAGACTATGATTTTGTGCCGCTGCTGGATGCATTCAGTAAATACAATTACCTGGCCGATCAGCACAAATACCGTAACAACTACGACTACCAGCTGGCGCTGATGATCCTGAACAAAACTTTTTACATGACCAACGGTTCAGTGATTCTCCGTGAAGACGCCTCCGTTTTTTCGCCCATCAGCCAGTTGCACTATGAGTTCTATACTTCCCGCGACGAGGTAGTGGCAACGCTCCGCAACAATTCCGACATCCAGGCAATTGCCGGAAAAGATCATTTTCCGTTCGGGCAGTTGCAGCAACCCCGGCTGATGGACTATGCGGACGGGGTGGATACCATGCAGTTCCTGATGAAGCTGTAAGACAGCCCGGTAGCTCCTTACAATAAGTAGAAACCAATAGGCACTGAAGACCGGTCCGGGTAAATGCCGTGGCCGGAAATAGGGCCTTTCCGGCGGCCTGGTGTTCCTGACTGACTGTCAAACCGTTCTTCTGGTCTTTCCGGTTTTCTTTATTAAATTTGTATTGTTTGAAGTACGAAGACTTTAGTAAATTCTTTGTTAAATGGTCAGGGTGGTGCCACGGCTTTGTTCTTTCTTACGTTAATTTGTTTGTATTCAGGCATATAATTTACTACCATTGATAACCTATTTTAAAATAAAAGGAATATGAAGCTGAAACAAATAATTGCAGTAGTATTACTCAGTGCCGGCACAACTGTAGCTACACTGTGGGGGTACAACCGCATTACAGAGAAGGAATTGTATGTATACAAACATGCCGGAAATGACACAGGAAAAATTCCAGCCAACTATGCCAAATTCGAAGGGTTGCCGGATGTAAATGCTTCCCTGGATTTTACCGCAGCAGCTGAAGCAGCTATTCCTGCTACCGTACATATCAAAACAAAAGCAACACGCACTGTAAGCAATAACCTTCCGCGCAGAAGTCCGTTCGGCGATCTTTTCCCCGAACTGGAAGACTTCTTTGGCGATGCCTGGGGAGAACGCAGGTATCGTTCCATACCACAAATGGCTTCCGGCTCCGGGGCCATTATCAGTGAAGACGGATACATTGTTACCAATACACACGTAGTGGATGGTGCTGATGAAATCACCGTTACGCTTACCAACAAGAAATCGTTTAAGGCAAAACTGATCGCCTCGGACCCCAGCACCGACCTGGCCGTGATCAAAATTGATGCGAAAGGGTTGCCCTTCCTCCTCTATGGCAATTCCGATAATGTGAAAGTAGGACAATGGGTACTGGCTGTAGGTTATCCGCTTGCACTGGAAACAACCGTTACGGCAGGGATCATCAGCGCCAAAGGAAGAACGCTTGATATCAACCGCCGTCAAAGCAATACGCCGGTAGAATCTTTCATTCAAACTGATGCTGCCGTAAACCCGGGCAACAGCGGTGGTCCGTTGATTGACCTGAGCGGTAAACTCATTGGCATCAACTCTGCCATTGCCAGTCCTACAGGCGCCTACGCCGGTTATAGCTTTACGATCCCGGTAAACATCGTGAAGAAAATTGTAGACGACCTGATGAAATATGGCACTGTGCAGCGGGCATATCTTGGCATTGAATATCCACGCGATAATATCAGCGAAGAAGACAAAAAACAAAACGGCATTAAAGATGATGGCGGCGTGTATGTGATGAACGTTCGCAGCGATGGCGCCGCAGCCGATGCCGGCATCCGGAAAGGCGACCTGATCACCAAAATCAACGGTGCGCCAGTGATGAGCGGCGCAGACCTCGTGGGTCAGATTGCTACCTACCGCCCCGGCGATAAGATCAGCATCACCTATCAGCGTGACGGCAAGGAATATACGAAAACTGTTACGCTGCGCAACCTGAGCGGCACCACAGAAATTGTAAAAACTTCTGTACTGGATAAACTCGGCGCAGAACTGGCTCCGCTCAGCAAAGAAGAAGCGAAAGAACTGAATGTAAAAGGTGGTGTAGTGATCAAATCCATTGGCAGCAGAGGTTTGCTCAGCAAGGTTCGTGTACAGGAAGGCTATGTAATTCTGAAAGTAGACAATAAGGAAGTGACCAGTGTAGACGATCTGCGCAAGGCGCTTGAGAATGCCAAAGGCAGTGTAAAGATTGAGGGTATTTATCCGGGTTACGAGGGCGTATATCCCATCGTGATCAATATGGATAATGCACAATAATTAATCCGGATTACCGGAAGATGAAAAGTCCGAAAACTTGTACAAGCTTTCGGACTTTTTCTTTTTGTGCAAACTAATTAACCAACACGCAATAATCCCAACCTTTCAGGCTGTGTATTACCGGTGCGTCCGGGCTTACTGTTGTACCGGAAAAAATATCTTTGAGCGAATGTTTCAGTTGCTGTTCCGGAAGCGTTACGCTTATTTCATTGGGTGAGAGATTCAGCACCACCAGGAGTTGCCGGTTGTGATGGCACCTCGTAAAAGCAAGCACCGGCTCATGCGAGGCAATGTTGATCAGTTGCGGGGCCGCGTCATCATGATGCAGGGCGGGGTGCTGCCGCCGCAGGTGCAGCAGTGTTTTGTAGAAGTCGTGCAGTTCGCAGGTATCCTGCCACTCTATCTGGTCTTTATCAAAAAATTTCAGCCGTTTGCGGTTGGGCAATTCCTGGCCGCTGTAAACAAGTGGTATTCCATCCCAGGTGCAACTGAATACGGCAAAGGCTTTGGCGGCGGCGCCATACTTTTCATACTCTGTACCATTCCAGCTGTTCTCATCGTGATTGGCGGTGAAATACAGGCCTATGGCTTTTGGCGGAAAATCGTGACGGTAGCGGTGAAGTATCTGCAGCAGATCGGTGAGCGAGGCCTGGTGCCGGCAAAACTTTTCTGTTGCGGCCATCCATTGCCAGGTATACCAGCTGTCAAATACGCTGAGGTAAGCAGTATGTTCCGTTTCGGCCAGCCAGAAGAGCGGCTTGATGGTGTCCAGTTTTGTGCGGGCTTCGCGCCAGAAATCGAGCGGCACCAGGTGCGCCATATCGCAGCGAAAACCATCAATATTGGTTTCTTCTATCCAGAAACGCATGGCGGCGATCATAGCGCGCCGCATGGCGTGATCGTAATAATTGAGGTCAATCACATCGTGCCAGCCATTCACATCATAAAACTTCCCGTCAGCAGTCCGACGGTAAAATTCAGGATTGGTGCGGGTCCAGGTATGGTCCCAGCCGGTATGGTTGGCTACCCAGTCTATGATTACGCGCATACCCAGCCCGTGCGCCTCGTCCACCAGCAACCTGAAATCATCCAGCGTACCAAATTCAGGGTTGATGGAAACGTAGTCCGAACAGGCGTAATAGCTCCCGAGACTGCCCTGCCGCCCTTCTTTGCTGATGGGTGTAACGGGCATAAACCACAAAATCTCTACACCCATGTCCCGGAGGCGCGGCAAATGCCGTGCAAAGGCGTTGAACGTCCCCTCCTCCGTATACTGACGGATATTAACTTCATACACATTGCTGCCCTTGCACCAGGCTACAGGCGTAAAGCGTTTATACATAAAGCAGGTTACAGTGTTACAGGTTATGCTTGATCTTTGTTCTTCCTTCGAAATTACCGCTTCATGCCGGGAAAAATGCATTCACCGGCAACTTTGTACCTTCGCAGTCGTTATAACTAAGCATGAAAACGTTCAATGTTCCCATTATCTATCGCAGCCCGTTGATAACAGCGGTCAAGAACAGGCGCAGGCAACAGGATAAAATGAAAAAAGATTTTACTCCTACCCTGCTGGATTTTGGTCCTGTGCATATATACCTGGCGCGCCATTTCGGGTTTTGCTATGGAGTGGAGAATGCCATTGAAATTTCTTTCCGCACCGTTGAGAACAATCCCGGCCGGAGGATCTTTTTGCTGAGCGAAATGATCCACAATCCCAATGTAAACGCCGACCTGGTAGAACGCGGCGTACGATTTCTGCAGGATACCCAGGGCCGCCAACTCATCCCTTTTTCGGAACTGACGCCCGATGATATTGTGATCATTCCTGCCTTTGGCACCACCATGGAAATTGAACGCCAACTGAATGAACTGGGCATACAAACAGAAACCTACAATACCACCTGCCCCTTTGTGGAGAAAGTATGGAACCGAAGTGAGCAGATTGCCAGAAAAGGGTATACCATCGTAATTCACGGTAAACCCAAACACGAAGAGACCCGTGCTACTTTTTCGCATGCGGCAGCGAATGCACCGGCTGTGATTGTAAATGATATGCAGGAAGCAACAGAACTGGCGCAATTCATTACAGGCGCCAGACCGGCAGCCGGATTCTACACGGCATTTGAAGGAAGATATTCTGCAGGGTTCAACGTGGAAAAAGATCTGCAACGCATCGGCGTAGTGAACCAGACCACGCAACTCGCAACCGATACACAGGCCATTGCCGAATACCTGCGACAAACCATCAAGCAGCATTTCGGTCTCACCGATGCCACGATCAGTGAACGCTTTGCCGATACCCGCGACACCCTGTGTTATGCCACCAACGACAACCAGTCTGCCGTAACCGGCATGCTGCAAACACCGGCCGATATCGCCATTGTGGTAGGCGGATACAATTCCTCCAACACCACACACCTGGTAGAATTGTGTGAAGTAAAACTGCCCACTTATTTCATCAGCTCCGAAGAAAAATTATTGTCGGCGGAAGCAGTACAACATTACGACTGGCATATCCGCAAAGAACAGATCACCAGCAATTATCTGCCCTCCAATACACCGGCACGCATCCTCATCACCAGCGGCGCTTCCTGCCCGGATGCGCTGGTAGAAGGCGTTATCCGAAAGCTCACAGCTTTTTACGGAGTAGAAGAAAAAATGGAAGAGTTGATTGCAGCGTTTACTGCATCATAATACTTACCACTCACCATGCACCCTGGCTGTTAAATCATCTTGAATGATTCCAGGAACTTTGTATTGAAATTACCGCTTCTGAATGCTTCGTTGCGCATCAGTTGCTGGTGGAAAGGAATGGTTGTCTTCACGCCTTCAATCACATATTCACTTAATGCCCTGCTCATGGTGTTGATCGCTTCTTCGCGGGTGCGCGCAACGGCAATGATCTTTGCGATCATGGAATCATAGTAAGGAGGAATTACATAACCCGCATACACATGCGAATCAATCCGGATGCCGTGACCGCCGGGCTGGTGCAGTACCGTAATGCGTCCGGGGCTGGGCCGGAAATCATTGTACGGGTCTTCCGCATTGATGCGGCATTCAATAGCATGCATCTGCGGTTCATAGTTCTTGCCGGTAATGGCTTCGCCGCAGGCAATCTTGATCTGTTCCTTTATCAGGTCGAAGTTGGTGACTTCTTCCGTTACGCAATGTTCTACCTGGATACGCGTATTCATTTCCATGAAGTAGAAATTGCGGTGTTTGTCAACCAGGAATTCAATAGTACCTACGCTTTCATACCCGATGGCCGATGCCGCTTTGATGGCGGCTTCGCCCATACGTTTGCGCAGTTCAGGCGTCATAAACGGAGAAGGCGATTCTTCTACCAGTTTCTGGTGACGGCGTTGTATGGAGCAATCGCGTTCGCTGAGGTGACATACTTTTCCGTAGCGGTCGCCGGCTATCTGAATTTCGATGTGCCGTGGTTCTTCCACGAATTTCTCCATATAGATGCCGTCGTTCTTAAAGGCGGCGCCGGCTTCGGCTTTGGCCATGTTGTAGCTGTTCTCCATTTCTTCTTCAGACCATACTACGCGCATGCCTTTGCCACCCCCACCGGCGGTTGCTTTGAGGATAACGGGATAACCAATCTCTTTGGCAAGCCCTTTTGCTTCGTCCAGGCTTTCCAGCAGTTTTTCCCCACCGGGCACTACCGGCACGCCGGCCTTGATCATGGTTTCTTTGGCCGTCATCTTATCGCCCATGGCGCGAATCTGTTCCGGCGTGGGCCCGATAAATTTAATATTATGTTCGCCGCAGATTTCCGCAAAACGCGCATTCTCCGCCATAAAACCATAACCGGGGTGAATAGCGTCTGCATTGGTGATTTCCGCCGCGGCCATAATATGCGGAATATTGAGATAGGAATCGGTGCTTGCTGCTTTGCCTATACATACCGCTTCATCGGCAAAACGCACGTGCAGACTGTCCTTATCCGCGGTGGAATAAACAGCAACCGTTTTAATGCCCATTTCCCTACAGGTACGTATTACCCGCAAAGCAATCTCTCCCCGATTAGCGATTAATATCTTTTTAAACATCTTGGTTAATGTGAAAAGGTGAAAATGTGAAAATCAGCAAATCTGGTCAGCAGGTTGCCAATTTTCAATGATCACTAAAATAAGAACTAACTGCTGCCAGCTATTTTGCTATTTCACGCCGGTTCTACCAGGAACAGCGGCTGATCGTATTCAACAGGAGATGCGTCTTCTACCAGCACTTTTACGATACGTCCTTTTACTTCGCTTTCGATTTCGTTGAAGAGTTTCATAGCTTCTATGATGCATACCACTTTGCCGGGGCTTACTTCGTCGCCTACTTCCACGAATGGTGGTTTGCCGGGTGACGGGCTGCGATAGAAGGTCCCGATCATGGGACTCTTGATGGTCAAAAGATTTTCGGTGGCCGGTTCTGCGGCACGCGGCTTTTCAGCAGCTGGCTGAGGAGGAGGCGGTGGTGCAGCGGCGGCAGCAGCAATGGTTGGAATAGCCATCTGCGCGGCCTGAACCGGGGCAGCAATTACGTTCTGAGCCGGCTCTTCTTTTTGCTTTATTTGTAACTTAAATCCTTTCTCTTCAATTACCAGTTCTCCGATGTTGGATTTGTTGATCATTTTGATCAACTCCTGAATTTGCTTGAAATCCATCTGATAAAATTTTTTTTATCGGTCATTGCCGGTAAACAGGCGGCTAAGATAAGGATAACAGAATAAATAAATTGAAAACGTGCTTTTGAATTAATGCGTTATGTTGTCTGCGCTGTTCTCCATATGATGCTGCGCATAAACTTCGCCCGTGCAATGGTACAAAAAAAGACAATGGATAGCCATTGTCTCCCACTATTGTTTCACATTCAATTTATTCCTTTACACGTTCTACGTACTCGCCCGTCTTCGTATTTATACGAATCACTTCGCCTTCATTCACAAACAATGGCACGTTTACAGTGGCCCCTGTTTCGAGTGTTGCAGGTTTGAGCGTCCGGGTAGCAGTATCACCTTTTACGCCCGGCTCTGAATAAGTGATTTTCAATGCAATTTTATCAGGCAATTCCACGCTCATGGGCTGGTCTGTTTCGGTATTGATCAGCACCGATACTTCCTGGCCTTCCTTGAGAAACTGTGGCGCATCTACCAGGTGCTCCTGCACTGCAATCTGTTCAAAAGTTTCATTGTCCATAAAATTGTACCCGGTATCATCCTTGTACAAAAACTGGTATTGCTTGCGCTCTACACGCACAGGATAAATGGTATCACCACTGTTCCATGTTTTTTCTATACTGCGGGTATTGTCTACACCTTTCAACTTGGCCCACACTTTGGCAGCGGCCCGGGCTGTTTTGTTTTCGCCAAATTCCACCACGGTATACAGGCTGCCATCCAGTTTGATGATCATACCGCGACTGATATCTGCTGTAGTTGCCATAATTGGTAAAATTTCAGGAATTAAGTCTGGTTGAATGGTTGGAATCGGAATTTGAATTCCATCCTTCAATGTACAAAGTGGCGGCAAAATTATGGCAAAAATGGCAG
>Ga0182792_1001638_pt1 | contig 17591 bp, 16 predicted proteins | sample Passage237B_FD_130497 | JGI IMG/M metagenome (GOLD analysis project Ga0182792, IMG submission 130497) | Cellulose adapted compost microbial communities from Newby Island Compost Facility, Milpitas, CA, USA - Passage2 37B (version 2) (version 2) ...
CCATGATGGTGCGCTGGTCATCCGAACGGACTACCGAGATAAAGCCTTCCGGAGCGTCGGCCTGTTCCATCAGCAGCTCCGGTGCGGGCTTCAGCTCCCACCAGCGGAAACGGATCATAAATGACCTCAGCCGCCCTATCTGCACGCTGCCGGGCAGCCGTATGCTCTCGTCCCAGGTTCTCAGGTATGCCGGTTGACTGTGGTTTAATATTTCTTCACCCTTCCTTATCCATGGCCAGATCGCATTGGCCCCGTAGGTAATCCCAGCCACCGGCGTAGAAAACAGGCTCCAGTAGCTCGCATTGCGTACCTCTTTGGCCGTCACGGAGGGGAGAATGTCTTCATAGCAGGGTTCCATGTTAATATAGACCTTGGCCGGTAAACTGGCCCATTCCTGGGAGACAGGGCCTTTGGTAATCCAGTTGATGGTATTGGGACGGGCATTATGCCCTGTCTGATACCCGATAATGTCGAGCCAGTCTTCGCTGGCATATACCTTTCCGATCCAGGATCCGCCCTGCGAATGCAGCGCTACCGGTGCGGCATGTTCTCCCCCGAATACGGCCCTGCCTATATTTTTCCATCGCTGTTCATAAGGCCCTACGTAATTGCCGTCTCCGCCCAGCAGCCAGATCACATGATGGGCTCCGTACCGGGCAACCATGTATCTGGCCAGCAGTATGGCTTCCTGATCGGGCAGGTGATAACCGGGGCTCAGTTCCCTTCCCCGGCCAGTCTGCAATGCCCACAGCAACACCGGTGCAGCGACCAGGCCATGCCGGTTGATGGCATCTATCTTTTTGTCCAGGAATTTGAAGAAATCGGGGTTGAGCTTAATCTTTCCACTCCCTTCGAAAGCTACCTCGCCCCTGCTGTTTTTATCGAGGCCCCTCCACTGTGTCGTGGTAAACTGGATTACATTATAGTTGTTCCTGACGCGGTCGGTAAGATAGGCCTCCCATTCTTCGTCCGTCGATTTCAACGGACCGTTCCAGGCCGTACAGGCCGTATAAAAGAAGGGGGTGCCATCGCTGTGCATCAGGTAATAGGATCCCCGGGGCCGTATCACCGCACCCTTGGAATACAGATCTCTTTTATCACCGGAAGGGATACATTCAAAGGAGCCCCTGATTTTATGCAGACCCGTGTTGGTGGTGTCCGACGACAGGGTTCTGAATTTCCAGTTGCCAGTCTCACCCGGTTTGAAGCGCACTTTCCAGCTGTTGTCTCCATCCCAGAATCCCCTGACCACCGTCACTTTGCCAGTGGGAGATTCAAACTCCACTTTAAACTCACTCAGATCGTATAACGGATTCTCATATCGTCTGGAGCTCGTAAATTCTTTTTCAAAAATGGACCAGATGGCGGTCTGGGCATAAATGGAAGTTTGCAACAGTAAGCCGAAGGCCAGGGTCAGGAGTTTTTTCAGGTGAGTTGTCATTTCAGGTTAGATTGGGTGGAAATCAATTGAAAGTCAAGCCGATGACAAAGTTAACATTCGTCATCAAATTTGCCTTGCCCGAAAAAAGTGACAGGTTAATATCCGTGGTAAAGGTACAAAGCACCGTAGGTCCAGTTCGGCCCTGTCAGTTCGGGATAATTAAACCGATCCATCATCAGTGCCACGTACCGAACCGGATATCCTTGCGGTAATTCCACGACATTGGGCCAGACGCGGGTTCCTGAGGTCTCGTCCCAGGGGGGAAGATCCATCCCGAGGGTACCGGCTTCTTTTAAGTCCGGGTAGGTATAAATGTAGATTTTACGATCCTTGCTGCCGGAGAAGCAGTAGCGTTTATTCCCTATGCGCTGGATGGAAGTACCCGTCGAATTGTATGCGACTGGACCGGCTATACGCGTATAATTGCGGTTCCAGTCCGTCGATTCGAGCATGATGGCCTTGTAGCCGTCACCGACATTTTCACAGGTAAGGATCCGCCATTTGCCTGTTTCTTCATCGAAAAGAATATGCGGGTCTTCAATATCGCCCACGATGCCAAAAGGCGCTGCAGTCATGACCGAGAAGCCGAACCGCGGGTCTTTTTTGCTTTCTACGGCCAGCAACTGCTTACTTTCTCCCCGCAGGGCATAGGAACTGAAGCCGGTCGTCATCCCCCGCCAGATATTCTCCCTGCGGTCGAAAAAAATATGGGAAGCCACCTCGTTTCGGAGCAATCCGTCATTGCGGTCAAACACGATGACCCCCTCCAGCCGCAGGTCAAACACGGTAGGGTCCATGCTCAGAACGCCCTGTACATGATGGGGCAGGGCCCGTCCCCGCATGGTCATGGTATACCACAACCTTCCCTGGTCCAACAGGGGCGTGCCGTCTTCATAGGTGATGGCGCGGATATCGGCCAGGCCCATTCCGCTGTTTAAGTTCGATTTTACTTCCTTGATCTCGATACTGCCCGACCTGATCCAGGTAAGTAGACGGGATTGAAAACTGCTGATGATCCGTTTCTGGCGAAGGTCGAGGTCCTGGGCGAAATCTGACTGCGCAATTGGCTGAGGTAAACCATCCTGCCGCAGATACAAGGTAAAACCGCTGCCGAACATTTGCAGGATCAGTTCACCCCGGGCTGGTAGGGACCCGGTAGGATGCGTAGCCACTGATTTCCGTACGGCCTGCTTCCCCTCTGCCTGAATTTCCTGAATGACGTCGGTGATTCTTCCCTCCTTATACCCCATTAGTATTCTGAAAAATTCTTTACCATCGGGTGCGGTGAAATCAAATCCTGTGGCTCCTTCCCCCTCGGTCTGGTGCAGGTGAATGAAATAGGTGGCGAAAGGGTTGAAACCCCCGAACCAGATACCCGTCTGTGTGTCCTGTTCGGAACTGATCCGTAACCGGTTCTCCCGGATTTCCACCTGCGCCTGATGAGACCGATGGTGGAAGGTCGGAAACATGGCACTCATCCCGATGACTTCCGCCGGTCTGAGGGCCGCCAGAGGGATGCTTTGGGCATCGTCGAAAATAAACCGACGGACACTCTGCCTGACAAACCTGATTTCATCCGGTGCCGGCTGAGCCTCTGTCAGCTGACTGCAGGCAAGGCTGAGCATCAGGCAGATCAGCCACAGGGATCTTTCAGACAATCTCATTTCAAATTCGTGCTTTGGCGGACCTATACGCCGATAGTTGATCTGTCGTAAATTTCCGGATCTGAAAAGTTAATTCGTAAATTACGGCTACCCGTTAGATGATTAACCTTTCAGACCCATGAAAAAGCGTATTTTCAGTATACTCAACCAGGTGAATAAGGTGATTCTTCCCAAATTGAGCAAAAAGGACCCGGAAAAGCTGAAGAAATGGGAAATGGGCATTCTCGCTTACCGGTATTATGTCCTGATTAACTCGCTGGATTAATTCTCCCTGAATTCTATTCCGGAAACTGTCAGCAGCGGTTGTGCCGTACGGGCCTGGGCATTGGTAAAGACGAAATAGAGGTCCTGCCTGCCGCTCGTCATTTTGTCCAGAGGTATAAAAATTTCCGGCGGTGTACTTTTCACACGATTCTGCGCCCGGATATCCTCAATTAACTTTTCCGCCGCCTTCTTGTTGCCTCCTGCATCCTGCAATGCCTGTTCCATCGTCGGAACCGGGGTAGATGCTGGCGGCACAAACAGGGCTACGTCGACCGATCCGATCACCTGTCCTTCCGGAGAACCTGTGCGCACTTCGATCCTTCCGCCGCTGTTGTCCTCCCGAACCGATGCCGAACCGTGTATTTTCAGCTGGCTGATTCCGCTCAAATCAATATCCTTATATCCGAGTACGGTACCGTGCAGGGGCTTCAATCGCGGTGCACCGCCGCTGCCGCTGACCACCAGATCGGACCCTTTCAGGATCTCGGCGTCTCCCGGCTGAAGTACGGGGTTTCTCAGCCGTACAATTTTTTCAACCACATGGGAGGGCGCATCACCTGCACCCCGGTCAGCATAACCCGCCTGCAGGATAAAGGAACCCCTGCCATTATCGCCCTCCGGTATCTGGGGATTGTAAGAGCCTTTCACCGGGAGGGAGGCTACGGTTTTATCCGTAATGTGGAGTATATAATTGACAATCGTTTTCGCGTCGGACAGCGACACACCCGGATTGGCCGGCATCATCACTTCACCCCATACGCCGCTGCCACCCTGACGGATTTTGTTTGCAAGACGGTCTACGGCGCCGGGATCATTTTTGTATTTTTCTGAAATCCTCACCAAGGCAGGGCCTACGGACGTCTGATCCACATTGTGGCAGCTCATGCAGTTTCCGCGCGCCATGAGCGACTGCGCGATGTTCAGTCCCGCCGTCATGTTGACACTGCGCTGATTTTGGATCACTTCCGCAAGGTCGAATCCTTCCGAAACATACTGGATCGAAACCGCTACATGCTCCGGACTGATACTTCCGTCGGCCAGACTTCCGTCTTCCTCATCCCTGAGATTAACCTCATAATCAAAGGCCTTGCCCGGGAAGAAGAAGGTCTGGTTACCGCCTACCGTCATAGAAATTTCCGGAGCAGCGTTTCCTGAGATGATCTTAACCGATTTGGAGCTGCTTTCCCCTGAAGGGTCCGTAACCGTGAGGGTGGCCGTAAATACACCCGGCTGGTCGAATTTCACCAGGGGGTTGGCCTCCTTAAGCTCCTGGACTACCTGGCCCTGTTCATCGACGATGCTCCAGTGGTAGCTGAGTTTGTCACCATCGAGGTCTCTAGAGCCATCCGCGCTCAGTTTTACCTCGAACGGTATTTTTCCGCCCGATTTATCTGCTGAAGCTTCGGCTATCGGGGTGCGGTTCCCGGCGTTATATTCGATGCGGACCAGTTTGGAGTCCGTACTTTTGGCAAACCAGGTACTTCCGTATTCCAGTACGTAAAGGTCACCCTCGGGCCCGAATTTCATGTCGATAGGCTCGATAGGGTGGTAGTTGGGCAGAAACTGCTCCATCGATTGGTAGTTTCCGTCTTTGTCCATCGAAATAACCATGATCCACCCGCGGGAAAGATCGGTGGCGAACCATTTGCCCTCGTAATAGGCCGGGAATACCCGTTTAGCCTCCCTGGCAAAGTCGTCGCGGTGGAAAATGGGCCCGCCGGTTGCACTACGTCCCCCGCTGCCTACCAGAGGGAACTCTTCCGAGAAACCGTAGGGATAATAAATGAAAGGGGGGGCTACCGGAGGCAGTAGTTCCAGTCCGGTGTTATTGCGGGATGTATTGGTATAGTGATTGGGATCCTTGGGCTCAAGGGGCTTGCCAGCTTCGTAATCATAGTAGGGGAAAGGTGCATTGGGCCCTACGAAAAACGGCCATCCGAAGTTACCGGGGCCTTTGGCCTGATTGAGTTCATCGTAGCCCCGTGGCCCGATCTCGCTGTCCACGCTGGCATCGGGACCCACTTCTCCCCAGTAGATATAGCCGGTCTTGCTGTCGATCGAAACCCGCCACGCGTTACGGTGGCCCATGGTATAAATTTCCGGACGTGTTTTCTCAGTACCCGGAGGGAACAGGTTCCCTTCCGGAATGGTGTAGGTGCCGTCGGGCTCGGGGTGGATGCGGAGAATTTTGCCACGCAGATCGTTTGTGTTGGCCGAATGGCCCTGGTCATCCCAGTTTTCACGTCCCGGGCGCTCATCGGTATGCGCCATCAGGGCGTTACCGGTATTGTTACCTACCGTCAGGAAGAGATTTCCATCCTTATCCCAGGCCATACCTCCGCCCGTATGGCAGCAGGTTTCACGCTGTGTTTCGACCTCCAGAACGGTTTTCATGGAGGCTTCCACCAGTTTGTTGTTGATGAATTCCCACCGGGTCAGCACGTGTTTGCTTTCGGTCGGGTGCGCGTAATACAGGTATATCCAGTTGTTTTTCTCAAATCCAGGGTCGAGCGTTACACCGATCAGCCCTTCCTCCGCTTCCCGTACCACACCCTCCTTGCTGGTGTATTTGGTATTGACCGGAATATGGCCCACGGTGATCGTGGTATCTTTTTCGGCATCATAAAGCTTGAGGCCTCCCTTCCGCTCGATGATCAGCACATTCCCGTTTTGCATCACCTCAAAAGCCATGGGTTCGTCGAGGTCCTGGGAAAGAACCACCGGGGTGAATCGGCTTTCATCGGGTTTTTGGTTGTTTTGTTCGGTGGAACAGCAAAAGAGAAAACTGGAGAGCAGAGAGACGGTGAGAACGGAGTTTAGTTTCATCAAAATACGCGGAAAGGGTATTCAAGTTACGGTTAAACAGCTACCGGATAAAACCCGACAGGCCGCAAATTTACTTAAATACCTGTGCGAAATTTTGTTACACGGTAATAAAAAGGTTAAATCAGCAAGGTAGGGGGTATTGGTTGGGGGCAGTCAAACACATACTCTGCTGAATCGGAGGCTTATACTAGATAAGCCAGGGTTCAGCGGATGATGTTTAATGAATGAATAAAATTCACTCTGGACAAGTCGTTATGGTAACCTTACATGACGGGAACCTCCACTTCCCGCTGGTCTCTCAACCTCAGTTCAATTTCAACTTCCAGTGCTTTACAAATCTTTGGAAACATATTTTCATAATGGGGTCTCCTTTTCCCACTTTCCCACTGCGCCACTAACGAACGAGGTACTCCTAACTTATCTGCAAGCTGTTGTTGAGTCCATCCCCGCTTCTTCCTCCAAAGCGCAATTTGCTGTCCGCGCTGCATAGTTTACTAAAAATCTGAAAATTAAAGGTAAAAGTTATTTGCGAAGTGTTAGCAATTTGCTTACATTTTGACATTCTTAAACTAAACTACATCTTAACTTATGAAAACGCAAGTAAATTCTCCAGGTTTTTATAATGCCCCGCGCGCGATCATTAACGAAGATGGCTACCTTACTTTCAATCATCACGCAAGCCAGTTGTTAAATCTTGATTTTCAGCGCAGTATGCGGGTGGCCGTCCAGGAGGGCACAGACGACGGCTCGATCATCTATCTTATCCCCGACAAGCACACCCCCCGGGTTACCTTCAGGGTCGGTCGTCATAACGGCGGGTATTTTCTCAATCTGAGGCGGTTTTTCCAGTCCTTTAATTTAAACTACCTCGACACGGTGATTTCCTACACCTTTCACAACATTCTTTACGAGGGAAACCGAATCTGGATGCTCCGGAAGTGTGAACAGGCACCCCGCCGCGACGGTGCGGATTATCAACACCTCGCAGCCATGTTCACCTATCAGGGCTGATTTCGGTCAAAGGTTTTTGTCAGGTCTTTCAGAAAACTGACCAGTGATTTACTCAACGTTAAGGTCCCCATTGACCAACCCCAGTTCCCGTCGCTGCAACCCGGGCTGTTCATCCTGGCATCGCCGTCAAGACTGAGCAGATCCTGCAAGGGTACAATGACGGTCTGGGCGACGGAGGCATAGGCCATCCGGATCAACAGCTGGCTGACGTTGCTTTTGTCCACTTTAAAACCCAAATATTTTTCCAGGTATCTTCGTCCTGCCCGGCTTAGTTCTTCCCCGTACCAACCTTTAGTAGTGTTATTGTCATGGGTGCCGGTGTAAACAATGAAATCTTTGCGGTGATGATGGGGGAGATGGGGCGACTTCCCGCTATCATCGCCGAAGCCAAACTGTAATACCTTCATGCCCGGCAGGCGGAAGGCGCAACGGAGTTCCTCCACCGATTCGTCGATTTCTCCCAGGTCTTCCGCCACAAAGGGGAGCCCGTCGAGTGCATTTTCCATATGGCTGAAAAAGTGAGGCCCCGGTCCCTTTTTCCAGGTTCCGAATTGAGCCGTAGTTTCGCCCGCAGGCACTTCCCAGTAGGAAGCAAAAGCCCGGAAATGATCGAGTCTTACTTTGTCAAACAGGCGAAGATTGGTCCTGAGACGCTCCGTCCACCAGCGGTAGTTTTCTTTCTGATGCTGAGGCCAGTCGTAGACAGGCATTCCCCAAAGCTGTCCCTTGCGGTTGAAATAATCCGGGGGTACTCCCGCCAGCCCCCTGGGCGTTCCATCTTTTTCCAGGGCAAACAGCGTAGTGTTCATCCAGACATCCACCGAATCATATCCCACGTAGACGGGAATATCGCCCAGGATCAGTATACGCTTTTTGTTACAGTACTTCTTCAGCTGGTCCCACTGCCGGAAAAACTGATACTGTTTCCATTTCTCAAACTGAATGAGCTGGGCATTAGCGGCCGAAAATTTTTTCAAGGCTCCAGGGACACGACGTTTATAGTCTTCAGGCCACTGGTACCAGGGTGACTGGGAAAACTGATTTTTTAATACGGCAAAAAGGGCAAAGTCATTCAGCCATGCCTGCTCCTTCCGGCAAAACAACCTGAAAGAATGGTCGGGACGGGCTCGGGCAAATGCCTTTTTCAACAGGATTTCCTTTTGTGTTCTTACGGCAGGGAAATCGATCTGCGAGGCACGGGGTACCATGGCATTTCGGAGGTCGGCTTTGGTGAGCAGTTGATCTTCCAAAAGCAGTTCAGGGCTGATCAGGAGAGGATTGCCGCCCAGGGCACTCCAGCTGCTGTAGGGAGAAAAACACTGATCAGGGGAAAGAGGCCCCAGGGGCAGTACCTGCCACCAACGCTGCCCTGCTTCAGCCAGCTGGTCAGCAAAACGATAGGCCTCTTTCCCCAGATCTCCAATTCCGTACCTGGAAGGAAGAGAAGTGATGTGCAGTAGGATGCCTGCGTCCCTATTACTACCAGGATCAGGCAGTGCATTTGGTGAAGGGGCCGGCTTAGGGTTACTTTTTGTTTTCTGCGTCATCATCCTCTTTTTCGGGTGCTTTGTAACCCTTTTTACGGGCCTCCGACAGAGCAATGGCAATAGCCTGTTTGTCGTCGGTCACCTTGTCGCCGCTGCTGCTGTACAGTTTTCCGGCTTTTTTCCGACGCATGATCTGCCTCACCAGATTCTGCGTCGCTTTCGAATATTTTGCCATGTTGGTTTGGTTTAGGTATTGACCACCACGCCCCCATTGGGGTGGAGCGTCTGTCCCGTAAAATAACTGCCATCTTCGGAGGCCAGAAAAAGGTAGGACGTAGCTACCTCATAGGGCTGGCCCGCTCTTCCCATAGGTACATCCTGGCCAAACTTGGAAACTTCTTCCTCGTTGAAACTGGCGGGAATCAAGGGGGTCCATATCGGTCCTGGTGCCACTGCATTGACCCGGATTTTCCGTTCGGTGAGCGATCCGGCCAGGGCACGGGTGAAGGATATCAGCGCCCCTTTGGTGGCTGAATAGTCGATCAGCCGTTCACTGCCCCTGAAGGCCGTTATCGAAGAAGAATTGATGATGCTGCTTCCCTCGGGCATATAAGGCAAGGCCGCCCGGGTCAGGTAAAAGGGAGCAAAGACATTGATGCGAAAGGTGGTTTCCCACTGCTCGCTGGTGATGTCGTTGAGGGATGCCTGCGGAAACTGCACGGCTGCATTGTTGACCAGAATGTCGATGCGGTTGAACTTCTCTATGGTTCGGTTAACGATTTCCTGGCAGAAAGCTTCTTCCTGAAGGTCTCCCGAAAGCAGTAAGGTCTGACTACCTCTGGCCCGCATCTCTTTCTCCGTCTCCAGGGCATCCTCGTGTTCGTTATAGTAGACAATGACCACGTTCGCCCCTTCCTCGGCAAACAGTAGGGCTACAGCCCGGCCGATGCCGCTGTCTCCTCCTGTAATAATGGCCACCTTATCTTTCAGTTTGCTGCCCGGACTATATGTCTTGGGCCGGGTTTCAGGTACAGGGAACATTTCCGAGGTAACTCCGGGTTGGAAACTCTGACTTTGAGGGGGAAATCCCTGATTATGATCTGCTGAGTTTTTCATAGAAACGATTGGTTAGTTGATGTCCTCCTGCATGCAATTATCATACATAGGTACGTGCCGACTCAAATTCGCTCATTTTCTGCATGATAAAAGCCTGCCCTGCCTGCTTCTTCTGGTGAGAAGAGATGCGGTTCTGGTAACAAAATGAGGAATTAGTACCCGGAAGTTACCACCCGGAAAAACTGCGAATCAAAAGTGGGTGAGGTATAATTTGAAAATATTCAGTATCAGTGACTTGTAAACAGGAAGATTCTTCGTATCTTCATGAAATAACGACCGGGGCCTTATAACTAACTAATAATCATTCAACCCGGAATCCACGCATTTGCACTTCCGACGAACCCTGGTATACGATTTTTACCCGAGGGTTTAATCCTTGACCTGAATTGGTGATGCTTTTGGCGAGTTCATTTTGAATTCACGCTCTTTTCCTGTTTGAAAGGAATTTGGCGTTTATGTGTCGGGTGGTAACGGTAGTGTATACGAAACCAGATGAAGCACAATATGAAAACCAGAATAGGCAAAATTGCCCTGATGCAGCAGTTTATTGATTTGCTGGAAGAAGCAGAAGAGAATGATTGGACGCTGGAACAGCACCGGTTCATGATCCAGCAGTGTGAAGTGCTGCGGGATTTCTGGCAGACCGAACCTTTTGACGAAATCATTCCGACCGAAACCATTCTGGACTCGCAGGCCCGGTTTGATCCGCTGGACTGGACGAATTACCTAAAACTACTGGCCCGGCAGTATATCCAGGCTACCGATCCCGACAGGCTGACCGAGCTGCTCAGTTGCCGGTATTCCTATCTGACACCACTTGAAAAGGTGATTGTCGACAGGCACGTGATTCATCCCGTCAGGGCTGAATGGAAATGACTAATGGGGTACTGCAGGCGTATGAATTCGGTTGGTACCGGGTTCATTGTCCAGCACACGTTGCAAATCTTCGTCACTGGTGAGATCCAGACGGAGCGGGGTAATGGAGACATAACCGTTTTCCAGTGCCCATCGATCCGAACCCTTTTCCGCAGCCTCGAGCGGTTTGACAGTAAACCAGTAATGCTGGCGGCCCATGGGATCCTGCCCGGGTACGATTTCCCCGTCATAAAACTGGAGTGACTGGCGGGTCCAGCGGATTCCCGTAGGCTGATAGGGGAGATTGACGTTAACGAGTTTTAACTGAGGATCTTCCAGAATAAGACTCAGCGAATCGGCTACAAAGGAATCGAGAAACTCGAAATCAGGTTCCTGAGCCTTGGTCGGGGTACTGAAGGCAATTCCCCGCACTCCGAAAAGAGTGGCCTGTTTGGCGGCCGCAAGAGTTCCCGAGTGCCAGATGGCGTTTCCGAGGTTGGGCCCCATATTGATGCCCGACAGAACCAGGTCGACATCGTTGGCCAGAAAGATACCCAGCGCCACGCAGTCGGCGGGTGTGCCGTTAACCTTGTAAGCATCGATTCCGTCGAACAGAATAGGCGATTTTTTGTAGTACAAAGGCCGGGTAGAAGTAATGGCATGTCCACTGGAGGACTGTTCCACATTGGGGGCTACAATAAGCACCTCTCCAAACAGGGATGCAACTTTGGCCAAAGCAGCAATTCCGGGGCTATAGATGCCATCATCGTTGGTGACGAGGATTTTCATAAGCATTTCGTTTTGATGTGTTTGCGAGTAAGTTAAAAAAGGGTGCCAGGCATAGTTTTATCAAAACGGAAATAAAAAAACACACACGATGAAAAGGTCAGTCATTTTTCATAACCCCAGTGCGGGAGATTCGGATCATTTGCCGGAAGAACTGGTTTCCATGATCAAGAAGGAAGGCTACTCCTGCAAATACGTATCTATTAAGTCGGACAACTGGCAGGACTTTGACGAGAAGGTGGACTTCCTGATTGTCGGGGGTGGTGATGGGTGTGTGAGGAAGGTTGTGGAAATGTTGCTGAACCGGACCCTCATGCAACCGCGTTTTCCACTGGCCATACTGCCGCTTGGCACTGCCAACAATTTTTCCCGAACGCTGGGAATATCGCCCGACATACCCGATGCCATCGCATCGATCCAATCGGCCGTTTCGCGAAAGCTCGATGTAGGCTTTGTGACGGGTTTAGATAAGGAGAGATCCTTCTTCATTGAAGGGGCCGGTCTGGGGGTTTTCCCTGCGCTGATGCGTAAGATGAAGGATATCTCCCTGAATGGCCTGAACGCCAGAGAGAAAATTCAGCGGGCGCTGGAGGTTATGGAGGAGGTAGTGGAGGACTTCGAACCGATCCCGGTGGTGATCAATGCCGACGGTATCCGTTATGAAGGGGAGTTTCTGATGGCGGAAGTGATGAACACCCGCTCGATTGGCCCCAACCTGGTACTTGCTGGGAATGCAGATCCCGGTGACGGAAATCTAGACCTCGTACTGGTGCATGAACAGCATCGGCGGCAGTTAATTGAATTTATACGGGGTGAAAACACCGGTAGGCCGGTAACATTGACCCGTGCCGGACAGCCTGCCAGAAGGATCAGGCTGACGATACCGCCCACCGCTCTCCATGTGGACGACCAGTATGTGGAATGCCGGGGAGGGAAGCTTAATCTTTCGCTGACCGCCAGCATCCTCGAAGTCCTGGTTCCGCCCGCTCCGGTAGCAGGGTCAATCGGTCACCCTGCGTCACAGCAGGTGATGGTAAAGGATTGAAGCAGAGGAAAAAGCGTGAAATGACCGCTGTGGAACCCGCAACAACCTGAGAGAATGAATCCCCACAATACGACATAGGGAAGTTCAGCTGCCGACAGCTTTCCGAATCCATGCACCGCAATCCCCATAATGTGATTTTGTGGAATGGTTATGGAAAGTGTACATATAAGCAACACTAATCTTCATCTATACAAACACTTAAATCATTAACGTCATGAAAACTATGGAAACCATAATGAGCGGCAGGCAGGCAGCCGAAATCGTCGCTGAGCTATGGAGGCTTCACGGAGCACAAATGGATGTATATCAGATAGCCATGCGTGAGGAACTTCCATCGGAATTGCGTGAAGTATGCGCCAAAGGTTATCTGATTGCTTCCCTCTGCAGAAATGAAATCTCCGTGATCTACAATCAGGTGAAGAGTCCCCTGCATGACGAAGCTTTGAGTAATACGAGCACCCGTTTGCGGAGTTGGACACGAACCAATCCAGGCGCGCATCTGATCGCTCTTTTACAGGAAAAACAGAAATCCCTCCTTAGGAAATATAAGACGCTGCTCGATTATTTCGAATCGAATGAACCCAGTCTCAAAGTACTGGAGGAACACATTTTTTTACTTAAAAGACTGGCAGACAGATTGGTGCCCAACCGGGAAGCAGGAAAGGAGCTGCTGATTGATACACACCACAAATTTTTACTCAGCACAAACTGAAGAATGTTATGAAAAAGATGATGAATCTGGGAATATGCTGCGCACTGCTGCTCTTTGCAGCCTGCGGCAATCCGAATGACCGAACAAGTACCACGATAGAGGAGGATACCATGTTCAATGACAATAATGATATGAGCACGGATACCTTCATTGATACGGATAAGGACCCCCGTCGACAGGGCATAGAAGACGGCAACACACCGGATTCCCTGCGGGTGGCACCACCCCCGCCGGTACAGAACAATTAATGAGGGGTACGGCTTAGGCCGGACAGAGTAGGAGACTGTCTCGTAAATCATTCTCGACTCGAAGTTTAACGCTTCAGAGGTGGGTTATGTGGAAGAGGCAGTCTCATTTTTTAGCAGGCTACCGCACCCCGCCTTGCTCGTCGTTGAGAGGAAGAGGTAGTATATCTGCACACGTGCACGGGTCGAAGTCAAAATCCCCTCGCCTCGAAAGAGAGGGGGCTAGTGAGGTGAGGGATTAGCGACGAAATACACAACTTTCCGAAGCTCCGGTTTTAGGACTTGCTTTCCGGATGGACTCCCTTCAGGTTTATTTCGTGATCGAGTTCGGGCTGAAGCGCCTGAATAAATGCATTTCGTAAAATGTAGCCTATCGCCAGCAGCCAGTTTGAATTGGGATTCTCCAGCGATCCCTGCAGGCGTATTTTGGTAGCAATCTGATCTTTGGGCTGGTTTTCAAATATTTCTGAAACAAACCCCACCAGTGCTTCCCAGGCTTGCCGGAAAAAGTTGTCCTTTTTGTCCTCAGGGGAATAGACATCCAGGTCGCGGATCAGGGGTTTTACATAACCGTCGAATTGCCCGCCGCTGGCTTCCGCTTCGGTGTATAAGCCGAAACTCCCTGCGTTGACATCGATGGAAGCATAGGCATTGAAAAAATCGTTGAGCAGGGGCATATTCACATTTTCCAGTTGTGCGTTCATGCGGAAGGTCGGATCCATTTTCAGGGGATTGGCTTCAACGTCAACTTCGAGCTGGCCTTCATAGACACCAGCTGTCGCATGTACGGCAGCAGGATAAGCGTTGGTCGAGTCGTATCCGTTCCGGAGATTGGTGGCCCGAACCTGGATATCGTTCATCTCCACATCTACCCCCAGCTTTTCATCAATATACCTGAGCTTTCCGTTTTGCACCGTAAAACGGTTGACGGCCAACGGCATGGCCATGTCGGCCAGTTTCATAAAGAAGCTCGAGTCCCTGACAATCGTCTGCGGCTCAACTTTCGCCCGGGTAAATCGCAGTTCCGGGCTTACCAGGTCTATCTCCCCTACCAGGCTGCCCTTAAAGAGCGATTTCCATTCGATGGACGCATCTACCGAAGCTGCCTTAAGGAAGGGAGTCGTGTCCTGGGTGATACTGTCCTTTTTGCTGAAAACCAGTCCGTCAACCCCATAGGCTCCGCTGAGAATCGATAGCCGGATATCTTCTATATGACCGTGGTATCCGGGTAACTCCGCCATTTTTTTGTTAACTGCCTTAAGCAGGATAAATGGTAGCAGCAGGCGGAATACCACCAGTACAAGGACGATTCCCAGACTGATTTTTACCCAGCGTCTTTTAAAGAATGATTCGTTTTTCATGGCTTGAGCGTTAATCCCGCAAGCGGGAAGTTGTTGTAACCAATGCGTCGGGAGGGCATCCGTTACTAAAGTGGAAGATGAGGTTAATGGGCAAAAGGATTATGCCAGGGCTGCATCCCGGACCAGGGCACTGAGGCTTTCAGTTCGTTGGCTAATTGTGAGGTAAAACGGGGAATGGATGCTCAAACTGTTGCCAATTTCCACCCGCCGAAAATCCGTTAAAAAGCCTGGTGGAATGAATGAGGGCAATTTTTCGCTCAAGTTCCGGCACAGGAACAGTTTTTTCAGAATCGTATATGTCGAATGACAGTGTAAAATTTAACGGATTCAACAAACTATTAACCACCTAAACGTTCAATATCATGAATAGCTCACAAAAGAAGTCATCAAACGGATCAGCTGATCAACATATGGACAATGCCCTGCACGAACTCTTTCTGGACGGACTAAAAGACGCACTTTGGGCTGAGGAAGCTCTGTACAAGAACCTGCCTAAAATGGCGAAGGGCGCAACTTCCAAGGAACTTACCAAGGCCTTTGAAAACCACCTGAAGGAAACCGAAGGACATATAGAAAAGCTGAAGCAGACCTTTGAAAGTCTGGGAGAGAAAGCCGAGTCTGAAAAATGCGAAGCTATGGCTGGTTTGCTCGAAGAAGCTGAGGAATTGATGAAAGATCACAAGCGGGGAACCATGGTGCGGGATGCAGCACTGATTGCCGGTGCCCAGAAAATTGAGCATTACGAGATCGCCACGTATGGCACCCTGGCCACTTTTGCCAATCTGATGGGGCATAAGAAGGCCGAAAAACTGCTGAAAGATATTCTTAAGGAAGAAAAGAATGCCGACGCCAAACTGACCCAGGTCGCTGAAAGCCTGGTGAATGAGGCAGCAATGGCAGAAGAAAATTGAGGTAAAACAGCATACACACACTAGGTCAATCAGGTGTCATCTACATTAGAGACACCTGATTTTTTTTGCCCTGTGTGTAGCATCTTATGCTTCCAGCACGATAATGCTGTGAGGCTGAGCCTTAACCCATTCGCCCGGCTTCACCGGTTGCTGGTCATCGGTAAAACCTACGGAAGTATCGATGACAACCTTCCACTGTTTACCATAAGCTTCGCCGGGAAGCTGAAAGGAAACCTCTTTAGGCAGTCCGTTAAAAAGCAGGTAGTAGTGATTATCGATGACTTCTTCTTCCATATCGCCAGGGGGCAACCCATGTCCGTTCAGATAGATGCCGAGGGAAGCAGCACGGTCGTGCTGCCAGGCCTCGTCGGGCATTTCTTCTCCGTCGGGAGTGAACCAGGCGATGTCCTCCACGCCCTGGCCCCGGATAGGTTTCCCTTTAAACCAGTTCTTCCGCGAAAAGACCGGATGCTCCCTGCGGAAGTGGATCAGTCTGCTGGTGAACTCAAACAGTTCGTGATCCATCTGTTCCCAGTTCATCCAGCAGATTTCATTGTCCTGGCAATAGGCGTTGTTATTGCCCTGCTGCGTTCGTCCCCACTCATCACCTGCCAGGAGCATCGGTACTCCCTGTGAAAGAAAGAGGGTCGTCAGCAGATTTCGCTTCTGCCGGAACCGAAGACGGTTCACCTCCTCTTCGTCCGTAGGCCCTTCATGACCGCAGTTCCATGACCGGTTATGACTTTCTCCGTCCTGGCTGTCTTCACCGTTGGCCTCGTTGCGTTTCTGTTCGTAGGTTACGAGGTCATTCAGGGTAAATCCGTCATGGGCGGTGATAAAATTGATACTGGCCGTTGGCAGACGGTCGTCGTTGCTGTACAGGTCGTGACTCCCGGTAAATCGTTCGGCCAGTTCGGCCAGCATCCCGCTTTCCCCACGCCAGTAATCGCGCACACAGTCTCTGTATTTTCCATTCCATTCGGCCCATCCCATGGGGAAGCCGCCTACCTGATAACCTCCTTCCCCAATATCCCAGGGTTCCGCGATCAGTTTCACCTCGGAAAGCACGGGATCCTGATAGATGATGTCAAAAAAGGCGCCGAGTTTATTCACCTCATGGAGCTCCCTGGCCAGGGTAGAGGCCAGGTCAAAACGGAACCCATCCACGTGCATTTCACTTACCCAGTAGCGCAGGCTGTCCATGATCAGCTTCAGTACGTGCGGCAGGTAAGTATTTAGGGTATTACCCGTACCCGTATAATCCATGTAGTAACGAGGATCCTCCGCCAGACGATAATAGGTGGCATTGTCGATACCCCGGAAACTGATGGTAGGGCCCATCTGGTTTCCTTCCCCCGTATGGTTGTAAACCACATCGAGTATGACCTCGATACCGGCCTTATGTAGCTCGCGCACCATGGTTTTGAATTCCGACATCACTTTATGGGGTTCGGGCGTATGGTTGTAGCGGGTGTCAGGAGCAAAATATGCGATCGTGTTGTACCCCCAGTAATTGGTAAGGTCCTTGTCGACCAGATGCCGGTCGGAAAGGAAATAGTGAACCGGCATCAGTTCCACGGCTGTAATACCCAAGCGTTTGTAATAATCGATCATCACAGGGTGCGCCAGTGCCGCGTATGTACCCCTGAGATCTTCGGGGATTTCGGGGTGCATTATCGTCAGTCCTTTCACATGGGCTTCGTATATGATCGATTTGTGGTAGGGAATATTGGGCGGCGAGTCGCCCTCCCAGTCAAACTGGTGGTCGATGACCACCGATTTGGGGAGATAGGGACTGCTGTCGGATTCGTCAAAGCTAAGGTCTTCCTCCGGATCGCCCACCTTGTAGCCGAAGAGTGAATCATGC
>Ga0182792_1001639_pt1 | contig 17573 bp, 20 predicted proteins | sample Passage237B_FD_130497 | JGI IMG/M metagenome (GOLD analysis project Ga0182792, IMG submission 130497) | Cellulose adapted compost microbial communities from Newby Island Compost Facility, Milpitas, CA, USA - Passage2 37B (version 2) (version 2) ...
ACCGCCAACTACGCCCATGTCTTCCTGCCGGGCTCGACCTTCCTGGAAAAGGACGGCACCTTCACCAATGCCGAGCGCCGGATCAACCGCGTGCGCAAGGTCATGACCCCCAAGAACGGCTATGCCGACTGGGAGGTGACGCAGGAACTGGCCCGCGCCATGGGGCTGAACTGGAACTACACGCATCCGTCCCAGATCATGGACGAGATCGCGGCAACCACGCCCTCCTTCGCGCTCGTCTCCTACGACTATCTCGACAAGATGGGCTCGGTGCAGTGGCCCTGCAACGAGAAGGCGCCGCTCGGCACGCCGATCATGCACATCGGCGGCATCGTGCGCGGCAAGGGCAATTTCGTGCGAACCGAATACGTCGCAACGGATGAAAAGGTGGGGCCGCGCTTCCCGCTGCTTCTCACCACCGGACGCATCCTCAGCCAATACAATGTCGGCGCGCAGACCCGGCGCACCGGCAATGTCGCCTGGCACGCCGAGGACCGGCTGGAAATCCACCCGCACGATGCGGAAGATCGCGGCATCCGCGACGGCGACTGGGTGCGGCTTGCCAGCCGCTCGGGCGAGACGACGCTGCGCGCGCTGGTCACCGACCGCGTGGCGCCGGGCGTGGTCTACACGACGTTCCACCATCCCGACACGCAGGCCAACGTGGTGACCACCGACTTCTCCGACTGGGCGACCAACTGCCCCGAATACAAGGTGACGGCGGTGCAGGTCTCGCCCTCGAACGGGCCATCGGAATGGCAGATCGAGTATGCCGAGCTGACGAAAAAGAGCCGCCGCATCGCGCCGATGGAAGCGGCGGAATAGGTGGGCTGCGAGGAACCATGCGATCGTCGCGTTCCTTCGCGCCTGCGCTTTTCGTTTGAGGCGACGCCATGACCCGCGCCCCCCTCACCTCGACGACGCGGCTCGCCCGCCGTACGGGCGGCACGAGAGCCGCCGCGCGGATGGTGCCGGAGGAAATACCGGTGGCGCTGAGCTTCGCCGGCACCACGCATGCGGTGATGATGGCGACGCCTGCCGATCTCGAGGATTTCGCGCTGGGCTTCTCGCTGACCGAAGGCATCGTCGCTTCGCCCGACGAGATCGAGGGCATCGCCGTCGAGGAGGCCGGAGCCGGCATCGACGTCCAGATCCGTCTCAAGGACGCCGCCAACCGGCGCTTCGAGGCGCGGCGCAGACGGCTCGCCGGACCCGTGGGCTGCGGGCTTTGCGGGATCGAATCGATCGATGAGGCGATGCGCGCGGTGCCGAATGTGGGTGGCGTGCCGCTCACGCTGACGGAAGGCGACATCACCGCCGCGCCCCGGCTGCTTGCCAAGGTGCAGAAGCTGCACGCGCGCACCGGCGCGGTGCACGCGGCCGGCTTCTATGTGCCAGGTAAAGGGATCGTTGCAGTTCGCGAGGACGTGGGCCGCCACAACGCGCTCGACAAGCTCGCCGGCGCTCTGGCGAAAGCCGGAATCGCAGGTGCTTCCGGTGCGGTCGTCATAACGTCCCGCGTGTCGGTCGAGATGGTGCAGAAGACGGCGGCGATCGGATCTCGTTTCGTCATTGCGGTCTCGGCACCGACCGCGCTCGCCATCCGCACCGCGCAGGCCGCCGGCATGACGCTGGTCGCGCTGGTTCGCGGCGACGAGTTCGACGTCTTCACCCATCATGATGAAGTCACATCCGGAGCCGCGCGCCATGTCGCATGACGAGGGCCACATCATGAGCACCAGCGAAAAGCTGGTCTACATGGCCAACCAGATCGCCACCTTCTTCCGGTCGAAGCCGCACGGGCAGGCCGTCGCGGGGATCGCCGAGCACATCAACAAGTTCTGGGAGCCGCGCATGCGGCAGCGCTTCTTCGAGATGATCGAAGCCGGCGGCAAGGGTTTCGATCCGCTGGTCGTGGAGGCCGCCGGACTGGTCAGGCGCCCTCCCCCTTCCGAGCAGACTCAGGCGGCAGCAGGGGCTGCCAGCGCGGCCGGAGCCGACGCGCGGTAGACGCACAGGCTGTCCGCGCCTGCGCACTTCGCCTGGCGAAGGGCCTCCTCGGCGGCCGCCTTCAGCCGGTCGATGCCGAAGCCGACCTCCTGCGACGAGGCCAGGCCGACGCACGCAGTGGGCCGCACATTCTGTTTCTTGCGGGCGCGCAGCGGCTTTTCCCGGAAGGCGGCGCGGACGCGGTTCGCAATCGCCTCGGCATCGGCCAGCGAGGTCCCCGGCAGTATCGCGCAGAACTCGTCGGCGCCCAGCCGGAACAGCAAGTCATTGGCGCGCATCTCGGCCCGCGCCTTCTCGGCGAAAAGCCGCAGCACGAAGTCACCGAACTTGCGCTCGAAACGGTCGGTGATCGCCGCGAGCCCGTCGATGTCGTACATCAGCAGCACGATTTCGCCCGATTGAGCGACCGGGTCCGCAGGCCCGCCGGCGGCGCGCTCGGCAAAGGCACGCGCATTGGCGAGCCCCGTCAGCTGATCCTCCAATGCCTTGCGCCGCGCCTCATCGCGTGCGGCGCGCCAGCGGCTGCCGAACATGGCTGCGGCATGCAGCGCGATGGATTCGAAAGCGGCGGCGACAGCGCGTGGCGCAGCCATTGCAAGCCCCTCCAGTCGGTTTCCCGCAAAGTGGCACGGAAGCGCTCACATTCGGTTTATGAACCGCGTATCTCCCGGTTTCCGCATGCCGTGGCTAACAGATGGTTGACGGATGCAGGCCTGCAACCGGAATCGGCAGGCCCTGGACGCATTTCCGCCACGATTCCGGCGGGTTAGACACAATTCCTAACATCGCGTTCACTGCGTATTCATTCCTGACGCGTATCTTGCTCGCCAATCGGACGGGACATCCGAGTGGGACAGGAACAGGTAAAATGCGTTTCTGGTCAGGTTTGGTGCGCACGGCAGCGAGCATCCGCGAATTCATCGTGCCGAGCTATCACCCCGAGCGACACTATATGCGCGGCCCAGGGCCGGCCTGCGCGCGCCGCGCGGCGCTCGCCACCGGACAGCCGAGCTTCCAGTAAACATCAGCCCGGGCAGGGCCGCAGTTCGACCGGCGCGCCAGGATTCGCGCCAATCTCCCGGCATTGACCCTCGGCGCAGAGCCGCCAGCCTCCGGCTGTAGCGCCTGAGCTGGCGAGCAGAAGCGAGGGCTGCGTGGGGACATTCGGCACATAGACCCACCAGCCATCGACGAGGCGCGCACCTTCTGGCGGGTCCATGCCCGCGCCGGAGCCCTGGACGCGCGCCTCGACGACGCGCAGACCGTCGTGCGCCACAACCCAGTTCTCCTGCCAGCGCGTCTTCTCGACCGAATGGGTCCAGGAGAGCGTGAACGCCGAGACGGCAAGCATGGTGAGCTTGCCGGCCGAGAGGATGCACAGCGGCATCACCCTTCCCCTTGCGGCGACGGTTTCGCCGACGAATTTCGTCCTTCGCGCTGTTCCGATCGCTCCTCGGCGGCCGTTCGCGCCGATCGCCGCGCCCGCCACAAATGGATGGCGACGACCAGGATCGCCAGCACGAACCCGAGCTGGTCGGTCAACGGGATGGCGAGCACCAGGCTGAACGCCGCGGCGGTGGCCAGCGCCCGCTCCCAAAGCGCCATCGGACGAAGGAGGTAGCCAACCATGGCCGCGCCCCACAGCGCGATCGCGAGGCACGCCTTCAGGACCACGTAGACCACTTCGACCGCATAGCCGTACTGCGCGGCGATCAGGCCGGCGTCCTGCAGCATCAGGGCTGGCGTGTAGACGGCCATGAACGGCACGACGAAGCCGGCGACAGCGATCTTGCTCGCCTGGATGCCGATCCTGAGCCCGGATTCCTTGGCGAGCGGTGCCGCTGCAAATGCCGCCAGCGCCACGGGCGGCGTCAGGTCGGCCATGATGCCGAAATAGAAGACGAACATGTGGCTGACGACCAGCGGCACGCCGAGCGAAAGCAGCGCCGGGCCGGCGAGCGAGGAGGTGATGATGTAGTTGGGGATGGTCGGGATGCCCATGCCGAGCACGAGGCAGGTGACCATGGTAAGGAAGAGCGACAGGAACAGGTTTCCCTCGCCGATGCGGATGATGGCGCCGATGATGGTCGAGGCGATGCCAGTCAGCGTCAGCGTTCCGATGACGATGCCCACGATGGCGCAGGCGATGCCGACCGGCAGCGCGTTCTTCGCACCCTCGGCCAGCGAATCGCGGCAGATCAGCAGGGTCTCGCGGCCGCCCTTGAACAGCATGCAGGCGAGTACGAGCGCGCCGATCACGAGCGCCAGCACGTTCACGCCGAAGCGCATGAAAGCGGCCGCTGCGAATCCCAGCGCGATCCAGAAGACGACGCGGAAGGCGAACGGCCCGATGAGCGCGGCAAGCGGCGAGCCGAGGATGAGCACGACCGTAAGCGCCAGGCCCATCGTGCCGGCGAAGATCGGCGTGTAGCCGGCGAACAGCAGGTAGACCAGGGCGGCGAGCGGCAGTACGAGCGGCCAGTGCTTGCGCACCGCGGCCCAGGGATCGGGCAACTCTTCCTTCGGCATGCCCTGCAGCCCGCGCTTGCCGGCCTCCAGATAGACCATCCAGAAGGCCGAGCCGAAATAGAGCGCGGCCGGGATGATGGCGGCCGTGACGACGGCGCTGTAAGGCACGTTCAGCGTCTCGGCCATGATGAAAGCAACCGCGCCCATCACCGGCGGCATGATCTGCCCGCCCATCGACGACATCGCCTCGACGCCGCCAGCGAAGGCCGGCGTGAAGCCGAAACGCTTCATCAGCGGGATGGTGAACTGGCCGGAAGCCACGACGTTGGCGACGCCGGAACCGGAAATCGTGCCCATCAGCGCCGAGGACAGGATGCAGACCTGAGCAGGCCCGCCGCGGGCGCCGCCGACGAGGCCGAGTGCGAAATCGTTGAACAACGCGATCATGCCCGCCCGCTCGAGGAAGGCGGCGAAGACGACGAAGATGAAGATGTAGGCGGCCGAGACGTAGACGGGCGTGCCGTAGATGCCTTCCGTGCCGAAGCCCATGTGCTCGATGATCTGCCCGAAATCGTAGCCGCGATGGATGAAGGGGCCGGGCGCGTACTGGCCGAGGAAGCAGTAGGCGAGGAAGATGCCCGCAATGACGGCGAGCGGCAGGCCCATCAGCCGGCGCGTGGCCTCGAAGACGAGCACGATGAGCACCGTGCCGAACGTGAGGTCGAGCGGCGTGAGGAAGCCCGCGCGAAACAGCAGGTCCTCGTAGAAGATCCAGTTGTAGACGCCAGTGGCGAAGCCGAGGATGCCAAAGCACCAGAGCACGGGCCGCATGATCCGGCTGGAAGTGCGCAGATTGGCCAGCAGCACGAAGCCGAGCAGCAGCAGGAAGCCGACATGCATTGCGCGGATGACCTGACTCGGCAGGCCGCCATAGGCCGCGACGTAGAGCTGGAAGCAGGAGAAGGCAATGGCAATCGCGAACGCAACCTTGCCGGCGAGGCCTTCGCCCCATCCGGGCGGCAGGCCCTCGGTCGGAAGTTCCTCATGCACCGGCAGCGCGAGATGAGGCGCGGACGTCTGGTTCGCCATGTCTCCTCCCCCAATGAGCGCGCGGCGCCGATTCCCGAGACCGACGCCGCGCGATTTGTTCCAATGTCCCGCTGTGGAGGCCTTACTTGATCAGGCCCTTTTCCTTGTAATAGCGCTCGGCACCCGGATGCAGCGGCACCGGCAGACCATCCAATGCCTTTTCGAGAGTAATCGCCTTGGCAGCGGCATGGGCTGCGACGAGGCGGTCGAGGTTTTCGAACAGCGCCTTCGTCATCTGGTAGGCGGTTTCCTCGGAAACGTCGGCACTGGTAATCAGCATGTTGCCGACGCCGGCGGTCGGCACGTCTTCCGCCTGGCCTTCGTAGGTGTTGGCAGGAATCGTCACCGCCACATAGGGCGCACCGATCTTCGCGACGACATCGGCCGGAACGGCGACGACGTTGATCGGCAGCGAGGTTGCGAGGTCGCGGATCGAAGCGACGCCGAGGCCGGCGGACTGCAGGGTCGCATCGAGCTGGCGGTTCTTGATGAGCTCAACCGAATCGCCAAACGGCAGGTATTCGATCTTGCCGAGGTCGTCGTAGCTCATGCCGGCGGCCTCGAAGATGGCGCGGGCGTTGAGTTCCGTGCCGGACTTCGGCGCGCCGACCGACAGGCTGTGGCCCTTCAGGTCCTCCAGCGTCTTGATGCCGGATTCCTGCGAGGCGACGATCTGGATGTAGTTGGTGTAGATGGCCGCGATGCCGCGCAACTTGTCGAGCTTGCCCGGGAAGCCGGCTTCCTGGTTGCCCTCCCAGGCGAGCTGGACCGAGTCGCCCAGGGCGAACGCGATCTCGCCCTTGCCCTGCTGGAGCAGGTTCAGATTCTCGACCGAAGCCTTCGTGGCCTGCACCTGTGAACGAACGCCATCGATCTTCTCGGCATAGATCTCGCTCAGCGCCACGCCGAGCGGGTAGTACACGCCCGACGTGCCGCCGGTCAGAACGTTGATGAACTGCTGCGCGCTGGCGGGAACCGAGCCCAGAGAGGCGGCCACGGCGATGGCGCCGATCATGACGAGCTTCGAGTACAATTTGTGCATGCTTTTCCTCCTGAACCGTGGGCCGCTGGCGGAAGCCGGCGACACACGTTTTTCTAAACGGATGGCGCCAAAAGCCCAACAACTAATGATGAAGGCCGAACAGGAGGTCTGGCAATCGAACCGGCGATATGGCTCGGCATGGGATCTGGTCGAGGTGCGGCTTCTTGTCGATGCCGGAGACGCCGTAGGTCGAGAGTCCCGGCTGAGGCGTCCCGATATTGACGCTTCTGACGCGGATCATCGCTTCCTGTGGACGTTCTCGCGGGTTCACCCGGCGGCTGAAAAGGTCAATGTCGCCCGGCCCGTGGCGATTGCCAAGCCAGCCGCACGTGGGTCACTGCCTGAGCGCGATCGTGGCGGCGGCACCCATCATGAAGCCCGCGGCGGTGCGGTTGAGCGCCTTCAGCGCGCGCGGCGCGGCAAGCAGGCTGCGGGCCCGGGCGGCGAGCGCGAGATAGGGCACCAATACGACGAGCAGCACCGCGACCGTGATCGTGGCCAGCGCGGCATAGTCGGTGAAGCTGATGGTACGCAAATCGACGATGGTCGGCGTCAGGGCGATGTAGAAGATCATCGTCTTGGGATTGCCGAGCGTGACCAGCAAGCCGGCGAGGAAGCTGGCCGCGAAACTGCCGCTCGCCTTGCGCGCCTCGATCCTTTCGGCCGAAATGCCGGTGCGCCAGAAGCTGTAGGCAAGCCAGGCGAGATAGGCGACTCCGAGCCATTTTATCACCAGGAACACGATGCCGAACGTCTGCGCGAGGAAGGCGAGCCCCAGCACGACCGCGGTGAGATAGGTGAGGTCTCCGAGCACCAGCCCGAGCGCCATGAACAGCGACGAGCGAAAGCCGGAGCCGAGCGCGCGCGCCACCAGCGCCGTCACGCCGGGACCAGGAATGGCGGCGGCGATCGCCAGCGCGCCTGCGTAGGCAATGAAGCCGGTCAGGGTCATGGCCAACATATGGCACCGGGAGCGGCTTTTGAGAAATGCCGAATGTCGATGAAATGCATCAGCACAATTGATGCTTGGCAACGCGGACTGCTCGTCCTCAATTTGACGTAAGCCTCGGCGGGATCCGGCCGGGTTCGGTTCGCCGATTGCGTCCTGCGTATGCGTCGTCAGGACGATCTTCTTCATTCCAGCGCTCACCGCACCAGGAACCCCCTCCCCAACCCGTCCTCATCTTCAAGCGTGAAGGTGGCCGTGCCGGTGTAGAAGGCGTGGCCGGAGACGCGGGCGATGATGCCGGCACGGCCGTCGGCCAGCGCGGCCTCTCGGGTCACCGATCCCTCGAAGCGCGAGCCGACGATGCTTTCGAACAGGCGCGCCTCGCCGAGGCCGACCTCGCCCTTCGCGTGCATCGCCGCGAGCCGGGCGGTGACGCCTGAGCCGGTGGGGGAGCGGTCGACTTCCGCGTCGGCGAAGACGCAGATGTTCCTGGTCGGCCGGCCGCCGGAGCCATTGCGGCCGTCGGTCAGGATAGAGCCGTAGAGGAAGGCGAGATCGGCGCTGTCGGGGTGCGACAGCGGCACGGCCCGCTTCACCGCCTCCGACAGCGCGGTCGCCGCATCGACGAAATCGCGGGCCCGGTCGCGCCCGAAGGCAAGGCTGAACTGGCGGCAATCGGCCAGCGCATAGAAGGCGCCGCCATAAGCTACGTCGCAGACGATTTCGCCGAAGCCCGGCACGTCCACCGCAACGTCCCGCGCGGCGAGGAAGGCAGGCACGCTTTCGAACGACACAGCGCCGGCCTTGCCATCCTTGACCTCGACGGTGGCGACGACCATGCCGCAAGGGCATTCGATGCTGACGGTGGTGACCGGCTCGCGCGGCGGCACGATCCCTTGGTCCACTGCATAGCGGCCGAGCGCGATCACCGCATGACCGCACATGGTGGAATAGCCCTCGTTGTGCATGAAAAGCACGGCGAGATCGGCGCCCGGCAGGTTCGGCTCGACCAGTAGCGCGCCATACATGTCGAAATGGCCGCGCGGCTCGAACATCAGCAGGCGGCGCAGATGGTCCTGGTTCTCGCGCACCCAGGCGCGCTTCGCCAGGATGGCGCCCTTTGGCACGGGCGGCCAGCCGGCCTTCACGATGCGCACCGGCTCGCCGCCGGTGTGCATGTCGACGACCGAGATCGGCGCGATCATGCCTTGGCGCCGAACAGCTTCTGCAGGTCCGCGAACGGCATGGCGTCGCGTGCGAACTCGAAGCTGCCGGTGGCGAGCATCTCCTGCGTCGCGCGGCGCACCGCGCCGAAGGCGGCGGTGGAAAGCTTGGAGCCGAGCGAAATCCGGATCGCGCCCGCCTCGCGCAGCGCGTCCAGCGAGAAGCCGGGAACCGCCAGCACGTTGACCGGCCTGGAAACCGCCGAGCAGACCTTGCGCACCGTTTCGATGTCGGAGAGGCCCGGCGCATAGAGCACGTCGGCGCCTGCCTCCTCGAAGGCCTGCAGGCGGCGGATCGTGTCGTCGAGGTCGGGCCGGCCCCAGAGGAAATTCTCGGCCCGGGCAGTGAAGACGAAGTCGCGGCCGAGCTTCCGCTTTGCCTCGACCGCGGCCGCGACGCGCTCGACCGCCAGCGAAAAGTCGTAGATCGGCTTTGCCGGGTCGCCGGTCGAATCCTCGATGGAGCACCCGGCAAGCCCCACTGCCTCGGCTGCGACGATCGTCTCGGCCGCGCTTTCGGGGCTGTCGCCCCTGCCGTTTTCGAGGTCGGCCGAAACCGGCAGGGCGGTCGCCTCCACGATCTCACGGGCGTGCGCGATGCGCTCGTCGAAGGGGATCGCGCCGTCGGCCTTGCCGCGCGAGAAGGCGTAGCCGGCGCTGGTCGTGGCCAGCGCCGGGAAGCCGGCATTGGCGAGGAACTTTGCCGTGCCGATGTCCCACGGATTGGGAATGATGAAGATCTTCTCGTGCAGCTTCCTGAAGGTTGCGCCCTTGTCCATAACATCGCTCCCTGTTTGATTCAGCCGGCGAGAGTCTGGCAGCGATGCCGCCTGCCAGACAACTGACAGCTGCGGGCCAGAGCGGCCGGTTCTTTGGCTCAGAAGCGAGCCTCGTTTTCCCGCGCGAGACGCTCCAGTGCGTCCGTGTCACGCAGATAGCGCGACTGTGCCGCATCCCAGCGATAGGTCGCGCCGATCACGCGCGTGCTCTCCGGTGGAAGCTCGGCGTCGGCGCAGGCTGCTAAGCGCCTCGCAAAGGAGGCAGTCTAGAACGGCCGCCGCGCAGATGACAGCGGCGGATCACGCAGTGCCGGTGGAACCGAAGCCGCCGCCACCACGCCCGGTCTCGCCCGGCGCCGAGCGCTCCGAGAGGGCCGCACGCGCGACCGGCGCGACGACGAGCTGGGCGATACGCATGCCGCGTGAGATCTCGAAATCCTCGTCGCCGAGATTGATCAGCAGCACCTTGAGTTCGCCGCGATAGTCGCTGTCGATCGTGCCGGGGGTGTTCAGGCAGGTGATGCCATGCTTGAGCGCCAGGCCCGAGCGCGGCCGGACCTGTCCCTCGAATCCGGCAGGGATTTCGAAGATGAGACCGGTCGGCACCAGCACCCGCTTGCCAGGCAGCAGGATCAGCGGTCGATCGTCCGGAACGGCCGCCCGCAGATCCATGCCGGCAGCGCCCGCCGTCTCGTAGGCCGCGAGCGGCAGCCCTTCCGAATGGGGCAGGCGGACGATGACCAGTTCAGGTTCGCTGCGGACGACTCGCATGGGGCAAGCCTATCGCCCCGGCGGCGCGGGCGGTCAATTCACGGCCGGAATCAATCCAGAGGAAAGACGGGGCCACACCGTGGTGGGACTGCTCGGCGAAATGTCCGGCAGACGGTCCCAGGACTTCGGTCCGAAGCGCATTTTTCCGGGAACAGGTGCAGACGGCGACTGTTCCACGCCCGAGGGACCGCATGGACAGGAGAAGCTTCATGAAACGAATCATCGCCGTTCTGGCCGCCTCGTTGATGTCCGCCGGGCTTGCCGCAGCGCCCGCGTTTGCGCAAGGCAAGAGCGCAGACGCGCCTGGGCACAACAGGGGCGACGCGGAAATGGGGGCGAGCTCGGTGGCGCCCGGCCAACTCAAGCAAGAAGGCAGCGCGCGTGCCTTCGCGCCCGGTCAGCAGAGCGAGGGAGAGCCGGGTGTCGACAGCGAAACGACCGCCTCGATCGGCAATTTCGGGACGCTGATCTCGACCATCCGCGCGGGCAAGAGCGACCTCAGCGGGGCGGACGAAGTGACCGCCGTCAACATCGTTCCCGTCGACTCGCTGATCCGTGGCAACAACCGGGTCGCGCTCGACAATGCACTCGCCGACAGCGACGGTGAAATCGAAGCGTTGCGCGACGAGCTCGCCGAGCTCGATCTCGACCTGACCGACGAGGAAATCGGCAGCGCGGTCGCGGCCAGGATGGAGGCCGACGGCAGCCTGACAATCTACACGGACTGACGCTGCGGACAGCGGAGGCGCGCCGGGCCGGCACGCCTCCGTCGCGCGAGGACCGGCAAAGCCAATCAACCCTTGCCGCTTTCGCGGAAGAGGCTTTCGGGTTGCCTCAGCCGATTGCAGTCCAGCCGGTCAGAAGGATGACGACTGCGGCGACCAGAGCGCCCGACACATAGAGGACGGTCCTGACGCTTCCGCCTTTCGCCGCTCTGCCGCCACGCAGATAGACGGTCAGATGGATTGCCCGGATCGCGACGTGGAGCCAGACGAGCACCGCCAGGGCTGCCGGCTGAACCCCCACCAGCATCGCCAGTACGGAAGGCACGACGAAGGGCGTCAGCGCCTCCACCGAGTTCATGTGAACGCGGTCGATCCGATAGAGCAGGTTATCGTCGTCGGCCGGGATGACGGGCCCGGAAAGCAGGCCGGCAAATCCCTTCGATGCACCTGAGTAGATCGCGAGCGCGACCGACAGAATGTGATGTCAACACGCGCCGCGTGCGCTAGATGAAAGTGCATGGAGACGGCGACATCTGTCGGCGGACGTGCGCTGAAGCCGTGGCGGACGAGCGCCGTGGCTCCGCTGCTGCTTGTGCTGGCCATGACGACGGGGGCACGCGCCAACCCGCTGGAGACGCTGCGCGACGACCTTCCGGAAGAGGTCCAGGCCGCGCTGGAGCGAATGGACGGCCCCGACCGGCAATTGCTGGCTATCCGCAGCTACATGCGCAGCGCTCGATCGATCGACGGGCGCTGGAGCTGGACCGAAGATCAGATCGAACAGTACCTGGCCTCCGACGCGAGCCGCATGGCGCTGGAAGCGGTCGATCGCGTGATCGAGGCCTTCGAGCGGCAGAACCCCGGCCATTCGCTGCATGTCAACCGAAGCGTGCGCAGCCTGGACGAGCAGATCGAAAAGTGGAACCGCAATCCGTCGGTCGCGGCCGGCGCCGTCGAGCTCGGAGCAGCACTCGAGCTGTGGCTCAGGGACCATCCCAAGGCAGATGAGACGCAGCTACGCGACTTCCTTGCTGGCTGGAAGCCGACCCGGCCGGTCGCGCTCGCCGCGCCGGGGCTCTCGCCGCACGGCCGCGCGCGGGCATTCGACTTCCAGATCACGAAGGACGGCGAGATCATCGCAGCGGCGAACACGGGCATCATCGACGAGGTCTGGGGCGCAGACGACTGGGGCGAAAAGCTGGAAGCCGCGGTGCGGGCTTCAGGCGCGCCGTTCGAGGGACCGCTCACGAAGCCCGTCGAGCCGTGGCACTACGAGTATCTGGGCCACGATGCCGTTGACTGACCACCGCCGGACTTGCGCCGCGCTGGGCATTTCCGTTCGACAGCGGGGCGCTGCGCAACTATATACGCGCCACCCAACGGAATCCTGACATGGCCGAGACAATCGAACAGGCGGTGGCGCGTCGCCGCACCTTCGCGATCATTTCGCACCCGGACGCGGGCAAGACGACGCTGACGGAGAAGCTGCTGCTCTTCGGCGGCGCGATCCAGCTCGCAGGCGAGGTGAAGGCCAAGAAGGACCGGATGAACACGCGCTCCGACTGGATGAAGATCGAGCGCGAGCGCGGCATCTCGGTCGTCACCTCGGTGATGACCTTCGAATATGGCGAGCATGTCTTCAACCTGCTCGACACGCCGGGCCACGAGGACTTCGCGGACGACACCTACCGGACGCTGACGGCAGTCGATTCGGCGGTGATGGTGATCGATGCGGCGAAGGGCATCGAACCGCGGACGCTGAAGCTGTTCGAGGTGTGCCGGCTGCGCGACATCCCGATCATCACCTTCGTCAACAAGATGGACCGGGAGACGCGCGACCCGTTCGAGATCCTCGACGAGATCGAGGCCAAGCTTGCGCTCGACACCGCGCCGATCACCTGGCCGATCGGCCGGGGCAAGAGCTTCTCAGGCACTTACCATCTCGCCGACAACACGGTGCGACATGGCGATGCCGAGCAGGACTGGACGAAGGTCAACGGGCCGCAATCCGAGCTCGTCGCCGGAATGCTGCCCGGCCACGAGCGCGACGCCTTCGTCGAGGAAATGGAGCTGGCGCGCGAGGCCTGCCGGCCGTTCGACCTCGCAGCGTTCCGCGAGGGGCATCTCACGCCGGTCTATTTCGGCTCAGCGCTGCGCAACTACGGCGTGCGCGACCTGATCGAGGCGCTCGGGGCCTTCGCGCCGCCGCCGCGCGACCAGGAGGCCGACACGCGCGTCATCCACGCCACAGAGCCGAAGATGACGAGCTTCGTCTTCAAGATTCAGGCCAACATGGACCCCAACCACCGCGACCGCATCGCCTTCGTGCGCGTCTGTTCCGGACGCCTCGAACGCGGCATGAGAGCCAAGCTGGTGCGCACCGCCAAGCCGATCAGCCTTTCGGCGCCGCAATTCTTCTTCGCCAAGAGCCGGATCACCGCCGACGAGGCCTTCGCCGGAGACGTGGTCGGTATTCCCAATCACGGGACGCTTCGGATCGGTGACACGCTGACGGAGGGCGAGGACATCGTCTTTCGCGGCGTGCCGAACTTCGCGCCGGAAATCCTGCGCCGCGTGCGCCTCGGCGATGCGATGAAGGCCAAGAAGCTCAAGGAAGCGCTGCAGCAGATGGCCGAAGAAGGCGTGGTGCAGCTCTTCTCGCCGGAGGACGGCTCGCCGGCGATCGTCGGCGTGGTCGGCGCGCTGCAGCTCGACGTGCTGAAGGAGCGGCTTGCCGCCGAGTACCAGCTGCCGGTCGATTTCGAGGCGGCGCGGTTTTCGGTCTGCAGGTGGATTTCGGGCACCAAGGCGGAGCTCGAGCGTTTCATCGAGACCCATCGCGGCGACATCGCCCGCGACCTCGACGGCGATCCCGTCTTCCTCGCGCCGCACGAATTTGGCCTCAACTACGAGGCGGAGCGCTGGAAGCAGATCTCTTTTGCAGCGGTCAAGGACTATCAGGTGCGGGAAAAGCCCAAGGCCGCGTGACAGGCTGGCTTCACCACCATCTTCGCCGGAGCTCGACAATGCCGACGATCGATCCTGCCGTGGAGACCTATCTCGCCAACGTGCCGGACAACTTCCGCCCGGCGCTCGAAAGACTGCGGACCGTCATCCGCGAGTGCGCGCCCGAGGCCGACGAGGTGATCAGCTACGGCCAGCCGACGTTCAAGTTGAACGGCCACCTGGTCGCCTTCGCCGCCTTCAAGAAGCATCTGTCCTTCTTCCCGATGAGCTCGACGCTGATAACGGAATTCGCGGACGAGTTGCAGGGCTACAAGACGTCCGCCGGCACGATCCAGTTCACGCCGGAAAGGCCGATTCCCGAAGATCTGGTGCGGCGGATGGTGAAGAAGCGGGCAAGGCGGAATGCCGAACTCGCGGCGGCACGGGCCGAAAGGAAGCGGAAACCGGTCCGAAGGCCGCCGGCGAACCGGACAACGAAGCCACAATAAAGCTTCCTTGCCATCGATCGCAAGCTGTCCGAGTCTGTCTTCCCGCGACACCATGAGGAGGCCACGCGATGCTCATCGCAATCCTGATTGCGCTCCACGTTCTCTCCATCGTGTTCTGGGTTGGCGGGATGAGCTTCATGCTCGCCGTGCTGGGGCGAGCGACGGGCGAGATGTCGCCCGAACAGCGCTTCCCGCTCTGGAAGCGCACACTCGCTGCCTTCCTGCCGCGCATCGGGGGGTCGGCGGCGACGGTGCTCGTCACCGGCATATGGCTGATCTTCGCGATGTTCGGCGGCTTCTCGCAGGCGCCGCTCCACGTCAACGTGATGATGGGCCTCGGCATCCTGATGATGCTGCTCTATCTCCACCTCATCTTCGCGCCATGGAAGCGCTTCCGCGCAGCGGTGGACGGCGGCGACGACACGAAGGCAGGCAGGAATCTCGACCTGATCCGCACGACGCTCGGCATCAGCGCGGGCCTCGGCGTGCTGACGATCATCAGCGCGGTGACCGGTCCCTACTGGTAGGGGCAAGGGTCGCATAGAATTTCATTGCTTTTTTGCGCGGATGTCCGCAGCCTGTTTCTACGGGCCGCCAAAAATCGCGGTTCCTTTTCTCGTCTGGCCGCTCGCAATCACTAAGATGGCGCGAGCGACGCGGGCCGGTCAGACGCGTGAAGTCGTGTGCCGAGCCACTACATGAAAAGGGAGTTCGCCATGAGCCTTCGCATCAACGACACAGCCCCAGACTTCACCGCCGAGTCGACGGAAGGCACGATTCATTTCCACGAATGGATCGGCAACGGCTGGGCGGTGCTGTTCTCGCACCCCAAGGACTTCACGCCGATCTGCACGACCGAACTCGGGACGATGGCAGGCCTGAAGCCGGAATTCGACAAGCGCAATACGAAAATCATCGGAATCTCGGTCGATCCGGTCGAGAGCCACCAAAAGTGGAAGGGCGACATCCAGACAGCGACCGGACACGCCGTCAACTACCCGCTGATCGGCGACCGCGACCTCAAGGTCGCCAAGCTCTACGACATGCTGCCCGCCAGCGCCGGCGACACGTCGGAGGGCCGCACGCCCGCCGACAACCAGACGGTGCGCTCGGTATTCGTGATCGGACCCGACAAGAAGATCAAGCTGATCCTCACCTACCCGATGACGACCGGGCGCAACTTCCAGGAAATCCTGCGCGCGCTGGATTCGCTCCAGCTGACCGCCAGGTTCCCCGTCTCGACGCCCGCCGACTGGAAGCCCGGCGAGGATATCGTGATCGCCGGATCGGTGTCGGACGACGACGCTGCGGCGAAGTTCGGCGCGTTCGAGAAGGTGCTGCCTTATCTGCGCAAGGCCAAGGTGCCAGCCGCGTAGCCAGTCATTCAGCTCAGGCAGCGGAAGCCCGGCGCAGCGATGTGCCGGGCTTCCATTTTTTGATCGTGCGTCTGCCCGGAACGGGCTGAATGCCTGCGCGTTTCCTCCGGGCATTGGCATGCGAGAGGAAACGCGCGATGCAAGACGATCTTACCCCGGACATGGTCGCCCAGAACCGGGCTTACACCAAAGCGGAGCGGCTCGACATGCTGGAAAGCATGCGCCGCGACATCCTCGGCCAACGGGAAGACGGCGCCGTGCGGGACGGCGAGGCCGAAGAACTGCTGGCCGCCATCGATCAAGCGGTCGCGACGGTCAAGGAAGAGAGCGAAACCGGGGGCGTGGCGATCGGGCGGACGACCAGCGCCTGAGCTCTCACCCCAGTCGCTGCGAGATCAGCGCCGCTAGCCTTTCGGCAACCTCGTCCTTGCCCATCTCGGGCCATTCCTCGACGGCATCAGCCGAGACGATGAGCACGCAGTTGTGGTCGCCGCCCATCACGCCCCTCGCGCCGATCCCGCTGTCGCGGGAGACATCGTTGGCGACGATCAGGTCCGCGCCCTTCTTCGCAAGCTTGGCGCGGGCGTGCTCGACCACGTTATGGGTTTCGGCGGCAAAGCCCACGACCAGCCTGGGGCGGTTCGCGTGGTGAGCGACCGTGGCCAGCACGTCCGGGTTTTCGGTGAGGCTCAGCGTCGGGGCGGGTTCGCCCGCCTGCTTCTTGATCTTTTCGCCCGTTTCGGTTGCCGGCCGCCAGTCGGCGACGGCGGCAACGAAAACCCCGGCATCGGCCGGCAATTCGCGCTCGACGGCAGCGGCCATTTCGCGTGCGGTCTCGACGGAAATCGTCGTGACGCCGGCCGGGTCCGGGATGTTCACCGGCCCTGAAACCAGGCGAACATCCGCGCCCAGCCGGGCGAGCGCCCCAGCAATCGCGTGGCCCTGCTTGCCCGAGGAGCGATTGGCGATGTAGCGCACCGGGTCGATCGGTTCGTGTGTTGGGCCCGACGTGACGACGATCCTGCGGCCGGCGAGCGGCTTCGGCCGGTCTTCGAGCAGCGCCTCGACGGCTGCCACGATCTCCAGCGGCTCGGCCATGCGGCCCTCGCCCGCCTCGCCGCTCTCGGCCATCTCGCCCCGGTTCGGGCCGACGAAGCGGATGCCGTCGCGCGCGAGCGTGTCGCGGTTGCGACGCGTGGCAGGATGGTCCCACATGCGCGGGTTCATGGCCGGCGCGAGCAGGGCCGGCTTGTCGGTTGCCAGAAGCACGGCCGAGGCCAGGTCGTTGGCGAGCCCGTTGGCGAGCTTCGCCATCAGGTCCGCCGTGGCAGGAGCGACGACCACAAGGTCGGCCTCGCGCGACAGCCGGACATGGCCGACATCGTGCTCATCCTGCCGATCGAACAGGTCGGTGAAGACGCGGTCGGCCGAAAGCGCACCGACGGAAAGCGGCGTGACGAACTCCCTGGCGGCGGCAGTCATGACGCAGCGGACCGCAGCGCCCCGCTCGCGCAGCCGGCGGATCAGGTCGAGCGACTTGTAGGCGGCGATGCCGCCGCCGATGATCAGGAGGATGCGCTTGCCGGAAAGGGTCATGCCATCGCCACGTTCACGCCGGCGGGAGCGCCGGGACGATGTCGGTATGGATGAAATTGTCGCCCTTGAAAAGCAGCGGCAGGTTGCGG
>Ga0182792_1001641_pt1 | contig 17551 bp, 16 predicted proteins | sample Passage237B_FD_130497 | JGI IMG/M metagenome (GOLD analysis project Ga0182792, IMG submission 130497) | Cellulose adapted compost microbial communities from Newby Island Compost Facility, Milpitas, CA, USA - Passage2 37B (version 2) (version 2) ...
CACCTTGGGCACTTTGTCCATAACCCGCGCAAAATCGTCCAGGTCCTTTTGTCCCGACGGGTTCAACGCCAGATCTTTCCAGAATTCCATCAGCTGACAGGTGACCCTTCCGTACAATAGCACGCCGGCTTTTTCCAGAAGTTCGGAATAATATTGATGCAGCTCCTCATCGGCCACCACTGCCGTATGGTCACAATACCCGTCCAGGGTCATGTTGATCGCTGCTATTACCTTTCTCATGAGGACTAAGGCGTATAGCGGAGGACCACTCCACCGGTCTGCAGGGGTTGTGTCGCTGTTAATCGCAGATGCCGGGGCAAACTGACATTCCCAAACAAGGGTCTACCCTTTCCCAAAATGACCGGGGAAATTCCGATCCGGTATTCATCAAACAGATTTTCTTCGATCAATGTTTCTGAAAGATCGGCACTACCAAAGACATACAAATCCTTCCCCGGCGCCGATTTCAGTCTTCTCAGCTCCGCTGCGATATCGTCGTCGAGCAGGGTAGAATTCTGCCATTCAACATCTCCGAGCGATCTGGAAGCCACCAGTTTGGGAATCGTATTCATCAGATCCGCGATTTCCCCGGTTTCCTGAGGCCAGTAACCAGCCATTCCTTCATAGGTAGACCGTCCGAAGACGAGGTAGTCGGCATTTTGAAGCTGTTCGATACTGATTTTTTCAAGCTCATCTCCCCAGATGATATTGTGAAATGACAGATCCCAGGGCTGTTCGCCCTCGAAAAAACCGTCGAGGGTGATGATATTCCACATGATCAGTTTTCTCATGCTGCGTATATGGGTTTAGTTAAAAAAATGAATGATACTTCCCCTGGCTTCCGGAAAATTTACCGGGAGAAAAGCAGTTGACTGAATGGTGTTCTGTACCTTTTAGTATTCGATTTTATCCTCTTTTTCAGTCCATTCCCTGAATAGCTTTTCGCCCAGGGGATGAGGCATATAGATCAGGTTCAGGGAACTGCGGCTCAGGTCGATCCCGAGTTCCTCGTAGATATGGTTGTCGGCAAAACCGATCGCTTCCGCATCTTTCTGGGTAGAACAGTAATAAACGGTATCGATATGCGCCCAGTAGATGGCACTCAGACACATGGGACAGGGCTGGCAGGTCGTATATAGGATAGATCCGGTCAGATCAAAGTTCTGTAACTCCGCTCCTGCCTTTCGGATGGCAGCGACTTCCGCATGGGCGGTAGCATCGTGCGTGGAAGTAACCTGGTTGGAAGCAGCCGCTATGATTTTTCCATCCCTGACAATCACCGCCCCAAAGGGACCTCCTATGTTGTTTCGGATGCCGTAAAAGGCCGTTTCAAAGGCTTTTTCCAGATAATATGCGTGTGTTTCCATCAGGCAGTCAGACTTTCTGTTCTATAAAACCGAATCAGGACCTAATTATAACCCTAAAATCCCGGAAGTGAAAATCAAATGGAATTCTCGGCATATTGTTTCAGCCGATTGAGCGCCTTCGGATAGACTTCATTGAAATACTCCTCAAAATTTTCAGGATAGTCGATTTCAACCGTAACTGAGGTTATTCCATTTTGCTCACGAAAGGTATAGTTTTCCTGCGAACCGATCCATTCGTCAGCCCCCTCCCCCGAATAGAGGTCCTGTCCTGCGCTCACGACTCCAATAGCCTTGAGGGATACATACTCCCCCGGCCTGTTATCGGCCACTCTCATGATCATGCCACTTTCCTCGCCCTGGTCATCCACCCCAATGAAACGAATGGTAGCACCAGGCTCCCAGCTTCCCCGGAAGTGGGAACTGGGATGAAACTCAAGCGCCCAGGCATTGTAAGTCGACTTATCACTAAGCCCCAGCATGGTATCGTATACCTGATTCACCGGCGCGTGAATGTCAACATGATAGGTCATTCTAATCATGGCAACTCCTGTTTATATTCCTCGTTAAAATTGATCATCCAGTGAATCCCGAATTTATCGACAAAACTTCCGTAATAATCACCCCAGAACTGATCCTCCAGGGGCATCTCAATGGTCCCTCCTTCGGACAAGGCGTTGAACACCCTTTCAGCTTCTTCACGTGAATCGGGAAAAAGGGAAATGTAGTTGTTATTGCCCTGCACCAGCCTATGTCCGGCTGAAGGCAATATATCGGAAGCCATCAGCAGGCTTTTGCCCACCTTGAGGGCGATGTGCATGACCCGGTTTTTTTCTTCCTCAGGAAGGTTGTCGCTTTGCCCCTCCATGTCAGACATCCGGTGAATACCCCCGACAAAGTCTCCGCCAAAAACGGAGCGATAAAAATTAAATGCTTCTTCGGCATTTCCATCAAAATTCAGGTATGGGTTTAATACCGCCATAATTTTAAAAGGTTTGTAAATAAAAAAGTCGGAATTGAAACTCAAGCTCGAAATCAGTTCAAAATTACAAGCTTAAGCACAACTCCGACTTGCCAAATGACAAGAAATTTCCTAGCGGAAGGAATACCCGAGGGGGTTATAGAGCTCAGGGGATTCTCCTTCTTTCCGAACGTTGTCCTGGTTATAGTGCAGTCCTACGTTTTCACGCCGGGCCATGGCCATCTTGATCACCAGATAGGCCACATTGATCATGTTGCGAAGTTCACAGATGGGGACGGAAACCTTCGATTCGCGGTACAGTTTCTCATGTTCACGATACAGAAGTTCCACCCGGTCATAGGCCCTTTTCAGACGTCGGTAGGTCCGGACGATCCCAACATAATTGGACATGACACTGTTGAGCTCGCGGGTCATTTCGGTCACCAGTACCTGTTCTTCGGGATGAGTGGTGCCCGAATCATCCCACTCCGGTACGTTGTCCGGGATCCGGTTTTCAGTCTGGTGTTCGATGGTATGCAGAAAAGCCCTGTGCCCGAAAACTACGGCTTCCAGCAGTGAATTGGATGCCAGGCGGTTGGCACCGTGCAATCCGGTACAGGCGCATTCTCCCACGGCGTAGAGGCTGCGGATGTTGGTTTGTCCCCACTCATTGACGCGAATCCCACCGCAGAGAAAATGCTGGGCCGGTACGACCGGAATCATCGATTCGCGGACATCTATGCCATGGTCGAGACAATATTGATTGATATTGGGGAAATGCTCCACAAACTTTTCATGGTCCAGATGGCGTACGTCAAGATAGACATGATCCACCCCCCGTTTTTTCATTTCCGAGTCGATAGCCCGGGCCGTGATATCCCGGGGAGCAAGAGATTCCCGGGGATCATACCGTTCCATGAAGGTGCTGCCGTCCTCATGCTTGAGGATGCCGCCGAATCCCCTTACGGCTTCCGATATCAGGAAGGAAGGCTTACGCCCCGGTGAATAGAAAGCGGTGGGGTGAAACTGGATGAACTCCATATTGTCGCAGATACCTTTTGCCCGGTAGGCCATGGCAATTCCGTCGCCCGTAGCGATGACGGGATTGGTCGTACTCTGGTAGATGCTGCCAATACCCCCGGTAGCCAGCAGCGTAGCCCGGGAAAGGAATTTCTCTACCTTACCCGTTTCCCGGTTCAGCACATAGGCCCCATAACACTGGATATCATCCCGGTAACGGTATACGGTCTCCCCTAAATGGTGCTGGGTAATGAGTTCAACGGCATAATAGTGGGTCAGAATCTTAATGCTTTTCAAGCGCCCGGCTTCTTCCAGCAGGGCACGTTCGATTTCTGAGCCGGTAATATCTTTAAAATGCAGGATGCGGTGATCAGAATGCCCTCCTTCGCGGGCCAGATCGTAATCCCCATCCGGCACCCGGTCGAAGCGGGTCCCGTAGGAAATCAGCTCCCGGATGCGGTCGGGGGCTTCCCTGACAACCATCTCAACGATCTTTCGGTTGTTCATTTCATCGCCGGCATCCATGGTGTCGGCAATGTGCTTTTCAAAGGAATCGGATTCGGCCCAAACGGCTGCAATTCCGCCCTGGGCGTATTTGGTATTGGTTTCGTCGGCCCGGACTTTGGTAATCACAGCAATGGAGACCGGTGTACCGGCGGCTTCGTAGTGACGCGCGAGTTTCACCGCATAGCTAAGTCCGGCAATCCCCGAACCGATAATCAGATAATCATAAACGGCCATATAGTAACCCGAAATCGTTAAGACAAGTTTGGAGCAACAAACATATAAAAAAAGACGATGTTCCGGCGGGTCTTTCCGGGCAAGTTAACGCAAATTACGCTTACCAAAAATGACGCTTGTTAGTCCTTTCTGCCGATTGTTCGTATTCAATTGCAGTTCCGGTGCGGGTCGGGCCGATCGCTGAAAACGCGTTCAATGTCCTAAACCATTGACATTGAAACCAATAAGCATTCACGCTCAGGTTATATGTTATGGATCAGACTGAATTAAATGACCTTAATCGAAAAAATTCTGAGTAATGCACTATTTTTGGCAACAATACTCATATATTAATCCTAACCAGAAATATTCAGAACTATCTAAAAAATGCAATTGAGAAAAATGAAAAAACTAGTTCTTTCCGCACTTGGACTTTTTGGAGCAGTAGGTGCGTATGCGCAGGCAAAACCCGATAAAATGACTCCGGAATCGAGTGAGCTCTGGGAACCCGTACCCCGTATCGTTACCCCCGGGCAGGTCACTTCCCGCACGACCGGAACCACTGCCCCCTCCGATGCTATCGTACTATTTGACGGTTCGAACCTTGATCAGTGGGTGGCAGCCAGCGATGGGAAATCGCCAGCTCCCTTTACCGTAGCTGACGGTGCCATGACGGTAGCTCCCCGCAAAGGCGGTATCCAGACCAAACAGAAATTCGGCGATTTCCAGCTGCATATCGAATGGAGATCTCCTGCTGAAGTAAAAGGCACCGGGCAGGGCCGTGGCAACAGCGGTATTTTCCTCCAGGGACTGTATGAGCTGCAGGTGCTTGACAGCTATGAGAACCCTACCTACGTCAATGGTCAGGCGGGTTCGATCTATAAACAAACCCCTCCCCTGGTAAATGCCACCCGTAAACCCGGCGAATGGCAAACCTATGATATCATTTACACGGCTCCCCGATTCAACAAAGACGGTGTTGCCATCATTCCAGCCTATGTCACGGTGATCCACAACGGTGTAGTCATTCATAACCATACGCAGATTCAGGGAACGACTCCTTTTGTAGGAAGACCGGAGTACAAACCCCACGACAAGGGCCCTATCATGCTTCAGGATCACGGCGATCTGGTGAGCTACCGGAATATCTGGATTCGGGAACTATAACCTAAATCAGCCGCAACAGAAAAGGCTCCTGGTAGTTAACCGGGAGCCTTTTCTGATTTTAACCCAATCGGTCAGACGGGTTTAGTTGGGTGCAGCCACATAACCGGGGTTTTGCGGACGGAGATTCGGGTTGTTCTGCATCTCTGCCAGCGGTATCGGGAATAGCAGATGCTTTTCTTCCAGTAAAGCCCCGCCACTGATGTTCAGGTTGCGGTGCCCTACGAAATCATCAAAATTCCGGTTCGTCTCGTTCCATACCTTCCGTAGACGGATCATATCAAACCAGGTAATCTGTTCATAGCAGAACTCCATCCAGCGCTCTTTCCAGACGGCTTCCCGGAAGCTGTTCTGCGTGAAGGAGCCTATAGGCGGTGTAGTCAGTTGCGCACGGTCACGGATGCGTTTCAGCGCATCGTAGGCCTCCTGGTTCAGGCCGCCCGCTTCGTTCTGCGCCTCCGCATAGATCAGAAGAACTTCCGCAAAACGGATCAGATTGACGTTCAGGTTATTCAGGCGGGTTGGGTTAATACCCGGTCCACCCAGGGCTTTCTGGTTAAAGTATTTGAAGATATGTGGCTGACCGAGATCAAAGGGGGCGCCGGTACCATTCACGTAATAGGTGTCGTAAAAATATCCCACCTGATTTTTGGTCCGCAGGTCTCCTGCCTCGTAGGAATTATAGAATGAAACCGTTGGCACTGTACTCCCTGTACCGCTGGGACCTGCATAGGTTACTGCCGTCTGGTTGGGCAGCATGTCGTTCAGGGGGAATCCGGCTACCACTGTATTGTACTGAATCTGGAAGATATGCTCGACCCTGTTTTTCAGATCCTCATTCCGGAGATCTGCATAGGTGGGAAACAGATTGAGCGTCGACGGGTTTGCTTTGGAAAAGTTGATCACTTCCAGCGCTTTTTCCGCTGCCAGGGAATAATGCGAGGCACCTTTCTGTAGGGGATAACCGGCCATGGTCAGATAAACCTTTGCCAAAAGCGATTTGACCGCCACATTGGATACCCGGCCATCGGTTCTGAAATCAGGTAATCCCGCAGCTTCCGCTGCTTTCAGTTCATTTACCACAAATTCATAGATTTCTTCCTGAGGGGTTCTCGAGGGGAAGAAGTCCTCTGAGGCGGCCGTCTGAGGGGTTAGAATCAAGGGTGCATCGCCCCATAGCCTCACGACGTTGAAATAGGACCAGGCTCTCAGAAATCTCGCTTCAGCCAGCAGCCGTTGCTTTTGGGTTTCGTCCGGGAAATTGATACCCGGAATTTTCTCGATGGCCAGGTTGGCGTTGGCAATGATTCGATACAGGCCGTTCCAGAAGTTGCCGATGTGCCCTGTACTGGCCTGGTGAATCAGACCATACAGGTTGTTAAGGTCGGAATTCTGACCAGTTTGGGTCGTGGCCGTACCTGTAACGGCTTCCAGCATCTGCCAGTTGGCCGAGAAAATACCCGCTCCGTCTCCCCAGAAGCGCAGACCGGAATAGGTGGCGGCCAGTACAGCTTCAGCGTGATCGGGAATGGTAAAGAAGCTTTCAGGTTGCAGGTTCGACGGGTCGGTTTCGTCGAGAAAGTCGGAACATGCAGTCGGTACGGTGAGCGTAAGGGCAAGCCCCAGCACCCGGGTGATATATTTCAAACGATTCGTAATCATGTTATTCTGCTTTTGAAATGTGGATTGGTGAACATTAGAATGAAACCTGAAGTCCTGCCATGTAAATGGCAGGTTTCGGATATCCATGCCAGATCATACCCTGCGAAAACACGTTGTTGCCGTCTCCCCCTCTAATGGGCGTCATCTCGGGATCTCCGAAAGGATAGGGCGTCAACAGGAAGAAGTTTTGGGCTGAAAGGTAAATTCTGGCAGTTCCCAATTTGATTTTGCTGAGAAAATCAGACGGAACGTTGTACCCCAGCAGGAGGTTGCGGCCTCTGATGAAGGAGCCATCGAAAATCCAGCGGGTATCCACGTTGGTCACATAACCGGCACGGGTCTCACGAATTTCTGCAATGGGGGTATCCTGATTGTCCGGACGCCATGCATCCAGTACCGAGCGGTAGCTGTTGGCAATGGATACGCGGTCTTCACTGGCATGCAGGTTCATGTCCATTACATCGTTACCATAGGAGAACTGCAGATCGAGTGTCAGGTCAAAGTTCCGGTAGCGGATGGTATTGGCCAGTGTACCCCAGCCTTTGGGCGAGCCGTTGCCAATGATCGAACGGTCGGCATCGGTTATAGCACCGTCACCATCGCGGTCCAGATATTTCACGTCACCGGGGAGCATGGTCAGGTTCCCGCGATAGCTGGTAAATCTGGCAGCCTCTTCTCTTTCCGCTTCACTCCACGTTCCCAGCCGGGTAAGTCCCCAGAACGCACCTGCCGGTTCGCCTATACGGATGATACCGGTCTGGTTGGTGATACTGGGCCCGCCTACGTTGAAGATGTCAGCGGGTGTAGCCAGCGAAAGGATTTTGTTCCGGTTAAAAGAGATGTTGAAACTGGTGTTCCAGGTAAAGTTGGGGCTTTCGATGTTAACCGTATTGATGGCCAGCTCCACCCCTTTGTTCATCATCGAACCTATATTTTTCCGGATTACCGAATAACCACTGGTACGGGGTACCGGTGCGTCAAGCAGCATGTCGGTGGTTTTGCGGTAATAGTAGTCGGCCTCCAGTGATACCCGGGCATTGAACAGGCTCACTTCCAGACCTACGTCATATTGTGCGGTTTTTTCCCATTTCAGGTTGGGGTTTGCCAGACGGTTGATACCGGTACCTACCACGCGGGTATCACTGTAGATGGTCGCATAGGTAGAACTCAGCAGGGAAAGGGAAGAATATGCCGGAATTTCAGAGTTACCGGTTACCCCGTAGGACGATCTGAGCTTGAGGTTGCTCAGCCATGAGGGTGAATTCAGGAAGTCTTCTTCCGAAATCCTCCACGCAACGGCTGCCGATGGGAAAAATGCGAACTTGTGATTTTCCCCGAACTTGGACGAACCATCAGCACGACCTGTAACGGTGAACAGGTATTTGTCGTCCAGGGTGTAGTTCAGACGGCCAAAGTAAGAGTTGAACGCTGATCTCCACGCACTGGACCCCACGCCTGGCTGAGTCGCTCCCGCCCCCAGGTTATCATACCCGAAATAATCGGTAGCGAAGTTACGGATACTGGCACCGGTCGAGGAGAAATTGGTTTCCTGCCACGATACCCCGGCCATCGCCGTAATGGCATGTTTGTCATTGAAAGTCTTGTCGTAGGTCAGATAGTTTTCCCACGACCAGAATACTTCTTTCCGGAAGTCTTTGCTGGCGGTTCCCGATTCACCGATACGCAGGGTCCGGGTCTCACTTTGATTAATCTCCTGCGACATCACATTGATCCCGAGCACGGACCGGAAAATAAGTCCGGGAGCAAGATGCAGATTGGCATACAGGCTACCCAGGGTAGTCTGGGTAAACTGGTGGTACTGGCGCCCCATCAGCCGGTGTACCGAGCTCATGGTTCCTTCCGCCTGCGGATAGTCACGGTTGTTGGCATAGGTTCCGTCAGGCCATTTCACAGGCAGGAAGGGGAAATCCTCTACCATCTGGCGTGGTACGGCGTCGGAGACATCTACAAGGTTTTCGGACTGATAGTTATAATTCAGGGTGCCGCCGATGTGCAGCCATTTTTTCACCTGGTCGTCGAGGGTCAGGCGTGTGGAGTAACGGCGCAGATAGGAAGTTTTGATATACCCCTGATCGTCACGGTAGTTCAGCGAAAAGGAATAGGTGGTCTTGTTGTTACCACCGCTGAAATTCAACTGGTGATTCTGGGAAATACGGTGCTGGGTTGCTTCGTCCCACCAATCCGTATCATAATTGGGGGCGTAGGTGCCGTCCGGAAGTACGGTGAAGACATCGGGATGCTGTTCGAGAATCTGCGCCCGACGAGTCTGCGGATTCAGATGCACGTATTTATTTTCAGCCCAACCTACAGGGTCGTATTTCGCAATGTTGGCATAGGCCAGGTCTTCCACTTTGAGATACTCCTCGGCATTCAGCACCTTAGCTCTTTTGGGCGGATCAGCGGTGATACCCAGATCAAGTCCATAAGATACCTTGCCTTCTCCTGCCTTTCCTTTTTTGGTGGTGATCAGGATTACCCCGTTTGCACCCCGGGCCCCGTAAATGGCAGTCGAGGACGCATCCTTCAAAACCTCTACCGAGACGATATCGTTCGGGTTGATGTAGTCAATAGCCTGACTGGCCTGGTTCTGGTTGCCCTGAGGGAGCATTACACCGTCGACCACATACAGGGGGTTGTTGGACGAGTTGATGGAAGAAAACCCGCGTATACGTACGTTGGACCTCCCGCCCGGACGGCCAGAGTTTACGTTTACCTGTACACCTGAAATTTTACCCTGCAACGTCTGGTTAAGCGAGGGGGCTGGCCTTTCCCTGAGCTGCTCCTCACGTACCGATCCCACCGCTCCCGTTAAATCCGATTTACGGGCAGTACCGTATCCGATAACCACCAGTTCCTCCAGGGCTTTGTTGTCGGCAACCAGGGTAACATCGATATTCGTTCGGTTGCCCACGTGAATCTCCTGCGAAACAAAACCCACAAAGGAAAACACGAGCGTCGCCCCGTCGGGAACCGAAATGGAATAGGTCCCTTCATTGGAAGTGGTTGTTCCCCGCTGGGTTCCCTTGATCAGGATACTTACCCCCGGCAGACGTGAACCCGATTCATCCGTAACGGTACCCGTCACTTCACGATCGGCATAAGCTGGCAAAGCTCCTGCCGTCGATGCAATACAAAGGATAAGGCATAGCAAACCTTTCCCCTTGTGAAAGAGTAGATTTAAGAAAAACATAGGATTAGTTATTGGTTGATAATTAAATAAAAACTAGCTTAGGAATACAGGTACTAATTCAAGGCCAATAGGGATAAATAACATAGGATGAGTTGTTCTTGTAATAATTAAATTTTTTGAATTAATGGCGGTTCGTATTTATACAATTATAACAATTTATAGAATACGTTGTGTCATATAAAGCCGATAAGTGTATACGATTTCGACTTCTGCTTGTGTTATACCGGATGCAAACGTTTGAAAAAAATTTTGATACCGGTCTGTAGCAGCCCTAAGCCGGCTGTAACCACTTAGAATTCCCCGCTGGCTACCATTTGTATGTTCAGAAGCCTTTCCCGGTTTAATACTATTTTCAGTAAAACTGATTTTATTTTTTTCCGGAGTGTATCCGCTCATAAGATGAAATAGCCTTTCATAAGCCCTGCCGACCGTTTGTATCAATACTGCACAAACGGGAGATGATTCCATACCATGGAACCCATTCGTGCGTTAACTTTCCGACTGAAACATTAATGCACCCGCCATGAAATCTCTCCGCCATTTTTTCTGGTTTTGCTCCGGAGCCATCCGGCCTGTCCTTTCGCGCTGTCCGAGTGAATGGGAAAAGTTCGCAGGGATAGGTGCAACGGTGTTTTTTACAGCCATTTTTGCCGCCATTTCATCGAGTTATGCGCTGTTTACCGTATTCGACAAGGTTTGGATAGCGGTAGCCTTTGGGCTCGTATGGGGCGCCATGATTTTCAACCTCGACCGCTACATTGTCAGCAGTATGGTCAAGCGCGGCAGAGCCTGGTCCGAATTCAAACTGATGCTTCCTAGACTGGTCCTGGCGGTCATTCTGGCGTTTGTCATTTCCAAACCCCTCGAACTTAAAATTTTCGAAAAGGAAATCAATCGCAAGCTCGACATCAAAAAGTCGGAAGAAGTAGTGAAAGCCCGGGAAGCGATACGTCTGGGCAATCCGGAATTCGCGGAAATCGACCGCAAAATGGAGGAGCTACGCCAGGAAATTGAAGCCAAAACCCTTTTCCGGGATCAGAAGCAGCAGGAGTATGACTTTGAACGCTTTGGAACCAAGACACCCGGTACTACAGGAATAGCGGGTATCGGTACCAATGCCCGTAAGAAGGAGCAGCAGTTGAACGAAGCGCAGGAAGATCTTCGGCAGACGGAAGCCAGGGTGCTGGAACAGATCGCTGGTCTGGAAGCACGAAAGCAGGAATTGCGCGCTCAGGAAGAGGCTGAGTTTGCCATCCAGAAAGCAACCATTGACAGGTATGATGGCTTTGCAGCCCGAATTGACGCGCTGAATGTCCTTACGACAGAAAGTGAAGCCATGCGTTATGCCAATCTGTTTCTGATTCTACTGTTTATCGCTCTTGAAATTGCACCTATCCTCGTGAAATTCATCACCCCGAAGGGTCCCTATGATGAGATCCTGGAAGCCCATGAGTGGGAAATAAAACTTTATAAGGAAGAGCGTGTGGCCAAATCCAGACAGAAAAGTGAGTCCCGTCTGCTGAAATTTATGGATGAAGAAAAAGATCAGGTGGAAGAACAGGTTTCCCGGAACCGGACCTTCCGCAGGAAATTTTCGGAAGCCGAAAATGAAATCCTCGACGCCACCATACGTCAGTGGCTGGAAGAAGATCGGATGAACCGGTCGAAATTCGGCTGGTAAATGGGGGAAGATGTTTAATTTCGCGCAAAACTAGGCAAATCCGTATGCGCACCACTCTTTATGCTGTCTACTTAAGCCTGATGGCCGGTTTATTTTACGCCTGTTCGGCGCCTGACTCTCTGGGTTCGATCAATCTGGTTGAATGGAGAAATGATCGGGGCGGATGCAGCAATGACCGGCTGCGTCAACTGGAAGCGTTCAATGGAGCGAAAAACGAATTGCTGGGTAAAAGTGTAAATGAAATTGGCCGGCTTTTTGGCCGTCCGGATATCGCCCAGCTGGGAAAACGAAATCAGAAAATCTACATGTATTACCTGGAGGCAGGTGAGCACTGCGAAATGGAAGGCAACCCGTCGGACGCACGAAAGGTCGTATTCTTTTTCAACGCTGTAGGCATCCTCAACCAGATCAGTGTTCAGAAGGAAATGCCGGAATAGGCAGATACACTTTGTCGATTAATTCCTGGTATTCGCCTACCGGGTCGCTCTGTGCGCTAATACCGCCTCCGCTTTTAAATATCAGTCCCTGCGGTGTCCGCTCGATAAAGCGTATCATCACCGAACTTTCGAAACGTTTCCCGTCGAAATACCCCATCACGCCTGTATAGTAGCCGCGGTCGTACTGTTCGGCCTCTTCGATGAGTTCCAGCGTTCGGGGCTTGGGGGCACCGGTCACTGAGCCTGCGGGCAGCATTTGGACGAGAATACTGCCAAATGCGCCGGTCGAACCCGGGGGCAACTCCCCGCGGATTTCCGAGCTGACCTGAAGCAGCTTCCCGCGCTGCGTTTCGACCACATCGATATACCGGTACTTTTCCACCCAGACTTTATCGGCTACCCGGCTCAGGTCATTGCGCAGCAGATCCACGATGGTGGCGTGCTCGGCAGCTTCCTTGGGATTGGCCAGCACCCGCTGGGCAGCATCCGGAACGGAAGCATCGATGGTTCCTTTCATGGGGTAAGTGGCTATCTGCCGGCCGTCGATGATGACAAAAGGCTCCGGCGAAAAGCACACGAATTCCTCTCTTAAACAGAGACGATAAGGCGCTGTACTGTAATCGAAAATCTGGCGGATAGTCAGGTTGGTTTCGATAGGCGTCGGTGCCGACAGATTGATCAGAAATGATTCCCCCCTCTTTAATCCTTTGAGAGCGACCTGGTAGGATGCCAGATACCGGTCATAGGGAATGGGTTTTTTGTAAAAAATAACCTCGTCGTTCCCGGTAAAAAATGGTGACGGCACATTGGCAAACCCTCTGAAATTGTAAAGTATCCCCTGGGGAACCTCCTCCAGACCCCATAAAAGCGGGCGGGCACAGCGATAGTCGATAATGAATACGAATGGTATTCCGGACTTTCCCAGACGGTCCATTTCCGAACAGAATTGTTCGAATTCAGAGCTGAATGGTATTATTCCGGGTAGTCCCATAATCGACGGTTCGTTGCACTAAGATTGCAAAACTAGAATAGATGGCCTTATAAAAAAAGACGTAATTTTGGCGGAGTAACGGTCTTTAGGAAACAAGGATAAAATTGATATACGACGTCATCATAGTGGGAGCCGGCCCCTGCGGCCTGGCCATGGGAGTTGAAGCGGTAAAAGCAGGTTTGTCCCACCTGATTCTGGAAAAAGGAAGTCTGACAGAATCGATCCGCCGCTATCCACGAAAAATGCGGTTCTTTTCAACCGTAGACAATATCTCCATCGGTGGATTGCCCTTCACCATTGCCGATTTCAAGGCCAATCGGGATGAAGCCCTGCAGTATTACCGGAAAGTGGCGGGATATTATAAACTGAACTTCCAGCTTTTCACAACGGTAGACCGGGTGGAAAAAGGGGCCGATGGTATTTTTGATATCCTGACAGCGGATGATCGCATTTTCAGAGCCCGGAAGGTGGTTCTGGCTACGGGCTATTTCGACTGCCCGCGGAAGCTGAATATCCCGGGAGAAGACCTGCCCCATGTTTCGCATTATTATGATGAGGCATACAAATATTCCTTTTCCGATGTGGTACTCGTAGGGGGTGCCAATTCGGTAGTGGAAGCAGCGCTGGAGCTCTATCGTACAGATGCCCGGGTGACCATCATCCACCGGGGCGAAAGTTTCCGCAAAACGGTTAAATACTGGCTCATCCCCGATGTCCTGAACCGGATCAAGGAAGGTCGGATCAACGTCCGCTACAACACCCGGGTAACTTCCATCGAAACGGGTAAAATCCATGTGGAGAATACGCTGGACGGCAGCCAGGAAACCCTGCCAGCAGATTTCACTTTCCTGCTGACGGGGTATCTTCCCGACGAGCATTTTCTGGCCCGATGCGGTGTCGAACTCGATCCTCAGACCAAAGTACCGGTGAGAGATCCGGAGACTTTTGAAACCAATATCAGCGGCCTGTACCTGTGCGGTACGGTCATGGCCGGTATTTTCACCGAAAAAATCTTTATCGAAAACGGAAGGGAGCATGCAGCCGCCATTGCCGATCATATCATGAACCGCCCCATTCGAAAGGTAAGTGAGCTTATCGACCGGATATAGCATAAAAAAGAGCTGACAGCCCCCACTGCCAGCTCTTATTCCGTTAAGGAGTCGGCCTTAATGAGAAATCACCAGTCGCTGGCTGTACTTCTGATTCTTCTCGTCCGACCAGCTCACCATGTACACTCCGCTGCGAAGGGAAGAGAGATCCAGCTTGTCCGCCGTGCCATTTCTCCGGAATACGGGGTTCCCGCTCAAGTCAAGGACGATAATGTCTCTGGCATTTTGTGTACCAAAGGTAACACTCCCCGTACTTGGATTCGGAAACAGGTAGGCATTGACCACCGCCCGGCTATACAAGACATTGACAATTTTGGAATATTCAAAAGTGCCATCCAGGTCGACCATTTTGAGCCGGTAGTAATTAATGCCAGCCGATGGTTCAGCATGCACGAAACGGTAGTTTAACAGGCCTTCGTAGTTTCCGGCTGCCTCCAGTTCCGTCAGGGTATTCCAGCTGGTTCCATTGGTACTGTGCTGTACTTCAAAACGGCTGGTGTTAACCTCGGATGCAGTCTGCCAGCTTACTTCTACATTGGCTTCGACCGTAGTGGCCTGGATCGATGCCAGTTCAACCGGGAGTGTGGTCTCAATCTCGAAGAGCAGTACGGCCCCGTCGAGTTTCATGTACTTGTTGGTTTGGTTTTTCACTTTCTGGGTTCCGCATTCCACCCGGACGTGCTTGGCTCCGGTTGGCACTGTCCCTTTTAAGGTGTATTCTCCCAGACCGGCATAGGTTCCAATGATATGAGTAACGACTACCGTCTGCGTACTGCCGGCGATTTCCTGTCCCATATTGTTCAGAAATATCAGGCGGATGTCAGTGTAACAATCGGCATGCTTACCGGCCCACATGGTGAGCGTGACCGACTTTACATCGTCTGTCAGCGGTACATCCTGATATACGAAGACCCTCGGACTGCCGTACCGGTCAGAGTAGTTATTATTGTTCGTAATCAAACCATAATAACTGCCGCATTTCTGATACCCCTGCTCCTGGGTAAGGGTAACATTTGAGCCTGCTGTTTTCCAGTCTTTTACACGCCATATTGGCTTCCACCGCGTACCTATATTGTCCGCCTCTTCAAATGAGCCGTTTTTAAGCTTGTTATGCGGATGCTCACAATCGATGGCAAAGGCTGTAAATGAACAAGTAAGTAAAATTAAGAACGAGAGTGCAAATGTAGATTTTCGCATGATTTTTGTGTTTTTGTTAAGTGTTTACCAGACTTCACAAAATCACCTTCAGGCATGATAACTGCTTTTCGGATTACGGTTTGTACCGGGGGGCTTGGTACATAGTAATCCTTCCGTCAATGTTATGACGTTATGTGGTAAGAGGCCTGAATTAAGACTTTGCTTTTTAAGGTTGTTTAGTGTGGGAGTTCCGACGTGGGGGCCGTCATTACTCAAAAGTGGTTATAGATTTATTACATTTCTACGATAAACTGATTTAGAAAAATTCTGATGAAAACAACTGGGTTACATAGTACAATTTTGGATCCAAAGACGTCCGGATATTTCATCCGTTATATCATAGTACAGAATAAGACCCTCATAATGAAGGAGTCGCGCAAACATAAAAAAAATAATAAATAATCCCAAGGTGAATTTAGTAAGCATAATTTGTATTTTTCCTAGATATAGTACCAGACACCTGTTATTCCCAGGGTTTACAACATGTATTAGAGGAATAGTCCAAAAAAAAGGTAACTTTAAAAAATATTTTTTTTTAAGCTCCCCATATATTATACTAAAGGAATTGCCTTTTAAGAGAGCATTGGTAAGTAACACGGGTCAAAAAAATCGGGAAGTCTACCACCAAAATTGCTGCTAATACCCAGATCGACCTACCTGGTTTTCTGATTTTGCCGCTTGTTACTGCATCTGCTGCCGTGATCTTCGACGAGTTTCCAGTCTGGTTAAGCCGGCTACGGTATTCAACACAAAAAAATTCGGTATCTCACCTCCCCTGTTAACACACAGAGGTTCTTCATGGAGCAATGAACTTATAAAAAAAGAGCTGACAGATATTCTGCCAGCTCCTGGAGGAGTCGTGATTTATTAACGGGAAATGACCAGTCGCTGCGTATGCTTTTGATTTATTTCGTCCGTCCAGCTCACCATATAAATACCGCTGCGCAGTGCACTAAGATCGAGCTTATCAGTTACTGCATTTCGTTTCACAACCGGATTACCTCTCAAATCAAGAACCACCACATCCCGGGCACTGGCGGTACCAAAATTGATCAATCCGGCACTCGGGTTAGGATAAAGGTATGCGTTGAGATCTGCCCGGCCGTAAACGACATTTACTATCTTCGAATATTCGAATGTGCCATCCAGGTCTACCGTTTTCAGCCGGTAGTAATTGATACCGTGTGAGGGCGCGGTATGTACAAACCGGTAGGTTAACAGGCCTACATGGTTTCCAGCTGCCTTAATTTCTGTGAGGGTATTCCAGCTGCTGCCGTTGGAGCTGTGCTGAACTTCAAAGCGACCGGTATTTTCTTCGGAGGCAGTCTGCCAGCTTACCTCAACATTATCTTCTACCCTAGTAGCCGAAAGGGAGGCCAGTTCTACCGGCAGCGTTGTTTCCGTTTCAAATAGCAGTACGGCTCCGTCCAGTTTCAGAAAGGGTGCGAACTTGTCCAGTGTTTTCTGCGTTCTGCACTCTACCCTAACCGTCTTGGCCCCTGCTGGCACACTCCCCGTTAGCGTATATTCTGCAAGCCCGTCTGAAAGGGTAACAATTTGGGTTACTACCACCGTTTTTGTACTGCCGGAAATTTCATCTCCATTGCTGTCCAGAAACACCAAACGAATATCGGCATTGCAGTTCCAAATTTTGCCAGCCCAGATGGTGAGGGTCACAGACGTCACGTCATCCGTGAGTGGTACGTCCTGATAGATTTTAACATAGGGATTACCGAAAATGATAGGAATGTCAAGGTTAGTCAACAAACCATAGTAGTTGCCGCATTCCTCATTTCCCTGTTCCCGGGTAAAAAGTGCCCATCCATCCGTATTCCAGTCCGTAACACGAAAAAACGGAAATATAAGTCCGATAGATTCCCGCTGTTCAAAAGAGCCGTTTTTAAGTTTATTCTGGGGATTTTCGCAGTCTATAGCATGTGCCATGAATGAACTGACCAGTAAAAATAAGAGCGAAAGTACAAGCGTAGAGTTTTTCATAGTTGTATATGTTTTTGTTAAGAGATTACCAAACGA
>Ga0182792_1001649_pt1 | contig 17514 bp, 16 predicted proteins | sample Passage237B_FD_130497 | JGI IMG/M metagenome (GOLD analysis project Ga0182792, IMG submission 130497) | Cellulose adapted compost microbial communities from Newby Island Compost Facility, Milpitas, CA, USA - Passage2 37B (version 2) (version 2) ...
GCCGCTGGCCAATCTCGACGCGCATCTTCGCGAGGAGATGCGGCAGGAACTGAAGCGCATCCAGCGCGAGACCGGAACGACGATGATCGCGGTCACGCACGACCAATCCGAAGCGCTGGCGCTTTCGGACCAGATCATGGTGATGTCGTCGGGCCGCGTGCTGCAACGCGGCGGCCCTGAAGAGATATTCCGCCGGCCGCAGACGGCCGAGGTGGCGCGCTTCCTCGGCGCCACCAATTCGTTCGCCGCGCGCCGGGTCGACGGCGCGCTCGCCATCCAGGGCCTCGGCCCGCTACCGGAGGGAGCCACCGCGGCGGCAGCCCCCGCCGAATCGGCGCAGGTCCTGTTCCGCCCGTCGGACGTGATCGTGCGCCCGGCGGCGGAGGCAGCGGCCGGCTGGCCGGGCGAGGTGGTGTTTGCGCAGTATCTCGGGCGCGAGGTGCAGTATCTCATCCGCTGCGCCGGACGCGACATCACCGCCGAGGTGCCGAGCAGCGGCGGCGTCTTGCCTGAAGGCTCGGCGGTTTCGCTCGAGGTCGCCGCGGGCGGGCTCTTCGTCTACCCGGAGGCCGCGTGATGTCCGTCGCATCGCCGGCGCTGGCTGCCGGCGCCGGCTTTCGCGTGCGCCCGCGGCGCGGCGTCGGCCTGATCGCGCTCTACGTGCTGACGGCGGCGGCGCTGCTGGTGCTGACGCTCTATCCGATGCTCTGGCTGGTGCTCGGCAGCCTGCATCAGGCGGACGGCAGCCTCGGCTTCGCCCACTATGCCGAACTGACCGACAAGTTCGCCTTCGCCGGCGTGCTGTTCAACTCGTGGGTTTTCGCGTTCGGCTCAGCGGCAGGGGCGACCGTGCTCGGGGTGGTGCTGGCCGTGCTGGTGGCGCGCACCGACGCGCCGTTCAAGAAGGTGGCGCGGCTGTCGGCGATCCTCGCCTTCGTCTCGCCGCCCTGGCTGACGGCGATGGCCTACGTCTATCTCGCCAGCCCCAATGCCGGCTACATCAATCAGCTTCTCAACGCCATCGCGGGCGTGAAGCCGTTCGACATCCAGTCGATGTCGGGCATGATCTTCGTCACGGCGCTGTTTCTCTATTCCTTCGTGTTCCTGACGGTCGAGGCCGCACTTGCCTCGGTTGACGGCAGTTTCGAGGAGGCGGCGCGCGTTTCCGGTGCGCGACCACTGACTGTCATGCGTACCGTGACGCTGCCGCTGGTCGCACCGGCGATCGTGTCGGCCGCGGCGTTCTCGATCATCATTTCATGGGGTCTGTTCGCGGTGCCGGCGATTCTCGGCATGCCGGCTCGGGTCTATGTCTTCTCGACCCAGCTCTATCTCTTCCTGCAGGCGTTTCCGCCGCGGCTCGAGCTCGCCGCGGCGATGGGCGTGCTGTTCGTCGCGACGGCGATGGTTGTCGGGATGTTCGTCTGGGTCGCCGGACGGCGGCGGCGCGTCGACCGAGACTTCGCCGTGGTGGTTGGCAAGGGCGCAAAGGGCGCCGCCCTGCCGCTCGGACGCTGGCGCCTGGCTGCCGGCGCGTACATCCTGCTGCTGGCGCTGCTTTCCGTGGTCGGCCCGTATCTGGTCGTGCTGTGGATGTCGCTCAACACGAAGTGGTTCGGCAATCCCGGGCTGTCCGGCCTTTCGCTGGCCAACTTCCGCTACGTGATCTTCGAGTATTTCGCCTTCTGGAAGGTCACGGGCAACAGCCTGCGCGTAGCCGCGATGGAGGTGACGATCGTGCTCATCGTCGCTACCGCCGCATCCTACATCGTGCGCCGCACGCGGCTGCCGGGCCGCCCGGCGATCCAGGCGGCCGCCATGTACACGCTGCTGGTGCCGTCGGTCGCCTTCCTGACGGCGGTGATGTGGGCGTGGATCGGCTCGCCGATCCCGCTCTATGGCGGGCTGCTGCTGATCGCGATGACGCAGGCCGCCCGCTCGATGCCGATCGCGACCAGAAACATCGGCGACGGCTTCGGCCAGATCGACCGCTCGCTCGAGGAAGCCGCGCAGGTGTGCGGCGCCGGCCGCGCGCGCATCGCGGCGACGGTGACGCTGCCGCTGCTCAGGCCCGTGCTGCTCGCCGCCTTCACGGTGGTGGTGCTGTCGGCGCTGCGCGATCTCAATACGCCGCTGTTTTTGGGCGGCGGATCGGCCGGCACGACCACGCTTTCGGTGCTCATCTTCCAGTTCTGGTCCGATACGCGCATCGGCGAGTCGGCGGCGCTGACCATCGTGCTGCTGACGCTGACGCTGGCGATCTTCCTGCCGCTCTCGCGCGCCTTCCGGCGAGGCTATTGAGAGGCAGGGGCTTTGCGTGAGAAGTCCCAAACGCCATGTCGATGGGCAGTCGGCGATAGAAGCAATTCCGAAATCGGGAAAGACGTTGGTACTCCCAAGGGGACTCGAACCCCTGTTTCCGCCGTGAGAGGGCGGCGTCCTAGACCGCTAGACGATGGGAGCGCCTTCAGGTCGCGCGGATATAATCGCGATCATCCGCAAATGCAACTGCGTCAGCCGGCGTGGATCGGCCGGACCACGGCGCTGGCGCCGGCGGCGGATCAGCGGCGGCCGGACGGCTCGATCAGGTCCCAGCGATTGCCGTAGAGGTCGCGGAAGACGGCCACGGTGCCGTAGTGCTCGTGCCGCGGTTCTTCCATGAACTCGACGCCGCGCTGCTTCATCGCGGCGTGGTCGCGGGCGAAGTCGTCGGTCTCGAGAAACAGGAAGACGCGGCCGCCGGTCTGGTTGCCGATCGAGGCTTGCTGGCCCGGGCCGTCGGCCTTCGCCAGAAGAAGGCGCGTTCCCGCGCCGGGATCCGGCGCGACGACCACCCAACGCTTGCCGGCACCGAGCGGCGTGTCCTCGACCAGCCGGAAGCCGAGCATGCCGGTGTACCAGCGGATCGCCTCGTCATAGTCGGCGACCACAACCGTCACGAGGCCGATTGCCGGCATTGCCTCGCCCGCTGCGCTCAGGGCCCGACCGCGATGTCGAAGCGGCCGACCATGCGGCGCTCGGCCATGTCGTAGACGAAAATGGCGCGGCCGCCGTCGGCGAGCGCCACGTCGAGCGACAGGCGGTCGCCCGACAGCTGGTGGCCATTGAGACGGGAGCCCGCCGGCAGCGCGATGCGCGCCTCGACCGGCGCCTCGCCACTCGGCGGCTGCATGCCTTGCGCGACCCGGGGCTGCGAAGGCTGCAACTGGTTCAGCTTGTAGACAATGGCCACCACCACGGCCATAACCGCGAGGAAGAGGATGCCGAGATTGATCACCATGAAGCGCGCAAGCCTGCGCCGCACCCGCTCGACGGCAGGGTCGAGTGGCTTGTCCTCGTCGTCGTCGCTGGCCATTTGCGATGTTCCCGGTTGCGATGAGCGCCCCTGATAGCGAAGCCAGCGGGGCTTTGAAAGAGTTGCGCACCGACGCGGCCGCTGCCGGCATGCGGCTCGACCAGTGGCTGGCGGCGTCACTTGCGCCGGAGCTTTCGCGCAGCCGGGTGCAGGCGCTGATCCGCGACGGTGCGGCAAGCATTGACGGCCAGGTCGTGACGGAAGCGAAGCGGCGGCTCGAGGAAGGGCGACTGGTGGCGCTGCGCGTGCCGGAGCCGGAACCGGCGGAGCCGCGGGGCGAGGCGATCCCGCTCGACATACTCCACGAGGACGCCGAGCTGATCGTGCTCAACAAGCCGGCCGGGCTGGTGGTTCATCCGGGCGCCGGCAATCCGACCGGGACGCTGGTCAACGCGCTCATCCACCATTGCGGCGCGTCGCTGTCCGGCATCGGCGGCGTCAGGCGGCCTGGCATCGTGCACCGGCTCGACAAGGACACATCCGGCGTCATGGTGGTGGCCAAGACCGACCGGGCGCACCGGGCACTGTCGGAAGCCTTCGCCGACCACGGGCGCTCGGGCGGCCTGGAACGGGCGTATCTGGCGCTCGTGTGGGGCGCGCCGGAACGGGCCGGCGGCGTGATCGACGCGCCGCTCGGGCGCGCGGGCGACCGGGTGCGGCGGGCGGTGGTCTCGGAAGAGAGCCCGGATGCGCGGCGGGCCGTCACACGCTATGCCGTGCGTGAGCGCTTCGGCTCCGGCCCGGAGCCGGTGGCCTGCCTGGTCGAATGCCGGCTGGAAACCGGACGAACACACCAGATCCGCGTCCACATGGCGCATATCGGCCATCCGCTCGTGGGCGATGCGGACTACGGCCGCGGCTTTCGCACCAAGGCCAACCGGCTGCCCTCGCCGCTGCGCGAGGAGGGTCTGGCCTTTCCGCGCCAGGCGCTGCACGCCTGGCTGCTCGGCTTCGAGCATCCCGCCAGCGGCGAGGCGATGCGCTTCGAGGCGCCTCCGCCCGCAGACATGGCCGAACTGCTCGACGGATTCCGCAAACTGTGATATAAAGGACGGGAACTCGCGGAAGGCCTGCCCGTTGGGCAACGGTGGACCGATGTTCAAGGTGCGCGTGACATAGCGCCCCTGCGTCGGCCGTCCGTGTTATTGCCAAAATCGTTCCTATATAACACGTGGGCGCGATGCGCCTTGGCGGCGGTCGCGTCCCAACAGCCCGCCTCTGACAGGGGGTTACAGGACATAAAGGAGGGTGCTTTATGGCCCAGACACTACCAAGTATCGCATCCGGGGAAGGGGGTCTTGCCCGGTATCTGGAGGAAATCCGCAGATTTCCGATGCTTCAGCCGCAGGAAGAGTACATGCTCGCCAAGCGGTTCCAGGAGCATCAGGACCCCAAGGCCGCACACAAGCTGGTAACGAGCCATCTGCGCCTCGTCGCGAAGATCGCGATGGGTTATCGCGGCTATGGCCTGCCGATCGGGGAAGTCATCTCCGAGGGCAATGTCGGCCTGATGCAGGCGGTCAAGAAGTTCGAGCCCGACCGCGGCTTCCGGCTGGCCACCTACGCCATGTGGTGGATCAAGGCGGCGATCCAGGAATACATCCTGCGCTCGTGGAGCCTGGTGAAGATGGGCACCACGGCAAACCAGAAGCGGCTGTTCTTCAACCTGCGCAAGGTGAAGGGCAAAATCCAGGCGCTCGACGAGGGCGACCTCAAGCCCGACCAGGTCAAGGAGATCGCTACACGCCTCAACGTCAGCGAGGAGGAGGTGATCTCGATGAACCGCCGCCTGTCCGGCGACGCCTCGCTGAACGCGCCCATCCGCGCGACCGAAGGCGAATCGGGCGAGTGGCAGGACTGGCTGGTGGACGAAAGCGACAGCCAGGAGGAGATGCTGATCGAGCAGGACGAACTGGAGAATCGCCGCAAGATGCTGACGGGCGCGATGAGCGTGCTCAACGACCGTGAGCGGCGCATCTTCGAGGCGCGGCGGCTCTCCGAGGAGCCGATGACGCTCGAAGAGCTGTCGTCCGAGTTCGACATCAGCCGCGAACGCGTGCGCCAGATCGAGGTGCGCGCCTTCGAGAAGGTGCAGGACGCCGTGATGGCGGCGGCGAAGAAGCAGGCGCAGTCGCTGCGCACGATCGAGGCCGAGCCGGCATAGACAGCCCCGGCGCGCGAAGCGCCACCGCGGCGGTTTGTCCCCGCGGCACCCCATCGGCGGCATGACAGAAGGCGGCCCACGCGGCCGCCTTTTCTTTTTCCGCGGCAAGCGTGGCGACGGCGGCCGCGCCTGCACCAATCGCTTTTGCGAGACGGCGACTGGATTCTTGCCTGCCGCAGGGCTATTGAACCTCAGCCTCCCGGCAGACTTTTCCTACAAATCCTCATCCCGCACAGAGGAGACCGTTTCATGCCCGTGAAGATTGCCATCAACGGTTTCGGCCGCATCGGCCGCAACATCGTCCGCGCCATCTATGAATCCGGCCGCAAGGACATCGACATCGTCGCCATCAACGACCTCGGCCCGGTCGAGACCAACGCCCACCTGATGCGCTATGACAGCGTGCATGGCCGCTTCCCCAAGGAGGTCAAGGTCAGCGGCAACACGATCAGCGTCGGCGACGAGAGTTTCGAGGTGTTCTCCGAGCGCGACCCGTCGAAGCTGCCCTGGGGCAAGCTCGGCGTCGACATCGTGCTGGAGTGCACGGGCATCTTCACCTCCAAGGAAAAGGCCTCCGCGCATCTGGCGGCCGGCGCCAAGCGCGTCATCGTTTCAGCACCTGCGGAAGGCGCCGACCTGACGGTCTGCTACGGCATCAACCACGACAAGCTGTCGGCCGAGCACAAGGTGATCTCCAACGCTTCGTGCACGACCAACTGCCTGGCGCCGCTGGCAATGATCTTCAACGACGAGCTCGGCATCGAGAAGGGCCTGATGACCACGGTCCACTCCTATACTGGCGACCAGCCGACGCTCGACACGCTGCACAAGGATCTCTACCGCGCGCGCGCCGCGGCGATGAGCCAGATCCCCACCTCCACCGGCGCGGCGAAGGCGATCGGCCTGGTGCTGCCCGAACTCAAGGGCAAGCTCGACGGCGTGTCGATCCGCGTGCCCACGCCGAACGTGTCGCTGATTGACTTCAAGTTCGTCGCCAAGCGCGACACGACGGTCGAGGAGGTGAACGAGATCGTCAAGAAGTACACCCACGGCAAGCTGAAGGGCGTGCTCAACTACACGCTCGACCCCAACGTCTCGATCGACATGAACCACGATCCGCATTCCTCGACCGTGGCGCTCGACCAGACCAAGGTGATGGGTGGCAACCTGGTGATGGTGCTGTCATGGTACGATAACGAGTGGGGCTTCTCGAACCGCATGGCCGATGTCACGGCAGCGCTTGCCGCGACACTCTGAGCGACACAGGTCGAACTGCTTCAAAACGCCCGGCTTGCCCGGGCGTTTCTTTTGAGTCCGAGGGTTGCGATCACGTCGCCCCCTCGCCGATATAGTGCAATGCGGCAGGCCCGGCCGGGGAGCCTCCGCAAAGTGGGGAACTCATGCTGGACTGGATCTACATCGCGACGCTGATCGGGACGCTGCTCGTCCTGGCCGCCGCGTTTTCCAGCCTGCTCGCCTCCCGCGTCGGCGCCCCGCTGCTGCTGCTCTTCCTGGGAATCGGCCTGGCGTTCGGCATCGACGGACTCGGCATCGCCTTCGACAACGCCAGCGTCGCCTATTTCGTCGGTTCGCTGGCGCTCTCGGTGATCCTGTTCGACTCCGGCTTCGGCACGTCGCTGCAGTCGCTCCGCCAGGCCGCAGCGCCAGCGCTGGTGCTGGCGACGTTCGGCGTGGTCATGACCACGGCGATTTTCGGCGTGGCCGCGCGATACGTGCTGGACATCGGCTGGATAGAGGCTTTCCTGCTCGGGGCGATCGTCGGCTCGACCGACGCGGCAGCGGTGTTCTTCCTGCTGCGTGTCGGCGGCATCAACATCCGCGAGAAGGTGCGCTCGACGCTCGAGATCGAGTCGAGCTCGAACGACCCGATGGCGATCTTCCTGACGATTACGCTGGTCGAGCTGATCGCAGCCGGCAGCGATGCGGAACATGCCGGTGTGGAGCTCCTGTTCGAGTTCTTCCGGCAGATGGGCATTGGCCTGGTTGCCGGGCTGGGCGGGGGCGCGATGATCGTGGGGCTGGTCAACCGCCTGACCATCGAGCGCGGGCTCACGCCGATCTTCGTGCTGGCGCTGTCGCTGCTGGTCTTTTCCGTCACCGGTGCGATCGGCGGCAGCGGCTTCCTCGCGGTCTTCGTGGCCGGTCTCCATGCCGGCAATCGCCAGATGAAGTCCGCTTCCGCGCTGCGCGGCTTCCAGGAGGGAGCGAGCTGGCTGGCGCAGATCATCATGTTCGTGCTGCTCGGATTGCTGGCCACGCCGTCGCAGTTCCAGATGATCGCGATTCCGGCGGTAGCGCTGGCATTGTTCCTGAGCTTCGTTGCGCGACCGGTCGCGGTATGGCTGTCGCTCATTCCCTTCGACTATGGGCGCGCGGAGACCGCGTTCGTCTCGTGGGTGGGGTTGCGTGGCGCCGTCTCCATCCTGCTCGCCATCGTGCCGCTCCTGGGCGGCCTGCCGAACGGCATGACGTTCTTCAACGCGGCCTTCATCATCGTGCTGGTCTCGCTGCTCCTGCAGGGCTGGACGATCGGCCCGCTGGCGCGCCGGCTGGGCCTCATCGTGCCCAAGCGGGTCGGGCCGGTTGAGAAGGTCGAGCTGGAGCTACCCGGCACGGCCCGCCACGAGCTGCTGGTCTACCGCGTGGTTCCGGGCAGCCCGGTGGCGCGCGGCGAGCGCGTGCCGCGCTGGGCCAGACCTTCGCTTGTGATCCGCGACGGCCAGTCGATGCGCTACCAGTATGCCGGACGACTTCAGGCGGGCGACTACGTCTATCTGTTCATTTCGACGCGCTATCCGCGCCTGCTCGACCGACTGTTCGCCAGCCCGGTGCCGGTGGAGGGCGACGACGCCGAATTCTTCGGGGCGTTTGCGATCGACCCGTCGCGGTCCGCGCTGGACCTGCAGACGGCCTATGGCGTCGATCTGCGGGACGACGAGCATGGCCTCACGATCGCCGATCTGATGCTGGCGCGGCTGGGCGGCCAAGCCGAATATGCCGACCGCGTCTCGCTCGGACCCATCGATCTGATCGTGCGCGACGTGGACGACCAGGGGCGCATCACCTCGGTCGGGGTGTCGCTCGAGCCGGAAACCGCGCAGCGCCAGGTGCCGTTGTTCGTCACCCGAAAGGAGCTGGTGGCCGCCATCCGCAACTGGTTTGCCGCCAGGCGATCCCGCCAGCCATCCGAACCGGCCGAAGCCGGGGACGGCGACGCCCCGGCCGGGTGAGGGCAGCAGTTCAGGCAAGGGTACAGCGACGGACTGCGTGCCCGCAGCGCGGCGACCTGCGTACAAGCGGCCCTTCTCCGCAATCGGAGTTCAGCCGGACCTTTGACTGGGCCGCGGCGTTCTGTATGGTCCGGCCGGCTCTTCCCAGGAGGTTTTCCGATGCCCCGTTTCCGGACGCTCGACGATGCCGAGGTTGCCGGCAAGCGCGTGCTGTTGCGCGTCGATCTCAACGTGCCGGTCAAGGACGGCGAAGTCACTGACGCCACCCGCATCGAACGGGTCGCGGCGACGATCACCGAACTGTCGAACAAGGGCGCGAAGGTGATCCTGCTGGCGCATTTCGGGCGGCCGAAGGGCAAGCCCGACCCCGAGCAGTCGCTGAAGCCGATCGCGGCGGCGACGGAAAAGGTGGTCGGGCGCAAGGTGGCTTTCGCGGCCGACTGCATCGGCGAAGCGGCGGCGAGTGCGGTCGCGGCCATGAAGGACGGCGACGTGCTGCTGCTCGAAAACACCCGCTTCCACGCGGGTGAGGAGAAGAATGACCCGGAATTCGCCAAGGCGCTTGCAGCCAACGGCGACATCTACGTCAACGACGCATTCTCGGCCGCCCACCGGGCGCATGCCTCGACGGAAGGGCTCGCGCACCTGCTGCCGGCCTTTGCGGGGCGCTCGATGCAGGCGGAGCTCGAGGCGCTGGAGAAGGGGCTCGGCAATCCGAAGCGCCCGGTCGTGGCGATCGTCGGGGGCGCCAAGGTCTCGACCAAGATCGATCTCTTGCAGAACCTCGTGAAGAAGGTGGACGCGCTCGTGATCGGCGGCGGCATGGCCAACACCTTCCTTGCCGCGCAGGGGATCGACGTCGGCAAGTCGCTGTGCGAGCACGAGCTTGGCGACACGGCACAGGAGATCATGGAGGCGGCGAAGAAGGCCGATTGCGCGATTGTGCTGCCGGCCGACGCCGTGGTGGCGCGCAAGTTCGAGGCGAATGCCGCGAACGAGACGGTGCCGGTCGCCGAGGTGCCGGCCGATGCGATGATCCTCGACGTGGGTCCGGAGACGGTGAAGGCTATCGAGCAATGGCTCGAGAAGGCCGAAACGCTGGTCTGGAACGGGCCGCTGGGCGCCTTCGAGATACGGCCCTTCGATCGCGCCACCGTCGCCATCGCCAAGGACGCGGCGACGGAAACGAAGGCGGGCAAGCTGGTGTCGGTGGCCGGCGGCGGCGACACGGTCGCGGCGCTCAACCAGGCGGGCGTGGGCGACGACTTCACCTATGTCTCGACGGCCGGCGGAGCCTTCCTCGAATGGATGGAGGGCAAGGCATTGCCGGGCGTGGAGGCGCTCAAGGCGTAAGTGGCGCCGGCGTGGAATTGGCACGCCGACTTTCATATCTAGCTTCGAAAAACCGACAAAAATTCGGGAGACAGCAATGAACCAGGAAATGGCCGAACAGGCTGCCAGGAAGGACGGCTTCATCGCCGCGCTCGACCAGTCGGGCGGTTCCACGCCGAAGGCGCTCAAGCTCTACGGCATCGCGGAAAACAGCTGGTCGAACGAGGCGGAGATGTTCGACCTGGTGCATGAGATGCGCAAGCGCATCATCAAGGCGCCCGCCTTCACCGGGGACAAGGTGATGGGCGCGATCCTGTTCGAGCAGACCATGGATCGCGACATCGACGGCACACCGACAGCGCAGTACCTGTGGGAGAAGCGGCGCGTGGTGCCCTTCCTGAAGGTCGACAAGGGGCTGGCCGAGGCAAAGGACGGCGTGCGGCTGATGAAGCCGATGCCCGACCTCGACGCGCTGCTGAAGCGCGCCGTGGCCAAGGGAATCTTCGGCACCAAGATGCGCTCGGTGATCGACGCGGCGAACCCGGCGGGGATCGCGGCCGTCGTCGAGCAGCAGTTCGAGATCGGCAAGCAGATCCTGGCGCACGACCTCGTGCCGATCATCGAGCCGGAAGTGACGATATCGATCCCGGACAAGGCGGAAGCGGAAGACATCCTGCTCGCCGAAATCCGCAGGCATCTCGACCAGCTGCCGGCCGGCAAGCAGATCATGCTGAAGCTGACGCTGCCGGAGAAGCCCAACCTGTACCTGCCGCTGATCGAGGACCCGCGCGTCATGCGCGTGGTCGCGCTGTCGGGCGGCTACAGCCGCGCCGAGGCCAACGCGAAGCTCGCGCAGAACAAGGGCATGATCGCCTCTTTCTCGCGCGCCTTCACGGAGGGCCTCACGGCCCAGCAAAGCGACGAGGAGTTCAACGCCACGATTGCCGGGTCGATCGACAGCATATTCGAGGCGTCGCGGGCAGGCTGAACGCCGGCGCTACAAACCCACCATCCGCCTGATGTCGGCGGGCGTCATGCCCGCCGCGCGAAGCGCCGCAAGCCCCGTGTCGCGGCGGCTCTTCGAGAGCTTGCGGCCGTCCTCGCCCAGGACCAGCGCATGGTGGAAATAGGCAGGCGGCGAGAACCCGAGCAGTTCCTGCAGCAGCCGCTGCACCGAGGTTGCATGGAAAAGGTCGCGGCCGCGCACCACCTCTGTGATGCCCTGCAATGCGTCGTCCACGACGACCGACAGGTGATAGCTGGTGGGTATTTCCTTGCGCGCCAGCACCACGTCGCCCCACTGGGTAGGGTTCGCCACGATGCGGTCGCTCTGGCCCTCGGGACCACTGCCCAGTTCCAGCCATGATATCGCGGAGCCGACCCGCTCGATCGCTGCATCCATGTCCAGCCGCCATGCAAAGGGATCGCCGGCATCCATGCGACGGCGGCGCTCGCGGCGCGACAGCCTGCGGTCGAGCGCCGGGTAGAGGGGCACGCCGTCGGGATCGTGCGGCCAGTGCCGGCCCTCGGCCTCGGCGTCTGCGATGTAGCCGCGCACCTCGCCGCGCGACATGAAGGCGGGGTAGACGAGTTCCGCGTCGATCAGCGCCTCGAGGGCGGCGCGGTAGTCGTCGAAATGCTCGGACTGGCGCCGCACTGGCTCCTCCCAGACGATCCCAAGCCAGGCGAGGTCCTCGTAGATCGCGCGCTCGAATTCGGGCGTGCAGCGCGTCGTGTCGATGTCCTCGATGCGCAGCAGGAAACGGCCGCCCGCGCCCCGCGCGCGCTCGAAATTGAGCAGCGCCGAATGGGCGTGGCCGAGATGCAGCTCGCCGTTCGGACTCGGCGCGAAGCGGAAGACGGGTCTGGTCATCGAAGGTTGTCAGCAGCGCGCTTCGGCGGGATTGTGAGGGCCATCGAGAGGTTGCTACTTTGCCTGCCGGAAACGGGCAAGCGTGGATCAAGACATCAAATTGCGGCGGATCGAGAGCCTCGACGACATCGCAGAAGGGCTCGAAGCTCTGGCGCGCGCCGACCCGCGGCTGGCGGCAATTGCCGCCCTCGCCGGCGAGGTGCCGCTGAGGCGCGTACCGTCCGGTTTTGAGAGCCTCGTGTCCATCATCGTCTCGCAGCAGGTGTCGCGCGCGAGCGCCGATGCGATCTTCGCCCGGCTGAGGCGGCTGCTCGACCCGCTGACGCCGGAGGCCGTGCTTGCGAGCGACGATGCGCTGTTTCGCGAGGCGGGCCTCTCACGCCCCAAGCAGGCGACGCTGCTGGCGATCGCGGCCGAGGTCGCTGAGAAGGGACTCGACCTCGACGCGCTGTGCGGCCTCGACCCGGCCGAGGCGACGGCGCGGCTGACGGCGATCCGCGGCGTGGGGCCGTGGACGGCGGAAATCTACCTGCTGTTTGCCGCCGGCCACCCCGACATCTTTCCCGCCGGCGACCTCGCGCTTCAGATCGCGGCCGCGGAGGGGCTGGGGCTTGGCGTACGTCCGAGCGCGCGGGAGCTCTACGGAATCGCCGAATCATGGTCGCCGTGGCGGGGCGTGGCCGCCCGGCTGCTGTGGGCATACTATCGTGCGCTGAAGGGTCGCGAGGGCGCGCCGCCAGCTTGAATCCGCAGGAAAATCCGCTGCGAAATGCCGTCGGCGCCCGTTTTGATTGCGCTTTGGCGCTTCACATTCCCGCCACGTCGGGAATAAATTATGCGCGATCGTAACCGAGCCAGACCCGGGAGGTGAGCACGTGACGATCGCAGTGTCGCCGGACGGGTTGCCCGCTCTGGTGCTCAACGCAGACTACCGGCCGCTGAGCTACTATCCGCTGTCGCTGTGGTCGTGGCAGGACGCCATCAAGGCGGTCTTCCTCGACCGGGTGAACATCGTGGCCGAATACGAGCACGAGGTGTCGTCGCCTTCGTTCTCGATGAAGCTGCCTTCGGTGGTCAGCCTGAAGTCGTTCGTGAAGCCATCGCGGCATCCGGCCTTCACGCGGTTCAACGTGTTCCTGCGCGACCGCTTCCAGTGCCAGTATTGCGGGCGCCGCGAGGAGCTGACGTTCGACCACGTGATTCCTCGCCGCTGCGGCGGGGCGACCACGTGGGAGAACGTCGTGGCGGCATGCTCGGCCTGCAACCTGCGCAAGGGCGGGCTGCTGCCCGAGCAGGCCAAGATGTGGCCGCTGCAGAAGCCCTTTCCGCCGACCGTGCACGACCTGCACAACAACGGCAGGCTGTTCCCGCCGAACTACCTGCATGAAAGCTGGATGGACTATCTCTACTGGGACGTCGAACTGGAGCCGTAGGCGCTCTGGCAATGCCCCTCGGGGAGAGCGGACCTTCACCCCTCCCAGAACTGATCCAGCCACAGGTTCAGCTTCAGGAAGGCGCCTGGTACGATGGCATAGATGCGGCGCGTGCCTTCGGCGTGCGCGTTCACGAGGCCCGCATCGAGCAGAACCTTGAGGTGCTGCGAGACGGCCGGCCGCGAGACGGACAGGCCGCTCGCGAGTTCGTTGACGTTCCTCGGTCCTCTGCGGAGCTCTTCCAGGATGTGGCGCCGGTTCGGATCGGCGATCGCCATGAAGGCGTCGGCTTCGACCGTGTGCGATCGCACTGCCGGCACCTTCCGCCTCACCGCTGGTCTTCGCCAGCCGGCGCGTCGATCTCGGCCTCGGGCGCGATGTCCTCCGCGTCCGGCTCGGCGTAGATCTCCGTCTGGTCGACGGCTTCGGCGCGGGGGTCGAGCAGATGGACCGCCGGCGTCGTCGCGCGTTCCGCGGGCTGGGTGGTGAAGGCGGCGCGCTCCTCGGCCGGCGGCGGGGCGCGACGGCGCACGCGCAGCATGGCATAGCCGGCAAGCACGACGTGGGGGAGAGCAGTGGCCAGGAAGATGGCTTCCGGGCGCATCCAGTCCATGAGCCGCGCGCCGATCACCGGGCCGGCCATGGTGCCGAAGCCGTAGAGCATCAGCAGGCCGCCCGACACCTTGACGAAGTCCTCGGCCCGCGCGTGGTCGTTGGCGTGCGCCACCGCGATCGAATAGAGCACGTATGCAGCCGCGCCGTAGAGTGCCGTCATGGTGATGACGGCAGCACCCGAGCGCGGCGTGAAGAGGAAGATGAGGAGCGCGAACAGGCCCGCGCCGACCGCAGCGCCCGCCAGCACGTAGCGGCGGTCGGTGCGGTCTGAGACGCGGCCCGCGGGAAGCTGGAGCACCGCACCGGCAACGACCGTCAGGCTCATCATCAGCGCGATCTCGAAGGTGGAAATCCCGATGCGCGCGCCATAGACGGCGCCGAGCGTGCCCCATGCGCCGTTGGCGACCCCGATGAGCACGCAGCCGATCGCCGCCACCGGCGAGTTCTCGTAAAGTCGCTTGAGGTCGAGCGAGACATCGGCGAGGGGGCGCGGCGCGATCGCGGTCGAGACCGCAGTGGGGATCAGCGACAGGCAGAACAGGATGCCCGTCGCCATGAACAGCGTGGCAGTTCGCACGTCGCCGCCGGCCACGATCATCTGGCCGGTCATCAGCGAGGCGTAGGTCACCATCATGTAGACGCCGAAGACGGTGCCGCGGTTGGCGTTGGTGGCGCGCTCGTTGAGCCAGCTCTCGATGACCATGAAGGCGCCGGCCATGACGAAGCCGGTGAAGATGCGCAGCAGGATCCACACCGTCTCGTCGATGGCCATGCCGGTGAGCAGCGCGATGATTGCGCCGGAGGCGGCGAAGGCGCCGAAGGCGCGCACGTGCCCGACGCGGCGCACCAGGCGCGGGGCGAAGAAGCAGCCGGCGACGAAGCCGCCCGCCCAGGCGGTGCCGAGCAGGCCGAGCGCGGTGGTCGAAAAGCCTTCGGCCTGGCCACGCAGCGGCAAGAGCAGGCTGTGCAGGCCCGAGCCGGCGAGCAGGAAGGCGGTGCCCATCAACAGGGCGATGATCGATCCGACGGCCGAGATCATGCTTGCCTCGCAGGTCTGCGGTTCGCTGCGGCGATCCTCGCGCGATTCGCGGTCCGCGTCACCCGTCGCGCGAAGAGCGCAACCCTAGCGGCGGAACAACGCCTCGGCGGCGGCCTTGGTGACGCCCTTGGCGGACAGCTCTGCCTCCAGCCGCGCGATCTCGGCCTTCAGGTCGCCTATGCGCAGGCGCAGCTCCTCGACCGACAACAGCGACAAATCCTGCCCGATCTCGTGTTTCCTCGGGGCCTTCACGGGTTCGTCGTCGAACGCGGCCATGTGGTCTCTCCTCGATCGTTTGCGTCGCCCGCCGAACACATTACAAAGGCGGGACGCGCGAGGCAAAGCGCATGCCGGAGGAGGCCGATCGATGTCGGATTCAACCACGCTGCCGTCGAAGATGACCGCGATCGCGATCAGCGAGTCGGGCGGGCCGCTGGTGCTGAAGCCGGAGCAGCGCGACCTGCCGCAGCCCGGACAGGGCGAGATCCTGATCCGGGTGCGCGCGGCCGGCGTCAACCGGCCGGACGTGGCGCAGCGCAAGGGGCATTACCCGCCGCCGCCCGGCGCCTCCGACCTGCCGGGGCTGGAGGTGGCGGGCGAGGTGGCCGCACTCGGCGAAAACGTCCACCGCTGGAAGGTGGGCGACCAGGTGACGGCGCTCGCCCCCGGCGGCGGCTATGCCGAATACTGCCGCGTGCACGAGACCAACGCGCTGCCGGTGCCGCACGGCTTCACCATGACGGAGGCGGCCGCGCTGCCGGAGACCTTCTTCACGGTCTGGCACAACGTCTTCCAGCGCGGGGGGTTGAAAGCGGGCGAGACGCTGCTGGTGCATGGCGGCACGTCCGGAATCGGCACGACCGCGATCCAGCTCGCCACCGCCTTCGGCGCGAGGGTGATCGCGACCGCCGGCTCGGCCGAAAAGTGCCAGGCCTGCCTCGACCTCGGGGCCGCGCGCGCCATCAACTACCGCGAGGAGGATTTCGTCGCCGCAACGCTCGATGCGACGGACGGCAAGGGCACGAACGTCATCCTCGACATGGTCGGCGGCGAATATATCGGCCGCAACTATCGTGCAGCCGCGGAGGACGGGCGCATCGTGCAGATATCGTTCCTGGGCGGCTCGAAGGCGGAGGCCGACTTTTCGCTGCTGATGGTGAAGCGGCTCACGCACACGGGCTCGACGCTGCGGCCGCGGCCGGTCTCCTTCAAGGCGCAGATCGCGGCGGAGCTCGAGGACCGGGTGTGGCCGATGCTCGCCGAACGGCGCATCGCGCCGGTGATGGACACGATCTTCCCGCTCGCCGAGGCCTGGCGCGCGCACGAGCGGATGGAGGAAGGCGAACACATCGGCAAGATCGTGCTCGACGTGGCGTGAACGCGCCGCCAACCCGGCGGCCGTGCCCCTAAGAGCGCCGAGGTCGCATGCCGCTGCGTAACCGTGTATGGTCGGCGTGGCAGGCAGGCTCAGGGGACATGCAGTGGCAACCGGCGCTCCCAAACCGATCCCGGCGGTCATTCGAACGCCCGACCAGCGGTTGCGGGTGTTCATCAGCTCGACCCTGGGCGAGCTTGCGCCCGAACGGCTCGCGATCAAAGCCGCGATCGAGAGGCTGCATCTCACGCCGGTGATGTTCGAGGACGGGGCGCGCCCGCACGCGCCGCGCACGCTCTACCGGGCCTATCTCGCCCAGAGCCACATTTTCGTGGGCATTTACTGGCAGCGCTACGGCTGGATCGGCGAGGGCGAATCCGTTTCCGGACTGGAGGACGAGTACAGGCTGGCCGGAGACCGCCCCCGCCTGCTCTACATCAAGCATCCGGCGGCGGAGCGCGAACCGAGGCTGACGGAGCTGCTGCGGCAGTTTCAGGCCGACGACAAGGCCTCCTACAAGCGCTTCGGGTCGACCGAGGAACTGGTGAGCCTGGTCGAGCGTGACCTCGTCCTGCTGCTTTCGGAACGTTTCGAGGCGGCCGCCGCGCATCCCGACGCCCCGGCGCCGCGTCCGCGCCCTCCGCAGCCGCTGACGCGAACGTTTGGCCGCGAGAACGAGATACGCGCCGTCCAGGACTATCTGAGAGCAGGCACAAGGCTGTTGACGCTGAGCGGGCCGGGCGGCGTCGGCAAGACGCGGCTCGCACAGGCCGCGGTCGGCGCGCTCGAGGAGGCCTATCCGGACGGCATCTGCTTCGTGCCGCTGCAAACCGTCACCTCAGCCTCGCTCGTCGCGCGGGTCGTGGTCGACCAGCTCGGCATCCGCACCGAGGGAACCTGGTCGCCCGAGGATGCGCTCGCCAGCCATCTCGCGGGGCGCCGCGTGCTGATCGTGCTCGACAATCTCGAACAGATCGCCGGCGTGCAGCCGGCCATCCGGCAGATGCTCGAGCGCAGCCCGGGCCTGCAGGTGCTCGCCACCAGCCGGCGGGCGCTGCGGCTCGGCGGCGAGCAGGA